>Ga0136846_1216955_pt1 | contig 12074 bp, 12 predicted proteins | sample HopSoiMetagenom2_FD_96841 | JGI IMG/M metagenome (GOLD analysis project Ga0136846, IMG submission 96841) | Grasslands soil microbial communities from Hopland, California, USA - 2 Assembly 2016 (version 4) | ecosystem: Environmental > Terrestrial > Soil > Grasslands | place: USA: Hopland...
GAGCCCGCAGGAGATCGACGACATCATGGCGCTTGCGATCCGCGTCAACGATTTCCTCTCCGGCCTGTTTCTCGGCGTCGGCATCCGGCTCGTCGACTTCAAGATGGAGTGCGGGCGGTTGTGGGAAGGCGACATGATGCGCATCGTCGTCGCCGACGAGATTTCCCCCGATTCCTGCCGGCTGTGGGACATCAAGTCGAAGGACAAGCTCGACAAGGATCGCTTCCGCCGCGACATGGGCGGGCTCGTCGAAGCCTATACCGAAGTGGCGCGCCGTCTCGGCATCATGCAGGAGAACGAGCCGCCGCGGACCGGCGGACCGAGGCTCGTGCAGTAGGCCAATTTCCGTGCGTTTCGAAAAACCCGCCTGGAGAGGCGGGTTTTTTGTTTGCGGCATGATGCTTTAGATTGCGCCGGCGATGAGGCCCTCGATCAGTGTCGACCCGTTCACGGTGGAAGATTTTTTCGCCTTCACCGCGGCGCGTCCCGATGGCGAAAAATGGGAATTGATTGAGGGTTTTCCCGTATGTGACGCCACTGGGACATGGCATCACCAGCGGCTGCTTGGGGGCGTCCTAGGAGCTTTATGGGACACGTGCCGAGAGCGGCCTTATGAAGTCTTGCCGGGGTTTGCCGTACGCCTCTCCCCGCACGATGTAGCTGTTCCAGATATGGTTGTCCGACCGCGGCGTAGTATCGAGCCGACAAGCTGCGTCTGTGATGACGCAATTATTGCCGTTGAAGTGCTCTCTCCGCTTACCGCCGATCGCGATCTACGCTGGAAACGGCAGCTCTATCGAACACTTCCATCCCTTCAGCACTACGTCATTGTTACACAAGACGCTGTAGAGGTATTTGCGTACGACCGTCAGCATAGTTTCCGCGAGCGGCGATTCGGCGCCCCAGAAGATGTGCTCGATTTTCCGTCAATCGCGGCCCCTATCTCGCTCGACGAGATATACAGCGCGGTCTGCCCTTCTCTGCAGTTGCCTCTGCCCATGGTGCCCGCTAACGGTCATACACTCCAGGCTCGGGCATGTAGATGAAAGCGCGCGTCACCGTCACCCTCAAGACCGGCATTCTCGACCCGCAGGGCAAAGCGATCGAAGGCGCGCTACGTTCGCTCGGCATCGAGGGTGTGGCCAGCGTTCGCCAGGGCAAAGTGTTCGACGTCGAGGTGGAAACAACCGATCGCACCCGCGCGCAAACCCTGCTGGAACAAGCCTGCGACAGGCTTCTCGCCAACACGGTCGTGGAAAACTATCGCGTCGAACTGATTTGAGCCGCCAGCGATGAATGCCGCAATCATCCTCTTTCCCGGCTCAAATCGCGAAGGCGATGTCGCGCGCGCGATCCGGCAGGTGTCGGGGCGCGCGCCGGCGATCGTTTGGCATGCCGAGCATGCGCTTCCCGCAGGCACCGATCTCGTCGTGCTGCCCGGCGGTTTTGCCTACGGCGATTATCTGCGCTGCGGCGCTATTGCGGGGCGCGCCGCGATCATGGATGCGGTGCGGGCGCATGCCGCACGCGGCGGCCACGTGCTCGGCATCTGCAATGGGTTTCAGATCTTATGCGAGGCGGGGCTTCTGCCCGGCGTGCTCATGCGCAATTCGAAAATGCATTTCGTTTGCCGCATGCAGCATTTGCGCGTCGAGCGCACCGACACGGCGTTTGCGAGCGCTTATGCGCGCCACCAGGTGATTAAAGTCGCGATCGCGCATGGCGAGGGGAATTATACCGCCGATGACGAGACTTACGCGCGCTTGGAAGCCGAAGGCCGCGTCGCCTTCCGCTATTGCGATGCAAGCGGGAATGTCGGTGCAGCAAACCCGAACGGCTCGGCGAGCGATATCGCCGGGATTTATTCCGACAAGCTCAATGTGCTCGGCCTCATGCCGCATCCGGAGAATCTGATCGATCCGCTCGTCGGCGGGACGGAGGGGCGCGGCATGTTCGAGAGTTTGGTCCACGCCGCGACCTTGGTAGACGCGTGAGGCGCAACTTGCCCCGCTCGCTGTAACGCGTTACATTGAACGCCCCATCCTGGAAGATCGAAATGGCTGAACCTTCCCAGCGAATGAAGGCGATGCGCGAGCGGCGCCGCGCCAAAGGCTTGCGCGAGGTACGGCTCGTGGTCCCCGATGCGAGCGACCCTGCCGTGTGCGCGCGGGTGGCCGAGGAAGTTCGGAATTGAATCCGCAGCACGAAGCCGAAGCGATGAGGTGGATTGAGGCCGTATCGATCTTCGATGAAACGCGGTGACGTGGTCATCGCCTTGTCAGGCGATTACGGAAAGCCTCGCCCAGCCGTGATAGTGCAATCGGATTGTGCTCCCAAGCAGTCATGCCTCCATCATCGTTTGCCAGATGACGTCCGAGATTGAGCGCGTCTCAACATTTCGCCTCGCCATCGCTCCTTCGGACGAAAATGGCTTACGTCTACCGTCACAAGTCATGGCGGATAAGCCGGTTTCCATCGTGCGCGAAAGAGTGGGGCGGGTCATCGGCCGTCTGAGCTCAGCCGATATGGGCAAAGTCGACGTCGCATTGGCGTTCGTCCTTGGCCTCGCGGTCGATTCCGCGCGGTCTCAGTAGCCGACAAGGAATGGACGTGACCCGCCCCGAACCCGAGATCACGCCCGAACTCGTCGCTTCGCACGGGCTGAAGCCCGACGAATACGAGCGCATCCTGGCGCTGATCGCCCGCACGCCGACTTTCACCGAACTCGGCATTTTTTCGGCGATGTGGAACGAGCACTGCTCGTACAAATCCTCGCGCGTGCACCTGCGCAATCTGCCGACCAAGGCGCCATGGGTGATCCAGGGGCCGGGCGAGAATGCCGGCGTCATCGATATCGGCGACGGGCAGGCCTGCGTATTCAAGATGGAGAGCCACAACCACCCCTCGTTCATCGAACCGTATCAGGGCGCGGCGACCGGGGTCGGCGGCATCTTGCGCGACGTCTTCACTATGGGCGCGCGGCCGATCGCTTGCCTCAACCTCTTGCGCTTCGGCTCGCCCGATCACCCGAAGACGCGCCATCTCGTCGGCGGGGTCGTCGCCGGCATCGGCGGCTACGGCAATTCGTTCGGGGTGCCGACGGTCGGCGGCTCGACCGGCTTTCACCCCTCCTATGACGGCAATATCCTCGTCAATGCGATGGCTGTCGGCATCGCCGATAAGGACAAGATCTTCTACGCCAAGGCGACGGGCGTGGGGAATCCGATCGTCTATCTGGGCTCGAAAACCGGCCGCGACGGCATCCACGGCGCCACCATGGCGTCGGCCTCCTTCGAGGAAGAGGCGGAGGAAAAGCGCCCGACGGTGCAAGTCGGCGATCCCTTCGCCGAGAAATTGCTGCTCGAAGCCTGCCTCGAACTGATGGCCTCGGGGTCCGTCATCGCCATCCAGGACATGGGCGCGGCGGGGCTCACCTCGTCCGCCGTCGAGATGGGCGCCAAAGGCAATCTCGGCATCGAGCTCGATCTCGATGCCGTGCCCTGCCGCGAGACCGGCATGAGCGCCTACGAGATGATGCTGTCAGAGAGCCAGGAGCGCATGCTCATGGTGCTCGACCCGGTGAAGGAGAAGGAGGCGGAGACGATTTTCCGCAAATGGGGGCTCGATTTCGCCATTGTGGGGCGCACCACCGACACGCTGCGCTTCGTCGTCAAGCACGAGGGGGAGATCAAAGCCGATCTGCCGATCAAGGAGTTAGGCGATCAGGCGCCGCTCTATCGCCGCCCCTATGTGCCGACGCCGCCTGCAAACTTCGTCGATGCAAACTGGGTGCGGCCGCCCGTCGACAATCGCACCGCCCTCTTGCGGCTCCTGGGCTCGCCCAATCTTTGCAGCAAACGTTGGATTTGGGAGCAGTACGATCACCTGATCCTCGGTAACACCATTGTGCCGCCTGGTGCCGATGCGGCGGTTGTGCGTATCGGCGACGGACCGAAGGGGCTGGCGCTGACAACGGATGTGATCGCGCGCTATTGCGTCGCCGATCCGGTCGAAGGCGGGCGGCAGGTCGTCGCCGAAGCCTGGCGCAATCTGATCGCCGTCGGCGCGCGGCCGCTGGCGGTCACCGACAACCTCAATTTCGGCAATCCGGAGCGGCCGGAAATCATGGGGCAGTTCGTCGGCTGTCTTCAGGGCATCGGCGAGGCCTGCCGCTTGCTTGATTTCCCCGTCGTTTCCGGCAACGTCTCCCTCTACAACGAGACCCGCGGCCAGGGCATCCTGCCGACGCCGTCGATCGGCGGCGTCGGGGTGGTCGATGATGTTGCGATGATCGCAACCCCGGCCTTCAAAGCTGATGGGGACTCGATTTTATTGCTCGGACAGACGCGGGGCTGGCTTGGCCAGTCGATTTACCTCTCCGAGCTCTGCGGCCGCGAGGAGGGAGCGCCGCCGCCAGTCGATCTCGCCGAAGAGCGCCGGAACGGCGAATTCGTCAGAGCTGCAATCAGGACTGGACGCGTCACCGCAGTTCATGATCTTGCCGAAGGTGGCTTGGCCGTAGCTCTTGCTGAAATGGCAATGGATGGCCGGGTCGGCGCACGTATCGACCGGCTGCCCGACAGCGCACCGGCGCATGGGGTGCTGTTCGGGGAAGCTCAGGGGCGGTATCTCGTGACAGCTTCGAAGGAAGCCGCCGACGCGCTGATTGCAGACGCGAATGCCGCCAGCGTGCACGTCCTGCGGCTTGGGCAAACCGGCGGCGATGCGTTGATCCTGCCCGACATGGTGCCGATTTCGGTCGCGGAGCTCGTTGGAGCGCACGAGGATTGGCTGCCCAACTATATGGCGGGCGCGCCGGCGCCGACGAACTGAAGGAATAATGATAATGGCGATGCTAGCGGCGGAAATCGAGCGGCTGATCAAGGCGGCGCTGCCGGACGCCTCTGTTGAAATCCGCGATCTTGCGGGCGACGGCGACCATTACTCCGCGACCGTCATCTCGCCCGCCTTCCGCGGCAAGAGCCGCGTCCAGCAGCACCAGATCGTCTACAAGGCTCTGCAGGGGCGGATGGGCGGAGAATTGCACGCCCTTGCCCTGACCACGGCGGCGCCACAGGATTAGCTGCATATGCAGGTTCAGCAGGGCTGAGCTGATAGGTAGGCGTGGCCAGCTCTTGCGCTGGACGCTTCAGAACCCCAAGATCAAAGAAATCCGGAGATTCCCATGGCCGATGCACACAGCGTAATCGACAAGGCGGTGAAGTCGAACGACGTCATGCTGTTCATGAAAGGCACGCCGCAATTTCCGCAATGCGGCTTCTCGAGCCAGGTCGTACAAATCCTCGAATATCTCGGCGTGCCCTTCGAGAGCATGAATGTGCTCGCGGATGCCGACATCCGCCAGGGCATAAAGGATTACGCAAACTGGCCGACGATCCCGCAGCTTTACGTGAAAGGCGAATTCGTCGGCGGCTGCGACATTGTCCGCGAAATGTTCCAGTCGGGCGAACTCGCCTCGCATCTCACCGATGCGGGCATCGTCTGCAGCCAGCCGGCCAAGGCCTCATAAGAAGCCAAAGCTCTTAGCCTGTCGACGCCCGGCCGCCGGGAGGCAGGCCGGCGGGGGCCGACTCCACGTGGGCGAGCAGCGGGTGAGCCCTGCCGCGCCGAAGCTCATCACGAAGCCTTAAGCATCGACCCGCCTCGGATTGCGTTTTTCGCAAATCGTCTCCACAATGCATACGGCGCCTCAGCTTGCAGATTACGCAGGTTCGGCCGAAACGGTGGAACCGATGCTGGACCAACGCCTCGTCGCCTGGATCAAAGACGGGCTCTCCCGCCCAGGAAAGAGCCAGAATGGGCTCGCCGAAGCGCTTGATGTCGATCCCTCCTCAATCTCGAGGCTCCTCAAGGGTGCGCGGCAGGTCAAGACGCGCGAAATCGAGCTGATCTCTTCCTATCTCGGCTATGGACCTCCGGCCGACGCCTTCGGTGCCGCCGGCACCAAACGGGGGCGGGAAGCACCCTCTTCGACGGCCGCGGTCGTCGACGCAATCGAAGCGATCAGCCGCGGCGAGCTTGTGGTGGTAACGGATGATGACGACCGCGAGAACGAGGGCGACCTCGTCATGGCGGCCGCGCATGCAACGCCGGAGAAGATGGCGTTCATCCTGCGCCATTGCTGCGGCATCGTCTGCGCGCCGATGCCGCCTGATTTGGCTCGACACCTCAATCTCGCGCCGATGGTGTCCGTCAACGATGCGCCACTCTCGACCGCCTTCACCGTCTCGGTCGATGTCCGGCACGGGCTGACAACCGGCATCTCCGCCGAGCAGCGCACGAATACGGTGCGTGCGCTCGCTAATAACAATATGGGCGCCTCCGATTTCGTCCGGCCCGGCCACGTCTTCCCGCTCGTTGCCAAAGAAGGCGGCGTGCTCATGCGGTCCGGCCACACGGAAGCTGCCGTCGACCTCTTGAGGCTCGCCGGCCTGCCGCCGGTCGGCGTCATCTGCGAGCTCGTCAACAAGGACGACGGCACCGTCATGGCCGGCGCGCAAATCGATGAATTTGCGAAGATGCACGGTCTCAAGCGCATCTCCGTCGCCGATCTCATCGCCTATCGGCGCGCACGCGAAAAGCTGGTTGAGCGTGTCGCCACGATGCCGGTCGACACGATCGCCGGGCGCATGATTCTACACGTCTATGTCACCCCGTTCGATCGCGTGCAGCATTTCGCCTTCGTGCTCGGAGACATCGGCGACGGCGCCGACGTGCCAGCGCGCATGCACCGCGCTGATATTTTAGGCGACGTGTTTTCCGGAGGCACGACGATCCGCCGCACGCTCGAGCGTTTCCGCACTGAGGGCCGCGGCGTCTTCATCTATTTGCGCGACGGCGCCGCCGGCGTGCCCGTCAATACGGTGCGTCCTGGTGCGGAGGCAAACGGGGCAGAGGACGAGCGCCAGCGCCAATGGCTCGATGTCGGCCTCGGCGCGCAAATCCTGAAAGACCTCGGCATCACCTCGATCCGGCTGCGCACCTCGGCGCCGCGGACCTATGTCGGGCTTTCCGGTTTCGGGATCGAAATCAGCGCCTTCGAGGACGTGGGATAGGGCCGCCCTGACATCCGGCGCACCTGTGATAGATGAGGCGCATGACGCTCGTCGAAGAACGGCTGTCTGAGTTGGAGTCGGGCGATGCGACGCCCGCCCCCCGTCCGTTCACGCGTGCCGCGCTGGATGCCGAGATCGCCGAGCTTCACGCGCGCCATGGCGCATCGGAGGAGTTTCGTCCGCTGGTCATCGAGCGGTTCCGGCGGGCGCTCGACGACGGGCGCGCCGCCGCACGTGCAGAGCTCGAACCCGGCGGCCGCGGCTGCGCCTGCTCGCAGGCGCTCTCCAACCTCCAGGATAACCTGATAGCGGCGATCCGCGACTACGTGGTCACCTACGTGCATCCGCCGGCGAGCCCTGCCGACCGCGAGCAGATGGCGATCGCCGCCGTCGGCGGTTACGGCCGCGGGACGCTGGCGCCCGGATCGGATATCGACCTTCTTTTTCTCGTTCCGGCAAAACAGACGCAGTGGGTTGAGCGTGTCGTCGAATCGATTCTGTATGTCCTCTGGGACTTGAAGCAGAAGGTCGGGCATTCGACGCGGTCGATCGCCGAATGCCTGCGGCAGGCGCGTGCCGACATGACGATCCGCACCGCGCTTCTCGAAGCGCGCTACATCCTGGGCAACAACGCCCTGTTCGAAGAGATGCGCAAGCGCTTCGAACAGCAAATCGTGCGCACGACAGCCCGCGAATTCGTCGCGACAAAGCTCGCCGAGCGCGAGATCCGTGTCCGCCGCGCCGGCAATTCGCGCTACCTCGTCGAGCCGAACGTCAAGGAGGGCAAGGGCGGCCTACGCGATCTCAACACGCTGTTTTGGATTGCCAAATATGTCTACCGCGTGCGCGAGGCGAGCGATCTCGTTGACGCCGGTTTGTTCACGCCAAGCGAATACGCGCTCTTCGTCCGCTGCGAGGATTTCCTGTGGCGCGTGCGCTGTCACATGCATTTTGTCACCGGCCGCGCCGAAGAGCGGCTGAGCTTCGATCTGCAGCGCACTATATCGGCACGTCTCGGATACAAAAGCCGCGGCGGGCTCTCCGCCGTCGAGCGTTTTATGAAACATTACTTCCTCGTCGCCAAAGATGTGGGCGACCTGACGGCGATCGTCTGCGCCGCGCTCGAAGAGCGCGAGGCAAAGCCGCGCGCCTACCTCGATCGTTTCGTGCAGCGCTTCCGGAGGCGCAGAAAGGCACTCCCGAGCGCCGACTTCGCCATCGAAACGGATCGCGTTACCGTCGCGCGTTCCGACGTGTTCGAAAAGGACCCGGTCAACCTGATCCGGCTGTTCTGGATCGCCGATCAGTACATCCTGCCGATCCATCCCGACGCCGCGCGGCTCGTCACTCGTTCCCTGCGCCGCATCGACAATTCGCTGCGCAACCATCCCGAAGCCAACCGGTTGTTCATCGAGATTCTGACGTCGCGCAATGCGCCGGAGACCGTGCTGCGGCGTATGAATGAAGCCGGCGTGCTCGGCCGTTTCGTGCCCGACTTTGGCCAGATCGTCGCGATGATGCAATTCAACATGTATCATCATTACACGGTTGACGAGCATCTTCTGCGCGCCGTGGGCATCCTTGCCAATATCGAAGCGCATCGTCTTGTCGAAGATCACCCGCTGACCAGCGAAATATTGCCGTCGATCGGCAACCGGACATCTCTTTATGTTGCGCTGTTCCTGCACGACGTCGCCAAGGGGCGCAGGCAGGATCATTCGAGCGCCGGCGCGGAAGTGGCGCGTCGGCTTTGCCCGCGCTTCGGTCTCTCCGAGGCTGAGACCGAGACCGTCGTCTGGCTCATTCAGAACCATCTCGTCATGTCCGACACGGCGCAGCGCCGCGATCTCGGCGACCCGACGACAATCGAGAATTTCGCCAACCGCGTGCAGACGCTGGAGCGGCTGAAAATGCTGCTCATTCTGACGGTGTGCGATATTCGCGCGGTCGGGCCGGGCGTTTGGAACGGCTGGAAGGGCGAGCTTCTGCGCACGCTGTATTGGGAAACCGAAGTCGTGCTCGCCGGCGGCCATTCGGCGCTCGACCGCAAGCGGCGCGTCGAGAAAGCCCAGCAGGACTTGCGCGCTGGCCTTCCCGCCTGGTCCGATCCCGATTTCGAGGCTTACGCGCAGCGCCATTATCCGGCCTACTGGCTCAAGGTCGATCTGCCGCACAAAGTGAAGCACGCCAAGCTCCTGCATCTCACCGAAGTCGAAATGCGGTCACTGGCGACCGAGGTTGGGACCGATGCTTTCCTGGGCGTGACCGAGCTGACCGTGGTCGCTCCCGATCACCCGCGGCTTTTGTCGATCATTGCGGGGGCGTGCGCGTCGGCCGGCGCCAATATCGTCGACGCGCAGATATTCACGACGACGGACGGTCTCGCGCTGGATACGATTTTCGTTTCGCGCGCCTTCGACGAGGACCATGACGAGTTGCGGCGCGCGAAACGCGTCGCGCAGGCGATCGAAAAGGCGCTGCGCGGCGAGATTCGGCTGCGCGACGTCATCGCCGCCAAACGCGTCGCTCCGGGGGCGCGCGACGCAGCCTTCACGATCGCGCCCGAAGTCAATATCGATAATACGCTGTCGAACCGCTACACGGTCGTCGAAGTCTCCGGTCTCGACCGGCTCGGCCTTCTCTATGATCTGACCACCGTGCTCTCGGCTCTGAACCTCAATATCGGTTCGGCGCATATTGTGACGTTCGGCGAAAAGGCGGTCGATGTATTTTACGTGACCGACCTCACCGGCGCCAAGATCATCAATGCGGCGCGACAGGGTGCGATCCGGCGCCACCTTCTGGAGATTTTCGGCGCCGAAAGCGAGCGCAAGCAGATTCGCGCATCCGGATAGCGTGAGCCTCGCAAGCGCTTGAATTTTGGCTACTCGGCCCTGATATCGGAGCCGAGACTGAAGGGATTTGAAACGGACGAAATGATGCAGGAGCCAAGCCGAAAGCAAAGGGATACAGCCGAGGCGCCGGATCAGGCGCCGGCGAACGACGAGGTCACGAACCCGGCTGCCGCGCTTGCCGCGGAAGGAACCGTTGCACATCAGGCGCCCAGCGAAGCCGCACCAAACGAAGCCGAAACGCTGAGCCAGGAAAATGCCGACCTCAAGGACCGGCTTCTGCGCGCCCTCGCTGAGATGGAGAACCTGCGCCGGCGGACCGAGCGCGAAGTGGCGGACGCCAAGGCTTACGGGGTTTCGAGTTTTGCGCGTGACATGCTGGGCGTCGCCGACAATCTGCGTCGCGCGCTTGACCACCTGCCGGCCGAAGCGCGGGAAAGCGGCGATGCCGCGATGACGAGCTTGATCGAAGGCGTCGAAGTCACCGAGCGCGATTTCCTCTCGCGCCTGACCCGCCACGGCGTGAAAAAGCTGGAGCCGCAAGGCCAGCGCTTCGATCCGAACCTGCACGAGGCTTTGTTCGAAGTGCCGGACGAGAGCGTCCCCGCCGGCACGGTCGTGCAGGTCATCGAGAGCGGCTACACGATCGGCGATCGCGTGCTGCGGCCGGCCAAGGTCGGTGTGTCGAAGGGCGGGCCCAAGGTTTAAGCCGGCAGTGTCACTCGACGAAGCGTCAGATTAAAGCGCCCGCCTTCCGGCAGCAGCCTCGACGTGCCCGGCATGATCCGATCGACGCCGTGAAAGGCGAGCCGCGCTGGGCCGCCGAGAACGAACGCGTCGCCTGAACAAAGCTTGATCGAGCTTGTCGCGTCACCGCGTTTTGTTCCACCGAAGCGGAAGAGACATGTGTCGCCGAGCGATAGCGACACGACGGGTGCGGCGAAATCTGCTTCGTCGCGGTCTTGGTGCAGGCTCATCCGCGCATCGGATGCATAATAGTTGATCAGGCACACTTCAGGCGGATGGCGATACTTTCCGACGTCATCCCACGCGGCGAGAATCGCCTGCGGGAATCCGGGCCACGGCTCACCGGTTTGCGGATGCGTCGCCTGGTAACGATAGCCGTCCTCCTGGTCCGACACCCAGCCGAGCGGCCCGCAATTGGTCATGCGTACGGAGAAAGCTTTGCCCGTGCGCGGCATGCGCGGCGTGAGGAGTGGCGCGGCGCGAATGATGTCGCGCAGCTGAGCGACCAGGTTTTCCTGCGCTGCGCGATCTAAGTATTCGGGGTAGTAGATAACACCGGGCGCGAGTTCGATCATGTCGCTGGCCATCTGCTTGGCCGATGACGCCTTTCATCAAAGACAGTTAGAATTTCTATTCTACTTTCTTGGAGCCGGTAAGGCAGCAGAAATGGAAGCTGGGGAACCTGCAGCTCGCGAACGTCGGCAGCACATTGCGAAGGTTTTCCAGCCGCGGAAAATCGGTCAATAGCTCGGCAGAGCGAAGAATCCGTAGCACCAGCTTCGAGCCGACGGCTTGCCCGGCTTCTCTGGAAAAGTAGTCGAATATATTCTGTAGCTCCCGTTGCGCGCGGGGCAGCCAAAACAAGTTCCATCACCCGGATGTATTATCGGACTCGCACGAACGCGTCTCGTCCGTCAAATTCGACGCCCATTTCAGCATCACTTCATGTGAGATGAACACGCCGGCATCCGCTTCTGCGAGCGCCGCCTCGATTTCTCGCGATGTGCTCACCCGAGCCAGGCGTTGATCGATCTCGTCAGGGAGGTCAAGTGACAGAGCAGGTTTCGGCATTTCCGTTCCGCGCATAAAGGATGTTTGGCTATTATAGTCGGCACGGGAAGCTACGCCAGCACCTCTTTCGACTCGACGGTCGAATCCGCTCGTAACCGATAAACCAGCGGCACGCCCGTCGCGAGCTCCATCCTGGGGATCGTCTTCGGCGTCAGCCGATCGAGCACCATCGCGAGCGCACGCAACGAATTGCCGTGCGCCGAGACAAGCACGCGCTCGCCGCTGAGCACGCGGGGCAAAATCTCCTGGCAATAATAGGGAAGCGTGCGCGCGACGGTGTCCTTCAGGCTTTCGCCGCCGGGCGGCGAGACATCATAAGAGCGGCGCC
>Ga0136846_1229029_pt1 | contig 12074 bp, 10 predicted proteins | sample HopSoiMetagenom2_FD_96841 | JGI IMG/M metagenome (GOLD analysis project Ga0136846, IMG submission 96841) | Grasslands soil microbial communities from Hopland, California, USA - 2 Assembly 2016 (version 4) | ecosystem: Environmental > Terrestrial > Soil > Grasslands | place: USA: Hopland...
AGCGCCGCAGCCAGCGTCACCAGCCACGAGTAATACACCCACACCAGAAAAGCCAGCAGCGGCGCAAACGAGCCGTAGATCGTGCGATACGTGGGCACATTGGCCAGGTAAATCGCAAAGCCGTACTTGCCCAGCTCGAACGCGATGCCGGCGAGCAGGCCGCCCGTGATCGCATGGCGCCACCGCACGACAGTGTTGGGCACAAAACGGAACAGGCAGGCAAAGCCCGCCGCGCTCAGAATGGCGGGCCCCAGGTTCAGCGCATGCGGCACCCATGCAGGCCGCGCGCCTACCAGCCCGCTGGAGGCCGCCGCCAAATAAGACGCGGCCCACAAACTCGCGCCGATAAGCACCGGGCCGGTGAGCAGCATGCTCACGTAAAGGCCCAGTCGGCGCAGCACCGGCCGCGGTTTCTTGACCTGCCAGATGCGGTTCAGCGTGTTCTCCATGCTCAGGAGCAGCGACAAGGCCGACACCAGCAGCACGGCAAAGCCCACCAGCGTCAGGCCATTGGCATTGCCCGCAAACTGCGCCAGATGTTTAAGCACTGTCTTGGCGATGCCCGCCGGCAGCAAGCCGCGCAGCAGGTGCTCGCGAATCGCATCACCGGTGGCGTGCAGGGCGGGCGTGCGCGCGAAGAGCGCGAAGCTCACCGCCAGCAGCGGCACCATGGACATCACCATGGTGAAGGTGAGCCCACCCGCCGCCTGGGGCAGGCGCTCTTCCCGGCCGCGCCGCAGGATGACGCTGATCAGGTTGCCCTGGTTTCGGCTGGTGGTGGCCATGAAATCGTGAGGCTCGCGTGGGGCCGATCAGGAAGTACGAGTTCAGCCCAGCAGGCGAAACAGGCCGTAGAGGGCCAGGAGTGCGGATGCCACGAAGAGAGCGGTCCGGGCCGCGCGGGCGCCGACCAATGCGCCGACGATGCTGCAAGCGAGGATGGCGCCAAGGATGTAGGTTGTTTTCATGGCCGCAATAGTAATTCCATTTCCAGATCATCCGTGCACTTTGTCGGCTTCGCTGGCCGTACGTTTGTACTGTCTGCGCTTCGCCTTCGCGTTCACGAATGATCTGGAAATGGAATAGGAGCTTCGCCAGATCATCCGTGCACTTTGTCGGCTTCGCTGGCCGTACGTTTGTACTGTCTGCGCTCGCCTTCGCGTTCACGAATGATCTGGAAATGGAATAGGGGCTTCGCCAGATCATCCGTGCACTTTGTCGGTTTCGCTGGCCGTACGTTTGTACTGTCTGCGCTTCGCCTTCGCGTTCACGAATGATCTGGAAATGGAATTGAAACCAACTCCCGAGGAAACGATAAAGCTCAGGGCTTCTTTGCCGCCGCATCACCGGCATGAAACATTCCCGCCGGCCGGACGAAGTTGCCGCCCCCCAGATGGTGAATGGTCTGCAGATCGACGTTGTCCTCAGTGAAGCGCCAGTGGCCATTCTGGAACACACGCTCGTCGGCGGCTGCGGCGACCACCTCGGCAAAGCAGGTGTCGTACGCGTCCTCGGTATGCGGCTCACTGATCAGCCGGCACTCCAGCCAGGCCGCGCAGCCTTCTTCCAGCAGGGGCATGCCCAGCACGGGCCCGATGCGGGCCTTCAAGCCGTAGTGCAAAAACTTGTCGACCGTGCGGCCGGACTCGCTGCCGACCGCATGCGTCAGGCCGGCCAATGTCGTGCAAGGGATGCAGACGCCAAACCCGCCGCTCGCGGCGATGAGTTCACGCGTGTAGGTTTTCTTGTCTATGACGATGGCAATGCGGGGTGGGGTGAACTCCACGGGCATGGACCAGGCGGCCGCCATGATGTTGCGCGCTGTGCCATGAGCGCTGGTCACCAGAACCGTGGGCCCATGGTTGATCAGGCGGCTGGCATGTGAGAGCGCGACTTGCTTGAAGTGGGTCATGTCAGGGTTTTCCGGATGATATCAATGGTGGCGACTATGTCGGGCTAGTCCGAATGTCGTTCCCCTTCACTTTCGAGCAAAATGATAGTCAATAATAATTTTGAGGAGCGGGGGTATGAGTTTGGTCGAAAACATACGCGAGTTCTTTCGGACCTCTAAAAGTCCAGTGCTTTTTGCGGGTGCCGGTGTCTCCATGCGAGTGGGATTGCCAAGTTGGCCCGCACTTCTATCAGGCATTGCCAACCAAATACGGAAAAATGATCCCCTAGCTGCAACACTCATTGAGCAATGTGTAGCGTCCAACCAGTTGCTATACGCAGCGACTATTTTTGATGCTCATCCGGTAATTACTCCGGCGGTGAAGCGAAAAATTCTGAGTGGCTTGCTAAGCCAAGACAACGTAGATCCGTTGCGCTCAACGGTGAGGTTACCAGTCAGCGCAATAGTAACGACCAATTTTGATCGAACCTTATTGAATGCATATGCAGCTGAACATGGGAAGGCCGCGATCGACTACCAGTATGGATCAGGTTCTTTTATAGCAACTACGTTGGAGCAAGATTTTTTTGTAAGCCGAATTCATGGTCGTATCGAAGGCCAGGATCCGATAGTTTTCACTGACGCGCAATATCAAATTGCTTTAAACGATGCCGCATATTTAGATGTCATTCGGCACTTGTTCACGCAGCGACAGTTGCTAATCGTCGGGTTTTCCTTTTTAGACCCTGCGCTTCAAGCGGTGTTGGCGGCGGTTGAAAAATTGTATGGCGGTCGAAGTATGCAAGAGCATCTCGCACTCCTCCCTGAGGATGCTGACGACTCGATGCTTGCAAAATTGAATCGCTATAACATACGAAAAATCACATATTCGCCTGTTAATAATCATTCAGAGTTGTGGCGTGCCATTGATGAATTTCATCCTCCAACGAGCACCGCAGCATCGCCCAATAGTTCGGTCGATTTGCACCCGCCAGTGGTCGTGGGTCCCCTTGATCCTATGAAGCGATTTTTGTCAGCCACTTTTGCGAGACTGGAGCTTCGACAGGACAAAGACACTCTTCGAAATGTTACTTTTGAAGGGGTGATTCTTGGCTCAATTACGGAAGAGTCAAAAGGTCTTTCGCGACCGGAACTTCAAAGAAAATTCAAATCACAGTTCGGGTTGGATTTACAGGAGTCTAACGAGATACTCAAAAATTCGCTGGACAAGCTACTTGCAGAAAAACTAATCACTAGGCAAAGGCAGGTAGATCGTGGCGAGGTATTTTTCAAATCTAATGAGGCTTTAGCCAACCCACTTAAAGTGGCAACAGACTCATTAGTTCAGTCCGTTATAGATCGAATCAAGGTCATGTATGGCACAGGCTCTACATCAGACATGAAGAGGGGAATTGCGAAGACGATTGAAGTACTGATTGAGAGCCGAGGATGGGACTTAGGTGCGGCCTTTCTTCGGAACTCCACTCCGCCGGATGTAAATATCGAGCACCATGTCCGAGATGCTGGCCGTTTGTTGACGCCGAAACAGTTAGAGCATATTTCTTCTGCGATGAAGCATCTGTTTGTTTATCCGTCGCCAGTTGAAGCTAAGTTATTGGCTGAAATAGGAAGAGTCAGTTTTTCTATTGCGCTAATCTATTCCGCTCCCAGAACCGCCGTTAGTCATGCCTCGTTGTTGCCCGAGCGGATTTACTTAGATGCAAGTGTTCTGCTTCCGGCGCTTGTTCCTGGTCATAGGTACTTTGATCTTTACCAGTCGACCATTCGCGCTTTGAACAAAATTTCAAGAAAAGTGAACAAGACTTTTTCAGTTCTTGTGTATGACGGTTATCTGAACGAAGTGATCAGCCATCGCTGGCGCGCCCTACATGAGTACGAAATGGAGGGTGAAGGTTTTAATGACTTCGCGATTCGCCAGGCAACTTTAGATGGATCTCAGAATATAAATGTATACATGGGAGCGTTTGTTCAGAATTTGTTGACCGAACCAAGCCTTAAGTTTCACGAATTTATTGCTCGGAATGCACCGTATACGACGGAGAGGGAACTTGAACAGCACATCAAGAAATTAGACATACTGACCCTAAAAAAGAATGAAATCGTTGGTGACGGATATAGCGATATTTCTTTTGAATTAACCAAAGCTTATGCGCGAGACGGTGATCGGATAAAGAATCCGACATTAATCGAACATGATGCGGTGCAACTTTCGGCTCTTGAACGGGAGGCTGATAAAGGGTTGCGTTCAATATGGGTTACTGCAGACAGAAGACTAAGAAAAAAACTAGTGGGGGCTCGATTTGATGCGGTTGCTGATCAGATGATTAGCCATTTCGGACTGGCAGAACTTGTAGATTTCGTCTCTGATTACGAGCCATCCAGTTTTGGAACTGTGGGCCTGTTGTGGGGAGTGACGCCTTCGGACGAAACAGCTCGTGTCCGGGAGTTCTTAGTCAATAAAGCTCTGCAGTCATACGATGAAGCGTATGCGATGGAGATGCAGGAGCTTGTTGGTGACATCTCCCAGGCTTACCAGCGCGAGGCGCTTCGTCAAGGCATCTCATTAGATTCGCCTAACCCAAACAGCAGAGACAAGGCGCTTCGTATATTGGGTGGATTTGAGGACAATTTTTTTGAGGCCCTCCGCGAAAAAATTGAGTTGCGAGAGCAGCAACGCTCAGTGGATAAACCTCCTTGAAGTGGGTCACGGCGCTTCCCTCACTTGGCGAATAGGTTGTCCAGCGTGGCGAAGGCCTTGAACTCGATGGCGTTTCCGGAAGGGTCGAGGAAAAACATGGTGGCCTGCTCGCCTGGCTCACCTTTGAAGCGGATGTAGGGTTCGATGACAAATTTCGTGCCACCCGCTTTGAGCCGAGCTGCCAGGGTTTCCCATTCGGACAGAGACAGGATCGCGCCGAAATGGCGGACGGGAACGTTGTGGCCGTCAACGGCGCTGGTCTGGCGATGGCCGCATTCCTCCGGCGCCAGATGCGCCACGATCTGGTGGCCGTAGAAGTTGAAGTCAACCCATTCGCTGGAACTGCGGCCTTCGGAGCATCCCAGAAGCTCGCCATAGAACTGGCGCGCGACGGCCAGGTCGTGGACGGGAAACGCCAGGTGAAACGGAGGGAGAACTTTGGCGGGGGTGGTTGCGGTTTGTGCGGTCATCGTAAGCCTCGTGGAGTCGTGGAAGTCATGAAAGCTTGTACTTTAGGCCGATTGATGCACCTTGAAAAACGATATATATTCAAACTGAGCATTAATAAATTCGATGAATTAAAGCGAGGCCCCTGTGATTACCGAGCTGAAAACCTTGATCGCGGTGGTGCGTTACGGCGGCTTTTCCGCGGCCGGCGGGCAGATCGGCCTGACCCAGTCCGCCGTCAGCAGCCAGATCCAGCGCCTGGAGGAATCCCTCGGGCTGACGCTGTTCGACCGGACACGGCGCTCCGCCGTGCTCAACGAGGCGGGCGCCCGGGTGCTCGCGCGCGCCGAAGAGATTGTTTCCCTGTTTTCCAAACTGGGCGATGTGGGTGGCGATGACGAACTCGCCAGCACCTTGCGGATAGGGGCTATCGCTTCCGTTCAATCGACGGTGCTTCCCCGTGCGATGGCGGCACTCCGGAAGGAGAATCCGAAACTGCTGGTCCATATCGCGCCCGGCGTGTCCATGAAGCTGATGGACCAGCTTGACAGCGCGGAAATCGACGCGGCCATCATGATCCGGCCGCCGTTCGGCATCCTGCCGGAGATGACCTGGCAGACCTTGATGCACGAACCTTTCAAGCTGCTCGTGCGCAAAGACACCAAAGGGCGGGACTGGCGCGCACTGCTCCAGTCGCAGCCGTTTCTGCGCTATGAACGCACGTCTTTCGGCGGGCGCCTGGTAACCCGCTTCCTGCGCGAGAACAAGCTTGCGGTGCAAGACGCCATTGAGCTTGACGAGATCACGGGCCTGATGAACCTGGTGTCTGAAGGCCTGGGGGTTGCGCTGGTGCCGATGGTCGAGGCCTACCTGCCCATGCCGCCGGGGGTGCGCGCCCTATCCCTGGGCGACAAGACTTTTTACCGTGAGATCGGCATCCTGCGAAAAGGCATGAGTTCCCGCAGGCTGGTGGTCCAAGCGCTTGAGCGCTGCCTTTGCGAAGCCCTGGCGCCGGCGGCCGACAGCAAATGACTGAGGGCATTTGGCAATCGGCCCTTGCCTGGCGCCGGGGGAGTGCGCCAATGTGGACAGGTCGCTGGGGGCTTTGCCCGGTGCGCGGTTGCACCGATCATTGGGAATCGCAAAAAAACACGCCTGGCTTGTCGATTTGGGGCCACCCCAAACGTCGTCTGGCCAGATGGCCGCTAAATCATTGGCCGGCATCAGCAACACTCAACCAGGCATCCCGCAAAGGAAATCACCATGGCACTTTCGACGACCCCCACCATCACCGCCTTCGAACGCTCGCCTGACCGTGGCCGGGGCCTGGCGCGCGACATGCGCGTTCGCTGGGCGCTTGAAGAAGCCGGTCAGCCTTATGACGTTCGCCTCGTGTCATTCAAGACGATGAAGGAACCCGCGCATCGGGCGCTGAGTCCTTTCGGGCAGATTCCGACTTACGAAGAAGGCGGCCTTGCGCTGTTTGAGTCGGGCGCGATTGTGTTTCATATCGCAGAGCGCCATGGCGGCCTGCTGCCTGCCGATGCGAACGCCCGCAGCCGCGCCATCAGCTGGATGTTTGCCGCGCTCAATACGGTGGAGCCGCCCATCATTGAGCGCTCCATGGCTGCGCTCTTTGACCAGGACAAGCCATGGTATGCGGAGCGCCTTCCCGTCCTTGAGGACCGCGTGCGTGCAAGGCTGGGCGAGCTTTCCAGCCGGCTGGGCGATGCCGACTGGCTCGACGGTGCGTTCAGCGCTGCTGACCTGTTGATGGTCACGGTGCTGCGCAGGCTGGGCAGTTCGGGCCTGCTGGACGAATACCCGAAGCTCTGCGCCTATATCTCCCGCGGTGAAGCACGGCCTGCTTACCAGCGGGCTTTTGCGGCGCAATTGGCGGTGTTCACTGCCCAGTCATCGGCCGGTTGATTAAGGTCAGTGCCGACGTTCTTGAGCCAAATCCCAGATGCCGACGGGGACGTCAGCCGTTTAAGCAACCTTCTCAAGAGCGCCCTTGTCTTTTTCGATGCGCCGTTGGTGGACATGCCAAACAACGCCGAAAACCAGTCCTAGAACGAGAAGCGCATAGCTAAGGTAGGCAGTGTCGAACGAAACAATGCAACTCAATGCCCACGCTATGGCTAGCGCGACGCCCAGCGCGACCATGACTCTCCATATCCAGACGCAAAGCGCGTAAAAAACGAGGACAAGCTGAATGGAGGTTGCATGGTCTTGAAAGGGCCCCAGTGCAATAAAGACTCCCGCAAGTGCTGCAAGCACAGGCAATATCATCAGCTTGGTTTTGCTCACGTCTTACTTTGGTTAAGTTGAATTTCCGCTTCTTGGTCGATGGGCGTTATCGTATCGGAGGCTCCAAGACGGCCACTACCCAACAAAAAAGCCCCCGGCAAAGTGCCGGGGGCCCGTACTTCATTGCCGTCTGGGCCCATCACCCCAGATTCACCGGCACAAAAATCTTGCTGTCCCCACGCTGAATCAACAGCGCCACGGACTTTTCAGCCTTGGCAACGGTGGCCCGTACCTGCTCGATGTTTTTGACTGGCACGCCGTTGATGGACAGCAGCACGTCGCCCACTTCCACGCCGGCGAGAGCCGCCGCGCCTGTGGCTTGTTGCACGACCAGGCCGTTGTCGACGCCGGCTTCCTGCTTCTCATCAGGCTGCATCGGGCGCAGGGCCAGGCCCAGCTTGCCCTGGTTGGGGGCTTCTTTTTTGGTGGCGGCTTTGGCCGACTTTTCGTCGGCACTGCCCAGTTTGGCGGTCAGCTCTTTGGCCGCGCCCTGGCGCCACACGTCCAGCTTGATGCTGTCGCCGGGGGTGGCCAGGCCGATGATGGCGGGCAGGTCGCCTGAGGACACGATGCGCTGGCCGTTGACGCCGCGGATCACGTCGCCGGACTGCAAGCCTGCCTTGTCGCCGGGGCCGCCTTTTTCGACCGAAGAGACCAGCGCGCCTTCGGGCCTGTCGAGCTTGAAGGAGTCGGCAAAGGCCTGGTTGACTTCCTGCACCGCCACGCCCAGGCGTGCGTGCTCGACCTTGCCGGTGGCCACGAGCTGGTTCTTGATGCGGGCCGCCACATCGATCGGGATGGCAAACGACACGCCTTGGTAGCCGCCGCTGCGGGTGTAGATCTGCGAGTTGATGCCGACCACTTCGCCGCGGGTGTTAAAGAGCGGGCCGCCCGAGTTGCCGGGGTTCACGGCCACGTCGGTCTGGATGAAGGGCACGGCGCTGTCGTCGGGCAGTGAGCGGCCCTTGGCGCTGACGACCCCGGCGGTTACGGTGTTCTCAAAACCGAAGGGCGAGCCGATGGCCAGCACCCATTCGCCCACCTTCAGGTCGCTGACCTTGCCCAGGGTGACCACGGGCAGGTTCTTGGCTTCGATGCGCAGCACGGCGACATCGGTCTTCGGGTCGGCGCCCAGCACCTTGGCGCGGTATTCACGCCGGTCGGTCAGCTTGACGGTGACTTCTTTCGCGTCGCGCACCACGTGGGCGTTGGTCAGGATGATGCCGTCGGCACTGACGATAAAGCCGGAGCCCTGGCCGCGCGTGGGAACCTCCCGGGGAACCCCGCCGGGCCGGCCGGGGCCTTGCTGAAAGCGCTTGAAAAATTCGAAGAAGGGGTCGCCGGATTGGGCGTCGTCGTTGTCGTCATCGTCGCCCTGGGCCAGGGGAGACTCATTGCGCACCTTGGTCGTGCCGGTCACGCTGATGTTGACGACGGCGGGGCCGTAGCGCTCGGTGATCTGCGAAAAGTCGGGCAGCGCGACCGGCACGCCGGGAAGGGGTGCCAGGGTGCCGGCGTTGGCACTGATGACCGCAGGCGCGGCGGCGGTGGCGACGGAGTGCGCGACGTTGAACGCGCTCACACCGGCGCCGCCGATGGCGCCGGCAGCCAGCAGCGCAAGAACGAGTTGGGTATTTTTCAATGCAGCGAATTTCATGAGTTGCTTCCTTGGGTTGGAGCACACCAATGGTGCCGTTACCCGCAACTATGAGGACGCTGTCTTAGGCCGGGCTTAAAAACGGGCTTGAAACCGGGCTTGAATCCGCCGCCCTCAGCGGCCCGCTCCGGATGGAGCTGCCGCGCCGGAGCAGGGCGGCCCCCGTCGAGCTTATTGAAGAAAAGTGCCGCTAGCCCAATAGCCACATGGACAGTTAGCTATTGAATAAATAGCAGACCGAAGCCGGAAAGCTCAGGCTGTAGGCGCGGCCGCAGGAAACCTGACTTCCACTTTCAGCCCGCTCAGGCGCTCCGACGTGCCCAGTTGCAGCGCCGCGCCGTGCCGGTCGGCAATCACCTTGACGATGGCCAGCCCCAGGCCGCTGCCGGCCTCGGCCGCCTCGCCGGGTGCGGCTTCCTTGGCAGCCCGGTAAAAGCGGTCGAACACGCGTTCGCGGTCACCGGGCGCGATGCCCGGGCCGCTGTCTTCGACCGTCAGCACCGGCCGGCCTTCTTGCACGGCCAGTGAGACATCGACCCGGCCGGCGGGCGGTGTGTATTTGACGGCGTTGTCCAGCAGGTTGCGCAGCAGGATGCGCAGCGCTTCGCCCTGGCCGCTGACTTCCATGGCCTGCGCCGGCAGCTCGCCCATCACGCCCAGGTCGATGTCTTTGTGGTGCGCATGCGGCAGCACGTCGGACACAGCCAGCTTGACCACGTCCTGCAGGTTCACGGCTGGTGCGGCCCCGGCGGCGGCGCCGGCCGCGCCCGCCGGTGCGGTGGCTTCTTCGCGGGCCAGCACCAGCAGTTGCTCGACCAGCCGTATGGCGCGGTCAATGCCCTGGTTGAGCCGCCCAATGCTCGCCTCGCGTTCGGCCGGCGCATCGCCGTGGCGGCGCAGGGCCTGGGCCTGCAGCTTGAGCGCCGTCAGTGGCGAGCGCAGCTCGTGCGCCGCGTCGGCCACAAAATGCCTTTGCGCCTCAAAGGCGGTGCGCACGCGGCCAAACAGCAGGTTGAGTTCGTCGACCAGCGGGCGCACCTCGTCGGGCAGCCCGGCGTCGGCCAGCGGCGACAGATCGTCGGCGCGGCGGCCGGCCACCTGGCGGCGCGCGCGCTCAATCGGCGCCAGCGACCGGCTGATGACCCACCACACCGCCACCATCAGTAGCGGCGTGAGGAACATAAAAGGCAGCACTGCGCGCACCGCCAGCGCCCGCGCGCGGGCCGAGCGCGCATCCAGGTCCTGCGCGATCTGCACGGTTTGCAGGGCGGTCTGCAGGGTATAGACGCGGTAGCGGTTGCCGTGGGCCTCTACATCTGAAAACCCCAGCACCGCGCGCGGCGGCAGGGCCGAGCGGGTCGAGCGGAAAATCTGCGTGCCGTCCTGGCCCCAGATCTGCACATACACCTCAAAGCGGTCGTCGCTGTCGGCTTCGTCCAGCGGTGAAGTCAGCGGAATGCCGCTGCGCAGCGAGCGCGCCATCTGCTGCAGGTGCTCGTCAAACATCGAGTCGGCCTGCTGCAGGGCGCCGCGGTAGGCGGTGGCAGCCTGAAGCAGGGCGGCCAGGAAAATTGCCGCCAGGACAAACCAGAGCAGCCGTCTTCTCAGGGAATGGTTGGCCGCCTTCTTCATTGCTTGGGGACCAAGTAGCCCAGCCCGCGCACGGTCTGGATGATGTCGTTGCCGAGCTTCTTTCGTACGCCGTGGATGTAGACCTCGACGGCGTTGCTGCTGACGTCGTCTTTCCAGCTAAAGAGTTTTTCTTCGAGTTGCGCGCGTGACAGCACGACGCCGGGGCGGGCCAGCAGGGGTTCGAGCACCGCCCATTCGCGCGCCGAGAGCGACACCGGCTGGCCGTTGAGGCTGGCCTCGCGCGTGGCGGGGTTCAGGCTGACCCCCTTGTGTTCAAACGCCGGCTCGGCGCGGCCGGCGCTGCGGCGTATCAGCGCGCGTATGCGGGCCAGCAGCTCGTCGGTGTCATAGGGCTTGACGACGTAGTCATCGGCGCCGGCGTCCAGCCCGGCGACGCGGTCGCCGACGGCGTCACGCGCGGTGGCCACCATCACGGGGGTGGTGTCGCGGCGCGCGCGCAGGGCACGCAGCACTTCCAGGCCGTCGCGCTTGGGCAGGCCCAGGTCCAGCAGCACCAGGTCGTACTTCGCGCTGCGCAGGGCCTCGTCGGCGATACGGCCGTCCCGCACCCAGTCGACAGCGTAGTGCTCACCGCGCAGCAACTGCAGCACGGTCTCGCCGATCATGGTGTCGTCTTCGACGAGCAACAAACGCATTGGGATTTTCCTTATTGGAAAGGCACAGTATGCATGTGCTGGCTTAGGCAAAGCTTAATAAACCGGCCATTTCTTCACTCCTTCTCCCCCTGGGAGAAGGTTGGGATGAGGGCGGCAGCGTGTGATGTTGCGCTGTCTGTGCAAAGGCCGCAAGCCCTCACCCTAGCCCTCTCCCAGAGGGAGAGGGAAAAGCCCTTAGCCCAGCCGCGCGCGGTGCCGCGCAATCTGCGCCTTCACCTGCGCCGGCGCGGTGCCGCCCAGGATGTTGCGGGCGTTGAGCGAGCCGCGCAGGCTCAGGCAGTCGTACACGTCTTTTTCGATCTTCGGGTTGAACTCTTGCAGCACCGTCAGCGGCAGCTCCGACAAATCGACGGCATGCGAGGTGGCCGCCTTGACGGCATGCGCCACGGTCTCATGCGCGTCACGGAAGGGAATGCCTTTTTTCACCAGGTAGTCGGCCAGGTCGGTGGCGGTGGCGTAACCGCGCAGCGCGGCCTTTTCCATGGCCTCGGGCTTGACGGTGATGCCGGCCACCATCTCGGCAAAGATGCGCAGCGTGTCTTTGAGCGTGTCCACGGTGTCGAACAGCGGCTCTTTGTCTTCCTGGTTGTCTTTGTTGTAGGCCAGGGGCTGGCCCTTCATCAGGGTGATCAGGCCCATCAGGTGGCCGACCACGCGGCCGGTCTTGCCGCGCGCCAGTTCGGGTACGTCGGGGTTTTTCTTCTGCGGCATGATGGACGAGCCGGTGGTGAAGCGGTCGGG
>Ga0136846_1241096_pt1 | contig 12073 bp, 14 predicted proteins | sample HopSoiMetagenom2_FD_96841 | JGI IMG/M metagenome (GOLD analysis project Ga0136846, IMG submission 96841) | Grasslands soil microbial communities from Hopland, California, USA - 2 Assembly 2016 (version 4) | ecosystem: Environmental > Terrestrial > Soil > Grasslands | place: USA: Hopland...
CAGCCGCGTCATCGTCGCCAAAGATGCGTCGGCGTTCGCGGACGGGCTCGAGGGTCACAAGGTGTGGCCGACCCTGAAGCACTTCCCCGGCCTCGGCCGCGCGACCGTGTCCACCGACGACGCGCTGGTGCACATCACCGCCACCGCCCGGCAGCTGGGGAGGGCGTGGCTTCCCTACAGGGTCGCGTTCCGGCAGAACCTCGATCCGCTGGTGATGCTGTCAACCGCCGTCTACCCTGCGCTCGACAGGCGCGCGGCGGCCTGGTCGCCGGCGGTCATCAAGGGCATCCTGCGAAGGCGGCTCGGGTTCACGGGTGTCACCATCACCGACTCGCTCGACGCAGCCGCGCACGTCCGCCACACGACCGATCCCCCGCTGGCGCTGAAGAGCGCGGCGGCCGGCTCCGACCTGATCCTGATCACCGGCTCTCGGATCACCAGCCAGGCCGTGTTCAGGGCGCTGCTCGCGGCGGCCAGGAACGGCACGCTTCCGATGGGCGGCCTCAAGGCGTCGTACGCCCGCATCGCGGCGCTCAAGGCACGGCTCTAGCGGGCGCGCCGTCAACGCCGGCAGATAGGCTTTTGGGAGTGGCATTTCCGGCCGGCAGATACGCGCTCGGGCCCGACGACGGCACGCTCTCCGTGCGCACTCAGAGGACCGGGGCGGCCGCGATGGCGGGCCACGACCTGCTATTTCACGTGACCTCCTGGCAAGCCGTGCTGGTGGTGGGAGATGACCGTCAGCTGCGGTGATCGAGGTCAGCGCAGACGGCGGGTCACTACGCGTGCAGGAGGGCAGCGGCGGCGTACAGACGCTGAGCGACGACCAGAAGGCGGAGATCGAACAGACGGTCGACAACGAGGTGCTCAAGGGTGAGCAGATCCGCTTCGAGTCGACGTCGGTGCGCGCAGACGGCGACGGCCTCATGGTCGAGGGCGACCTGACGCTCCACGGAACAACCGGTCCGCTGGGCTTCCATGTCGCCATGACGGGTGAGGGAACGCTCGGCGCCACCGCGGTGATCAAGCAGACTGACTGGGGCATGAAGCCCTACTCGACGCTGTTTGGGGCGCTGAAGGTGGTCGACCAGGTCGCGGTCAGCATGGACGCGCGGCTCGGCGCGTAGACCCTGGTCGGCGCTTTGCGCGATACCCTTGTGCACGATGGGGAGGAAATGACCGAGCCGGCGGAGGTGGCGGACCGGGCCGACCTGGTGGCGGATGGCGTCTGGACGTGGGCGGTGTCGAACAGCAACATCGGCGGCTCGACATCCAGCTGCCAGACCCTGGCCGCCGACGGAGAGGTGGTGCTGATCGACCCGCTGCGTCTGGCGGACCGCGCGTTCGAGGAGCTGCCGCGGCCGACGGCGATCGTGCTGACCGCCAAGTGCCACCAGCGATCGGCGTGGCGGTACCGCTCGCAGCTGGGAGTCGAGGTGTGGGCGCCGACGGACGCACCGGAAGCCGACGAACAACCGGACCGGCGCTACTCCGAGGGGGAGCCCCTGCCCGGCGGTCTTCGCGCGATCCGGACGCCGGGCCCGGAGCGGGCGCACTACTGCCTCGTGCGCGAGGCCGCGCCGCGCGTGCTCTTCTGCTCCGACCTGCTGATGGGTGGCGGGGAGGGCGGGCTCGAGTTCGTACCCGGGCGGTTCCACGACGACCCCGCCGAGACCCGGCGAAGCGTCGAACGCCTGCTGGATGTTCCATTCGACGTGCTCTGCCTCGACCATGGCGCTCCGGTCACCTCCGAACCCAAGCGCGCCATGCGGCGGGCGCTGGACGGATAGGCCTCGGGCCCGGACCTCGAGGGGGAACATGGGGCCCAAGCCCGACCGCTACTACACCCACGGGCGCGCCGATTCGGCAGATTTGGAAAGCACACCCACGGCGGCCTTAGACTTACCGCCGTGGCTGACTGGGTGACGATCTCCGCCCTGGCGACCGCCGGCGGCACGCTGGTGCTGGCGGGCGCAACGTTTGCATCGGTGCGCTCGGCCAACCGCTCCTCCCGGGTGGCCGAGCGGTCGCTGCTGGCCACGCAGCGGCCGCTGCTGATGCCCTCGCGGTTACAGGACGACCCGCAGAAGGTTGGCTTCGCGGACGGCAAGTGGTTCATGGTGGCGGGCGGCGGCGGCGTCGTCGACGCGTCCTATGAGGCCATCTACCTGGTCATATCGCTGCGGAACGTCGGACCGGGCATGGCCGTGCTGCACGGCTGGCTGTTTCATCCAGAGGTCGCGCTGGGCGACCAGTCGGCGCCCTCACCCGATGCCTTCAGCCGGCTGACCCGCGACCTGTACGTGCCCACGTCCGACATCGGCTTCTGGCAAGGCGCGTTCCGGGATCCCGCAGCGCCCGAGTTCGCCGCCGCCCGGGCAGCCATCGACGCGGGGCAGCGAATGGCCGTCGACCTGCTCTACGGTGACCACGAGGGCGGCCAGCGCACCATCAGCAGGTTCGTCTTCAACCCGCGAGAGGATGGCCAGTGGATCGTGGTGGTGGCGCGGCACTGGAACCTCGACCGGCCGGACCCGCGGTAGATCGTCGTTTCGCGCGTTGCACGGTCGTGACCGGCACATGACAGCGAATCGTGCAACGAACTTCACGTGGCGGTGACGATCCCGGCGCCGGCCGCAACGATTCGCATCGCGGCGCCGGCGCGAACGCCACGGCACCAAGATCGGCAACCGCACAACCACGCTGATGTGCCTCGGAAGGCGTTCGGCAATTGCCGCGCCGTCTCACCGACCTTCGCAGCCGCGGGGTATCGTCGCGGACATGACCAACGCAACGCACAGGCCTCGCGGCCGCCACCGAGTGCTGGTGGTCGGCGGAGGCTTCGCCGGTCTGCGAGCCGTGCGCGGACTGGGCGGAGCGCCGGTCGAGGTGACGTTGGTCGACCGGCAGAACTTCACGCTGTTCCAGCCCCTCGTCTACCAGGTCGCGACCGGGGCGCTGTCGCCGGCAGAGATCGCGGCGCCGCTGCGCTCGATCCTGCGCAAGCAGCGGAACGCCCGGGTGGTGCTGGCGGAGGTGACCGGCTTCGACCTCGAGCACCGTAAGGTCGTGCTCGAGCACCTGCCCAACCAGCGCGGGGGCACCACCCTCGGATACGACACGCTGATCGTCGCGGGGGGCTCGCGCTACAACTACTTCGGCCACGACGAGTGGCAAGCCGACGCGCCGGAGCTGAAGTCGCTGGCCGGAGCGCTCGACATCCGCAGCAGGATCCTGGCCGCATTCGAGGCGGCCGAACTGGAGACCGATCCAGCACTGCGTCAAGCGTGGCTGACCTTCGTGGTCGTCGGCGCCGGCCCCACCGGCGTCGAGATGGCCGGGCAGATCGCCGAGCTCGCCCGGGATGTGGTGCGCGCCGACTTCCGGTCGGCCGATACCCGCACCGCCCGCGTGCTCCTGGTAGAGGCCGCGAACAGGATGCTGATGAGCTTCCCCGCGCCGTTGTCTCACAAAGCAACCAGCGCGCTCGAGCGGTTGGGCGTTACGCCGATGCTCAACCACACCGTCGTCGGCGTCGCCGACGATTCGGTCGCCATCCGGGGACCGGATGGCGAGGTCGCAGAGACGCCGGCGCGCACGGCGATCTGGGCCGCCGGCGTCACGGCGTCGGAGCTGGCCGCGCGGCTCGCCGAGGCAGCGGGCGCCGAGGTCGACCGATCGGGCCGCGTCACCGTCGGACCTGACCTCTCGCTGCCGGGCCATCCCGAGGTGCTTGCGCTCGGCGACATGGTGCGGGTGCGCCGCGCAGATGGTGCCATCGTGCCGTTGCCTGGCCTGGCACCGGTTGCGCTGCAACAGGGCAGGTATGCCGCGCGGCTTGTCCGCGACCGCCTGCTCGGCCGGCCGACCAGACCGTTCCGCTACGTCGACAAGGGCGACCTGGCGACGATCGGCCGCTCGAAGGCCGTCGCCGATGTGAAGGGGCTGCACCTGTCCGGGTTCGCCGCCTGGGTGACCTGGCTGGTCGTCCACCTCTTCTACCTGATCGGCTTCCAGAACAGGATGCTGGTGCTGATCCGCTGGACGGTCAGCTTCGCCACCCGCGGTCGGGGGGCGCGGCTGATCGTGCGGCCGCCGGAGCACCCGCCAGCCACGACGCCGCCGATTGGCGACCCAAAGGCCTGAGCCGGCGGGTGTGAGCGCAGGTACACCGATATCGCGCGCTTGGGGTGCTAGTGTCGTCTGTTGGGAAGACACCTATTCACGGGGGAGGGCTCCATGACTGGTCGGGGGAAGCGGGTAACGCTCGGGATGCTGCTTGCGGTCAACGTGGCGGTGTGGTCGCTGGTGATCGCCGGCGGCGCCTCCGCACAACGCAGCGCTGCGCCCGATCGCGGCGCCCGTCCCACGCATCCGGTGCTGGGAGGCGCCGTGCCCGACGTACCGCCGTCAGCAAGCGTGCTCAGTGCGACCTCGCCTGCCGGCCTCGTTCGCAACTTCAACGGCGTCAGCAGCCGTGACAGTGCCGTCACGAACTTCGGCGCCGAGTTCGAGCCGCCTGACCAGGGTCTCTGCGTCGGCAACGGATTCGTCCTGGAGCCGGTGAACTCCGCCTTCCGGATCTTTCGGGAGAACGGCCGGAGCTTGGCCGGCCCGACCAACGTCAACGCCCTGTTCGATGACGGCTTCAAGCAGTTCACGAGCGATCCGCGCTGCCAGTACGACCCGGCCACGCACACCTGGTTCGCGAGCATCCTGTTCCTGAACGACACGTTCACGGCCAGTAGGCTCGAGATCGCGGTCAGGCATGCGGCCGACCCGCGCGGCACCTGGACGCATTTCAAGATCAACACCACCGATCCCGGCGGCCACCGCTGTCCCTGTTTCGGTGACCAACCGCTGCTCGGCATCGACGCGCAGAACATCTACATCTCGACCAACGAGTTCGCGATCAACGGCCCGGGATTCAACGGCGCGCAGCTGTACGTGATCGACAAGCGCCAGCTCGTGGACGGCGACGCGTCGCCCGCGTTCGTCCACATCGGCCCCCTGCGGATCGGCCATCACAAGGCCGCGTCGGTGCAGCCGGCCATCACCGTCGGCTCCAGCCGGGCCGAGTACCTGATGAGCTCGCTCGATCCGAAGGGAGCCGGCGACAACCGGATCGGCGTCTGGGCGGTCACAAACCGTGTGCTGGGGAAGCACCCCGATCCGCACCTGCAGCGGATCATCATCCCGTCGCAGAGCTATTCGACACCGCCTGCCACGCGGCAGATGGGGTCGCACTCGCGGATCGACTCCGGTGATGACCGTATGCAGCAGGTGCAAGCGATCGGCGGGCGGCTGTGGGGGGAGCTGGCAACCGCGCTTCGCACCGGCGGCGGAAAGCCGGTCGCAGCGGCGGCCTGGTTCGACGTCGCGCCGAGTCTGGATCAAGGCCGCCTGAGCGCCACCATCAACCGGCAGGGCTATGTCTCCTCACCAGGCAACGGAGTCCTGTATCCGGCGATCGCCGGCGATCGGCGCGGGGACGCGGCCATGGGCTTCTCGATGTCAGGACCGGACATGTTCCCCGGTGCCGGCTACTCAAAGATCTCGTCGGGTCAGGCCAACTTCGGGCCGCCGATCATCGCCAGCCGGGGCAGAGGGCCCTACTTCAGGCGGTCGACGCGCTGGGGCGACTATTCCTGGGCCGTGCTTGATCCGGCCGCGCACCGTGTGTGGCTGGCCAACGAGTACATCCCACCCCGGTCGAGCCAGACCGTCGACCGCCACCAGAACTGGGGGACGCGCGTCTACGCGGTGCGGCTGCCCAGCCCGTAGCGGCAGATCCGCTCAGCCCTCGAGACGAGCGACATGATCCGGGACGAACGTCTGCGAGTCGACCGGAGGGCGGCGATAGCCGCCCTCCGGTTGCCTGCGCGGAAGCTTGGGCGGATGCTTCTCGGTGCGATCTTCGTACGGGATGCGCGACAGCAGGTGTGCGATGCAGTTCAGTCGGGCCCGGCGCTTGTCGTCCGCCTCGACAACGAACCAGGGCGACTCCGGCAGGTCGGTGTACACGAACATCTCGTCCTTGGCCCGCGAGTAGTCGACATAGTGCGATCGTGACTCGAGATCCATGGGGGAGAGCTTCCACCGCTTGGTGGGATCGTCGATCCGCTCCTGGAAGCGCAGCCGCTGCTGCTCGTCGGAGACCGAGAACCAGTACTTGGTGAGCAGGATCCCGTCGTCGATCAGCATCCGCTCGAACTCCGGGGATTGGCGCATGAACAGCCGGTACTGATCGTCCGTGCAGAAGCCGAGCACGCGCTCGACGCCGGCTCGGTTGTACCAGCTGCGGTCGAACAGGACGATCTCACCCGCCGACGGCAGGTGCGCGACGTATCGCTGGAAGTACCACTCCGTGCGCTCGCGCTCGGTGGGAGCGGGCAGCGCAGCGATCCGGCAGAAGCGCGGGTTGAGCGGCTCCGTGATGCGCTTGATGGTGCCGCCCTTGCCGGCGGCGTCGCGACCTTCGAACAGCACCACCACCCGCGCACCCTCGGCACGCACCCACGTCTGCATGCGCGCGAGCTCGATCTGGAGCCGCGCCAGCTCCGCCTGATACAGCTGGCTCGGCACTCGCCGGGGTCGGCTCTTGGACATCGGCGAGATGCTAGCCGCCGCCCGGCTCACTCCGGCCGCGGGCCGAGCAATCGCGCCAACCCGACTCGCGCGCGCTCCAGCAGCGCGGGCTCGCCGTACATGGTGTAGGTCGCGTGCGCCATCAGCAGCAGTGCGTCCACCTCGTAGATGAGTTGCTCAGGATCGAGGTCGGCCGGCAGCTCGCCCGCCTGCTGCGCCGTCGCCGCTGCGGCCATCAACTCCCCCATCCACGCCTCGATGAACACACCGATCCGCTCCTTGACGCGCCCCGGCTGGGTGTCGAACTCCGCGCCGACAGCGGCGAAGAAGCAGCCGCCGGGGAACACCTCGCGTTCGAGGTGCGAGAGGAACTCGTCGGACAGGGCCCACAACCGGCGCAGCCCGTCCGCCTTCCTGCGGGCGGGGCTCAGGACCTCGTCCTCGAAGATCTCCTCGGCGCGCTCGATGGTGGCCAGCTGCAGCGCCTCCTTGGACGTGAAGTGGGCGTAAAGACCGCTCTTGCTCATGCCGGTGCGCTCGGCCAGCCGGCCGATCGAAAGGCCATCCAGCCCCTCGACGGTCGCCAGGCGCGCCGCGTTGTCGAGGATCGTGTCGCGGCTGCGGCGGCCGTCGGCTCGTTGGCGGCGCTGTGCGGGTGCTTCGGTGGGGGTCGGATGGTTCATACTTGACAAGATAGCACGACCGATCGTATAGTGCACAGGCTAGACAGCACGACCGTTCGTGTTTACACACCATCGAGGAGTCCCACATGAGCTTCAGCAGCATCATCGAGCCGGATCTGTCCGAACTGACCGCCCGCCAGCGGCGGGCCTGGGTGGCGGGCCACTACTCGCAGGTCGCCTCCCGCACCGACATGACGGCGAAACGGCCGCACGACGACCCTGACCTGCGCGCCCGGTGGTACGGCCCGCCACGCGATTCGCGGCGCGGCGCACGTTGCTAGCTTGCAGCAGGTGACCGCGCATGGGCATGACACCGGGCCGGATCAGTCCGAGTACGACCGGCTCGGCGTCACGCCCACGCCCGACGACGGAAGCCGCCTCTCGTCCACCCCGCCCTGGGACGAGACCCAGCGCCCGCGCCGCGAGCGCTCCGGGCCGGACGTGGACTACACCAGGCGCGGGAGGCTGGTCGGGCAGCACCTGATCGACGTTCACGACATGCTCCGCAGCGAGCTGGCCGAGCTGCGCTCGGTGCTGTCCCAGGTGCGGGAGGGCGCGCTTGGGGCGGCTGACGCCCGGGCGGCCCTGAACGACATGGCGTTGCGCCAGAATGACTGGACGCTGGGCGCGTTCTGCGCCCGCTACTGCGGTGCGGTGACGCAGCACCACGGGCTCGAGGACGACGCCATCTTCCCTCACCTCGTGCGCAGCGAGCCGGCGCTCTCGCCGGTGATCGACCGCCTCGCCGACGAGCACCTGACCATCCACGATGCCGTGCATGCCGTCGACCGCGCCCTGGTCGATCACATCAATGGGCCCGACAGCTACGAGGGCATCCAGTCGGCGATCGACTTCCTCACCGACGCGCTGCTGTCGCACCTCTCCTATGAGGAGTACGAGATCGTGGAGCCGCTGTCCCGGCTGGGGTTCTACCCGGGGCAGGTTGACCGGTAGCTCAGGATCGGCGGGGATAGCTCAGGATCGGCGCGGACCGCAGCCCCAGGCGCCCCAACCCCACGAGCGCCAGACCAGCGGGCGGATCACGAAGAACGCAACCAGCGGGATCAGGATCCAAAGGTGGTGGGTGGTGCCGATCACCATCGCCGCGATCAGCGCCAGCAGCAGCAGCGGGAACGGCCACGGTCGCGGTCGCCAGGCGCGGCGACCCGCCGGCCGTGCTCGGACCGGTTCGCCACTGGGCAGGTCGGCCACCAGTCGGTCGAGGTCGGCGTAGGTCTTGGCCGCCATACAGGCGTCGAGCCGTTCCTGGAACTCGTCGCTGTCGAGCCGGCCCTCTAGATGCTGGTCGCGGAGGACGGCCGCGACGGCCTCGCGGTCGCCGTCTCCGGCGCGGAGGCGGCGATCGCGCGGCCCCCGCTTACCGGCGTAGTGTCCGTCGCTGTCTGCCACGTCGGTCCTTCCTCGCTGGTGGTGGTGTGGTGGGATCGCGCCGCGAGCGGTGCTGCGGCGATCAGGACCCTCTGTACGCCGTCGATCGTGCTCGCTGATCCTGGCAGCATATTAGACATCTAATCATTAGACGTCAAATCTTATCTGGTACCATCGGCAGGTGAGCCGACTCTCCCTGCTTCCGCCCATCGGTTTACGCCTGACCCGCACGGCGCGGGTCGTCTCAAACGCCTTCGAGCGGGCGATGGCCGAGGCGGGCGGCTCGGCCTCCGCGTGGCAGGTGCTGTTGCTGGTGCGCTCCCAGCAGTCGGGAACGCAGTCGCGGATGGCCGATGCGATGGGCATCTCGGGCGCCACCCTCACCCACCACCTGAATGCACTCGAGCAGCAGGGCCTCGTCCACCGCTGGCGCGACGCCGGCAACCGCCGGGGACAGCAGGTGGCGCTGACGCAGGCCGGTGAGGAGCTGTTCGCCCGGCTTCGGCAGGTCGCGGCGACCCACGACCGCCGGCTGCGCTCCCAGCTCAGCGACGAGCAGACGGCGCAGCTGGCCGAGCTGCTCGAGAAGCTGCAGGCAGGCATAGACCCGCCCACGATCTGAGGAACGGCGGACTCGTCGAACCAGGGAATCAGGACGGTGCTGCGCCACCGCCTCCTCGTGAGCACCCCTACGTCGCCGGCTGACCGTAGCGCTCGCCGGCGCGCTGCGCCTCCACGGCACGGTGGACGTTGCCGTGCACGTGATCGACGCCGATGCGGTCGATCACACCATCTCGCCGAAGGACGCCCAGGACCGCCGGCTTGACCCGCGCGAGCCGCAGCGTCGCCCCGCCGGTCTGCACCAGTTGGTGGATCTGGGTCAGCTGCTCGGAGCCCTGGGAATCGATGAAGGGGACGGCCTCGAGGTCGAGCACCACCCCTGTGATCCCGTCGGGCGCGGGCTCGGTCAGGTCGCGGATGCGGTCATCCAGCGCCTGGGCGGTCGCGAAGAACACGCCGCTGTCGATTCGCAGCACAACGATGCCCGGGAACGTCTCGTCGCCGGGGTGCTCGTCGAGGTCGCGGAATACCTCCGTGCCGGCCTCGCGGCCGAGCAGCGGCATCGGCGGATTGGTGACGACGTAGACGAGCCACCCGATCGAGAGCGCCACGCCCACCACGACGCCCGCCAGGACGCCCACCGACAGCACGCCGACGAGGGCGGCGATGGCGATCCAGAAGTCGAACGGGGTGACCCGGCGCAGCCGGCGGAACTCCGGCAGGTCGATCATGCCGAACACGACCGCGTCGATGATCACCGCGCCCAGCACCGCCTTCGGCAGATCCGAGAACAGCGGCGCCAGCACGAGCAGGGTGAGCACCACCAGCGCACCGGTGACCAGCGAGGCGACCGGCGTGCGGGCTCCGGCCGACTCATTCAGCGAGCTGGCGGAGAGGCTGGTCGAGACCGGCATGCCCTGGAGCACGCCCGAGCCGACATTGGCCATGCCCTGCGCCACCGACTCCTGATCGATGTCGATCCGGTACCTGTGCCGGGTGGCAAAGGCGCGCGCGTCCCCGGCGGTCTGGGAGAAGCCGATCAGAAGCAGCGCCGCCGCCGCGACGCCAATGGTGGCGTACCGCTCGCGGAACAGGTCCACGCTGGGGAGCTGTGGCGCCGGCAGACCGCGCGGGACGTGCCCGACCAGATCGACCCCGTGCCCTCCGAGGTCGAACAGGCGTGCGGCGAGGATGCCTCCCGCTACCAGCACCAGAGCGCCCGGAACGGCGGGCGCGCCGAACCGCAGCGCCAGGCTAACGCCCAGCGACACGACCCCGACCACCAGGGTCGCCCCGTGAATGTCGCCCAGCGATCCGACCCACGAGCCGAGCTCCCGCCACGCGTTCACCCCGTCGGCCGTCGTCCCCGTCAGCTTCGGCAGCTCGCCGATCACCACGTCCACGGCCGCCCCGGCCAGGAAGCCCGTGATCACCGGCTTGGACAGAAACCGTGAGATCCATCCCAGGCGAAAGACGGCCAGCAGCAGGAATAGCGCTCCGGTCACGAGCGTGATCGCGGCCACCAGCTCCGCCGCCTGCTTCCCCGCCAGCCCGGTGAGCAGCACCGCTCCGCCGGCGACCGCGGCCAGGGATGAGCTGGGACCGGTCGAGATCTGCTGAGAGGTGCCGAACAGGGCGTACAGGACCGCGCCCGCGGCCGCCGCGTACAGCCCGTTCTGCAGGGGCACGCCGGCGATGCCCGCATACCCCAGGTTCTTGGGCACGATCAGCGCGGTCACGGCGATCCCAGCAGCGACGTCGCCGCGCACGAAGGCGCGGTCGTAGCGGGGCAGCCAGGCGATGATGGGGAGCCAGCGGCCGAGGCCGCGGCGCTGGTTCGCTGCTGACGTCACCGCCGCATCCTCTCACGCGGCCCCCTCCGCAACGGTTCGAATCGTAAAGCCCCTTGACGAACTGCGGCCGACCTGGTATCGTAAAGTCTCTTTACCAGACCACAACGGGAGGACGACGTCAATGGCAGCCAGCACACACGAAGAGATCCGGGTCGGCGACGTGGCGGTGCGCTTCGTGCTCGAGGGCGAGCGGTCGGCCGGGTCGGTCGCCGTCTTCGAGTTCTACGTCCCCGCCGGCGCACAGGTGGCGGCCGCGCACAGCCACGACGGCTACGAGGAGACGATCTACGGGCTCGAAGGCGTGCTGACCTGGACGCTCGAGGGCACGCCGATCGACGTCGCCCCGGGCGAGGCGCTCTGCATCCCTCGTGGCATCGTTCACCGGTTCGACAACATCGGCGAGGTAGACGCCAGGGCGCTCGCGATCGTCACGCCCGGCATCCTCGGCCCCGGCTACTTCCGCGACGTCGCGGCCATCCTCGACGCCGCCGGCGGACCGCCCGACTTCGCAGCGGTTGGAGCCGTGATGCTCCGCCACGGCCTCACTCCCGCGTCATGACGGCGACAGGCCGGGCCAACGCTCCGCCACGTCAGGGAGGCCGGCAGAGAACGACCGGCGCTCCCGTCCGCGCCGAGGTCCCGTGCAGGGCGACGCGCCCGTCGGCCGCGACCACGAGTAGCGCGATGTCGCCCGGCTGGGCCGGCGTGGCGGCGTCCCGCGTCCGTATCCGCCAGCCGGCGGCCACCCGCCGGCGCAGCTCGGAATGGGTGAGTTCCGAGCTTCCGATCGACAAGGTGTCGTTCGGAGGCGGCAGCAGATCGGCGGCTTCGGGATCCGGGGCGACGCGGAACACGTGGTCGTGCCCGAGCTGGCGGCGCAGCTCGCCGGCAGCCAGCGCGTTGAAGTCGTCGCTTCGCGTCAGCAGCAGTGCGTCAGTCACCTCCTCGAGCTCAGCCTCGCGGTTCACCGAATCGAGCAGCATGCCGCCCCGCCCCGCC
>Ga0136846_1242137_pt1 | contig 12073 bp, 15 predicted proteins | sample HopSoiMetagenom2_FD_96841 | JGI IMG/M metagenome (GOLD analysis project Ga0136846, IMG submission 96841) | Grasslands soil microbial communities from Hopland, California, USA - 2 Assembly 2016 (version 4) | ecosystem: Environmental > Terrestrial > Soil > Grasslands | place: USA: Hopland...
CAGTGCGCGGAACCTGACCGTCAACGCTCGCATTCGCTAGCCCGTTCCACGAACGCCACCCCCTCGAGAGGGGATTCAGCCTCGCTGGAGCGGATTGCGAGTGGAGGGAACCGCTAGCTCCCCGCCTAGCGCAGCCGGGCACGCCGATCGTAGCCGTTTGAGCTTCGTGGCGAAGGGCACTAAGATAGTGCGATGCGAATCAGCGAGGTCATGAGCGTCAGGCTCGTCAGCGTAGGCCCGGACGACCCCGTGTCGCTGGCCGTCGCCCGCATGAACGAGGCGAACGTGGGCAGCGTAACGGTTTGCGACGGCCCGGAGCTAGTCGGCATCTTCACGGAGCGCGATCTCGTCCGTCTCGCGGGCGAGGGCAGCCACTTCGCGTCGATCCGCATCAGCGAGGTCATGACGCGCCGCCCGGTGACCGTCTCGCCCGACGACGACATCGTCTCGGCCGCGCGGCTGATGGGCGAGCGCCGTATCCGCCACCTGCCGGTGGTGCAGGACGGTTTCCTGCTCGGCGTGATCGGCATCCGCGACGTCATGGGATCGCTCGTCGAGCGCGTATGGCGCGACCGCGACGGCGACGCGCGCGAGACAGCGCGGGAGCTCCTGCGCCGCTAGCCCGTCGTCCCCGGCCTGCGCCGGGGCGGCCGCGATACTTGTCGAATGGTGGGCCGCGTCGCAGCCGTCGGCACGCTCGTCGCCGTGCTCGCGGGTGCCGCGACCGGTGCCGACCAGGCGCGCTTCGCGCCGCGCCTCCGAGCCGAGCTCGGCCGCTCGCTGGGCAGCGGCCCGTCGCTCATCCTCGACGTCTCCCAGACGACGACGCAGCCGGCGCTTGCCCGCGCGACGTTTGTCGTCCCGGACTCGCAGCCATTCCGCCTGCCGCCTGCCGGCAACGTCGTGGGCGACGTGGCCGTCGCGCTCGTTCCCGCGGCCGGCGGGCCGCCGTCCCTGCTCGCCGGGCGCCTCGTCGCGCGCGCCGCGAACCGGGCGCGGGCGTCGGGCTGCGTGCGCAAGCCCACGGCCGCAATGGAAGCCACGCTCGTTGCCTCGCGGGGCGCGGTCAGGAAGCTGACGCTGCGATTCTTCGTGCACGAGCGGCGCGGGACGCGCATCACGGTCTGCCTGCCGCGTCAGGACGCTCTTGCGGGCCGGGCGGCGGTACGGCGTCTCGCGGTGCGGCTCGTACGCGGTCTCGGAACCCCGCCCGACGGGACGTCTGCCTGGCGCGGGCTCTTCACGCCGGCCGGGAAGCGCGGCGGGGCGGCCGCCTATCCGACGACCACCGAGAGCCGCGGGATCGTCGTCAGCCCGAGCTTCCTGACGCTCCAGGGACCGGCCTCGGCGAGGCGCGGGTCGTCGCTGCTCCTCCATGGAGTGCTCTCGTTGGACAAGGCCGCGGGCGGTCGCCACCTCCGCATCGGCGCGGCCGGCGTCGTCCTCGCGCGCGCACACACGGGCACGTCGGGGTCCTACGCCGTGCAAGTGCGCGCGCCGAAGCGGAGCGGCAGCGTCTCCCTCCTCGCGCGCCTTCCGTCCCGGTTTTTCCGCTGCGGCGGGCGGACGGTGGACGCGCCGGCCGGCTGCACGAGCTCGACGCTTGCCGGCGCCACGAGCAACGCGCTGCCGGTGCGCCTGCGATGAGGTGGGCCGCCCTTGCGTTGCTGCTCGCGGCCCTCTCCTCGTGCGGCGGCTCGGGGAAGGCCGCCCCCGCGCCCGAGGACACGCTGCGCAGTGCCGTGGGAAAGCTCGGGAAGGGACGCGTCGACTGCGACGACAAGAACACGTGCACGGTCATCGTGCCGACGCCGCTGCACAGCAACTACGAAGGGTTCCTCCTCGCGGTCCCCGTCTTCGACCAGCTCGAAAACGACTCCGCCCTGGCCGCCGTGAAGCGCGTGACGCTGACGCTGAACGACAACCGTTCGGGCCAGGTGTTCAGCATCACGTGCGCGGCGAGCGACCTGAAAGGGCCGACAACGCCGACATCGCTGCACCGGCAGTGTCATTCGATCTACCTATAGGTCGGTAAACAATTCGTTAGAGATCCTTGTGGCAGTGATCGGGCCGCGAGCGCCGGGGTACCTCCTCATGGGGCAACCAAGGAGGAACTCCCATGCACAAACGACTGATCATCGGAATGCTCGCGGTCGCCGCGCTCGTCGTGGTGGGCGCCGCCGCGGCCGCAGCTCCCGAGAACACCGCGCCGCCCACCGTCACCGGCACAGCGCGGGAAGGCACCACGCTGACGGCGTCACACGGCACGTGGACGAACAACCCGACGTCCTACTCGTACATCTGGCAGCGGTGTGCGAGCGACGCCACGGGTTGCGCGACCATCCCCGGCGCGACGAAGACGACGTACACGCTCGCGGCGGCTGACGTGGGGCGGACGGTGCGCGTGCTCGTGACCGCCGTGAACACGGACGGGCACGATGTCGCCCCTTCGGCGACGACGAGCATCGTCGACTCGAAGAACGGCCCGAAGAACACGGCGCGCCCGGCCGTGTCCGGCGACGCGACCGTGGGCGGCGAGCTCACCGTGTCGAACGGCTCGTGGACTCCGGCGCCGACCTCGTACGGCTACCAGTGGCAGCGCTGCGACACCGACGGCAGCAACTGCCTGAACGTCGCCGGGGCGAACGGGCAGACCTACGGCGTCCGTGGGGTCGACGTCGGCAACCTCATGCGCGCCATCGTGGTCGCGCGGACGCAGGCCGGCGACCGTGCGTACGCGACGTCGGGCTTCAGCGACGTCGTGCAGACCGACCAGCCGCCCGTGCAGTCGAACAAGCCGCCGACGGTTCGCTTCCTCGGCCTGACGCGCATCGGTGCGCGCACCTACGCGCGCTTCCGCATCTGCGACGACGGCTACGGGAAGATCACCGTCGTCGAGCGCGATCTCAAGGCGCGCGTCCCCGCGTACACGCGGAAGTTCGCGGTGCGCATCGACGCCACGTGCGGCGCGTTCTCGCGCAGCTGGATGCCGGCGAAGCGCTTCCGCACGAGCGGGCGCTACGTCGTCCGGCTCCAGGCGATCGACAGCACGCGGCACATCAGCAAGCCCGTGACACGCTCGCTGTACCACCGCTAGAGCAAGCCAGGCCCGGCGCGGACCCTGCGTCCGCGCCGGGCTACACTCAGCGGGCTCGGGGCGCGTAGCTCAGCGGGAGAGCGCCCGCTTCACACGCGGGAGGTCGCTGGTTCGATCCCAGCCGCGCCCATTGCTCAGGCTGGGTCGGTGGATCGGGCTCCGCGCTCGCGCAGCCAGCTCGCGAGCAGCTCGCGACGGGTGTCGGGAGTGACGGCCTGATCGAGCCCAGTCTTGTCACCCGCGTAATCGGGGGAGGCGTTGATGTCCGCGCCCGCAGCGAGTAGGTGGTCGGCTGCCCGTCGCTGCCCTCCGTGGCAGGCCTGCCAGAACGCATTGTTCACCTCGCTCAGCGGCGGGCTCGCCGCGAGCAGCTCCTCGAGCCGGTCGAGCAGCCCGAGGGCGGCCGAGTGCCAGAGCGCGTCGACCGGAGCGCCCCGTTCGACGAGGAGCCGCGCGACGTGCCAGCAGCCGTACCCGACGGCGTTGTCGAGCTGGGTGCCGATCGATCCGCCGGGTGTCTCCAGGTCGGCGCCGCCGTCGATGAGCACGACGGCGACGTCGACGTCGTCGGTGCTCGCCGCCCAGTGCAGCGGCGTCTCCGGGCGGCCGCCGCCCGTGTCGTCGTTCGGGTCAGCGCCGGCCTCGAGCAGCAGCGCGACCGCCGCCGGGGCGGCCGGGAAGTAGCCGGGCCAGTCCGTGGCAGCGTGCAGCGGGGTTCTCCAGCCGTCCTTCCGCCCGATCATGTGCACCGTTGCCAACTCCGGGCGCTCGCCCACCAGGCGCCGGAGCGTGTCCAGATCACCGCCATGGATCGCCCGCGTCAACTCGACCGCGACAGGGTCGCGGTGCGCCAGGACGAGCGGCTTCATCACCGCCGCTCGTCGCGCTTCTGCAGGTAGCGCCTCAGCCCGAAGAACGGGGCGAGGAACCACGCGACCACCGTCGCGACCCACACGATGAACGTGGCAGCGAACCAGGCGCCGATGCCGTGCACGGTGAAGCCGTTCGAGATCAGGTCGGTGATCACGAGCGCGGCGAGCGTGGCGACGAGGGCGGCGCCGGCCGAGCGGATGCGGTCGCCCGCGCCGTCGAACCGCGTCTCGAGAACCGGCGTGAGCAGCGCGAGCGCGACCGTGAAGATCACGAGCGCCTCGATGAAGCCCGTGACGTTGATCTTCACGTCCCCGAGAATCAGCGCGGCGACGATGAGCCCCAGTGCGTTCGCGACCAGCATGACCGCCGTGCGAACGAGGAACCGGATCACGCGGCAGAACCTACAACGCTCCCCGGAAGGAGACCCGATGCGAGGCGCCCCGTACATGCCCCAGATGACCAACCTCCAGGTGCGCGAGTACCTCGAGCGCGGCGGGCGTACCGTCATCGTCCCGGTCGGCTCGACCGAGGATCACGGCGACCACGGGCCGCTCTGGACCGACGTCTACATCCCGACCGAGGTCGCCCTGCGCGCAGCGCCCGAGCTCGACGCCCTGGTCGGCCCGCCCGTCCCGTTCGGGCTCGCCGGCGACCACCGCGGCGCGCCGGGGCTCGCGTACGTGCGCCTCGCGACCTTTACGGCGCTGCTCCGCGATGTCGCCGTCACGCTGGCCGAGGCCGGATTCCGCCGCGTCGTGCTGCTGAACGGGCACTACGTGAACACGTGGGCGATGCAGTACGCGGCCGGCGACTTCGCCCACGAGCTCCCCGAGGGGACGCGCGTGTACCCCTTCGCGTACTGGCTGGGCCTGCCGCCGGACCGTGCGGCGCGCTACCTCGGTCCCGATGTCGGCATCCACGCCAACGCCGGCGAGACCTCCGCCATCCTCGCCATCGATCCCGCCCTCTGCGACATGGAGCACGCCCGGGACTTCACCCCGGAGTTCGGTGAGCTGCACACCAGCCCGTACACCGTCCTCGACGCCGCGATGTTCGCCCGGCCGGGCGCCTTCCATGCCGCGACCGCCGAGGGCGGCGGCGTGTGGGGGAGGCCGACCGCCTCGACCGCCGAGGCGGGCGCCGAGTTCCTCGACTGGTGCCGTGAGGCCGTCGTCAACGTCGTCCGCGACCTCGAGACAGTTCACGACCGCCTGGATGCGATACCCTAAGGGGGTATGACGACCACCGAGCTCGAGCTCGACGGCATGAGCTGCGCCTCGTGCGCGGCCGGCATCGAGCGGGCGCTCAACCGCCTCGACGGCGTCGAGGCAACGGTCAACTTCGCCACGGAGCGCGCCGCTGTCGCGTTCGATCCCGAGCGCGCCTCGGTCGACGGGCTCGTCGGGGCAGTCGAGGCGATCGGCTACGGCGCCCGCGAGCGGACGCCGCTCGCCGAGGCGCCGCCCGACCGGGTTGCGGCGCTGCGCCGCCGCCTCGTCGCAGCGGTCGTCCTCAGCACCCCGCTCGCCGTGCTGGGAATGGTTCCAGCGTCGCGCTTCCGCGGCTGGGAATGGGTCGCGCTCGCGCTCGCGACGCCGGTGGTCTTCTGGTCCGGCGCCGAGTTCCACCGGGCCGCGCTCGCAAGCGCGCGCCACCGTGCCGCGACCATGGACACGCTCATCTCGCTGGGCACGCTCGCGGCGTGGACGTGGTCGGCTGCCGTGCTCTTCGGCGGCATCGACGCCGAAACGTACTTCGAGGTCGCCGCCGCCATCACGACGCTGATCCTGCTCGGCCGCTACCTCGAGCTGCGCGCGCGGCGGCGGAGCGGCGACGCGATCCGCGCACTGCTCGAGCTCGGCGCGAAGGAGGCGCGTGTCCTGCGCGGCAGCGAGGAAGTGCTCGTCCCACTCGACGAGCTGGCGGTGGGCGACCGCTTCGTCGCGCGTCCCGGAGACAAGATCGCGACCGACGGCGTCGTCGAGGAGGGGGACTCGGCCGTCTCCATGTCGCTCCTGACGGGTGAGCCGGTCCCGGTCGAGGTCGGGCCGGGAAGCGAGGTGGTGGGGGCGACCGTGAACACGTACGGGCGGCTCGTCGTGCGGGCGACCCGCGTCGGCGCCGAGACCGCACTGGCCCAGATCGCCCTGCTCGTCGAGCAGGCGCAGGCGGGCAAGGCGCCCGTTCAGCGCCTCGCCGACCGCGTGTCCGCCGTCTTCGTCCCACTCGTGATCGTGCTGTCGCTCGCGACCCTGGCGGGCTGGCTGCTCGCGGGCTCCGACGCGTCGACGGCGTTCACCGCGGCGGTGGCCGTGCTGATCATCGCCTGCCCCTGCGCGCTCGGGCTGGCGACGCCGATGGCGCTCATGGTCGGAACGGGCCGCGGCGCGCAGCTCGGCATCCTCATCCGCGGCCCCGAGGTGCTCGAGCAGACGCGCCGGGTGACCACGGTCGTCCTGGACAAGACCGGCACTGTCACGGAGGGCGCGATCGAGCTCGTCGAAGTGCGCCTCCTGAACGGCGCGAGCCGCGCCGACGTCCTCCGCCTCGCCGGCGCCGTCGAGGCCGCCAGCGAGCATCCCGTCGCCCGGGCCGTCGCCGCCGCCGGACGCGCGGAGGTCGGGACGCTGCCCCTGGTCGAGGGATTTCGCAACCTGCCCGGCACCGGCGTCACCGGCCGGGTCGACGGCCACCTCGTCGAGGTCGGTCGCCGCGACGGCTCGGTCACGGTCTCCTGGGACGGTGAGCCGCGGGCCATGCTCGTGGTCCGCGACCGCGTGAAGCCGACGAGCGCGGACGCGGTCGCGGACCTGCGCCGGCTCGGGCTCGTGCCCGTGCTGCTGACGGGGGACGCCCGGGAGGCCGCGGAGCGCGTCGCCGCCGCGGTCGGCATCGAGCGCGTCCACGCCGGCGTAGCCCCCGGCGGCAAGGCCGCCGAGGTCCGGCGCCTCCAGGCGACGGGCGAGGTAGTCGCCATGGTCGGCGACGGGGTCAACGATGCACCCGCACTCGCGCAGGCCGACCTCGGTCTCGCGCTGGGTACCGGCACCGACGTCGCCATCGAGGCGAGCGACCTGACCCTCGTCTCGGGCGACCTGCGCGCGGCGGCCGACGCGATCCGCCTCTCGCGCCGCACGCTCCGCACGATCAAGGGAAATCTCTTCTGGGCCTTCGCCTACAACGTGGCGGCGCTGCCGCTCGCCGCCGCCGGCCTGCTCGACCCCGCCATCGCCGCCGCCGCGATGGCCGGCTCCAGCCTCTTCGTCGTTGCCAATAGCCTGCGCCTGCGGCGCTTCCGCAGCGCCCGAACGGAAGGACGCACATGACAACGCAGGACGTCGCCGCCGAGCCGGCGCGGTACGGCTACCACGCCGACAAGGATGCCTTGGTCAAGCGCCTGCACCGCATCGAGGGGCAGGTGCGCGGGATCGAGCGCATGGTCGAAGACGACCGCTACTGCATCGACATCCTGACGCAGATCGGGGCCGTCTCCACGGCGCTCGAGAGCCTCGCCTTCCGCATCCTCGACCAGCACGTGAACCACTGCGTCGCGGGCGCGCTCGCGTCCGGCGACGAGGCCGAGGCGAAGCGGAAGACCGAGGAGCTTCTCGAGGCCGTGCACCGCTTCGCCAGGACCAGCTAACCGCCGGTCGCGGAGAAGTGCTGGTAGTCGCGAGGCTCGTGCCAGCGGCCGCCCCATGACCAGCCGACGGCCGCGAACGCACGCACGACGGCGTCGCCGGCGTGGATCATTCCGACCCGCCGGAGGCTGCGGTCGAGGAACGCCCGGCCGGCCGGAGGCTCCACCTGCCCCTGGCGGATGTACGGGTTCTCGAGCGGGTTGATGTCGATGGCGAGCCCGTAGGCATGCGCCGACCACGACGTGCTGCCCTCGACGCGGCGGCAGTTGAACGCCGACGTGTTGTCGGCCGCCATCGAGCGGCTGTCCTCGGCGCCGTAGCGCTCGACGAGCTGCATCCGCCGGATCGGGAAGTGCGCCGCGAACAGGCGGCGGAGCGCGCCGACGACGGCGGGCGCTCCTCGCTCCGCGACGACGAGGTGCCCGGTGTGCACGCGCCGGTCGAAGCCCCAGTGCGTCACCGTCACGACTCGGAGATCGCCGCGGGCGACGGGGCAGCCTTCGTGCCACGAGGTCAGCTGGTAGGCAGCCGGGACGGGCGCGACCCGGGCGTGGAACGTCGGCGCCGCGAGCGTGGCCAGGAGCGCGAGGATCCTCACGGGCGGAGTATCGCCCGGGAAGAAACCTGGCCGGGCCGCCGTCTCGAGGGCACGACAATTCTCCCCGCGTGCGAGCGCCCTCCTGGAGAGTGGACATCGCGGGGGTGCGAACCGGAATCGGGCTACGAGGCGGCCGCCGGCGTGCGGCCGCCCCGTCGTGTCCCGAGGTCTCTAGCTCCAGAGCGCGATGAGGGCCTTGAAGACGGCCAGGTTCGGCACGCCCGCCGCCGCGCGCGTGACCTTCCACGATGTGCAGCTGCCGATGTCGTTGACAGGCGATTCGGCCGCGCCGAAGATCGCGCCCGTCGAGGAGATGTTCACCGTGGCCCAGGTCTGCTGCAGCGCATCCGCGGTGACGGCATTCGAGCAGATGCTGTAGTCGATCTCGGCCGACAGGACGTTCGTGAGCGTCTTGACCTGCTTCTGCAGCGTGGTGACCTGCTTCTGCATGGCCGGGATCTTGTTCTGCAGCACGGTGATCTCCGCCTGAAGCTTCTTCTCGGTCGGGGTTGGCGGCGCCGCGAAGGCGGGTGCGGCCAGCACCGCCCCAACGACGAGCAGGACCCCGACGGCAAGCGTGCGTCTCATGTGGTTCTCCCTCCCGATTGCCTTGACGAAATTGAGTCGTACAGGAGGCATCGGCCTGACGCAACAGGCCCGACAGCCCTGGTAGGTTCCGCACCCGTGCTGCTCGCGCTCTCGACTGGACACGAGATCGGCCTCGGTGTCGTCGCCCTCATCTTCATCGCCTTTGCGCTGGCATCGTCGTTCCTGTTCCCGCGCTGGAACCCCAATTTCCCGGGCAAGCGGCTGGGCCTTTTCCTCGGCGTCGTCGCGCTGCTGACGATCGCCCAGCTGGCCGCCGTGGAGAAGTTCGCGGGCGAGTCGAAGGCGGCCGAGAGCGAGCCGTCCACGTCCACCACGACGACGCAGACGACGACCAGCGGCGCGCCGGCGGGCGACGCCGCCGCCGGCAAGACGGTCTTCACGTCGTCCGGCTGCGGGGCCTGCCACACCCTTAAGGCGGCGAACGCCACCGGCACGGTCGGGCCGAACCTGGACGAGACGCTCAAGGACAAGGACGCCGGGTTCATTCACACGTCGATCGTCGACCCGAACGCCTTCATCGCACCCGGCTACCCGAAGGGCGTCATGCCGGAGAACTTCGACACACAGCTCTCGCCGAAGCAGCTCGACGACCTCGTCGCGTTCGTCTACAAGTCCACGCACGCGTAGCGCGGCGGGGGAACCGTCGTTCCCCCGGGCGCTGACGGAGAGGGCGGGATTTGAACCCGCGACCCACCTTTCGGCAGGTACGCGATTTCCAGTCGCGCTCCTTAGGCCACTCGGACACCTCTCCGAGCGGGGCGATGATAGCCCTCGCTCCAGCGCCAAGCCCATAGGGTCTCGCGCGTGACGGAGATCTGGCAGGAGCCGGTGCGCGGCGCCGCCGCCGACCCGGCGATCCTCGCGCTTCCGGGTCTCGAGCAGCTGCGCTCGTTCCTCGACGGACGCGCGCCGGCGCCGCCCGTGGCTCGCCTCACCGGCAGGGCGCTCGCCGAGGCGGACGAGGGCCGCGTCGTCTACACGATGCCGGTGACCGGCTGGGTGGTCGGGCCCAAAGCGACGCTCCACCCGGGCGTGCTCGCCTTCCTCGCCGACGCGCCGCTGCTGGCGGCGGTGGTCTCGACGCTGCCGCCGGCGACGCCGACCACGACGGCCGAGGTCTCGATCACCTTTCTGGGCACGGCGTCACTCGGCGACGAGCTCCGGGCCGAGGGCCGCGTCATCCACGTCGACGCGACGACCGGGCTGGCCGAGGTGTTCGTCCGGGCGCGCGACGGCCGCCTACTCGCCCACGGCACGACGCGCGGCTTCATCCTCCCGGCGCTCGACCTCGCCGGCGTCGACCCGCCCACGGAGGCCGCCGGCGTCCCCGCCGACGAGACGCCGGACCCCTACCTGCGACCGGTCGCCGGCGGCACGGTGGGCTCCGGTGCGATGGCGGCGACGAGCGGCGTCGACCTGCTGCGCCGCCAGCTGGCGGGCGAGCTGCCACGGCCGCCCATCGATCACCTGACGGGCATGCGACTTACCGCCGCCGAGGGGGGCCGCGTCACGTTCGCCCTGCCGGCCGGGCCGTGGGCGACGAACGAGTTCGGGACGGTGTTCGGCGGGATGCTCGCGCTGCTGGCCGCGTCGGCCGGGTCGGCGGCCGTCCAGTCGGTCGCCGAGGTCGGCACGCCGTTCGCGGCGCTCGACATGAAGATGAACGTCATCCGGCCGGTCTTCCCCGACGGCACCGACGTGACGGCGACCGCGACCGTCGTGCACGCGGGGCGGAACCTCGCGATTGCCAACACCGAGATCGTCGCCGCCAACGGGAAGACGGTCGCACTGGCGACCGGGACGACCGCGCTCGGCGACGCGGCCGCGGCACGCGCTGCGGCCGCCCTCGCCTACGACTGACCGGGGCGAATTTCCCTCGTATCAGGGATCAAGACCGGCCGCCGGGAGGCGTACGATGCCGATTGGGATGCTCGAATGTGCCGAATGCAAGATCGAGTCCGCCGGCAAGGCACGCGGCTGGCGTGCACTGCTCGGGCTCGAGGATGACGACACGGAAACGGTGGTCGTCCTGTGCCCGGACTGCGCGGAGCGCGAGTTCGGGGAGGAGCGCCACGGCGACTCCTACCTCGGCGTCGACTGGGACTAGGCCTCAGGCCTCTTACTCGGGCGTGACGTAGGCGGCGGTGAGCCCGCCGTCGACGAGAAACGTCGACGCGTTGACGTACGAGGACTCGTCGCTCGCCAGGAAGAGTGCCGCGTCGACGACCTCCCGCGGCTTGGCGAGCCGGCCCATCGGCAGGTGGATCCGCCGCCGTTCGTACGCGGCCGGGTCCTCGCCGAAGATCCTGAGGAGCAACGGCGTCTCGACCGGTCCCGGGCACAGCGCGTTGACCCGCACGCCCTGCCGGGCGAACTGGACGCCGAGCTCGCGGCTCAGCGACAGCACGGCGCCCTTCGAGGCGGTGTACGAGATCTGCGAGGTGGCCGCGCCGACCAGCGCGACGAACGAGGCGACGTTGATGACCGACCCGCCGCCGCGGTCGAGCAGGTACGGGATGCCGTAGCGGCAGCAGAGGTAGACGCCCTTCGTGTTCACCGCCTGCACGCGGTCCCAGGCGTCCTCCTCGGTCTCGAGGATCGAGTCGTCATCGGGCGGGGAGATGCCGGCGTTGTTGTAGAGGACGTCGACGCCGCCGTAGCGCTCCGCCGTTGCCGCGTACATGGCGCGGACGCTCTCGGCGTCGGAGACGTCGACGGTGAAAGGGAATGCCTCCCGCGCCTCGCCTGCGGTCTGCGCGGCCGCGTAGTCGTCCACGTCCGCGACGCAGACGGACGCGCCCTCGGCCGAGAAGACCAGAGCCGCCTCGCGACCCATCCCGGAGCCGGCTCCGGTGATCACGACGATCTTCCCGTCCAGCCGGCCCATCAGGTGGCGATGTAGACGTTCTTGAGCTCGGAGTAGCCGTCCATCGCATGCATGCCGAGCTCACGGCCGAAGCCGGATTGCTTGAAGCCGCCGAACGGCGTCGACACGCGCACCGAGGTGTTCGAGTTGATCGACAGCACCCCCGTCTCGATCGCGCGGACAACGCTCATGGCGCGCCCGACGTCCCTCGTCCAGACCGAGCCGGAGAGCCCGTACGGCGTGTCGTTGGCGAGCCGGACGGCGTCGTCCTCGTCGGGGAACGGGATCACGGCCGCGACAGGCCCGAACACCTCCTGCCGCGCGACGCGGTGGCCGTTCGACGCCTCGACGAGCGTCGGTGGGAACCAGAAGCCCCGGCCGCCGGGCGC
>Ga0136846_1214388_pt1 | contig 12070 bp, 9 predicted proteins | sample HopSoiMetagenom2_FD_96841 | JGI IMG/M metagenome (GOLD analysis project Ga0136846, IMG submission 96841) | Grasslands soil microbial communities from Hopland, California, USA - 2 Assembly 2016 (version 4) | ecosystem: Environmental > Terrestrial > Soil > Grasslands | place: USA: Hopland...
ACGAAGTGCTTGGCCACCGCGTCCTCGGACCCCAGCGCCGAGGTGATCCAGTCCCGGGCCGAGGTGGCGTTGGTCAGCGTCTCCAGCGTGCCGAACGTCTTGGAGGAGATGATGAACAGCGTCTGTTCCGGGTCCAGGTCGCGGGTCGCCTCGGCGAAGTCGGTGGAGTCCACGTTGGACACGAACCGGAACACCAGGTCACGCGTGGTGTAGTGGCGCAGCGCCTCGTACGCCATCACCGGGCCCAGGTCCGAGCCGCCGATACCGACGTTGACGACGTTCCTGATCGGCTTGCCGGTGTGGCCCTTCCACTGGCCGGACCGCACCCGGTTCGCGAAGTCCGCCATCCGGCCGAGCACCTCGTGCACCTGCGCCACCACGTCGGCGCCGTCCACCTCCAGGTGCTCGCCCGCGGGCATCCGCAGCGCGACGTGCAGCACGGCCCGGTCCTCGGAGACGTTGATGTGCTCGCCGCGGAACATGGCGTCGCGGCGCTCGGCCACGCCCGACTCCTGCGCCAGCGCGATCAGCAGCGCCACGGTCTCGTCGTTGATCCGGTTCTTGGAATAGTCCAGGTAGAGCCCGGCCGCCTCGGCGGTCAGCCGCTCGCCGCGGCCGGAGTCGGAGGCGAACAGCTCACGCAGGTGAACCCCGGCGATCTCCTCGTGATGCCGTTTGAGCGCCTGCCAGGCCTTCCGCTCGGGCGCAGGTGTCGCCATGGTCCCGTCTCCTCGTGTCGTACTGCCTTCGTGCCGTATGCCTACGCTTTCCCCACGGCATAGTTTCATGCCTAGGTCCTCACCTGCCGTCCGCCCGCCGATAACAGCGCGCGAACTCACGGTGCGCGGCCGCCGCGGCCCCGGCTCAGGGCGGCGCGGCCGCTCGCCGCTGTCCGGCCCGAGCCGGGCCAGGCCGCTGCCCGCCAGGTCGTCGGGCCCTGGCGTGCCTGACATCGTCACTACGGAGACATCTGTCGTAATGCCTATCCGCATACCTGGATTTCTCCGGCGCGGCGCCGTCGTGGCCACCTGGAAGAAAGCCGCATCCCGCCGTACTCCGGCTTTCCTATACCGAACGAGCCGGTATCCGTCATCCTGCCCGTACGGGCCCCGGAATGCTCCGCCGAACGGCCTGGACGCTCGCGTTCCAGGACATAGTGCCTGGTGGAACGGGATGGAACGGCGTGGAACCTTATCACATCCTGAGACTAACCAGTAGGAATACTGAGATGCGCTGAACCGGGAAACAGTGCCTCACGTTTCTGGAGGCAGGGGAAATACTCTTTTTGTTGCGCATGAGAAACGGGAGCGTCATGCGAATTCGACTCCTTGGGCCGGTCGATGTCATGGTGGGCGGCGAGGCCCGGATGGTCAGCGGCTTGCGGCGCAAGGCCGTGCTGGCCACCCTGGCCCTCCATGGCGGCGAGGTCGTCAGCGTCGGGCGCCTGGCGGACGCGGTCTGGGGCGAGACCGCGCCGTCGACGGTCAGGAACACGCTGCAGAGCCACGTGTCGTACCTGCGGACCCTGCTGGGGAACAAGAGCGCCATCGTCGGCCGGCCGCCGGGTTACCGGCTGGACGTCGGCGACGACGGCACCGACGTGTGGCTGGCCGAGCGGCTGCTGCGGCAGGGCGCCCAGGCCGCCGATCCGGTCCGCGGGGCCAGCGACCTGCGGGCGGCCCTGGCGCTGTGGCGCGGCCGGCCGCTGGCCGACGTCACCGGGCTGGCCTGGCTGGAGGAGCAGGCGGGACGCCTGGAACTGCTCGCCGAGCGGATCAGCCGGGCGCTGTCCGAGGCGAGGCTGGCCGCCGGGGAGCACCGGCAGCTGATCGGGGAACTCGAGCAGATGGCCGCCGCGCATCCGCTCGACGAGCAGGTCTACGCGCAGCTGATGACGGCGCTCTACCGCAGCGGGCGGCAGGCCGACGCGCTGGCCGCCTACCAGCGGCTGCGCAGCACCCTGGCCGACGAGCTCGGGCTGGTGCCCGGCCAGCCGCTGCGCGACCTGGAGACCGCTATCTTGCGCCAGGACTCCTGGCTGGACGCGCCGGCCGCGGCGCCGGTCGTCCTGCTGCGGGCCGCCGGCCAGCCGCCCGCCGCGTTGGAGCCGGCCCAGCTGCCGCCGCCGGTGGCGGCCTTCGCCGGGCGCGGCGCCGAGCTGGCCAGCCTGGACGCGATCGTGCCGGGCCCGGAAGACGGCGCCGTCATCTCGGTCATCGCGGGGACCGCCGGGGTGGGCAAGACGACCCTGGCGGTGCACTGGGCGCACCGGGTCGCCGCGCACTTCCCCGGCGGGCAGCTGTACGTCAACCTGCGCGGGTTCGACCCGTCCGGCCCGGCCGCCGACGCCGGGCAGGCGCTGCGCGGGTTCCTGGACGCCTTCGCGGTGCCGCCGGAGCGCATCCCGGCCCGCCTTGAGGAGCAGGTGGCGCTCTTCCGCAGCCTGCTAGCGGGCCGGCGGATCCTGGTCCTGCTCGACAACGCGCGGGACGCCGAGCAGGTACGCCCGCTGCTCCCCGGCTCACCCGGCTGCCTCGCCATCGTGACCAGCCGCAGCCACCTGACCGGGCTGGTCGCCGGCCAGGGCGCGCACCCGCTGCACCTGGACCTGCTCCCGCCGGGGGAGGCGCGCGAGCTGCTGTCCCGCCGGCTGGGCGCCAGCCGGGTCAGCCGCGAGCCGGACGCGGTCGAGGAGATCATCGCCGGCTGCGCGCGGCTGCCGCTGGCCCTGACCATCACCGCCGCCCGGGCCGCCGCGAGCCCGTCCTTCCCGCTCGCGGCCGTCGCGGCCGACCTGCGCGAGGCCGGCCACGTGCTCGACCCGTTCGAGGTCGGCGACGCGGCCACCGACGTGCGGGCGGTGTTCCGGAGCTCCTACCGGGCGCTCAGCGACGGCGCGGCCCGGCTGTTCCGGCTGCTCGGACTGCACCCCGGACCCGACGTCACGGTCGGCGCCGCGGCCAGCCTGGCCGGGATCGCGCCCGACCAGGTCCGCGGCCTGCTGGCCGAGCTGGCCCGCGGGTCCCTGCTCACCGAGCAGCGGCCCGGCCGGTACGCCTGTCACGACCTGCTCCGCGCCTACGCCGCCGAGCAGGCGCACCAGCACGAGGACGAGGCGACCCGCCAGGCCGCCGTGGGCCGGTTCCTCGACTACTGCCTGCACGCCGCCTGCACCGCCGCGACCCTGATCGAGCCGTTCTTCGCCCCGGCCGCGCCGGACCCGGCGCCGGCCGCCGCGTTGAGCGTCCCCGCCAGCACCGAGCCTCTCACCACCGGGCCCCTCACCATGGGGGAGGCGCTGGCCTGGTTCACCGCCGAGCGGGCGGGCCTGCTCGGCGCGGTCGCGCTGGCGGCTGGCTCGGGCCGGGCCGGCCACGCCTGGCGGCTCGCCTGGGCGCTCAGCGCCTTCCTGCTGCGCCGCGGCCTGTGGAGCGATCACGCCACGGCGTGCCAGGCCGGCCTGGCGGCCGCCCGCCAGGCCGGCGACACGGCCGGTGAGGCCCATGGCCTGGTCCTGCTGGGACTCGGCTACGCCCGGTCCGGCCGCCACCCGGAGGCGGTGCCCCTCATGACCGACGCCCTGCGCATGCTGGCGGGGACCGATGACTACGGCCGCACCCAGGTGATGGCGTACAGCTCGCTGGCCTGGATCGCCGAGCTAGAGGAGCGCTATTCTGACATGCTCGGCCACGCCGAGCGGGCGCTCCAGCTGTCCTGGGCCTCCGCCGACCGGAGCATGGAGATCATGAGCCTGGGCGACGTCGGCTACTGCCACGCCCGGCTCGGGAACTACTCGCAGGCCATCCGCTACTGCGGCCAGGCCCTGGCCCGGAGCAAGGCCGCGGGCGAACGCACCTGGGAGTCTTCCTCCTGGGACAGCCTCGGCTACGTCTACCACCAGCTCGGCGACCACCGGCGCTCCGTCACCTGCTACGAGCGGTCGCTCGGGCTGGCCCGGGAGACCGCCGACCGGTTCAGCGAGGCGGGCATCCTCGACCGCCTCGGCGATGTCCACGCCAGCGCGGGTGACCAGGACGCCGCCCGCTGGGCCTGGATGCAGTCGCTGCGCGCGTTCGACGCGATCGACCACCCCGAGGGCGACCGCATCCGCGCCAAGGTCCGGCTGGCCGGTCTCCGCCTCCCCGTGGCTGGCTAACACCGTGGCTGGCTAGCCGGCCTTCGCCGCGAGGAGGCCGGCGGCGTGGTCGGGGACGAAGGCCTGCGTGTCGCGCGGCGTCCGGATGTAACCCTGGGACGCCGGCCGCGGCGGCAGCTTCAGCGACGGCTGCTTGACCTGGTGGTAAGGGATCGTGCTGAGCAGGTGGGAGATCATGTTGATGCGGGCGCGCCGCTTGTCGTCGCTCTCCACCACGTGCCACGGCGCCTCGGGGATATCGGTGTGCACGAACATCTCGTCCTTGGCCCGGGAGTAGTCCTCCCACCGGGTGATCGACTCCAGGTCCATGGGCGAGAGCTTCCAGCTGCGCATCGGGTCGTGCAGCCGGGACTCGAACCGGGCCTGCTGCTCCTCGTCGCTGACCGAGAACCAGTACTTGCGCAGCAAGATGCCGTCCTCGGTCAGCAGCCGCTCGAAGATCGGGCACTGGTGCAGGAACCGGCTGTACTCCTCCTTGCTGCAGAACCCCATGACGTGCTCTACCCCGGCCCGGTTGTACCAGCTGCGGTCGAACAGGACGATCTCGCCGGCCGCGGGCAGGTTCTCCACGTAGCGCTGGAAGTACCACTGGGTGGTCTGCCGTTCGGTCGGCGCGGGCAGGGCGACGATCCGCGCCAGCCGGGGGTTGAGGTACTCGGTCACCCGCTTGATCGTGCTGCCCTTGCCGGCCGCGTCCCGGCCCTCGAAGATGATCACGATCCGGGCGCCCTCGTCCCGCACCCATCCCTGCATCCGCACCAGCTCGCCCTGCAGCCGGTACAGCTCGTCCTCGTAGAGCTTCTTCGGCAGCCGCGGCGTGCCGTCCGCGTGCTGCGGCTCCTTCTTACCGTGGTCCCTGACCTTGCCTGGCATCGCCGCGTTCTCCCTTGTTTAACCGGGATGACCTCCCGGGATAGCATGTCCGGCGTGAGTGACGATGAGCTTTACCGCCAGTATGAGACCGTCAACCTCTATCGTCGCGGTGCGGGGGCCAAGGTCGAGCTCAACCGCCCGGACCGGCTGAACGCCTGGAACGCGCAGTTCGCGGCCGACCTGAACGACGCGATCCGCGTGGTCACCGACGATCCCGGGGTCCGGGCGGTGCTCATCACCGGCGCCGGGCGCGCCTTCTCCAGCGGCGCCGACCTGAAGGAATCCGCCGACCAGGCCGGCGCCGGCGATGGCTCGCCCGACGTGTACACGATCCTCACCGAGCGGTACCACCCGCTGATCACCGGCATCCGGCGGATGCCCAAGCCGGTCGTGGCCGCGGTCAACGGCCCGGCGGCCGGGATCGGCCTGTCCCTCGCGCTGGCCTGCGACCTGGTTGTGGCGGCCGAGTCGGCGTTCTTCCAGCTCGCCTTCGTCAACATCGGGCTGGTGCCCGACGGCGGCTCGTCGCTGCTGGTGCCGTCCCGGATCGGCTTCGCCCGGGCGGCCGAACTGGCGCTGCTGGGCGAGCGGCTCGGCGCCCGCCAGGCGCTCGACTGGGGGCTGATCAACCGGGTCTGGCCGGACGAGGAGTTCGGGGCGGAGTCCGTCAAGCTGCTCGACCGGCTGGCGGCCGGCGCCACCGGGTCCTACGCCGGGACCAAGCGCCAGCTCAACCGGTGGCTGTACGAGCAGATGGACGCCCAGCTCGAGTTCGAGGCGCAGATCCAGCGGGAGATGTCCGGCTCGGCCGACTTCGCCGAGGGGGTCCGGGCCTTCGCCGAGAAGCGGCCGCCCCGGTTCACCGGCGCGTAGCCCGCGAGCTCTTGGACGCGCCGCAGCTCGAGCGGATCTACCGGGCCGAAGCGCCCCGGATCACCGCCGCCCTGGCCGCGCGGACCGGGGACGTCGGCTTGGCCGCCGACGCCGTCCAGGACGCGTTCGTCGAGGCCATCGAGCACTGGCGGGACAGCCCGCCGCCGAACCCGGGCGGCTGGCTGGCCACCACCGCCCGGCGCAAGGCGATCGACCGGCTCCGCCGCGACCGGGCCGGCCAGGAGAAGCTGGCGCTGCTGGCCGTGACCCAGACCGGGGCAGGTGCCCGTACCGGCGCCGATACCGGCGACGCGGACGAGGCCGACGACGAGCTGCTCGGGATGATCTTCGCCTGCTGCCACCCCGCCCTGCCGCGCGAGTCGCAGATCGCGCTCACCCTGCGGGCCGCCTGCGGCCTGACCACGGCCGAGATCGCCGCCGCCTTCCTGGCCGCCGAGCCCGCGATGACCCAGCGGCTGCTGCGGGCGCGCAAGGCGCTGCGGGCCGCGCACGCCGACCTGCGGGTCCCCGATCCCGACGCGCTCGCGGACCGGCTGGCCGAGGTGCTGGCCGTGGTGTACCTGGTCTTCAACGAGGGCTACCTGGCCAGCGCGGGCCGCCAGCCCGCCCGGCGGGACCTGGCCGCCCAGGCGGTGGCGCTGGCCCGGCTGCTGCACCGGCTGATGCCGCGCGAGCCCGAGGTCGGTGGCCTGCTCGCGCTGATGCTGCTGCACGAGTCCCGCGCCGCCACCCGGTTCGACGGCTGGGGACGCCTGGTCCGGCTCGCCGACCAGGACCGCACCCGCTGGGACGCGGCGCTCATCGCCGAGGCCACCGGGCTGCTCGACCGCGCGCTGGCCTTGCGCGTCCCCGGGCCCTACCAGGTCCAGGCGGCCATCGCCGCGCTGCACGCCGAGGCGCCCGACTACGAGCACACCGACTGGCTCCAGATCCGCCTGCTGTACGACCGGCTCCAGGCACTCGCGCCGTCCCCGGTGGTGCTGCTCAACCGGGCCGTGGCCACCCGCTACGTGGTCGGCCCGGAGGCCGCGCTGGCCGAGATCTCCCCGCTCGCCGTCGAGCTCGACGGGTACCGGCTGTTCCACGCGCTGCGGGCCGGCCTGCTGGCCGGCCTGGGCCGTGACGAGGAGGCCCGGGACGCCAGCGAGCGAGCGCTCGCGCTCGCCGGGAACCCGGCCGAACGCGAGCTGCTCGCCCGCCGCCTGTCTTTCTGAGCCCTGGCCCCCTCACCCGGGCGCCCCGGCCGGGCTGCTACATCTCGATGACGGGCCTGACCTCGATCGTCATCAGGCCCCGGTCCACGCCCGGCCAGGTCTTCGCGATCTCGACGGCCTCCTCGATGGTGTCGGTCTCCAGCACCGAGTACCCGCCGAGCGCCTCCTTGGTCTCCATGAACGGGCCGTCGGTGACGCCGCTGGCGCGCACCGTCCGGGCCGCGGCGGACGGCGCCAGCTGGTACCCGGTCTCGGCCAGCTTGCCCGAACCGCCGCCGTTCTTCTCGTACCAGGCCCCGATCTCGCCGTACCAGGCCTGCCCGTCCGCCTCGGACAGCTGCTGGCTCGCCTCGGTGTTCAGCAGCAGGATCACGTATTTCACGGTTGCCTCCAGTATCAGCGGGGACACCATCGCAGCGTCCCTTCATCAATGCCACGAACGGTGCCGCGCCGTATCCGACACCGCCGGGAAAAAGATTCAGCCACCCTCCTCGCCACTGGCCAGCCGCGCCTCGACGGTCAGCACCGCCTCGTAGCGGCGCTGGATGTCGGCCCGGTCGGCGGCTTCGGGCACCGACCGCTCGCACGCCCGGTTGATCATGGCCGCCTGCTCGAACAAGACCCGGCGCTGCGCCGGGCTCGCGGTCTCGGCCATGATGCGGGCGAGCGCGTCGAGCAGCCGGATCATCACCGCGGGCTGGCCCAGGCTGGACTGCCTGAGCTTCTCGAACGAGCGCTGCATCAGCCGGTCGTAGGAGGGCTCGGGCGCGATGACCCGGATGAACCCCCGCTCGTCCCGGTGCACGCGGGCCGGATGCCACTGCGCCACGATCTTGCACAGGCTCTCCCCGAGCCAGTCGATGCAGGTCAGCGCGGTGAATGTGTCGTTGATGGCGGTGGACAGCGCGCGCAGCGCGATCTCGACCAGCTGGTCGATGCCGAACGAGACGTCCTGGCTGAGGGTTCGGTGCGGTCCGACGAAATGCGCGCGGCCCAGCGCCTGGCGGATGTGCGGTGTCGCCTCCGGCGGCCAGACCGAGGCGAACCGGTGTCCCTGCACGACGAAGTGCCCGGGCCGGTGCTCCAGGTTGATCACCGCGTTCGCCTCGGTGGCCAGCCGGACCAGGTTCTGGTGCCTGATGAACTGCACGTACCCGCTGACCGGGGCGAGCAGCGCGCCGCCGCCCTCCTCGGCCCGGGCCACCAGTTCGCCCGCGGCCGGGCCGTCCTTCTCGTGCGGTTCGGTGTTCCCGCTGCCCTGTTCCCTGATCGCCACCGCCAGGTCGGCGGCGATGCTCGCGATCACCTGGGGCAGCTGGATCGAGACCGCCGTGTGGTGGATGAAGTAGATGAGCACGGCCAGGTCGGCGACCATCAGCCCGAGCGTGACCGTCACGCCGATATGCGGGACGAAGTCGCCGTGCGATTCGACCCCGATCGAGCCGAGCACGAGCACCGCGTAGACGAACGTGGCCACGAACGTGCCGAGGGTCAACTGGGTGCTGCGGTCGCGGATGAAGTTCCGCAGCATCCGCGGCCCGAACTGGGTCGAGGCCAGCGTCAGGGTGAGCAGGATAACCGAGAAGACCACCCCGATCACGGTGATGATGGCGGCCGCGATCGTGGTGAGGATCTGCCGGGCCGCGTCGGCGCTGCCGCTGATCACCCAGCCCGGCACGGCGAAGTCGCCGTGGTAGGCGGCCCGGTCGGCGGCGAGCGTGCCGCCGAACAGCGCCAGCGCGGCCGCCACCTCCAGCGCGGGCACATACCACAGGCTGGTCCGCAGGACCTCGCGCCGCCAGTGCGAGCCGAGGCTGGAAGACAGGACGCCGCGGTACATGGTCGCCCATCTTGTCACGGGCACCGGCCGATCGTCAGGCTGCCGGGGCGGCCGGCCACGCTGCCGGCCACCCCCGGCCCCGGGTCGGCGGATACCCGAGCTTTGAAGCCCGCGGCCGAGGCAGGCTCAGGCGGCCACGATCAGGGCGACCAGGGCCACGCCGGCGAAGGCGGCCACGGTCACGCCCACCACGATCAGGACCACCGCGCGAGTACTCATGACCTCAGCCCCCCGGGGGTGCTACACGGGATCGGCTCCGTGGGCCCCGGGTTCGAGCGGGGCCCACGGATTCGCCGTTGCCGTCGGAAGCAGCGGACCTCTTCACTGTCGGCCATGCCTCTGAAGCACCGCTGACGCGACGCTGAAGCGCACGGCGAGCCGCCCGGCCCGGCAACCCGGGTGGCGGCCCCTCGAGGGCAGGTCGGCCTACAGGGGGAGCCCGGCCTCCAGCAGGGCCAGGGCCTGGTCCACCCGGCCGAACAGGTCCTCGATGGCCTTGCGGCCGCTCGGCTTGTCTTCCCACGGCAGGGTGATCCCCATCATGACGCCCACGATCGCGCCGGCCGCGGTGCGCACGGCCAGGTCGTCGGCCGGACGCCCGGCCCGCTTGGCCAGGGCCTCGGCGATGACCCCGATGGTGCGGGTGAACTCGTCCGTGGCCCGCGCCCTGATCTCGGGCACGGTCATGCTGAGGGTGCTGGTCTCGCCGATCACGTCGAGGTCGGCGTCGGTGTAGGAGGCGAACGCGTCGCGGACCGCCGCGCGGACGGCGCTGAGCGGGCTGAGGCCGGCGGGCTGCCGCTCCAGTGCCTCGATCATCCGGGTGTCCATGTCGTCCTGCAGGACGACGTCTTCCTTGGTCGGGAAGTACCGGAAGAACGTGCTGGGCGACACCTCGGCCGCCGCCGCGATCTGCTCTACCGTCGTGCGCTGGTAGCCGTTCTCGCGGAACAGCCGCAGCGCGTGATCCCGGATGGCGGCGCGGGTCTTGGCCTTCTTCCGCTCGCGCAAGCCGTCCGGCCGCTCCTGGCCGGTCCCGGGAATCACTGTCACGGCTACCATTCTGCCCGTTCCTGATGCGTTTCACCGGCAGCGGCGGCCCGCGGTGAGCCGGCCCCCGGAACCCCCGGTCCCGCGTCCGCGATCGTCGTCACGCTCGCCGCTCGACCGGCCCCACGGGGACTTCGGCGACTCCGGGCTCCGCCGGGACGCCGGCCGCCACCGCGGGCTCGGCCGCCCACTGGGTCCGGCGCGGCAGGAAGATGGCTCCCAGGATGGCGCTCACCAGCGCGATCCCGGCGCAGATCCAGAGCATGGTGTCCATGCCGCTGACGAACGCGTGCCGCACCGAGTCGAGCAGCGCGGCCGAGTTCACCTGATGCGCGACCCCGACGCCCGCCGCCACGCTGCTCTTCACGGCGTCCGCCGTGGCCGCGGGCAGCCCGGTGACCGTCAGGTGGCTGCTGTACACCGAGCTGAGCACGGTGCCAAGGATCGCCACCCCGATGGTGGCGCCCACCTGGCGCAGGGCCGAGATCAGGGCCGAGCCCGCGCCGCTGCGTTCGGCCGACAGGGCACCGATCGCGGCGTTCATCGCCTGCGGCATGGCCAGGCCCAGGCCGAGCCCGAACACCGCGAACCAGGTCGCGGCGAACCCGGTGCCGCTGCTCGCGCTGGTGCCCGCACCTACCGCCAGCGCCCCCGCCATGACCGCGAACCCGACCGTGACCAGCAGCTTGGCACTGGCCCGGGGCGCGCTGGCGGCGCCGTCGGCGTCCTTGCGGGGCGACGCGAGCCGGGTACCGCCGATCATGCCGATCACCATGCCGCCGATCATCGGCAGCAGCCGCAGCCCGCTGCCCATCGCGTCAGCGCCGCGGACCTCCTGGAAGTACTGCGGCATCACGAAGAAGATCCCGAACATCGCGAACGAGACCAGCGTGGCCAGCGTGGTGCCCCAGGTGAAGCCGGCGATGCGGAACAACCGCAGCTCGATCAGCGGACGGACCCTGCCCCCGCGAAGGTCGTCCCCGTCTGCGGCCAGCCCGTCCCTAGCCAGCCCGTCCCTAGCCAGCCCGCCGACGGCCAGCCAGCGCCGGGTCAGCCAGCGCTCCCAGCCGACCAGCGCGGCGAGCACCGCCACCCCGGCGGCGATGGTGCCCAGCGCGGCGGCGTCCGTCCAGCCGTCCTGCCCGGCCTTGATGAACCCGTACGTCAGCCCGGCCAGCCCCGCGCTGGACAAGATCACGCCCAGCACGTCCACCCGCGGCCGCAGCGCGCTGCGCGACTCGGGCAGCAGGAACGTCACGGCGATCAGGGCGAGCGCCACCACCGGCACGTTGATCAGGAAGACCGAACCCCACCAGAAATGGTCGAGCAGGTACCCGCCGACGACCGGGCCGATCGGGAAGCTGATGAAGGTGGCCGACGCCATCAGCGCGATCGCCTTCTGCCGCTCCTCCGGGGCGAACAGCACCGGGATCACCGACAGCGACAGCGGGAAGATGGCCGCGGCGCCGATCCCGAGCACCGCCCGGCCCGCGATCAGCTCAGCGGTGCCGGTCGCGTACGCGCACGCCGCCGAACTGGCCCCGAACAGGACCAGCGCGGCGATCAGCACCTTCTTGCGCCCCAGCCGGTCACCGAGCAGGCCCGCGGGCAGCATCACGGCCGCCAGCACCAGGCTGTAGGAGTCCGAGATCCACTGCAGGTCGCTGGTCGAGGCGTGCAGGTCGATCGCGATCGTGGGCAACGCCAGGTTCAGCACGGTCAGGTCGAGCCCGACCACGAGCACGCTCGCCGCGATGGCGACCAGCGCCCACCACTTCCGAGCCCCGTTCTCTGCCATGACACTAACACCCCTTCGGCAGCCACAACTTTTTGAAAGTAACTCCCAAAAGTGTGCATCTCCCATTTGTCACTGTCAACCGAATTCCTCGGCCCACCGCTACCTCCGCACCGCTCCACGCCTGTCCCGTCCTGCGCACCGCTCCTCGCCTGCCTCCGTCTGGCCCCGGGTGCAACCGCACGCCGCCATCTCCGCCCCGGCCGCGACCGGATCAATGGAGCATTGAGCCGGTCATCACCGGATCG
>Ga0136846_1223635_pt1 | contig 12065 bp, 9 predicted proteins | sample HopSoiMetagenom2_FD_96841 | JGI IMG/M metagenome (GOLD analysis project Ga0136846, IMG submission 96841) | Grasslands soil microbial communities from Hopland, California, USA - 2 Assembly 2016 (version 4) | ecosystem: Environmental > Terrestrial > Soil > Grasslands | place: USA: Hopland...
ATGCCGAGCGCGGCAGCCGCCTCTTCGTGGGACAGGTCGGCGTAAAAGCACGCGGTGATCGCGGCGCGCTCCCCGTCGGAGAGCACCGCCATCGCGCGCTCGAGGTCCACGCGCGCCACGACGTCGGGCATTTCGGTGGCGACTTCCAGGACGGCGGAGGTTGCCTCGTCGTCGAGGTCGAGAAGCACCTCGTGCTTCTTGCGGGCCTCGCTCTGCCACGTGTTGAACGCGATGCGGTAGAGCCACGTCGAGAACTTGGCCTCGAAGCGGAACTTGCGCAGGTTGCGCCAGGCGAGCACGAAGACCTCCTGCGCCAGGTCGTCGGCGAGCGCGACGTCGCCGCGCGTGAGCCGGCGCAGCACCGTGCGCACCTGCGACTGATGCCGCTCCACGAGCACGCCGAAAGCCCGGCGGTCGTCGCGTTCGAGGACGGCGAGGATGAGCTGCGCGTCGGAGGGCGAGGCGGGGGGCGAAGGCATCGCGCGGGTCGGCGTGGGGAACGGGATCAGCCGGCCGAGCGCCTCTCGATGTGCCAGGACAGGAGCAACGCGAGCCCCATCAACCCCGGGATGAGGCCGATGGACCACGGGCCCTCGACCTCCTTCAGGAAGATCGCGAGCGCGATCCCCAGCGCGACCAGCACCAGGCCGCCGCGCAACGTCGCGGAGGTTCGCCGCGACGGGGGCTCGACCAGCTCCGGGGGCACCGGAAGGCCCTTTTCCGCCAGCCGCGCGATCGTCTCGTGCGACATCCTGAGCTTGCGGTGCTTGTAGGCGAGGACCAGGGCCACCAGCGCGAGCGGCAACCCGAAGCTCACCAGCAATCCGAGGATCGCGACCACGGCGACCGACGTCTCCATTTCCTTCTCCCGGGACACAAATGGCCTGCATTATCATGCCCCTTGGATGCACCGGGGCGGCCGGCCGGATTCACGTCAACCGAATCGTGGCCTGGGGCGTAGAATGGCCTGGATCCCGGGAGCCGATTCCGGAGGAGGAGAAAACATGAGAATCCTGATCGCCACTGCCGCCGCGCTCGCCCTGTCGGCGTGCGCAACGACCGAACCCGTGCAGCTCGCCCAGGCCGAGTGCAAGATCCACCCGGTCACCACCACGAGCGTCACCGATACCCGCAAGCCGCAGACCGAGGAGACCCGCCAGCGCATGGCGGAGATGGAGCTCGCCACCTCGAGCTATCGCTTTCGCAACCTGCAGCAGAATGGCTACAACATGAACAACGTCGAGGACGCGCTGCGCGATTGCCAGGCCAACTCGCGCTGATCGGCAGCAGCACGGAGAGAAGGGGCGGACCGTGAGGTCCGCCCTTTTTCGTTAGTCGCCCGCCATCTCTTCGGCCACGCTCTGGGTGCCCACGGGATCGTGGGGCGCCGGCAGCTCGCGCATCCGGGCGAGGGGCGAAAGCCACACGAGCAGTGGCGCGAGCGCCAAAGCCCCGGCGCCCGCAAACAGCATCGCGGTGCGCAGGCCGAAGTGCTCGCCGATCCAGCCCCCCGAGAGCCCGCCCAGCGGTGCGGTCGACACCGTGAGGCAGATCATCGTCGCCGTGACGCGCCCGAGCAGCCGGTCGGGCGTCGCCGCCTGCCGCACCGACAGGTAGTTGATGAAAAAGACCATCGCCGACAGGTCGAGCAGGAATAGGCCGAGCCCGAAGACGATCGACGCGACCCAGTACGAGCCGGTCGCCGAGCCCATCACCAGCCACGCCACACCCGTGCCCGCGATGCCCCCCAGCATCACCGGCCCCATGCCGAAGCGCGCGTTGAGCGCGGCCGTGACCCCGGCCGCCGCGAGCGAGCCCAGCCCCGCGGTCATGAAGAGCACGCCCACGTGGCCTGCCGAGAAGCCCAGCTCCCGCGCGGCATAGAGCACGACGATTGCGATGAACGCATGCCGGAAGACCTGCCACAGCGCGATCGACCACACGAGCGCCCGCAGCGTCCGGTTGTGCCAGATGACCGAGAGCCCCTCGCGGATCTCTTCCTTCACGGAGCGCGCGACTTCCTTGGGCTCGTCGGTCGGCGCTGCGGGGATCCCGCGCAGCATCAGCGCCGAGGCGAAGAAGCAGCACGCGTCGAAGAGGATGGCGAAGGGCGCCGTGAGCCATTGGATGAGCGCGCCCGCGAGGCCGGGCCCGACCAGCTGCGCGGCGGAGTCCGCCACCCCGATCTTCGCGTTCGCCTCCACCAGGTTCTCGCGGCCGACGCGTTCGGTCATGAAGACCTGGTACGCGGGCCAGCCGAGCACCGTGAGCAGGCCCACGAAGAAGCCCGCGACGTAGAGGATCGCCATGTTGAGGACCCCGAACCACGCGCACACGGGGATCGCGGCGAGCGCGAGCCCGCGGCCCACGTCGGACGCGATGATCACGGGCAGCTTGCGCAACCGGTCCACCATCACGCCGGCGAAGAGGCCGAAGAGCGGGTAGGGCAGCGCCTCGAGCGCCGTGAGGATCCCGACCTCGAAAGGCGAGGCATTGAGCGCGACCGCCGCCGTGAGCGGCAGTGCCAGGAACGTGATCTGCCCGCCGAAGTGGACGATCGTGAGCGAGCCCCACAGCTTGCGGAAGTCGCGGTTCAGCCACAGGCCCGTGAGCCAGCGGCGGGGATTCAGTTGAGCCAGTATCGTCGCCATGTTCTTGTTCTTTCCAAAGCGCAAAGGGATTGCCTTCGCGGGACTACGCGAGGCGGTAAAAAGTGGCTTTGGTTGTTGCCAGCCTTCCCGCCCCTGGTGCCCGGCGGGGGGTGGCCCGCAGGGTCAGTCTTCGCCGCCAATGCCGCGCGCGAACGCGCCGCCGGACAGGCGGACGATTCGGAACATGGGTGCGCGGTTCATGGGTTCTCGGTCGATGTAGTGGGATTGCGTGGGCGGATTATAGATTAAACTGCGGCCCATGTTTGGAAGACTCCTGCCCAAGGAAGGTCGCTTCTTCGACCTGTTCAACGCCCACGCCGAGCAGGTGGTGCGCGCGGCCCGTGAGCTGAAGGCGGTGATGGACAACTTCGAGGGCCGCGAGGAGCATGCGCGCCTCGTGGACGAGGCCGAGCACGCGGCCGACCGCATCACCGCGGACACGATCCGGCTGCTGCACAAGACCTTCATCACGCCGCTCGATCGCGACCATATCCACCAGCTCATCAATGCGCTGGACGACATCTGCGACCTGATCCAGGACGCGACCGAGACGCTCACGCTCTACGACATCCGCCACATCACGCCGGAGGCCGCGCGCCTCGCGGACATCGGGCTCAAGTGCTGCGAGCGCGTGAAGGACGTGGTCCACCAGCTCGGCGTTGAGGACCACAAGTTCGAGACCATCGTGAAGCTCTGCGAGGAGATCGATCGCCTCGAGTCCGACGCCGACCGCGTGCTGCGCGCGGCGGTGTCGCGCCTCTTCCGCGAGGAGCAGGACGTGCGCGAGATCATCAAGATGAAGGCGATGTACGAGTTGCTCGAGGAGATCACGGACCGGTGCCTCGACGTGGCCAACCTCGCCGAAGGCATCTCGCTAGAGAACACCTGAAGTGGAGCTGACGGTCGGGGTGCTGGTCTGCCTGGTCGCGCTGGCGCTCGCGTTCGACTTCATGAACGGGCTGCACGACGCGGCCAACTCCATCGCCACGGTCGTTTCCACCGGCGTGCTTCGCCCGAACCACGCGGTCCTCTTCGCGGCCTTCTTCAACTTCGTCGCGATCTTCATCTTCCACCTCAAGGTCGCGGCCACCGTCGGCAATGGCATCGTCGATCCGGCGATCATCGATCACTACGTCGTGTTCGGCGCCCTGGTGGGTGCGATCAGCTGGAACGCGATCACCTGGTTCTTCGGCCTGCCGTCGTCGTCGTCGCACGCGCTCATCGGCGGGCTCATGGGCGCGGCCGTGGCGAAGGTGGGATTTTCCTCGCTCGTCGCGTCGGGTATCAGCAAGACCGTGGCGTTCATCTTCATCTCGCCGCTCATGGGCTTCGTGTTCGGCGGCCTCCTGCTGGTCGCGGTCGCTTGGATTTTCCGCCGCATGGCGCCATCGCGCATCGATCGTTGGTTCCGGCGACTGCAGATAGTGTCGGCCGCGGCGTACAGCCTCGGCCACGGCGGCAACGATGCGCAGAAGACCATCGGCATCATCTGGGTCCTGCTCATCGCGGCGAATGTCACCCCGGCGAGCGCGAGCTCCCCGCCGATCTGGGTGATCATCGCGTGCTACGTCGCGATCGGCCTCGGCACCTTCTTCGGCGGCTGGCGCATCGTGAAGACCATGGGCCAGAAGATCACCAAGCTCAAGCCCGTCCACGGCTTCTGTGCCGAGACGGGCGGCGCCATCATGCTGTTCTCGGCGACCTACTTCGGCATACCGGTCTCCACCACGCACACGATCACTGGAGCGATCGTGGGCGTGGGTTCGACGCGTAAGGTCTCAGCTGTTCGCTGGGGCGTTGCGGGCAATATCGTGTGGGCGTGGATCTTCACGATTCCCGCCTCTGCGTTCATCGCCGCCATCTTCTGGTGGCTGGGTACGCACCTGCTGCCCTAGCGGGAGGTCGATCCGGAGCTCGAAGAGCCGTTGCCGGTACCACCGCTCGCGGCCGAGTTGCTGGAGCTGTTGCCCTTGCCCCACTCGCCCGGGTGGAAGAGCTTGTGGAAGAAGCCTTCCTTCTTGGCCGAGTCCTTCGAGCTGCCCGTGCTGTTGCCGTAGCTGGAGCCGCTGCTCGAGGTGGTCTCATCCGATTTGGCGGTGTTCGACGCGCTGCTCGGCGGCGTCGGCGTGGACGGCGTGGCGTTCACGCTGTCGGACCGGGCTTGCGTGCCGTTCGCGGTCTGGGTGTTGGAATCTGCGGCGTAGGCGGGCGCGAGCGCCACGGCGGCGGCGAGCGTGGCTGCGGTCAGGAATGCGCGTTTCATGAGGATCTCCTTGGTTATGCTGGGATGCTCATGTTGTGAGGCACGCCGGGAGGCGGCCGTTCCCGGCTCCGTGCCCAACGGATCACGCGCACGAAAATGAAACGCGGGACCCCCGGATATCGAGGGTCCCGCGCGGGAAGTCCTACAACCTACGGGCGGTACGTGACGGTCAGTTCGCCGACGCCGTCCACGTGCCCCTCGAGCTTGTCGCCCGCCTTGACGGGGCCTACGCCGGCCGGAGTACCCGAGAAGATCAGGTCGCCGGGTTGCAGCGTGATGAGGCTCGAGAGGTAGTTGATCTGCTCGGGAACGGTCCAGATCTGCATCGCGAGGTCGCCCTGCTGCTTCACCTGGCCGTTCACCTTGAGCCAGATGGCGCCCTTGGAAGGATGCCCCGTCGAGCTCACCGGGCGCAGCGCCGTGACCGGCGCCGACTCGTCGAAGCTCTTGCCCATTTCCCACGGCCGACCCATCTTCTTCGCCTCGCCCTGGATGTCGCGTCGGGTCATGTCCAGGCCCACGCCGTAGCCCCAAACGTGCTCCAGCGCCTTCTCCACCGGAATGTTCTTGCCGCCCTTGGCGATGGCAACCACCATCTCGATCTCGTGGTGAACATCCTTGGTGCCGACCGGATAGGAAATCGTCGAGCCGCTCTGCACGATGGAGTTCGCCGCCTTCATGAAGAAGAACGGCGGCTCGCGGTCGGGGTCGTGCCCCATCTCGCGCGCGTGGTCGGCATAGTTGCGGCCCACGCAGTAGATGCGTCCCACGGGGAAGCGCGCGTCGCTGCCCTCCACGGGGAGCGACGGGGTGGGGCCGATGTCGATCACGTACTTGGCGTTGCGCAGGTCGTCTTTACCCATGATCTCTCTTTCTCGGAATGACCTTCACTTGCGGATCCACCGATTTTAGTCCCGAAACTGCATAATCTTTCCTAACAACACCCATAACCCCCGCAAGGAGAGACAACCGCATGGATTCGAATCGACGCCGCCTCGTCGCGGCCACCGCCGCATTGCCGATCACCGCCCTCGTGCCCGCCTGGGCGCAAGACAAGTGGCCCTCCAAGCCCATCAAGCTTCTCGTGGGCTTTCCTCCGGGCGGAGGCGCCGATGCCATGGCACGCCTCGTGGGTGCAAAGCTGCCGGAGAAGCTCGGGCAACCCGTCGTCGTCGACAACAAGACCGGCGCGACCGGCACGATCTGCTCCGAGACGGTCGCCAAGTCCCCGCCGGACGGCTACACGCTGCAGCTCGCGCACATCAACTCGAACGCCATCGGGCCGCTCATGGTGGCCAAGGGCCGTTTCGACCCGATCGCCGACTTCACGCCGATCACGCTCATCGGCATCACGCCGCAGATGCTCTGCCACCATCCGAAGCACACCTTCAAGGATGTGCCCGACCTCATCAAGTACGCCAAGGCGAACCCCGGCAAGCTCACGTTCGCTTCGTCGGGCGTGGGAAGCATCCAGCACATCGCCGCGGAGGCGTTCAAGCTGCAGGCGGGCGTGGACATGCTGCACGTGCCATTCAAGGGAACGGGCGAAGCGCTGGCAGCGCTCATGTCCGGCGACGTGGACATGACGTTCAGCTCGACCGGGTCGGCGATGCCGCAGGTGAATGCCGGCAAGTTGAAGCTCCTTGCGGTTTGCTCGCCCAAGCGCCTGCCCAACATGCCCAACGTGCCGGCGGTGGCGGAAACGCTGAAGGGCTACGAGATCGCGACCTGGTACGGCCTCGCCGGTCCCGCCAAGCTGCCGCGCCCCATCGTCGATCGCCTCACGAAGGAAGTGCACGCGATCCTGAAGGAGCCGGACGTTGCCAAGCGCCTCCAGGACCTCGACGCGGAGGTGAGCTCCTCGACGCCCGAACAGTTCGCGACGTTCTGGAAGAAAGAGATCGAGAAGTACCGCAAGATCATCACGGACGCGAAGATAGAGGCCTAGTCGATCGCCTTGCGCAGGATGTAGGGGATCACGCCCCCGTCCCGCAGCAAGTCCACCTCGAACTGGGTCTCGACGGCGGCGGTCGCCGCGAAAGCCTCGCGGCGGCCGTCCTTGCGCAGGACGGTGACGGTCACTGCGCGACGCGGTGCGAGGCTCACCGCCTCGGCGTCGATCTCGATGCGGTCCCCGGCGGCGAGGGCGAGGTCGCGCGGTCCCCGGCCGCGCGGAAGCCGCAGCGGAAGGATCCCCATGCCAACCAGGTTGGAGCGATGGATGCGCTCGAAGCTCGACGCGAGCACGGCACGCACGCCGAGGAGTCGCTGTCCCTTCGCCGCCCAGTCGCGCGAGGAACCCGTGCCATAGCGCTCGCCCGCGACGAGCACCACCGATTCGCCGGCCGCGCGATAACGCTCGGCGGCTTCCCAGATGGGGATCACGGCGCCCGAGGGTGCGTGCACGGTGTGCGCGACCGGCGCCTCCGGTGCGAGCAGGTTCACGAGCGAGCGGTTGTGGAAAGCGGCGCGCAGCATCACCTCCCAGTTCCCGCGCCGCGATGCGAACACATTCAAGTCGTTTCGATCGTCGCCGCGCTCGACCAGGAAATCGGCGACGAGGCTCGCCTTGGGAATCGCGCTCGCCGGTGAGATGTGGTCGGTGGTCACGTCGTCGCCCACGACGAGCAGCGGATATGCGGTGTAGTGGCCGAGCTGCGAGCCCGCTTCGACCGAGGCGAACGGCGGCCGGCGCAGGATCGTGGACTTCGCGCTCCATGCGAAGCGCGCCCCGCTCGGCGCCTCGAGCGCGTGCCATTCGGGCCTCGCCGTCGCGACCCGGAATGCCTCCGCGTAATCGGCGGGATCGACAGCTGTCGCGACCGCGGCGTCGATCTCTTCGTGCGTCGGCCAGAGGTCCGAGAGCATCACCGCCTTGCCATCCCGAACGGCGATCGGCTCGTCGCGCAGGTTGCGGTCGGCATCCCCCGCGAGCGCGAACGCGACCACCAGGGGTGGCGACATGATGAAGGCGCGGTCGAGCTCGGGATGGATGCGGCCCGGAAAGTTGCGGTTGCCCGAGAGCACCGCGACGCGATGCCCGGTGCGGCCCGGCACTTCGGGCGGCAGCGGGCCGGGATTGCCGATGCAGGTCGTGCAACCGTAGCCCACGATGTCGAAGCCGAGCGTGGCGAGGTCCTGGTCGAGGCCGGACCGCTCGAGATAGCGCGCGGCCGCGGGCGAGCCGGGCGCGAGCGAGGTCTTGACGCCCTCGGGCACCTCCAATCCCAGCGCGCGCGCCTTCCGCGCCACGAGGCCGGCCGCGACGAGGAGCCGCGGGTCCGAGGTATTGGTGCAGCTCGTGATGGCCGCGATGGCGATGGGATGTGCCGCCTGGGCGCCGCCTTCCAGCTTGCGAAGGACCGGGCCCGTTTCCCAGAACTGGTGGAGGTCCTGCGGCCGGCGCGGACCGGCGACGTGCATGCCGACTTCCGCCAGGTCGATCTCCAGCACGCGCGTATACACGGGCGATTCCACCGGATCGAACCAGAGCGAGGTGCGGCGCGCGTATCCCTCCACCAACGCGATGGCCTCTTCCGAGCGGCCGGTGGAGCGCAGGTACTCCAGCGTCGCTGCGTCGATGGGGAAGTAGCCGGTGGTCGCGCCGTACTCGGGCGCCATGTTCGCCACGACCGCGCGATCACCCGCGGTGAGCGTGGAAACGCCCGGCCCGTAGAATTCCACGAATTCGCCGGCCACGCCCAGCTTGCGCAGCCGGTGCGTCACCACGAGCGCGAGGTCCGTGGACAGCACGCCCGCCGGAAGCCGGCCCGTGAGGCGCACTCCGATCACCTCCGGGATGCGAAGCACGATCGGCATGCCGAACATCACCGTCTGCGCCTCGAGGCCGCCGACGCCCCAGCCCAGCACGCCGATCCCGTTCACCATCGGCGTATGGCTGTCGGTGCCGATCATGAGGTCGGGCATCACCCAACGCTCGCCGTCGCGGGTCTCGGTGGTCACCACCGTGGCGAGCTGCTCCAGGTTGATGGTGTGCATGATCCCGGTGCCCGGCGGGTGGATGCGCACGCCGGTTAGCGAGTTCGAGGCCCAGCGCAGGAACCGGTAGCGCTCGGCGTTGCGGCGCAGCTCGTGGCCGATGTTCAGCGTGGCGGCGTCGCCGCGGCCGTACACCTCCACCGCGAGGGAGTGGTCGATCGACACGTCCACGGGAAGGACGGGATTGAGCGACGCGGGATCCACACCGTGCTCCGCGAGCGAGTCGCGCATGGCCGCGATGTCCACCAGCGCCGGCGTGCTGGTGGTGTCGTGCATCAGCACGCGCCCGGGCTGCACCGGAATCTCGGCCATGCTCGTGGCGCGCTCGGGCCACGCGAGGAGGGCGTTGATGGCGGCATCCCCATCCGCGCCCGATTGTGTGCGCGCCACGTTTTCCAGCAGGAGGCGCAGCACCCAGGGAAGGCGCGCGAGGCGCTCGCCCGCCAGCGCGGGCAGGTCGATGAAGCGGCGGCCGGCGCCGTCGAGCGGGGCAGTGGACATCACTTCCCGGTCGGGCAGCCGGCCGAGGACTACGCGGTCACCTTCGCGCTCGCCGGCGCCGTCTCCATCAGCTCGCGCAACACGTACGGCAGGATGCCGCCGTGGAGGTAGTAGTCCACCTCGATCGGCGTGTCGATGCGCAGCAGCACGGGCACTTCCTTCTTCGTGCCGTCCTTGCGATGGATCACGAGCGTCACGTCCATCTGCGGGCGGATGCCCTTCTCGATGCCCACGACGTCGAACGTCTCCTCGCCCGTGATGCCCAGCGTTTGCGCCGAGTCGCTGCCCTTGAATTGCAGCGGGAGCACGCCCATGCCCACCAGGTTCGAGCGGTGGATGCGCTCGTAGGAGCGCACGCAGACGGCCTTCACCCCGAGGAGCAGCGTGCCCTTGGCAGCCCAGTCACGCGACGAGCCCGAGCCGTACTCTTCGCCGCCGAACACCACGGTCGGCGTCTTCTGCGCCATGTACTTCATGGCCGCGTCGTAGATCGGCAGCTGCTCGCCGGTGGGTTGGAAGAGTGTCACGCCACCCTCCAGCCGGCTGCCATCCGCCCTCACCGGGATCATCAGGTTCTTGATGCGCACGTTCGCGAAGGTGCCGCGCATCATCACCTCGTGGTTGCCGCGGCGCGCGCCGTAGCTGTTGAAGTCGGCCTTCTGGACGCCGTTGGCGATGAGGTACTTGCCGGCGGGCGACGTGTCCTTGATGGATCCCGCGGGCGAGATGTGGTCGGTTGTCACCGAGTCGCCGAGGATCGCGAGCGCCTTGGCGCCCTTCACGTCGTGCGCCTTGCCCGCGCTCATGCCGAAGCCCTGGAAGAAGGGCGGCTCGGCGATGTAGGTGGACTTCGGCCAGTTGTAGGCCTGGCCCGCGGCCGACGGCACGTCGGCCCAGAGCGGGTTGTCCTTGGTGAAGTCGCCGTAGAGCCGGCGTGCGCCTTCGGGATTGCGGACGTACTTGAGCAGCGCGTCGATCTCGCTGTTGGTCGGCCAGATGTCCTTGAGGTACACGGGCTTGCCGTCGCTGCCGGTGCCGAGGGGATCGGTCTCGAGGTTCTTCAGGATCGATCCGGCGATCGCGTAGGCCACGACGAGCGGGGGCGAGGCGAGGAAGTTCGCGCGCAGGTTCGGGTGGATGCGCGCCTCGAAGTTGCGATTGCCCGAGAGCACCGCGGCGCAGACGAGGTCGTTGTCCACGATCGCCTGGTCGATCGGCTCCGCGAGCGGGCCCGCATTGCCGATGCAGGTCGTGCAGCCATACGCGGTCACGTAGAAGCCCAGCTTCTCCAGCCCGGCGATGAGGCCGGCGGCCTTCAGGTACTCCGTGACCGTGCGCGAACCCGGGGCGAGCGAAGTCTTGATGTGCGGCTTCACGGTGAGCCCGCGAGCCACGGCCTTCTGCGCCAGGAGCCCGGCGCCGATGAGCACGCTCGGGTTCGACGTGTTGGTGCACGAAGTGATGGCCGCAATGAGGATGTCGCCGGAGCCCAGGTCCACGCCATCGGTCGTCTTCACGCGCTTGGCGAGGTCCTCGGCCTTCTTGGAGAAGCCGTTGTTGGCCACGGGCGCCGAGAAGAGCTCGGTGAACTTCGACTTGAGCTTGCCCAGCTCGATGCGGTCCTGCGGGCGCTTGGGGCCCGCGACCGAGGTCCGGACCGTGTCCAGGTCCAGCTCGACCACCTCGGAGTAGTCGATGTCGCCCTTGCGCGAGACGCCGAACATCTCCTGCGCCTTGAAGTACGCCTCGAGCGCCGAGCACTCCTCGTCGGTGCGGCCGGTGTAGCGGAAGTAGTCGATGGTCTTGTCGTCCACCGGGAAGAAGCCCATGGTCGCGCCGTACTCGGGCGCCATGTTCGCGAGCGTGGCGCGGTCGGGCACGCCGAGCGACGCGGTTCCCTCGCCGAAGAACTCGACGAACTTGCCCACGACCTTCGCCTTGCGCAGCAGCTCGGTCACCGTCAGCACGAGGTCGGTGGCCGTGACGCCTTCCCGCAGCTTGCCGGTGAGGTTCACGCCGACGACATCCGGGGTGAGGAAGTACACCGGCTGGCCGAGCATGCCGGCCTCTGCCTCGATGCCGCCCACGCCCCAGCCCACCACGCCGATGCCGTTGATCATGGTCGTGTGGCTGTCCGTGCCCACGAGCGAATCCGGGTAGTACATGCCGTTCTTCTGGAACACGCCGCGGGCGAGGTACTCGAGGTTCACCTGGTGCACGATGCCGATGCCCGGCGGGACGACCTTGAAAGTGTCGAACGCCTGCATGCCCCATTTCATGAACTGGTAGCGCTCGCGGTTGCGCGAGAATTCCAGCTTCATGTTGAGGTCCAGCACGTTGGGCGCGCCGTAGTGGTCGATCTGCACCGAGTGGTCGACGACCAGGTCCACGGGCGCGAGCGGCTCGATGATCTTGGCGTTCTTGCCCATGCGGCCGGCGACGCTGCGCATGGCGGCGAGGTCCGCCAGCACCGGCACGCCGGTGAAGTCCTGCAGCACGATGCGCGCGAGGATGAAGGGGATCTCCTCGGTGCGCGGGCCCGTGGCCTTCCAGCCGGCGAGCTGCGTCACGTGCTCCTCGGTGACTTTCTTGCCGTCGCAGTTGCGCAGCACCGACTCTAGCACGATGCGAATGCACACCGGCAGGCGCGA
>Ga0136846_1233995_pt1 | contig 12064 bp, 8 predicted proteins | sample HopSoiMetagenom2_FD_96841 | JGI IMG/M metagenome (GOLD analysis project Ga0136846, IMG submission 96841) | Grasslands soil microbial communities from Hopland, California, USA - 2 Assembly 2016 (version 4) | ecosystem: Environmental > Terrestrial > Soil > Grasslands | place: USA: Hopland...
AGATCAGAGTTAATGTGCACCGTCAGTGCGCCGCATTTGACGTCACGTTTGCCGACATTTGCTCGTAGTGTCGCGAGCGGAGCCCCCCAGTCCCGTCGAACCAATGATCCGTCATCCGGGATTAAACGAGCTCTTCCGTTTTCTATCGGAAGCAATGTCAGCCTGAAGCTATTGTCACTGATACTCGTAATCTGGATCTCGAGTTCACGTCCGGCAACCTGCAACGTCTGCTGTTCCGCCCTGAGGGCGTGGGGCAGCATCGCGGCGGCGGAAGCTGTCGCTATCGTCTTAAGGGGCTGTCATCGGTTGTAATGCTTGCTCATAGCGAGTCAATGTTGCTCAGTGCATAGTGTGCTCTACCGCCTGCCGGTGTGGACGCAACGAAAGATCTTCTTCCTTGAGAGAAAAATCTTTGGGCGACGTCGCTCGAAGCAGGTATTCCACAAAGTAGTCCCAGCGCCGCTTCACAAGGTATGGCGCATGAGGGCCGCTTTCGCCGTGGCGCATGTTGGGCACAAGCAGCATGTCAAAGGTTTTGTTCGCACTCATTAAGGCATCCACAAACCGCATCGTCTCGACCGGATGAACATTGTCGTCAATATCGCCGTGCTCGATCAGCAAATGACCTTGTAACTTGTCGGCCAGGGTCATGTTTGATTGCGCCGCATAGTCGTCCTGCAGCGGATATCCCTGATAGAGCTCGTTCCACCAAGCCTTATCCAGTCGTGCATCGTGGTCGCCCGAAATCGTCACACCAACTTTGTAGAACTCCGGAAACACCAGCATGGCGTGCGCTGCGCCGTAGCCTCCCGCCGAGGTGCCGAAAATCCCAACGCGATCTGCGTCCATATAGGTAAACTTCGCCGCCATCTGCTTGATCATGGCAACGTGATCTTCAAAAGCTCCACCAAGATTCCTATAGGAAAACCAATGAAACGCCCTCGACCTTCCAGTTGTGCCGCGGCCATCGATCATCACGACAATGAATCCCAGCTCCGCCATGGATTGCAAGTGCAGGCTGCCGCCAAATGTTTTCGGCACGAAAAAGCCGTGGGGCCCGGTATATACGTGTTCCACAACCGGGTATTTTTTTGCCGGATTGAAATTCGAGGGTTTCCAGATGAGCCCGTACAGGTCGGTAGTACCGTCTGCGGCCTTGCCCTGAAATGGCTGGGCAAACTTCCAGCCGGTGCTCTGTAATGAGCTCACATCAGTCTTCTCTAAGGCGCGCACCGCTGAACCATCCTTCGATCTCCGCAAAACTGATTCGCCCGGCAGATCGGGCCGCGAATAGGTGTCAACGAAATACACTCCATCAGGAGACACGCTCACTGAGTGGTTGGCATTCTCCGGAGTGAGCACCATCAGCCCTTTTCCGTCGAAACCAATGCTGTACAAATGGGTTTGATACGGGTCCTCGTTCTTCTCGCGGCCAGCGGCAAGAAAGTACACACGCCGGTTCTTCTCGTCCACGTATTCGATCTGGCGGACTACCCACTGCCCTTGCGTGACCTGATTTTCGAGTTGCCCCAGCTTGCTGTACAGATAAAGATGGTTCCAGCCATCGCGCTCGGAGGCCAGCAGCACTTCCCCGGTCTGGTGATCGAAACGGTAGAAGGCCTGTCCGGGATCGACGTACTGGTCTGAATGCTCCTGCACAACAACTTTCTGCTCGCCTGTTTCGGGATCGATGGTTCGAATTTCTCTGGCCTTGAAGCCGCGTTCGTCGTAGTCATAGAAAACGGTTTTGCTGTCCGGCGACCATTCAAAACCAGGTCCATCCTGGAAGGGCAATTCGATGGGCGGCGAGTTCACATCAATTCTTTTTCCCGACGGAATCTCGAAGATCACGGGTTCAGATCTTGCCAGCATCTCACCAGGCAGGGGATAAACCACGCTGTAAGCCTTGGGCCGCAGCTGATCCGGCGGCACAAATTGAATACTTGTAAATCGGGCCGACGCTCTTGAGTCCGTGCGATACGTGATCAGCTTGGTCGAGTCAGGCGCCCAGAAGGTGGCCGCGGGTTGTGTCACTTCCTCCGTTCCCTGCTCGACCAGCATCCCAAGCGCGGGAAGAGGCGTGGCATAATCCCAGCCGCTGATGCCGTCGTGCGTCAGCTGCGTTATCGCGCCAGTAGAAGTGTTCTTCACGAACAGGTTGTGGTCTTTGACCAAAGCTTTCCATTTTTTATTGGGAGAAAGGCCCTCAGCGGAGTCGTCCTCGCTGCCGGGCTCACACACGTAATCAGTGACCGTACAGGTCCAACTTTTGCCATCGAGTTCAAAGCTGATGGACCTCTGTTCGTCGGAGAATTCAATCGTGTCGAAGGGCAAATCCGTGCTCGAAAAATCGCGCCTGGTGACCCGCGCGAGCGCTGCAGCAAGCTTCTCGTGATCGAAAGCTGGAGCGACAGTATTGTGCTCAGCATCAACCAGAATGAATTCGCTGCCCTTGGGGCTAATCTTGTGATACCAGAAGCGGTTTGCTTTATGGATCCAATGCGGAGCCACCTCGGCAACATAGGTCGAATGCTGTAAATTCCCCGGGAGGAATTGGCGCGCACGTTCGTAATCGTCCAGCGTGCCTTGTGCCAGGCCAACTGAAGCAAGCAGAAAAAGAAAAGCTATGGTCCGACACAGATTCAGAATCATCTGCCCTCCTCGATGGAGCCGAAACCCGCTTGCTCCCGCTTTGTTCGTGTTATCTGGCTGAAATTCGAACCAGCACGACACCATGTGCCGGCACGTATGCACTGTAGCTATTGGTGAAAGTTCCAAAATCTTTCTTCAACCAGAGATCGCGAACACTGGCCTGTCCCGAGATTCCGATGGCAGAGAAATTCACGCTCATCTGCTCCACCGTTCGCTGCCGATTGAAAAGTCCCACGACTTTGCTGCCATCCCGCATGGGTTTCATCCAGATTTCGAAAGGCCCTTCCTGCGCAATGCGAAAGCCCTGCTTGCCTGCCGGATCCTGATCAACGCCGATGACTTCACGGTTCGTCAGAATCTCGACGGTATAGGGCGTCATCTTCGTCAGGTCGTTTCCGGCGATCAGCGGTGCCGCAAGCATCGCCCACAAGCTGAAGTGCGTCCGGTATTCGTCCTCGTTCATCCCGCCATTGCCGACTTCCAGCATGTCGGGGTCATTCCAGTGCCCAGGCCCAGCAAAATTCTCAAGTCCGTTTTGATTGAATCCGATTTCAGCCATCACTGAGTATCGATCGCTTATGTCGCCTGTCGTCCGCCACAAATTCCCTCCTACGGACGGGCCCCACTGCCACACTTTGTTCCAGCCGTACTGACATAAACTCAGCACAATAGGACGCCCCGTCTTCTTTAGGGCATCATGCATTTTTGTGTAGGCAGCCCTCATCTCTTCGACATTGGAAGGCTGCGGCTGGCACCAGTCGTATTTCAGGTAATCGATTCCCCATTGCGCATACGTTTGCGCATCCTGCTCCTCGTGTCCCAGGCTGCCCTCGAAACCTGCGCACGTTTTCGGCCCGGGAGAGGAATAGATTCCGAGCCTCAGCCCTTTGCTGTGCACATATTCCGCTAGCGCCTTCATGTCAGGAAACTTGTCGTTTGGACGAATTACGCCGTTCGCATCGCGTTGCCCTTCCCACGTGTCGTCAATGTTGAGGTAAATGTAGCCGGCGTCTCTCAGCCCAGTCGAAACCAGGGCGTTGGCTGTTTCGCGAATAGTCTTGTCGTCTACGCGCTCCGCGAAATGATTCCAGCTGTTCCAGCCCATCGGGGGCGTGGCAGCAAGCTCCTGTTGCGCTCGGACGGATACTACAGATACAAGAACTGCCGCTGCCAATGCTTGAAGATAAGTTGAATAGGATCTTGAAGCGTTGCTACGACTCGGATGTCGGGAAAGCCTGATTGAGAAGATCATTGAGCTCTATTCGGAACCCGGAAACATGCGGAAAGTGGAAACGGTCCGCAATGTCGCGAGCCCATCTCTAATTTCGTGAACATCGAGGCTTGGACCTCGTGACCACACCAAATTTATTTCGCCGGAATAGCCGGACCATTTGCCACTTGTGGTTTAGCGCCGAGAGCTTCTCTAATCGTCCTTCTTACGTGCGCCAGCTTATCGCCGGCCAGCTCCAGTCGCGGTGGTCGCACCCGCGGGTTCCCGATCCCGAGTTCGGTCTGCACCAGCTTGATGAGCTGAACGAAGTCAGGAACTGTATCCATTCGCAGCAACGGCAAGAACCAGCGATAAAGATCGAATGCCTTTTTATGCTCGCAATTGATTGCACAGTTATATAGTTCAACCGATTCTCGCGGCAGCGCATTGGCAAGACCTGCGATCCATCCTGTCGCTCCCACTCCTATACCTTCAAGGATCGCGTCGTCTATGCCTACAAACACCTCCACCCGATCGCCCAGGAGAGCGCGGATGGCACTGACCCGGCGCACGTCGGTACTGGATTCTTTTACGGATGCAAGATTTTCGTGCTCCGCCGCGAGCTCCACTATCTGCTCCGGCAGAAAATCTGTCCCGTACGCGACCGGATTGTTGTACAGCATGCAAGAAAGGGGAGTAGCCTCGAAAACAGCGCTGACATGCGCTTTCATCTCACGCCAATCGCCCTGGTATACGTACGGGGGCAGCACCATCAACGCGTCGCAGCCCTCATTGGCCGTCGCTTTCGCCAGCGCCACAGCCTCGGACGTTGAAAGCGCCGAGATTGATGCAACCACGGGTGCACTTCCTTTTACAGCGCTCACACACGTCCTGACAATTTGCACTTTCTCTTCAAACGATAGCGTCGCCCCCTCGCCTAAAGATCCAAGCGGTACTATGCCTGTGCAGCCGGCTTCGAGCAGCCACTGGCAGTGCTTAGCCATGAAGGAGTGGTTGACGCTCAGATCAGAGTCAAAACAGGTGGTAATCGCAGGCATGACGCCGTTCCAGTTCATTGTGTTCCTCGCGTGGCGCCGCTGAGTTCTACCCCGGGATTTCCCGGAATCGCGGCCAGGTTTTCTAAGATCGTTGGAAAAAGAGGTGGTCGCACCGAATCCATATTCCATCCCAAAAGAAACTGCACTGCCGGACCGCAAACCCGGCCCTGGCACGGGCCCATCCCGCACCGTGTTTGTAATTTTGCGAATCGCCAGCTATCACACCGTTTCAGCGCGGCGCAGGTCACGTCCTCGCAACGGCACACGATCGTTTCCTGCTGCGGCAATTCTTTCAGCTCCGCACGAAGGGCAAATGTTTTATCCAACGCAGAAGTAAACTTCCGTAGATATGTCCGCCTGCTGAACAATTTCATTGCCGCTTTTTCATGCCCGGCAGAGACCAGCCCGGCAATCTCTCCTTCGACTAATGAAAGCTCCACCCCCCCGATGCCGGTCGGCTCTCCCGCGCAGAAGATTGCTGGCACGGAGGTCCGCTGAAGGTCATTTATTGCGACAAAACCATTCTCGAGCCGGCATCCCAGCAGGGCTGCCAACTCTGTATTGGGCACAAGATGAAATCCGCAGGCGAGATAGTCGCAGGCGATCCGTTCCGGCTTCCGGTTGTTACGGATGGTCACAGTTTTAAGCGATTCCTCGCCTTCCGCCGCGATAGGCCAGCAGGTCGTCAGGAAACGAGTTCCCGAAAGCTCTCGACGAAGAGAAAAAGCCTGAGATACTTTGTTAGTTCGCAGCAGCGTGAGTCCAAACCGGGCCAGGGCGGCCAGCGATGCCTGCTCACAAATGGCGGCAATATCAGCTCCATGCTTTCGCAAATATGCTGCGACCGCAAGCAGCAGTGGTCCCGTTCCGGCCACAACTACTCTCTTTCCTTCAATCGGTAACCCCGCCTTTACCATCGCTTGCAGCGCGCCGGCACCCATAACATTCGGTAGCGTCCATCCCGGAAACGGCAGGAAGCGTTCGCGCGCTCCGGTTGCAAGCACGAGGTTCCGATAACTCAGATCACAGAAGCTGTCTGAGGCTTCCACTCGCAATACATTTGCTCCTGCCTTGTCCACCACCCGCATCCCGCAAAATCGCTCAACGCCACTCAAGCCCAAGCGCTTGATCCAGCCCGCGGCCTCTGGGTCAGAGTGTGCTGTTTCGCCACGCCAGATTTGCCCACCAAGTGCGGGATTGTCATCGACCAGGGCAACGCACGCGCCGCGTTCGGCAGCGGACGTTGCGGCAGCGAGTCCAGCGGGCCCGCCGCCAACCACTACCACGTCGAAATGTTTAGTTGCGCTATTCATTCGTGCGCACTTGCATTCCGGCCGAACACAATATCTGGCAGGTCCGCTGGTGCGGCCTGCCATTAACGTCGGCTCGGCATTCAAAACAAATTCCCATTCCGCACAATGGACCGCGGAACTCGCCGTGCACGGACCTTCGACAATGCGCTCCAGCCATGTGCATGGCCACAGCTACGCTTGTTGCAGAAGTCACGGAGATGTCCCTGCCATTCACCCGAATCGTGATCTGCTCAGGCACGGGAGTGCTCCAGACTGGCGGCATGCAAGGGAAGATACCCTTCACTCGCAATTGCTGATTTCCTGCTCATCATGTGATCCATCAAGAGACGTGCCGTCGCAAGCGACGTGGTAATTCCTAATCCCTCGTGCCCGGTGGCGAGGTACACGGTCGAATCCTCCGGCCACCTGCCAATCAATGGCAGCTTGTCCGCAGTCGCCGCACGAAAACCGGTCCACACGCGGATTGCAGACGTGTGCGCCAGGGCCGGCATGTATTCTTTTGCGCGCTGCAGCATCCGCCTCAGGATTTCATGGTCCACTTCTTTGTGTTCCGCCCCATACTGTCGCGACGAGCCGATCAGCACCTGTCCCGTCCTGCGCGGCTGTACATTGAAAGCGACAGAATCCGCCGTAACCGCGTGCGCACTCTTCAGGTATCCAAGCTCAACCAACTGGTGCCGCACAAATCCCGGATATCGGTCGGTTATGACGAGGTGCCCTTTTCGCTTTTTAACTGCAATCCCCGGCGTCAAATTCGGCGAGTCAGCCCCTGCAGCATTCACCAGAACCGGAGCCCGGAACTCGGTGCCGTCCTGCAATCGAACTCGCCCTTTTCCCATCTCTGAGACGGCAACGCCCATCCGCAGTTGTGCGCCATTGGTTTGTGCCCGTTCCATAAGAAATCGAGCTGCACAGGGCGGATACAAAACCGCGTCCTGCGGAACCAGCAGGCCACCTGCCAACCCTTTGCGCAAGCTGGGCTCCATCAACTCCAAAGATTGAGGGCCGAGAATTTGCGTCGGCACGCCGCGATCTCCGTAGTACGCGTGCTTGCCCCGGACCAACTCCATCTCTTGCTCATCAGCTGCGACCCAAATCGTTCCGCACTGTTCGTATTCGACATCGTCCGGTAGCTCTGACCGCAATTGGTTCCAAAGCTCCTGCGAATACCGTGTTATCGCAAACTGCGCTTCTGAGTCGTCCATTACCACTATGTGGCCCATTGCCGCGGCCGTCGCGTCGCTTGCGACAATGTCTTTTTCGATGACCGCAACCCGCATGCCTCCACGAGCGCACTCGTCCGCGCAGGCCGCACCCACAATCCCGGCGCCCACGATCACCACATCGAACGTTTCGCTCATGCGCGAATGCCGTTGCGAAACGGGTCTCGCGGGTCGATTATAAGTTCGCCCTCTGCGCTGACGAATGCAGATCCCCTGATACTCGGGTACACTTTTCCGTCCCGCACCTGGATCGTGCCATCAAAGACGCTGCCGATGATGCTCTCCTGCCGCCACACTTCTCCTGGCCGCAGTTTTCCATCGGCGTACAGGCATGCAAGTTTCGCACTGGTTCCCGTGCCGCACGGCGAGCGGTCGTAAGCTCTCCCCGGACAAAGCACGAAATTCTTGGCGTTCACTCCCAAGGTTTCGGATGGCCCGAACAGTTCGATGTGATCGATCTCATGTCCGTCATCACCAGTTACACCGGACGCATTCAGGGCTTGCCGTACTGCCCAAGTGAAGTCCGTCAACTTTTCGATGTTTTTCAGCGACAGATCGAGGCCATGACTTTCAATCAGAAAGAACCAGTTTCCTCCCCAGGCCACATCGCCCTGCACTTTGCCGAATCGGGGAACATCGACAGAGACCTTTGCCATCTTTCTATAACTCGGAACGTTCCCGACCGTTACTTCTCCGTTGTCGTGCAATGTTGCGGTAACGGATCCCACCGGGGTTTCCACTATGTGCTCGCCAGCTTCGATCCGCCCGATGTAGGCCAGCGATGCGATCAATCCAATCGTCCCGTGCCCGCACATTCCCAGATACCCGACATTGTTGAAGAAAATGACTCCGACGCCACTACCGGGGTCTTGTGGCTCGCTCAAAAGCGCACCGACGACAACGTCAGAGCCTCGAGGTTCGTTTACCACCGCTGAGCGAAACCAATCGTACTCCGACCGGAATCGTTGCAACCTCTCAGCGAGCGTTCCGGGTCCCAAGTCAGGTGCACCGGAGATCACAAGCCGTGTGGGCTCTCCTCCTGTGTGGGAATCGATGATTCGAACTCTTTGCGTGCTTTGTTGTGTCATCCGAGACGCCACGGAAGTCGATTTCCGATCATTTATAGCTTGCAGCATTTGCTCCATGTGTGCATCGCGGCTCTAACTGAATAAGGACATGAAACTAAGCTCAAAACCACTAACGGCTAGAGATGAAATACTGCAACGAAGGATGGACGACTCACCATCCTATGGATACAATATCCACTAGTCAATAGGTTTTCACCAGTTAAAGTGGGCATCGTGCCAGACGATACCCGACGCTGGACTCGATCTCGAAGACGCTGCGCTTCGCGCATTGTTGCACACAGATAAACCTACCGCTATGATGCCACTGTCATATACTCCTGAATTCGAACCCACATGAGCTCAGTAATTCCTCTAGAATCTGCAATCCCACGCCAGTCGCTAACTTCAGCAGTAGCGGACAAACTGCGCGAGGAAATTATTCGCGGGACCATTCCTGAGGGAGCACAACTTCGTCAGGACGCCATCGCGATTCAGTACCAGGTAAGCCGTATTCCGGTTCGGGAAGCGCTGCGTCAGCTTGATGCCGAAGGGCTGATCACGATCGTGCCCAATCGCGGCGCGATCGTCCCTGCGCTCTCACCCACCGACATCGAGGAACTTTTCACCATTCGCTCCCTCCTTGAGCCAGAGATACTGAAGCATTCCATACCACGATTGACAGAGGCCGATTTCGCCGAAGCCGACGTGGTGCTCCGGCGCTATGAAGGCGAGTTGCAGCAAGAAGAGCACCTTTTCACTTGGGGTCGCCTGAACTGGCAGTTTCACTCCACTCTCTATTCTCGCGCGGAGCGTCCGCACTTCATGGCCATCATCCGTAATGTCAACAACAGCGGCGAGCGTTATACGCGTCTGCAGTTGTACCTTACGCATGGCATCAAGCGGGCGAATGGCGAACATCACCAAATTCTGGAACTTTGCCGTCAACGTGACGTGACCGCCGCCTGCAAACTCCTGAAGCAGCACATCCAGTACGCCGGTCAATCCCTGAAGCAGGCATTACAGGAACGTCGCGCTTCGCTGTGATCCTCCCTGCTCCTCATCCTTGATTGCCATGTAGCTTGATTGCCGAGAGAATATGTATACAATATCCGTGAGCTGCTGCTTCCAAGGGGTCATAACCTGATGCCATCATTCCATCGCTTGTCTCGCCGGAATTTCATAAGCGCCGCCGCAGCCGCGGCGGGTTCCGCTCTGGTTTCACCAAGCTTGCTCGCCCAAGATCCTGTGGTGAACGCTGTTTCAAAAGATGGCAAGATTATTAGCCGCGATAAAGTGCCATGGAAAGTCCGCCCCTTCCCGATGAAACAAGTTCGACTTGGCCAGGGTCCATGCACAGTTGCGATGGAGGCTGATCGGAAATACCTGCACTCGCTACCCCCTGATCGCCTCTTACATACATTCCGCATCAATGCGAAGATCTCCAGCTCCGCGGAACCGCTGGGGGGATGGGAAGCTCCCGATTGCGAACTACGCGGCCATTACGCGGGCGGACATTATCTTTCCGCCGTCGCCCTGATGTATGCGAGTACCGGGGATGAGGACCTGAAGAAAAACGGGGACATCGTGGTCGGCGAGCTTGCGAAATGTCAGAAGAGCTTGAACGCCGGCGGATATCTCAGCGCTTTCCCTGTCGAGTTCTTTGATCGCCTTCGGAATCGTGAGCGAGTCTGGGCGCCGTTTTATACCATTCACAAGATCATGGCCGGCTTGCTCGACATGTATCTGTACACGGGTAACGCCCAGGCACTCGAAATGGTCGAAAAAATGGCGGAATGGACCGCGAGCTACACCGGCTCGTTCAGCTACGACCACATGCAGCGCATTCTGGGGACGGAGTACGGTGGCATGGGTGAAGTGCTGTCAAATCTCTACGCCGTCACCGGCAAAGAGTACTACCTGCACGTTGCCCAGCGTTTCGATAAGAAGTTCTTCTTCGATCCGCTTGCCGCGCATCGCGATGAACTCAAAGGCCTGCACGTGAACACACACATCCCACAGGTGATCGCCGCGGCGAGATACTACGAGCTTACCGGCGACAACTATTATCGTGACATCGCCGAATATTTCTGGGATGAGGTTGTCAGTGAACGCTCATACTGCACTGGTGGAACCAGCAACCACGAATCCTGGAACACCGATCCCGGCAAGCTTGCAGCCGAATTGAGCACCACCACTACAGAAGACTGTTGCGCCTATAACATGATGAAGCTGACCCGTCATCTTTTTGGCTGGAAGCCGGACGCGCGCTACATGGATTACTATGAGCGCCTGGTCTTCAATCACCGCCTGGGGACCATCAACCCAGAGGACGGCACCATGATGTACTACCTTCCTCTGGCGTCAGGGTACTGGAAAACATTCGGCAAGCCTTTCGACTCGCTGTGGTGCTGCACGGGTACAGGGTCGGAGGAATATGCCAAGTTGACTGACACTATTTACTTCCATGACGACGATTCCCTGTACGTGAATTTGTATATCGATTCCAATCTGGAGTGGCCGGAGAAGGGCGTTGCGATAAAGCAGGAAACTCGGTTCCCCGAGCAACAAGGAACCACGCTTACGATCTCAGCACGAAATCCCCAGAAGCTGGACATCAATTTGCGCGTGCCGTATTGGGCAGAGGGTGGCAGTGTAAAGATCAACGGTAGTCTTTTACCAGCGTTTTCCAACCCGGGAAGTTATCTCGCGCTGAATCGCGTCTGGAAATCGGGCGACAAGATCGAAATCAATTTGCCCATGGCCTTGCATGTCGACACCATGCCCGACGATCAATCAGTCCAGGCAATGATGTATGGACCGCTCGTGCTCGCCGGCCGGTTCGAGCCGGTTGCGAAAGAGATGCGCTACGGCGACTATGAGCCGAAAGCCACTGATCTATACAAAGTCCCGGAAATTGCGGCTGACCGCGATCAGCCGACATCCTGGGTCGAGGTGGACCGCAGGCAGCCGCTCACGTTTCGCGCCCTTGGGCAGTCTCAAGAAATGACCTTAGTCCCGCTCTACCAGATCCTTGAGGAACGCTATGCCGTGTACTGGAAGGTGAACGCGAAGTCAGTTTAAGAACATTGCTGAATTCGATGAAAACATTTCGCATCACCGGCGCAATGAGCTTTGGGCTGTCGATTGTTCTCGTCATCTTAAGTATTCCATGCGGCTACGCACAATCCCCTGAGCCCTCTCAGAACGTGCAAGCCCGGCTCCGCCGACTCCGCTCGCTTTTCGACGAGCGATGGGAATACGAGATGCGCACGCATCCTGAGCTGGCCACCTCTATTGGCGATAATCGCTATAACGACCGCCTCAGTGATGAGTCAGCCGAAGCCGTTGAAGCCGAACTCGACCAGGACAGGAAATTCCTTGCTCGGTTGGAGGCAATCAAGCCATCCGGTCTTCCGCCTGAGGACGCGCTCAGCCGCGAACTGATGATTCGCGACCTGCGCCTGGAAGTTGAAGGCGCGAAGTTCAAGAACTGGGAAATGCCGGTCAACCAACGCGGCGGTCCTCATCTGGAGTTTCCCGG
>Ga0136846_1239595_pt1 | contig 12062 bp, 9 predicted proteins | sample HopSoiMetagenom2_FD_96841 | JGI IMG/M metagenome (GOLD analysis project Ga0136846, IMG submission 96841) | Grasslands soil microbial communities from Hopland, California, USA - 2 Assembly 2016 (version 4) | ecosystem: Environmental > Terrestrial > Soil > Grasslands | place: USA: Hopland...
GTCGCCATCAAGCCGATGAAGGACGGCGTGATCGCCGACTTCGAGGTCACGGAGAAGATGCTGACCTACTTCATCAAAAAGGCGCACAACAGGAACGTGTGGGTCCGGCCGCGCATCGTAATCGGCGTTCCGTCCGAGATCACGCAGGTCGAGAAGCGCGCGGTCAAGGACAGTGCCTACCGGGCAAAGGCAAGCGAAGTCCACCTGGTCGAGGAGGCGATGGCGGCGGCCATCGGGGCCGGCATGCCGATCACCGAGCCGTCCGGCAACATGATCGTGGACATCGGCGGCGGCACGACGGACATCGCCGTCATCTCCCTCGCCGGCATCGTCTACAGCAAGGCCGTGCGGGTGGCGGGAAACGAGATGGACGAGGCGATCATCCAGTACATCAAGAAGACGTACAACCTCCTCATCGGCGAGCGGACGGCCGAGGCCATCAAGATCGAAGTCGGGTCGGCGTTCCCCCTCGAGGAGCGGATGACGATGGAGATCAAGGGGCGCCACCTGATTGAGGGCGTGCCCAAGACGATTACCATTACCGACGAGGAAATTCGCGAGGCGCTCGCCGAGACCGTGAACGTGATCGTCGATGCCGTGCGGGTGGCGCTCGAGCGGACACCGCCCGAACTGTCCGCCGACATCGTGGATCGCGGGATCGTGCTCACCGGCGGCGGGTCGATGCTGAAGAACCTCGACAAGCGTCTGCGCGAGGAAACAGGGCTGCCGCTCGCCATGGCGGAGGACCCGCTGTCCTCGGTGGTGCTCGGCGCGGGCAAGATGCTCTCGGACTTCAACCTGCTCAGGAAAATTTCGATCGACTAGTGTCCATCCTCGATATTCGCCAGCACGCCGGCTATCTGTTTCTGGCGGTCACGCTGGGTCACGTGATCCTCATCTCCGCCCAGGTCAATTCGCGCAGCGGCGTGCCGGTTCTCGAGGCGGTCACCTTCGGCCTCTTCGCCGAAGTGCAGCGAGGAAGCTCGGCCGGGGTGACCGGCGTAAGCGGCTTCTGGCACCGGTACGGCAGCCTCCGCAGCGTCGAGCGGGAGAACGCGGAATTGAAACAGCAGCTGGAGACCGTCCAGGTCGAACTCCAGGAACAACGTGCGTTGGCCGATCGCGCGCGCGGCCTGCAGGAGCTCCTCGACCTCCGCGACCGTTCGAAGCTGAAGACGATCGCCGCCGAGGTCATCGCATTGAGCGCCTCTCCGGATTTCCAGACGTTGACGCTCGACAAGGGGACCAATTACGCGTTGCGCACGGACATGGCCGTGATCGCCAACGACGGAGTCGTCGGGCGCATCGTCGTGCCGAGCGGACGCGCGGCGAAGGTCCAGCTGCTCATCGACCGCAACGCCGCCGCGGGCGCGCTCGTCGAGCGGTCGAGAGCCCAGGGCGTTGTGAAGGGCACCGGCGATGGGCGGCTGCAGCTCGAGTTCGTCTCGGAGGCGGCCGACGTCGCGGTCGGCGACCTCGTCGTGACCTCCGGCATCGAAGGCATCTTTCCGAAGGGTTTCACGATCGGGCGGGTGGAGGTGGTGGAGAAGACCGGGCCGGCCTACAAGCGGATCACCGTGAAGCCCGCCGTCGATTTCTCCAGACTCGAAGAGGTGCTGGTCGTCTTGACACCGACGCCGGCGCGCGAGGCCGAGGAGAGCCGGGAGTGAGAGCGGCCGGGGTCACCCTGGCAATCATCCTTGCCCTGGTGCTCCAGACGACGCTGAGCCGGTTCCTCGTTCGCGGTACGTTCGCGGTAGATCTGGTGCTGGTGGTCGTCGTTTACGTCGCGCTGATGTCGGGGCCCGTCACGGGCCTCCTGACCGGGACGGTCGCTGGGCTGATCCAGGACACGCTTTCGACGGGGGTGATCGGTATCGGCGGCCTCGCGAAGACCGTCGTCGGTTTTCTGGCGGGCATTATCGGCACCCAGTTCATCGTCGCGCGGCCGCTGCCGCGTTTCCTGGTGTTTTTCTCGGCGACCGTACTGCACCAGACGATCACGATTGGGCTGGGAGTGGTGCTCGGGCTGCGGACCCTCGGTTCGCCGTACGCAGGGGTGGCGGGCCAGGCCCTCGGCAATGCTGTGGTCGGCGTGGCCGCGTTTCAGCTGGTCGAATTGTTACCCGGAGCTGTGGAGCGCCGGAAAATGGCAAGAACGAGGTTGCGCCGGTAGAACCCGGCAGCGCAGAATGACAACGTAATGCCCATTGAAGAGCGGCGCAAGGCTGGGACACGCCTGAGCGGTCTCCAGGTCGTCGTTGTCGCGGCGTTTGCCGTGCTGGCGGTGTGCTTCTGGGTGCTCCAGGTTGTTCAGCACAAGAAATTTGAGGAGCTCGCCGAAAACAATCACCAGCGGACGCTCGCCTGGCGCGCACCGAGGGGCCTCGTCTTCGACCGGGAAGGCCGGGTCCTCGTCGAGAACCGCCATTCCTACAGCATCTCGATCGTGCGCGAGCATACAAAGAACCTCGACCGTACCATCCGCACGCTGGCGGCGGTCGTGGGCCTGGACCAGGCCGCCGTCCGGACTATCGTCGATCGCCATTTGCGCGAGCCGACATACCGGCCGATCACCGTTGTGCAGGACGCCTCGCTGGCCCAGGTGGCGGCGGTGGTGGCGCGGCGGCTGGATTTCGAGTTGCCGGACGTCGTCGTCGAACAGGTGCCGACGCGGCGCTACCCCGATACGATGGGATCCCACCTGTTCGGGTACGTCGGCGAAGTCAGCGATTCGCAGGTCGCCGAAAACACCGCGCTCAAGAGCGGAGATATCGTCGGCCAGTCCGGGCTCGAGAAGGTATACAACACGCTGCTCATGGGCGAGGACGGCGCCAAGCGCGTCGTCGTGAACAGCGTCGGCCGCGAAATCCGCACGCTCGACGAGGACCTGCCGACCGAAGGCAAGCGGCTGCAGTTGACGGTCGACTACGACGTCCAGAAGGCGATCGAAGACGGGTTCGACTCCATCGGCCTCAACGGCGCGGCCGTGGTGCTCGATCCGTCGGATGGCGCCGTGCTCGGCTTTACGAGCCGGCCGGCGTACGATCCCAACGCGTTCGCGTCCGGCATCGACCATTCGACGTGGGCGGCGCTCACCACCGATCGGGATCGTCCTCTGAATGATCGCGCCATCCAGGGCCGCTACGCGCCCGGCTCGACGTTCAAGATGGCAGTGGCGCTGGCGGGGCTCGAAGAAGGCATCATCACGCCGGAGTTCCACGTCTACTGCCCCGGCCACGCCAATTTCTACGGGCGCGACTTCAAGTGCTGGCGCTTCAGCAGGGGCGGCCACGGGTCGATCGACTTGCGTCACGCGATCCAGCAGTCCTGCGACGTGTACTTCTATACCGTCGCCAACATGGTCGGCGTCGACAAGATCAACAAGTGGGCGACGGCGCTCGGCATGGGTGTCTTGAGCGGCATCGATCTTCCCAACGAAGTGCAGGGCATCGTTCCCTCGACCGAGTGGAAGAGACAGAAGATGCACGAGAAGTGGTACGCCGGCGAGACGATCTCGGTCGGCATCGGCCAGGGCCAGGTGACCACGACGCCGATATCGATGGCCGTCTACATGGCGACGTTGTCCAATGGCGGCACCAGGGTCACGCCGCACCTGCTGAAAGCCGTGGATGATGGCGACGGGTGGAAGCCGGCGCCGGTGCCGGCGCCCCAGTCGAAGGTGACGATCGACCCCGAGAAATTGCAGGCCATCAAGGACGGCATGTGGATGGCCGTGAATGAGCCCGGGGGAACGGGCGGCGCCGCCAAGATTCTGGGCCACGACGTGTCCGGCAAGACCGGGACGGCGCAGGTCATCTCCAATCAGGGCAAGGCTGCGGCAGGGAAGACCGAGAGGGACCTGCGCGATAACGGCTGGTTCGTGTTCTTCGCACCGCGGGATAATCCGCAGATCGCGGGTGTCGTCTTTCTCGAGCACGGCGTCCACGGTGGCAACGCGGCGCTGGTCGTGCATCACATTCTCGATACGTTTTTTGCGAAGAAGGACGGCAAGCCGCTGCCGCCCAAACCGACGCTGACACCCAACCTCAACCCGTCCATGGGTTGAGTCGGTTGAGGCCGGGCATGTATGTTTGAACGACGGCTGTATTTTCACATTGACTGGGCGCTGCTGGCCGCCATCTTCGCGCTGTGCGGGATGGGCGTCGTGATGATTTACAGCACCACCGCCGATCCGACGAGGGCGTCCTCGCACTTGTGGATCACCCAGCTGTACGCGATCGGGCTGGGACTCATCGCGATGGTCTTCACGCTCACGCTCGACTACCGAACCTTCACGGACAAGTCCCATTTCATCTACATCGGCCTGCTCGCCATCCTCGTGTACGTCCTGTTCTTCGGCACGACGCAGATGGGCGCGCGGCGCTGGATTTTCCTCAAGATCTTCAACCTGCAGCCGTCGGAGTTCGCCAAGGTGGGCGTCGCTCTCGTGCTCGCCAAGTTCTTCGGGGAGAAGGGCGGCGAACCGCAGTGGACGGATCTGGCGATCGGGGGCGTGTTGACGCTCATCCCGCTCGGCCTCATCGCGAAGGAACCGGACCTGGGCACCGCCGTCACGCTGGTGCCGGTGTTCATCGCGGTGGCATATCTGGCCGGGATGCGCCTGCGCATCCTCGGCGTCATCTTTCTCGCGATTGTCCTCACGGCGCCCGCCGCCTGGATGTTCGCGCTCAAGCCGTATCAGAAACAGCGGATTTCGACCTTTCTCGATCCGACGCAGGATGCGAAAGGCGCGGGCTATCAGCAGATTCAGGCCCGCATCACGGTCGGTTCGGGCGGACTGACCGGAAAAGGGTTCAAGCAGGGGACACAAGGCCAGTTGCGGTTTCTCCCCGTGGCCCACAACGATTTCATCTTCTCGGTGCTTGCCGAGGAACAGGGGTTTGCCGGCGTCCTCGTGGCGCTCGGCCTTTACTTATTCGTGATTTTGCGTGCGCTCGAGTCGGCCCGTCTTTCCAAGGACCAGCTCGGCTCGTACCTCGTGCTCGGCGTGCTTGCCAGCTTCACCTTCCAGGTGATTTACAACATCACCATGTCGGCCGGACTGGCACCTGTCAAAGGGCTCACGCTGCCGCTCATGAGTTACGGCGGGTCGTCGATGATTGCGACACTCGCGGGCTTCGGCCTGGTGCTCAACGTACGCATGCGCAGATTCACGAACTGAGGGGCGGAATGGCGGGACAGGCAGGACAGCCAGGACGGTATCCCGTTCTGACGGTCACGCCCATCCGGCCGGTCCGGTCCCGGGAGTTCGCGCATGACAAAGGAGATGATCATCTCCTCGAATGTCCACGAAACCATCGTGGCCATTCTCGAAGACGACCTCGTCGCGGAAGTATTCGTCGAACGCGAGCGGCAGCGCGGAGTCGTCGGTAACGTTTACAAAGGCAGGGTCAACAAGGTCCTGCCCGGCATGCAATCCTCCTTCATCGATGTCGGTCTCGAACGCGACGGGTTCCTCTACGTCGCCGACGTCATCGACACCATGGAGGAGTTCGACAAGCTCGAATCCGGCGACGAAGACGGCGCGCCCCGCGGGTCCTCGAGGCCCGAGAGCGTCCCCCAGGCGAAAATCGAAGATCTGCTGAGGGAAGGGCAGGAAATCATTGTCCAGGTGGTCAAGGAGCCCCTGGGCACCAAGGGCGCGCGGCTCACGTCCCACGTGACCATGCCGGGACGGTTTCTCGTCTTCATGCCGACCGTGGACCACGTCGGCGTCTCGCGCAAAATCGATTCCCGCGAGGAGCGCAGCCGGCTCCGCGCCATCGTCCGCGAATTTCGCGAGGCGCACGGATTCACCGGCGGGGTGATCATCCGTACCGCCGCGTCAGGACGCCCGAAAGAAGACATCGTCAGCGACCTCGAGGCGTTTCACAAAATCTGGACGGAAATCCGCCAGAAGATGGACTCGTCGCGCGCGCCGGCCGTGCTGTACCGCGAGCCCAGCATCGTCGGGCGGTTACTTCGGGACCTGCTCAACGACGACTATCAGGCGATTCGGATCGACAATGCCCAGGAACACGAGCGCGTGATGGATCTGATCGAGCACATCCTGCCGACGCTCGCGCCGAAAGTGAAGCTGTACTCGAAACCGTTCCCGATTTTCGAGGAGTACGGCGTCCAGCAGGAGATCGACAAGGCCCTCAAGAGCAAGGTCTGGCTCAAGTCGGGCGGGTCGATCGTCATCAACCAGACTGAAGCACTCGTGGCAATCGACGTGAACACCGGCCGTTTCGTAGGCAAGAAGACCAGCGGCCGGCTCGAGGACACGATCGTCAAGACCAATCTCGAAGCCGTCAAAGAAATCGTCCGTCAGATCCGCCTCCGCGACCTCGGCGGCATCATCGTCCTCGACCTGATCGACATGGAGGACAAGAAGAACCGGCAGAAGGTGTACCAGGCGGTGGAGCAGGAGTTGCGCAAAGACCGATCGCCGTCGAAGGCGCTTCAGGTCTCGGACTTCGGCCTCGTGATCATCACGCGTAAACGCGTCAAACAGAGCCTGGAACGGGTGATGACGGAACCGTGCCCGTATTGTTCGGGGACGGGCGTGATCAAATCGAGCTCAACGATCTGCTACGAGATCCTGAGCGAGGTGAAGAAGGTCGGCCCCGATCTGAACGGCCACCGCCTGCTGCTGCGCGTGAACCCCGATATCGCCCGCGCCCTGCGCGAAGAAGAGAGTGGCGTGCTTCGGGATCTGAAACAGTCGCTGGGGCGCGATGTGACGGTGAAGGCCGACCACCAGCTCCACCACGAGCAGTTCGACGTGATGGCGGTGTGAGAGAAGAGGTTGGACAGAGGCTGGAAGTTAGGCCGCGAACGAGCGCGCTCGCGGCCCAACCTCTAACCTCCACCCTCTAACTAAGCCGTCGGCAGGTGTAGCAGGTAGTGGTTGTTGCCTTTGCGGATCCAGACGCGGACGAAATCCCCGCCCTTGAGCACCTCCACTTTCGAGGCGTTTGCCCCCGGCGGCGTGTCCTTCTGAACTTGGGAAATTTCCGACTGCGGGATGATCGTGACCACCTCGCGGCCCTTGACCTGTCCGCCTTGCGTGAACTCCACCCAGCGTTCCAGGCCCTCTGATTGTCCCTTCGCCGGGGGGTTGGCGGCCTGCGCGGTCAGACGCACCTGATAGGTGCCCGCGGCGAGTGCCTTGCCATCGGCTTTGACGCCCTTCGCGAATCGCACCGAGCCGAGCGCGACTTCTCCGGCCGGCGCCGCGGGTGCAGGTGCCGTGGCCGGCTGCGCCTTCGGAGCCGTATGGCCATCGGTCGTCGTTTTGGACGTCTGGGCAGCGGCGGCCACGGCGCCAGCTACCACCAGTACTCCCACCATTACCACGTGCTTCATCGTCGCCTCCAGGCTGGAAATCGAAGCCTTGGACCATTATACGGCCGGATCCGACCGCCGGGCCCAATCGGCTGCGCGCAAACGCCGGTCAGCTGCTCCTTCGCCCGCGGCGCCACGCGACCCGGCTGAGCTCGCGCACGCGGCTTCCGCTCACGGTAACGCCTTCGGCGACCAGGAGTGCACGCTTCATCATCTCGCTGCCCCCAAAACCACCGAGACGACCGCCCGCGGCAATGACCCGGTGGCAGGGAATGCCCGGCGTCCTGCACGTGCGCATGATGTTGCCGACGGCCCTCGCCGCCCGCGGCCGCCTGGCCATGGCCGCGACCTCGCCGTACGTGGCGACCCGTCCCGGCGGAATGCGGCGCACCACGGAGAGCACGCGCGCGGTGAACGGCTTCGAGTTGCGGTTCATGACTTCGATTACCGCATCACCACACCGCTAAATCAATTCGAGCGGCTCGATGTGATAGGCCGCCGGATCGAGTGGGGCGACGATGTGTGACGGCCGGCCGTCCTCGGAAACGATTTCCCAGAGATTGATGTCATACGGGAGATCGAGTCGGGTGCCCGCACGGTTCAGCAGCACTCTGACCTGCGGCCGATAGGGATCGGGCGCGTGAATCGCGCGCACGACCGCCACCTCACCGGTATTCAACCGCACCACGTTACCGGTGGGATAGATGCCGATCAGCTGTACGAACCGTCGTACGAGATGCTGATCAAACTGCTTGCCGTCGTTGCGCTTCAGCACCTCGAGGATACGGTCTGTGGGGAAGGCCTGCTGATACGCGCGCTGCGAGCGCATCGCGTCGTACACGTCCGCGATGCCGCAGAGCATCGTGCCGGCGTTCAGCGTCGGCCGTTTCGAGCCGTCAGGGTAGCTCGACCCGTCGAGCCGCAGATGATGTTCGAACGCCACGACGGGCGCCAGCGTGGGAATGTCCGGCGTGCTGCGCAGCATTTCGGCGCCGTCGATCGTGTGCTTCTTCATGATCGCGAACTCGTCGGGCGTGAGCTTGTCGGGCTTGTTCAGGATCTCGAGCGGCGTTCTGACCTTGCCGATGTCGTGCATGAGGGCGGCAAGGCCGAATTCTCGCAGCAGCGCGCCGTCGATGCCGATGCCACGTGCCTGTCCCATGGTGAGGATCGAGACGTTGACCATGTGCGTGAACGTGTAATTGTCGTAATTTTTGAGCGTCGTCAGCGCCAGGAGCGCGGACCGGTTCTGCGCGACCGCCTGGGCCAGCCCGTCGATCATTGTCCTGGCGATGGTGGCGTCGGGCCTGCCCTCGCTTTGGGCGCTGTTCCAGACGTCGGTCGCCACCGACACCGCCTCGGTATACATCCGCTTGATCGTCGCGATGTCGGCAAGCTCGGCAGCCGTTCGCTCGTCGACCATCACGCGGCCGACCCTGATATGCGGCATGTCGGCGAACGGTGTCGCCGGCTGTCCGCCGGCGTTCTGATGTTCGAGCGCCGTTGTGGCGTCGACGAACCGGCCGAGCTCGTCGAGCGTGACGCCGCGTTCGATCGTGATCCGCTCGAGGCCGTTCTGGCGGAGGCGCTGCATCAGCGGACCCATGGCGTCGGCCCTGGCGATCGGGGTGTCGTCCACGATGACTTCGTCGCCGATCAGCCCGATGACGACCCGCGGCGACAGCGTGTGCAGCAGCTGGAGCGCCGCCGAAAACGACCCGAGGTTGCGCGTGATGATCGGATGTCCCCTGGAGTACAGCTGCGCGGACCGCAGCGTCGATGCAAAGCTGCGCAGGAGCTCGTCGGCGAGCTGCACCCCGGGCGTTGTCATTGCGCGGCCCTTTTTGCACGTCCGCGGTTTTCCAGAAACGGGCGCGCCGCGGCGCGAACCCGCCTGGATCCTTCCGCGGCCGTTTCAAGAGCGCTGAACGCTTCGGGGGTCCCGATGCGGGCGAGCGCGCCAGCCGAAGCCGCACGGAGGGTGGCGCTGCGGCGTGGGGCCCACCATTCGCCTTTCCCAAGCGCCTCGACGAGGGGCGCGATGCCGTCCGGGTCGCGCAGCGCGCCGAGCGACTCGATGGCGCGCAGGTAGATGGACGTGAGCCGGCGGTGGTCGATATGCCGCAGGATGTACGCAAAAAGGGGTGCCGCGCGTTCGTCGCGCAGCATGCTCAGTGCGAGCATGATTGCGTCGCGCGACCGCTCGGTGCCTGTGGCCAGCGCTTCTTCCAGGACGCGGTAGGCCTTTTCGGTGCCGATGCTGAGGATCGCGCGCACCGCCTCACGCTGGATCATCGAGTCGCTGTCGTTCAGCAGCTCCGTCAAATCGGGCAGCGCATCCACGCCGCCGAACTGGCGCATGAGCAGGATGGCCGTGCGGCGGACGGCCGCGTTGGGCGAGGCTTTCAGGCGTTCGATCGTGCGGCGGCCGGCCGCGCCGAACGCCAGCAGGATGGCCGTCAGCCGTTCCCGCGTGCGCCCGCGCTCTTCGACCGACAGCGCCTCGGCGAGCGGACGCACCACCACTTCTCCCAGCGAGACACACATGGTCTTGACGCGTTCGAACGACGGGTCGTCGATGGCCAACAGGTGCGTCACGATGTGCCGCATCATCGGTCCGGCGACGAGCATGTCGATCGCGATCATCGCGTGCTGGCGCCGCGTTTTTGACGAGGTGCCCGTGGCCGCGGCGGTAATCACGGCCGTGAGCTCGATGGCGGAATCGAAATCGCCGACCAGCAGCAGGTCCTCGAGGTTGTGCGCGAGCGGCGCCATCAGGGTGCCCCACTTTTCATCGTCCTGCTCGAGACGGAGCAGATCGAGCAGCAGCGCCAAGTCAAGCGAGCGCAGCGCGCTGGCAGCCACACTCTCCACCCAGACGCTCACACGTTCGGGCGGGTCGTCGCTGGCCTGCTCGACCTCTACCGCTCGCGTGCGGGCGCCCGACAGCTCGCGCGCGTACTCCTCCGAGACGAATGTTTCGTCGGAGTACGACGTCAGCAGTTTTTCGGCGACGTGATTCCACACCGCTTCGAATCCCTCGGTCTGGCCGAACGGCTCCGCCGACGCATCGTCGCGGGCCAGATTGAGGAGGCGGTGACGATCGTCAGGGTTCCTGACCAGCGTCTGAAACGCCTGGGCGAGACGGTCCGTCGGCGTGCCCTTATTGGCGATGACGTCTTTTGAAACGAAGTGGGCGATCGTACGGTCTGTCATGCGGTTGACGATGGCGTCCATCACGTGCGTGTCGTTGCCGGCGTTGGCATCCTCAGACAACAAGCCGACGAGCAAATCAGGCGGGAGTTCGCCAAGCGCCGTCGCCATATTGCGCAGCATCGGTTCGACGCGGCCTGCGTCCTTTTTCGAGACCGTCGTCACCAGTCCCCTGATCAGTCGCATCACCGACGCGGCCTTGGCGGCGATGCCGCCGTCGGTCCGGTGTTCGACCTCGCCCATCAATTCGACGACCCGGCCGCTGTCGCCGGCGATGGCCATCAGTTCGGCGATCGCGTCTTCGTCGAGCGCCGCCGATCCTGATACGCAAAATCCAACGATCGTCTCCCAGGTCGCCGGCTTTCCGCCGCGCTCGCGCAGCACCTCTGCGTAGTCGATTTCTCGCAGCACGACGTTGCGGCCCCCGGACGCCAGCCACAGCGTGGCGATGCCGCCCTCGGCCCGGACTGATGCCGATGACCGGCCGAGCAGCATCAGAAAATTGCGCCACGCCTCCCTGTCGCCCCCGGGATTGATCGTCAACTCGCCGACGAGATGGTCGTGAAGCATCGCCGCGAGTTCGCCGAGTGACGGATCCGGCCGGGCCGGCATGCGGCCGTCCTGCCGCAGACTGTCGGGCAGCACCGTCAGGTGCAAAGGCTGCGGAAGCGCACGATCGGAAGTCGTTTCGACGATCCGGCCAAGCGTCGCAGCGATTGCGGGATGCGCGGCCGGATAGAGCAGCACGGCGCGCGCCGCCGCCTTGCACGCGCGCGCGAATTCGACGAGCCGTGCCGTTTCTTCCGGACCGAGCGGCGGGAGCGAGGCCGTGCCTGCGGAGGCCATCGATTCTCGCAGTATACTCGCGCGAATGCGGGCGGTTGACATCATCGCGAGGAAACGAGACGGAGCGGCGTTGACGCGCGAGGAGATTCAATCGTTCGTGTCAGGCGCGACCGATGGTGCGTGGCCCGATTATCAGTCGTCCGCGCTGTTGATGGCCATCGTGCTGCGCGGCATGACCCCTCAGGAAACCGCGTGGCTCACCGACGCGATGGTCCACTCCGGCACTCGTGTGGACTTGTCCGACATTTCCGGCGCCAAGGTCGACAAACACAGTACGGGTGGCGTCGGCGACAAGACGTCGCTGATTCTGGCGCCGCTGGCCGCCGCGTGCGGCCTCAAGGTGCCGATGATGTCGGGCCGCGGGCTCGGCCACACGGGCGGGACGCTCGACAAGCTCGAGGCGATCCCGAGCTTCCGGGTGAACCTGTCGCTCGAGGAGTTGCGGACGGCGCTCGAGCGCGTCGGGTGCGCGATGATCGGGCAGACGTCACGAATCGCGCCGGCCGACAAGAAGCTGTATGCGCTGCGGGACGTTTCGGCCACGGTGGAAAGCATTCCCCTCATCAGCGCATCGATCATGAGCAAGAAAATCGCCGAGGGCATCGATGCCCTGGTGATGGATGTCAAGTGCGGCCAGGGCGCGTTCATGA
>Ga0136846_1241967_pt1 | contig 12062 bp, 10 predicted proteins | sample HopSoiMetagenom2_FD_96841 | JGI IMG/M metagenome (GOLD analysis project Ga0136846, IMG submission 96841) | Grasslands soil microbial communities from Hopland, California, USA - 2 Assembly 2016 (version 4) | ecosystem: Environmental > Terrestrial > Soil > Grasslands | place: USA: Hopland...
CAGCACCGCGCGCCGCGCCGCCACCGTGGTCGTCGCCGTCGCGGTGTTCCTGACCCTGGGGCTGCCGCGGTGGCTGCAGCACGACGCGGGCTCGGGCTCGGGCGCCGGCGATCCGGCCGCGACGTTCGCCAACGTCTGCCGCGACCACGGCGGGACGCTGGCGCGCGGCGCCGCCGCCGGCGGTCAGCAGCGCTGCACCGTCCGCTACGGCGGCACCGTCTACCTCATGGACGCCGTCACGCCGACCGGCTTCGACGAGGACACGGCCGGCTTCCAGAAGCAGGGCTGCGAGCAGGCGCGCCGCGACGCTGCGCCGGGCTCTTCGACCGTCTTCGTCTACCACCCGACCACCGGCGTCTGCGAGCACCGGCCCTGAGCGCCGCCCCGGCGGCCTACTTCAGGTGGGCGAGCGCCTGCGTGAAGATCGCCTTGCACCCCGCCGGTTCGCCCGGCTCGACCCGCACGCCGGCGGACTTGTCGGCGTTGGTGGCGACGACGTCGCCGGCGTTCTCGTAGGTCTGGACCTCGGCGTTGGACCGCAGGAGGATCCGGGCGACGCACTGCGGATGGTCCGGCAGGCTGTAGCTCAGGCCATCGGCGCTGCGCTGCAGACCGCTCAGGCGCAGGAACTGCTGGATCGTCCACGACCGCGGGCCGCTCGACTGGCCGGAGGAGCTCGAGCCGCAGCCCGCGAGGACGAGCGCGGCCACCGCGGCCGCGAAGAGGGACCTGTACCCCATCGAAGTCACTGGACGTTGATTCCCCGTGCCGCTCCGAACTATGGCATGGCGAACGACCGCCGCGCCACGTTGAACGCGTCGCGCGCCTCGAGGTTCGGCAGGCTGCCCGACGCCGGGCAGGCGGACTGACACACCGCACGCGCCTGATCGCGGACCGCGCGATCGGCGCCGGCTACCGGTCGGGCGTCGCGGCGCTCGGCGCCTGCGCGACCGCGGCGCTCAACACGTCCGACTCGACGGCGGACAGGCGGTGGCGCGTGACCCGGACGGCGCGGTGATGCAGCGCGGCGATGAGCGCCTCGGCGTCGCCGGCGCTGACGAGCGCGACGAGACCGGACGACCTCTCGGGGATGTCGCGCCGGATCTCGTCGAACAGCGCGCCGCGCTCCTCGGGCGTGTGGGTCGACGACTCGCGCACTCCACCTGCGATCCCGCCCCCGACAAGGCCGACGGCGAGGCCCGGAGGTCCGAAGGCGAGCCCGACGACGGCGCCCGCGACCGCCCCCACGGCGGTGTCGTGGCCGATCACGTCCGCCACGTCGTCGACATCGAGGTAATGCCCGGCGAACGTTCCCCGGACGATGATCCGCCCGCGGCGATGGCACTCGACGAAGGCCACCTCGCGAACCCACGCCGCGTCGTTCGCGCGACCGCGGGTGTCGGCGTACGCGCGTTCGGCGCCCTCCACGTGATCGAACGTGAGGACGGCCAGCTCCTGCGCGCCGGCCTCGGTGCGCCCGTCGACCGGAGGCGGCGGGGGTGATGGCGTCCCCGACGCGGCGGGATCAGGTCGGTCGGATGGTGGCGTGGCGTCTGCGCGGCGGCGGCCGAGCACGATCCACACGAGCAGCCCGCAGACGACGAGCGCCAGCACGATCCCGCCGACGAACGCAACCACGCCATGCCAGGCCGACGCCGACTCGCCCGCGTCCTTGTGACCCGTCCCGGCGGGTTGGTCCTGGGCCCATGCCGGCGCAGCCGTGGGAAGCGCCACCAGCAGGGCGACCGCGATCGCCAGTCGTCGCAGAGCTCGCCTCACGTCGCGGCGAGCCTCATCGACCGTCACGTCCCCGTCATCGCCCGGTTCGGGTGATCCGGTGCAGCGCCAATCCCGCAACCGCGCGATGGCGCATCGGCGAGCGGTCCGCCAGAGTGGTCGCGTGGGCACGGACGCCATCGCGGCCGCCGATGAGCCGCGATCACCGCGCCATCGACGACGCGCCGTGTCCTCGTCGTCGACGACGACCGACGATTTCGTGCGCTCGCCCGCGCGGTACTCGAGCGCCGCGGCTACCGGGTGGTCGGTGAGGCCGGCACCGGGGCCGCGGCCCGGTCGGCCGCCGAGCGCCTCGCGGCCGACGCCGTGCTCCTTGATGTCCGGCTCCCCGACGAGTCCGGCTTCGATGTCTGCGCCGCCCTGACCGGGGCCTGCGGCGCCGACCGTCCTGCTCGTCTCGGCCACCGACTACGGCGGCTGCGGTGTCGTCTCGGTCAGCGGCGCGCGGGGCTTCGCGCTCAAATCCGAGCTTGCCGACATCGAGCTGGCGCAGTAGTGGCCGGCGACCGGCTCGCCATCGCCCGGGTGAGGAGGGCACCGCTCCTAGGGAACGCCGGGAGCGACCGCGGGGTCACCCCCGGTCATCGCTCCCCCAGCGATGGACGCGGTGCGCCGGCAGCGCGCCGACCGCGTCCTTCGCCAGTCGCAGCACGACGACGTCGTTCTCGACCCGATCGACCGCGCCGATCGGGATCGTCACCTCGCGCCGCCCCCACAGATGGCCGCGCTCGAGGACGACGTGCGAGATGTGGCCGCCCTCGTCGACGACGAAGCCGTCCACGCGGCCCAGGTCCGCTCCATCCGACGCCGTGACGGCGCTCTCGCGGCGGATCTCGACCTCGCCCTTCGGGACACGGTCGTAGCCGACCATGACGTGCGGATCGGCCTCGATGGGCTGGGCCTCGATGCTCTGGAAGTACGGCAGTCCCAGCATGTCCTCCACGCCGACGTCCCAGTCGGGGTCGGCGACCGGGAATTCGCCGAGGCGCAGGTACGCGGTTTCGTGGAGGCGGTCGAGCCCGTTGACCTCGGCGACGGTCGCGGAGAGCGTGATCGCCGTTTCCGGGCCTTCGGACGTGGCCCGGTCGACGGGAACGATCCGCGGATCGTCGGGCCAGTCGTGCGGTCGCACGACGAGGTGCGTGACGCAGCGCGTGGACGGGTCGATGATCACATCGGCGAGCTCGCCGAACCGCGCGTCCGAGCAATGGACGGGGCTTCCCAGGTCGAGGCGGCGTGGAAGCATGGACGCATCCAAGACGGCCGTGCGCGTGCGGGCATCCTCCGAACTGGGTGATGCGCGCGCTCGCCGCTCCGATCGAAGAGCGAGTTGCCGCGAGGCAGCGCGCCGACCGGGGCCGGGCAGAGCCGAGCGACCGTCACCCGCCCGATGAGCGCGCGGGAATCACCCCCGCGGGTGATGCACCGTCGCCTGTGCGGTTCCTAGGTTCGGCATCGCCGGGATGCTCCACCGGAAGACGGCCGACACCACGGAGGCGACGTCATGAAGAGCCGGTCCGCTTCGTCGGGGTCCCGACCTGCCGCGGCGGCGAGCGGGCAGAAGGCGGCCGGCGGCGTCCTCGCCGCCGCCTGCGTCTCCGCCCTCGTCGTCAACGCGAACACGTCGGCGGTGACGATCCTGCTGCCGTCCATCAGCAAGGACGTCGACGCGCCGATCGCCCAACTCCAGTGGGCGGTGACCGGCTACTCGCTCGTCGGGGCGGCCGTCATCGTCACCTCCGGCGCGCTCGGCGACGTCCTGGGCCGGCGCAAGGTCTTTCTCGCCGGCCTGGCGCTGTTCATCGCCTCGTGCGCGCTCATCGCCCTCTCGACGGGCGCCGCGGGCGTCGTCGGCGGGCGCATGATCCAGGGCGCGGCGGGCGCGACGATCCTTGCGTGCGGCATGAGCCTGCTCTCGGTCGCGTCCTCCGGGGCGGCGCAGATGAAGGCGATCACGCTGTGGGGCGCGGCCTCGGCCGCCGGCGCCGCGATCGGCCCGCTGATCGGCGGGGTGCTCGTCGAGTGGACCGGCTGGCAGGGCCTGTTCTGGATCGACGCCGGGATCGCCGCCGCCTGCGTGCCGCTCACGCTCGCGACCGTGCAGGAGTCGCGCGACCCGAACCGGCCCAAGTCGATCGACTTCGTCGGCAGCATCCTCGTGGCGCTCGCGCTCGCCCCCGTCGTCCTCGGTCTGAGCAAGGGCAACGACTGGGGCTGGACGTCGCCGGCCGTGCTCGGCTGCCTCGCCGTGGCGGTCGCTTCCACGCTCCTGTTCGTCCGCGTCGAGCGCCGCGTCCGCGCACCGCTCGTGGATCTCGCCCTTCTCCGCAACGAGGTGCTCGTCGGTGCGACGCTCGCGATCCTCATCGTCGCCGGGACGATCAACGGGTTGATGTACCTCATCAGCATCTACTTCCAGAACCCGGCGACCCTCGGCCTGAACGCGCTCCAGGCGGGCCTGGCGACGCTCCCGGCGGCGGCGGGGATGATCGCGATCACGCCGCTCATCACGCCGCTCGCGAGCCGCGTCGGCGGTGCCCGCGCGATCGCGTTCGGGTTCGCGCTGGCGACCGCCGGCTTCGCGGCTCTCGCGTTCGTCGACGCATCGTGGACGTACGCCGCGTTCGTCCTGCCGCTGGTCGGGCTCGCCGTCGGCCTCGGCTTCGCCAACGGGCCGGCGTCGTCGGGCTCGACCTCGTCGGTCTCCGACGACCAGGTGGGTCAGGCGGCGGGCATCTCGAACATGGCGCGCTACATCGGCGCCTCTGTCGCCGTCGCGGCCGTCGCGACCGTCAGCAACGCCGTGACCAACAACCACGCGGACGCGGGCGCCTCCCCGGCCGACGCGCTCGCCTCGGGCTTTGCGGCCGCGTCGCTCCTCATGGCGATCTGGACGGCCGCCGGCATCGCGCTGGTCGTGCTGCTGCGGCGCCATCGGGCGGCCCGCGCGCGGCCGATCGACATCGCGGCCGCGGCCGCCGCGACGGCGCACACGCTCCCGGCGGGCCCGCCGCCCGAGCTCGAGACCGTCCCGGCCGAGGAAGAGACCGGACTCGCTCCGGCCCACTGACCGCTGCGGACCGCGGTGCGCGCCCCGCTGCGGCCGCGCGGCGGCGGAGCATCATCGCCGCGGCCTCCTCCGCTCGGGCGTGACCCGGGCGATCACGCCGATGCCGTCGATCTCCGCGTCGGCCTGCTCGTCGCTCATGTCGTCGAACTGCGCGCCGGCCATGGCGGCGAGGGAGATGAAGACGATCGTCGCGTCGTGCAGCGCGCGTCAGGGCTCCGTGTGAACGACGACGTCCTGCATGTGAGGCTGGCCGTCGCGGATGTCGTCCTCGAGACGGCTGGCGAGCTCGTGGGCGTCGGGCAGCGTCATGTCCGCGGCGACGGCCACGGAGACGAAGACGACGAGCCCCCCGGCGGCGTGCAGCAGCCGCAGCTCGCGCGGGGGGCGTCCGGTGTGCTCGACGACGAGCTGGGCGATGCGCTCGCGCTGCCGGTCGTCGGGGCGGGCGCCGTCTTCGGTGGGCCGCGCGGCGACGGGCTGCTCCAGCGGCTCCAGGTGCGTCTGCACGGCGTCGACGCCCGGCTGCTCGCGGAGCGCGGACTCGACGCGTTCCGCGACGTCGTGGGCGTCGGCGATGGCCACCTCGGGGGCGAGCTTCAGATGCAGGGAGAGGCTCGTGTGGCCGTCGTGCTCGTAGATCGTGATGTCGTGGGCCTCGCGGACCAGCGGCTCGGCGAGCGCGACGGCCAGCGCACGGTCGCGCAGGTCGAGGCCGTCGCGGCGCGGCTCCAGGTGCACCACGACATCGGTGTCGGGCAGCGCGTCGCGGATCGCGGCCTCGACGGCATCGGCGGTGCCGTGGCTCTCGACGACGGCCTGGCCGGGCGACACGCCGACGACGGCATCGGCGAAGTAGTGGCCGCCGGACTCCCGCAGCCGCAGCCGGCGCAGCTCGACGTCGTCGCCGAGCCCGCTGATCGCGGCCGCGGCGCGCGCCTGGGCGTCCGCGGGCGCCGTATCCATGAGCACGCGCGCGTTCTCGTAGACGAGCCGCCCGGCCGCGGCGAACACGATGCCGGCCACCACGAGGGCGGCGACCGCGTCGCCCTGCACGACGCCGCCGGCGACGGCGACGAGGCCCAAGAGCACGGCGAGCGAACCGGCCATGTCGCCGGCGAAGTGAAACGCGTTGGAACGCAGCGCGGCCGACTTGTATCTGCTGGCCGTGCGGACCGAGACGGCGATGCGCGAGACGTCGACGAGCAGCGCCACGCCGATGACGGCGAAGATGTACCACCGCGCCTCGAGCCCGTGGCGGCCCTCCGCCAGCTGCCCGATGGCCTCGATGGTGATGACGATGCCGCCGCCGAGCAGGATGGCCGCCTCGCCGAGCGCGCCGAGGTTCTCCGCCCGGCGATGACCGTAATGGTGGCGCTCGTCGGCCGGGCGGCCGCCGAGCCGGATGGCCAGATACGTCATCACCGCGGCGACGACGTCGCCGGAGGACTCGATGCCGGCCGAGACGAGACCCAGGCTGCCGGTGATGAGCCCGGTACCGAGCTTGAGCGCCACCAGCACCGTCGCCGCGGCGATCGAGGCGACCGCCGTGCGCGACTGACCGCCGGTGTCGCTCGGCGCGTGCTCGCGCGGCGGGGTGAGCTTGGGCTCGCGCGCCATCGTCTCCCTCACGGTAGACGCGGCGGCCGGGCGTCCGGCGTTGCCGATGCTCATCCCCGCGACCGTCGGTCGTGATGCCCATGGCCGCGCACGGTCTGCCACGACTGCCAGGTGAGGCGGAGGATGACCACGGTGATCGCCAGCCCGATGAGCGGGTCGGCGACGGGAACTCCGACCGCGACCGCCGCCGCCGAAGCGATGACCGCGAGCGAGACGTAGGCGTCGGCCCGAGCATGATGGCCGTCGGCGATGAGCGCGGGGCTGTCCAGCCGCTCGCCGGCGCGCAGGCGCACTTGCGCCGCGATCGCGTTGCCCGCGTAGCCGACCGCGCCCGCCACCGCCATCGCCCAGAGATGCGTCGGCGCCGTCTGGTGGATGAGCCGGAGGACCGCCTCGGCGCCGGCCACGCACGCGCTGACGAAGATGGCCGCGACGACGAACAGGCCGGCGCCGCGCTCGGCGCGGTCGGAGCGCAGCAGGAACGCGATGCCGAGCGGGACCGCGGTCAGCGCGTCGCCGAAGTTGTGGATGAGGTCGGCCAGCAGTGCGACCGAGCCCGAGAGCGCGAAGATGAGCGTCTGGACCACCGCGGCGGCGCCGAGGATGGCGAGCGCGGCGAGCACCGCGCGGATGCCCTCGCGCGAGCGCTTGATGGACTCGTGGACCAGCCCATGCGAGTGGTCATGGTCCTCGTGATCGTGCCGATGGACGGGGCGGCGACGGTCGAGCTGATGACCGTCGTCGGGGCCGTGGTCCGCCGCGTGGCCGGTGGCCACCGCCCTGCGCTGTGGAGACACGGTCAGGCCTCCGCCAGCTCGCGGTCGGAGAGCGTGCGTGCGAGGCCGGCGCGCAGATGCTCGACGTGCGAGATCGCCTGCTCCAGCAGCTCGCCGACGTGGTCGTCATAGAGGTCGTAGACGACCCGGCGCCCCTGCCGCTGACCGACGACCAGCCCGAGGTGGCGCAGGACCCGCAGCTGGTGCGAGACCGCAGAGGGCTCCATGCCGACTGCATCCGCCAGCTCGTTGACCGAGCAGGCGCCCTCGCTCAACCGGCCGAGGATTCGCACGCGGCTCGGCGTCGCGAGCGCCTGCATCGTGTCGGCGACGACGCCGGCGAAATCCGCGTCCAGCTGCGCGGAACGGTGATGAGCTCCCCCATGCGGCATGACGCCAGCTTAGCTGAACATCCATTCATTCAAGCTGACATCCGACGCCCACGCGCTCAGTGGCGTTCGGCGCGGTTCAGCGTCAGGCGCTCAGGACGCCGCGGGCGGGCCGCCCGCAGGACGGTCCGCCCGAGATGTCCTCGGTGGGTCGCGTCGCCGCGTCAGTGGACCGGCGCCGAGTCGTTCCGGGCCTCGACGGCCTTGACAGTGGCGTCGAACGCCTTCACCAGGTGGCCCTTGCCGACCGTCCCGAGGAAGGAGCCGACCAGCCGGCCCTTCAGGTTCTTGCCCTCGCGGACGATCGCGACGTCGATGTCGGTCGTCCCGTCGGACTGCCGGGTGAAGTCGTAGCTGTGGCCGGAGTGGCCGCCCCACAGGTTCGAGTCGGTCGTCGTCAGCACGACGTGGTCGGGATCGGACCAGTCGTAGTGCAGGCGCTCCCAGATGCCGTTCGAGCCTTCCGTGACGTCGGCCTCGTCGCGCCCCTGGTCGTGCACCTTCAGGTAGCCGTCGGCGCTGTTGCCGAAGACGTCCGAACGGCCCGGGCCGAAGTCCGTAAGCGCCGCGACGAACTGCTCGGGGGTCGCGTGCATCGTCTCGTGGAAGTGGATCGTTGCCATGACTGTGCCCTCCTGTCGGGCTGATGTCTTGTGTGCCATCACCTTGGCGCGTCCGCTCGTGGGTCGCACCGGGGTCGTCCCTGGTCGGTCCCCGGGTCCGCGGCCGCGCAAGGCTCACCTGGCCCCGGGGGCCGGATCAGCGCTGACGACCGTCCGCTCTCGGTTAGGCTCGCGCCGGGATGACTGCCGAGCGCCTGCCGCGGTTGCGGGGCCGATCGGATGAGCACGCGGTCCTGGATCGGCTGCTCCGAGACGTGCGCGGCGGGCAGAGCGCGGTTCTCGTCATCCGCGGCGAGGCGGGCGTCGGCAAGACGGCCCTCCTGCGCCACGCTGTCGGGCAGGCGTCGGGCTTCCGGGTCGCGCAGATCGCCGGCGTCGAGTCGGAGATGGAGCTGCCGTACGCGGGGCTGCACCAGCTGTGCGCGCCGCTGCTCGACCGGCTGGACGAGCTCCCCGAGCCACAGCAGGTCGCCCTCCGGGTCGCGTTGGGCCTTGCGCCCGGCGATCCTCCCGACCGCTTCCTCGTCGCGCTGGCGACGCTGGGGCTGATGTCCGCCGCGACCGAGGAGCGGCCGCTGTTCTGCGTCGTCGATGACTTCCAGTGGCTCGACGATGCCACGGCGCAGGCCGTCGGGTTCGTCGCGCGGCGGCTCCTGGCGGAGCCGGTGGCGCTCGTGCTCGCCGTACGGGAGCCGAGCGATGAGCACCGGTTGACCGGCCTGCCGGAGCTCGCGCTGCGCGGGCTCGACGCGGCCGACGCGCGCGCGCTGCTCGAGACGGTTATCCCGGGCCCGATCGACGAGGGCATTCGCGACCGGATCGTCGCGGAGACCCACGGCAACCCGCTGGCGTTGCTCGAGCTGCCGCGTGGCATGAGCGCGGCCGAGTTGGCGGGCGGCTACGCCGTCCCCGCTTCGCTTGGACTGTCGGGCAGCATCGAGGACGGCTTCAAGCGGCGCCTCGATGCGCTTCCGGCCGACACCCTGCGGTTGGTGCAGCTGGCGGCGGCCGACCCGGTCGGCGAGCCGCTGCTCGTCTGGCGCGCGGCGGAGCGGCTCCAGATCCCTCCGGAGGCCGCGACGCCGGCGATCGAGGCGGACCTGCTCGAGATCCGCACGCAGGTCCGGTTCCGTCACCCGCTGGTCCGCTCGGCGGCGTATCGCTCGGCCTCCCCGTCCGAGCGCCATGCGCTTCACGCGGCGCTCGCCGACGCCACGGATGCCGAGACCCATCCCGACCGGCGCGCGTGGCACCGGGCCCAGGCGGCCGCCGGGCCCGACGAGGACGTCGCGGCCGAGCTCGTGCGCTCGGCCGCCCGGGCGCAGGCGCGCGGAGGTATCGCCGCGTCCGCCGCGTTCCTCGAGAACGCGGCGACGCTCACGCCCGAGCCGGCCGAGCGCGTCCGCCGCCTGCTCGCGGCGGCGCATGCCAAGCGCGACGCCGGCGCCCTCGAGGCCGCCGTCCAACTGCTGACCGCGGCCGAGGCCGGACCGATGTCGACGCTGCAGGCCGCCGAGGCCGAGCATCTGCGCGGCGATGTCGCGTTCGATCAGCGCCGGGTCGGCGACGCCGCGCGGCTGCTCGTCGGCGCGGCGCGGCGACTGGAGCCGCTCGACCCCGAGCTGGCGCGCACGACGCACCTCGAGGCGCTCGGCGCGGCCATCTGGGCCGCCGACCTGGACACTCCGGGAGCCGTGCTCGAGGCGGCGCAAGCCGCCCGCGCCGCGCCGCCGGCGACCGACGCGCCCGGCCCCGTGGATCTCGTGCTCGACGCGCTCGCGGTCCGGCTCACCGACGGCTACCCGGCGGCTGTGCCGCCGCTGCAGCAGGCGCTCGAGACCGTGCTCGCCCTGGAGGCGCCCGCCGGCGACCTCGGCCGCTGGCTGTGGCTGACGGGCGCGCGGGCGACGGGGCTGATCGCCCTCGAGCTGTGGGACGCCGACGCCTGGCACGTGCTGGCCTCGCGCCAGGTGCAGGTCGCACGCGATGCCGGCGCCCTCGTGCAGCTCCAGTTCGCGCTCAACTTCTTCGCCCGGAGCCGGCTGGCGTCCGGCGAGCTCACCGGTGCCGCGATCCTCGTCGAGGAGGAGCGTGCGATCGCACAGGCGATGGGCACCGGCGCTGTGGGCTACGCGGAGATGATGCTCGCGGCGGGGCGCGGACAGGAGTCGCTCGCGTCCCAGCTGATCGAGCGGATGCTGCAGGCGGCGAGCGCGCGCGGCCTCGGGCGGATGGTCGACGTCGCGACGTACATGAAGGCGGTGCTGTGCAACGGCGTCGGCCGCTACGACGTCGCTCGCGACGCCGCGCGCGCGGCATTCGAGCACCGTGATCACGTCGGATTCGGCCAGTTCATCGTCGGCGAGCTCGCGGAGGCGGCATCGAGAACGGGCGACCGGGCGCTCCTCGAGGCTGCGCTCGAATGGCTGGCGGAACGCACGCGCGTGACCCGCACCGACTGGGTGCTCGGGATCGAGGCCCGCGTGAGGGCGTTGCTGGACGAGGGGAACGCCGCCGAGCGCGGGTATCGCGAGTCGATCGCACGGCTCGAAGGAACGCGCCTGCGCATGGAGCTCGCGCGCGGCCATCTGCTCTACGGCGAGTGGCTGCGCCGCGGCGCCCGCCGAATGGACGCTCGCGAGCAGCTGCGCGCCGCGCACGACATCTTCGGCGCGATCGGCGCGGCCGGCTTCGCCGAACGCGCGCGACACGAGCTGCTCGCGACCGGCGAGACGGTGCGAAAGCGCACCGACGACACCCGCGATGACCTCACGCCGCAGGAGGAGCACATCGCGCGACTCGCGGTCGCCGGCCGGACGAACCCGGAGATCGGCGCCGAGCTCTTCATCAGCCCCCGCACCGTCGAGTGGCACCTCAAGAAGGTGTTCACGAAGCTCGGCGTCACGTCGCGCAAGGCCCTGCCCGACGCGCTGCCCGCGAACGGCGGCGCCGCGGTCGTGACCGCCTGACGCCGGGGCTGTAACCCGGGTGCCACCCCGGTGCGACGGCGGCCGCCGGAGCCCACGCTGTGCATCGTCACACCTCGAGAGAAGAGGCACACGATGCAATCGCACCACACGCTCACCGCTCCGCGACTCGGAGCCTCCGCCTGCGCCCTGCCGCGGCTATCCCGGCGCGTGGGCTTCTGGGCGATCGGTTTCGCGTTCCTGGCGGTCGCGGCGCTGTCGACGGCCCCCAGCTCGCTCTACGGCCTGTACGAGCGCCAGGAGCACCTCTCGCCCTTCACGATCACGATCGTCTACGCGGTCTACGGCGCGGGCGTGACGGCCAGCCTGCTGCTCGCGGGCCACGTCTCGGATTGGTACGGCCGCCGGGCCGTCCTGCTCTCGGACGTCGCCCTTGCCGCGCTGGCCGCGGTCCTGTTCATCACATGGCAGTCGCTGGCGGGGCTCATCGTCGCGCGGCTCCTCACCGGCCTGGCGCTCGGCGTGACGGTGTCGACCGCGACGGCCTACATCGCCGATCTCGACGCCGGACCGGACGGCGCCGTGAGCCGCCGCGCCGGGATCGCGGGTTCGATCGCAAACCAGGGCGGTCTCGCCATCGGGCCGCTCGCGACGGGCCTGCTTGCCCGCTACGCCACACACGGACTCACGCTCCCGTACGTCGTCCCGCTCGTCGGTCTCGGCGCGGCGCTGGTCGCCGTCCTGGTCGCGCCCGACGGCCGCGCCCGGGCGCACCCGCTCCCGGCGTACCGTCCGCAGCACCTCAAGGTCCCCGCCCACGACAGGCCGCAGTTCTTCGCGGCGACCGCCGGCGTCGCCCTCGC
>Ga0136846_1235932_pt1 | contig 12057 bp, 9 predicted proteins | sample HopSoiMetagenom2_FD_96841 | JGI IMG/M metagenome (GOLD analysis project Ga0136846, IMG submission 96841) | Grasslands soil microbial communities from Hopland, California, USA - 2 Assembly 2016 (version 4) | ecosystem: Environmental > Terrestrial > Soil > Grasslands | place: USA: Hopland...
CGCGGTAGTGTTTGAAGATCATCTGCGGGCTGTTCCCGGCCTCCAACGCCACCTGTGCTGTGTTCTGAATTTGCGCGAGTCGATAGCTGATGAAGGAGTGCCGCAGCGCATTCTTTTTCCATCTGATGCCCGCGTCCTCAGCCAGCCAAGCTAACTGCTTCGGGACATTGTCAAAAGGAACTACTTTCCCGGTTTTCCTAAAATATGGCGTTAACCAGGCTTTGAGGTTCTGAGAAATCGGTGCGAGCCGCCGTGATCCAGTCTTTGCCTTGTCTGCTGCAACCGTGATGAATCCGTCCTCCAGCGCGATCTCCGACCAGTCGAGCCTCTGAATTTCTGCTGATCGCAATCCGGCAAACGCACCGATCGTCAAATAGGGAATCAATTCTTCACGTGCGTGACTCAAGATCGTGATCAATTCTGCCGGCGTGTAGATTTCGATCTTCCCTTCTTCGTGTTTGAATTTGGGCAGGAATTCGATTCCTTCGTGGTCCTTTTGTAACCAACCGCGCTCCTTGCAGTATTTAAAGAACGCACCGAGTGCTTGCCGGCAATTGTCCTTGCTCCGGTTTGAAACCTTCAGGCCACGCAGAAAGTCCGCGTATTCGCTCGTGGCTACGCCACCAACCGGACCGCTGAACGTTTTCTTCACTTTCCCCAGATAGCAACCCAAAGCCTTCAGGTATTCCTTGCTGACGCCCTCTTTTTCTTTGTCCGCGATCATTTCGTCCACCGCCTCGGAAATCTCCTTGGGGACTGTGTCCTGATGTCGGTTTATATAGAATTTGGCGGCTTCCAGCAGGGTCGTTCGCCCGCCGAGCACTTTGTAGGCAGCGGCAAACTCGTTGGCAGCCAGTTCCAAGGCGAGTTTAGTGGGTTTAAGAGCTTCTAAAGCGTGACCGTAAGCCAACCTGTCCCTGCCGGTCAGTTCGAGAACCTCCACCTGGCCAGCACGAATCTTTTCTCCGATACGCTTTGCCTCTGAATGTGCTTTCTCGTATTCGGTAAACGTCTTGATGACGCGAGGTTGATCGCCAATCCTGTAAGGAACGACAAATGTCGTGTAGCCGGCGGCCTTTTTCGATCGGTAAATTTTAATGGTGACCGGGCCGGAGCTTACTTCGGCTGGGAAGTTCCGTGGAATCTTCATTTGGAGCATTCTGATAAAAAACTTTGGATGTACAAGCCTTTTTCTTCAAAAACACGTCGTAACTGGTCCGGTGATCGTTAATAGCAAAACACGTACCGCACTCCGTGAAGGCGCGATCCAAAGGTCGAAGCGTTTTCCAATGCGAGTCGCGATCAATAAAAAGATTTGAAAGATCCCGCCCGGCACAGCACTTCTGAAGCCGTCGGCAACGAATGGGTTAGCCAGATTTCACGCTGGCGTAATTCGTCGGGTGAAAACGGGGGAAAAGCGTTCGACGGGCGTTTGCTAAAAAGTCGCCCTCAGGCACTTAAAAGGGAAAGTTGTTAGAAAAGTGTTAGAAAAAACCCCCTTGGCTCGAAAACCCCAGAAAAAGTGGTCGGGGCGGTGAGATTTGAACTCACGACCTTCTGAACCCCATTCAGACGCGCTACCAAGCTACGCTACGCCCCGACTGCAATTTCAAGCCGCTGATAGTAGATTTCGGCGGATGCGTTGCAATCGAAAAGCGCTTTGTTCAAGCGTGAGCGACGCAACGGCCTATTTTACTTTAATTACTATCGCGGTCAAATCATCCAGTTGCGGCGCGTTTCCGGTAAACGCACGCACGCTCGAGCGCAGCGCCCGCAGAATATCTGCTGCGCTCTTCTCTCGGTTTTTCTTCACCACGTCAAGAATCCGCGCCACCCCGAATATTTCCTCGTTCGGCCCGATCGCCTCTTCAAAACCATCGGTGATCATTAATACGATTTGCCCTGGTGAAAGCTGGACTTCCGCCGATTCCTTGTAAATCGTTTCGGGCCGCAGCCCCAACGGCACTCCCGTCCGTTTCATTGTGGAGATCACTTCACCGGAAGCGCCAAAAATAAATCCCGGAACATGCCCCGCATTGACATGGGCCATCGTTCGCATCGAGGGATTCAATCGCGCCATGAACAACGTCACGTAGCGATCGTCTCCCACATCTTCGGACAAAACGCGATTCGCAGTCGTCAGTATCGCGCCCGCATTCAAACTGTTCAGCGCAAGAATGCGCAGGTAAGCGCGCGTCTCCGCCATGAGCAGCGCAGGTCCTATCCCATGCCCGGTCACATCGCCAACCACCACTCCAATGCAACTGTCCGGCATCTCCACAAAATCAAAATAATCACCGCCCGTCGCGTCCGCCGGAAAGGAATTGCCCGCAATTTCCAGGCCCGCGCATTGCGGCGGTGCTTTCGGGAAGAGGTGTTGCTGGATATCGCGCGCGACGCGGAACTGCTCCTGATTTTCGCGCAATTCCTGTTCCGCGCGTTGCCGCTCCGTGATGTCGCGGAAGAACACCACGAACCAGGTCTTGCCATGAATTTGCAGATGACTGAACGCCGCCTCCACCGGAAATTCCACCCCGCTTTTCTTCAACCCTGTTGTTTCTCGCGCCCGCCAATTCCGTCCGGGTTGGGTCGCCTTTAAATATCGCTTTAATCCGCCCTTCGGGTTCCAATGAAAACTCTCCGGCTGGAGCAGAAAAACGCTTTTGCCGACCAACTCGCCCGGAGTGTAACCAAAGACCTCTTCCACCGCTGGATTGGCAAAATCAATCTGCCCGCTTTCATCGAAAAGAATGACAGCATCTGTGGCGGTTTCCCATAGCAAGCGGTACCGCAGTTCGCTTTCACGCAAGGCCTCTTTCGTTTGACGCTTGCCTTCGCGATTTTCCGCTTCTCGCAGCTCTCTTTCCACCACAGGCAGCAGCCGCGTCAGATTATCCTTCATCAAATAATCGCTCGCGCCGGCCTTCATCGCCGCCACCGCCGTTGTTTCCCCAATGCCGCCCGATACGATAACAAAGGGAATATCGCGTCCCGCCGTTTTGATCATTTCCAACGCATCCGGCGCGCTGAACTGGGGCAGGTTATAATCCGCGATGATCAAGTCCCACGGCCGATTCAATGCGTCACTCAATTGCTCCGCCGTTTCGACCCGTTCGTGATACAGGTCATAGCCCGCCTTCGCCAGAAGCCGCAGCAACAGCGTCGCATCGAACTCCGAATCCTCGATCAGCAAGATCCGCAACGGCCTCGGAACCGCGTGTCCTTCAATTCCTCCCATAACCAAACAAACATAAACAAAAAGGGAAACTGAACCAAGTCAGTTCCCCCTTTCCGGCTGATTACAAATTTGTAATACTATTTCTTTTCGACCTCGACTTTGACCTTCTTGTCCTTGTCGGCATCGGTGTAAATCTTATCCTTCGTATCCAAATCAATCCTCTTCTCGCGCCTCAAATCACTGCGGCTGCTTTCGCTCGATCCGGGCGCGCCAACCCCCTGGTTCCAATATTTGTTCATCTCCGGATTGTGGACTGCCGGCCAGCTCGTCGCGGCGAACCCAGGCGCGGCTTGAATCTTGGCTTTATCCGCGTCGATGATCAAATAATCTCGCGCGTCCGAGTACTGGAATGAGGTCGGCGGAATCGCGATCAGCTTCTCGCCAATCCCCAGGAACCCGCCCACAGAAAGAACCCCGTATGAAACCTTCCCCGAACTCAAATCCATTACCAGGTCCTTGATTTCGCCCAGCTTTTCATTCTGTTTGTTCCGCACTTCCATCCCCAGCAACCCGCTGGCCTTGTTTCCGTGCATCACCTTGTCCTGATTCGCCTGTGTCTCGTTGCGATCCAGATCCGTTTTCACTTCGGCTTTCGGACGATCGGTGTCGGATTTCACCTTCACTTCAGCATCCGCTGCGTTCAATCGGGGAGCCAAAACCGATAAAAAGGCAATAGCTCCAAATGACATGATTCGTTTTGCGTTCATAAGTCCTCTTGTTTTTTTCGGCAAAGGCCGGCTTGGGAGCACGCCCCGCCTCATTGAACGTACGTCTCACGGGCGCTTTTCCTAGCTGACGCAACCCCGTTCAAACCATCAGGCCAATGTCGAAAATGAGCTCAGGATTTTGGGCCTTGTTCTAGACTTCTCCGTTAAACATCATTCCGCGGGCGAACTTCGTTTCGGATTGTAAATCGCCTGATAATAGTTAGGCTTCTTATATCTCGGGAAATAATCTCAACATGCAACTCGCTGAGCACGGGGCGAGCTATGTTGCTCGCTATCGGTTCTGGGCGAGGATGGCCCGCTTAACAGGCTACAAGGAGAAAATCATCGCCCGGAAGTGCAATATTACGGTGAGGCAACTTCAGCGCATTTTTAAAAGAGATCTCGGTTTCGGTCCCGAGGAATGGCTGACGCAGCTTCGTCTTCTGGATGCGCGATATCTTCTGCAGGAGTCTCGGCAAATCAAAGGGGTCGTCGCCGATCTGGGATTTAAGCAAGAGTCCCATTTTTTCCGCAAGTTTAAGGAAGCCTACGGCACAACACCGTCGCATTTTCTCCGGGTCCGTTCCCGAGCTGATGTCGCCGTGGAACAGTAAAATCTCAGGCTGAGATGCTGCTCGAGGATTGCCTTGAGCGAAAGGGTTTGAGAAGATCGGAGCGACAACTCAAGGGGGCGATCGTCCCCCGCCTGACCGCGAAGCATGTTTGGACGCGCAAAAAGCGGCTCAAGTGCGGGCGTTTGCCCGGAAAGGGAAAGCGCCCCCTGGCGGGGAATTGCCGGCTGGTTCCACGGATGTGAGCGACGGAACTTTCTGGCGGCTTTTCTCGTTTTCGCCGGCTATTTTCTTGGGGCACGGCTCGGCTTTGCGCTCACGTTCCAGCCCCACCCTGTTTCGGTGATGTGGCCTCCAAATTCGGTTCTTCTGGGAATACTATTGCTGACCTCGCCGCGCCGCTGGCCCTTTTTGCTGCTCGCCGCCTTCCCGGCGCATCTGGCGAGCGAGTGGGAGAGTGGCGTCCCATTGCCCATGATTTTATGTTGGTTCATCAGCAATGCTTCGGAAGCATTGATCGGAGCCGCGTTGGTCCGTTGGTTGATCGGGCCATCAGCCCATTTTGAACGAATGCGGAGCATCGGCGCACTATTTCTCTGCGGGGCATTGGTTGCGCCCTTCCTCTCCTCATTTATCGATTCAGCTTTTGTCACCTTGAATCATTTCGGAAATCAGCCGTATTGGAATGTCTGGCGCATGCGCTTTTTTTCCAATGTTTTCACCGCCACGATTTTTTTGCCGGTGATTGTCTGCTGGGGTAGTCGACCGGTCGCTTCCCGGCTCAAAGTGAATCTCCCGGCTTTGATGGAACCCGGAGCCCTTTTCCTCAGTTTGTTAATCGTCAGCGGGTTTGTCTTCTGTTTTCAGGAGAATGGCCCGACCACCATTCCGCTCCTGCTTTACGCTCCGCTTCCGTTTCTATTGTGGGCGGCGCTCAGATTCGGTCCCACTGGAACGAGCGCAACCATCTTTTGCGTGGCCCTTTTCGCAATTTGGGGGGCCGTTCATGGCCGGGGACCGTTCGCCGCTCATTTGCCGGAGCAGAACGCGCTCTCCATTCAAGCGTTCTTTGTCGTTATTTCCACTGCTCTGACCTTTCTGGCGGCCGCCATTGCGGAGGGGAAAAGAGCGGAAGAGCGATTCACCAAGGCGTTTCGCTCAAGTCCAGATGCGATGATCATTACGCATTTGGATGGGCGGGTGGTAGAAGTCAATGAGCGGTGGGAAAGGATCTACGGTTACCCCCGGAATGAAATGATTGGCCGCGCCACGTCCGAGTTATCTGTGTACCTCTCGAATAATGATCGGGAACGACTCGTAAAAGGGACGTCGGCAGGACGGAGTTTGCACAACCTGGAATTATCTTTGCGGACGAAGGGAGGGGAATTCCGCCAAACGCTGATCTCCGCAGAGGCCGCGGAAATCGGAGGTGATGATTGTTTGATTATTATCATTCGCGATATAACCGATCGAAAGCGCGGTGAAGAAGCGCAGCAAAATTTAGCACACGCCTCCCGCCTTGCAGTCGTGGGCGAACTGACCGCGATGGTAGCCCATGAAATTAATCAACCCTTGGCCGCAATTCTGTGCAACGCCGAGGCGGCCGAGATGCTGCTGGAATCCAAGGAACTGCCGCTGCAGGAAATCCGCGAGATCCTTTCGGATATTCGTAAGAACGATCTGCGGGCTGACGATGCGATTAAGCGGATCCGCGGACTGCTGCGCAAACGCGCGATGCAGGTGCAACCAATCGATTTGAACGAAGCGGTGACCGATGTTTTGCGCCTTGTCATCGGTGATGCCGCACGACGTCACGTTGTCATCACCAGAGAATTAGCGCAAAATCTTCCCCTCGCTTTGGGCGACCGGGTCTACCTGCAACAAGTCCTGCTCAATCTGATTGTAAACGCGATGGAAGCAATGATGGATGTCTCTGAGACAGACCGCCGCGTTAGCGTCCAAACAAAAGCGAACGAAACGGAAATCGAACTCCTGGTCGCCGACAGCGGCCGAGGATTTCGCCAGGATGATCTCCCTAATCTCTTTGAATCGTTTTTTACGACCAAACCAGAGGGAATGGGATTAGGTCTTTCCATCGCGCGTTCGATCATCGAATCACACCAGGGACGGATCTGGGCCGAGAATAATTCCAATGGCGGCGCCACATTTCATTTCACGATCCCCGCGGTCGGCCCGCAAAATGCGACCTAAATAGCGGTCGAGAAGTTCAACCCGCAGCTTCTCGCGGGTCTTTTTCAGGCGTAGTGTTCAAGTCCGATCGGCATGGGGTTCGCGCTGATTGCCCAAAAGGGCAATCGCTCCTGCACCAAAGGACAGCTTCACATAACATCCAATTCTCGCTGATGATGTCAGGCGTTCGTTCACAGGCTGTGCAATCGAGTAGCGGAGTTCGCTGCCAACAACGCACTCAATGTCCAATGCGAATATAAGAATCATAGTGGTGGATGACGACGTTCAAATGAATCAGGCTATCAACAGACTGCTTTCTGCCGCCGGCTTTCAGGCGGTTACCTTTCCCTCCGCTGAAGCCCTGCTTGAGGCGGATGGCGCGGCCAACGCAGCCTGCATGGTGCTGGACTTAAATCTGCCTGGCTTATCGGGTTTCCAATTGCATGAGCGCCTGGAGCAAAGCGGCTGCATCTCACCAGTGATATTCATCACGGCTTACGATGATTCGGACTTGCAGGCAAAGGCCCAGGACGCAGGCGCTGCCGGCTATCTGGCCAAGCCTTTTTTTGGCCGCATTCTTTTAAACACCATTGTCAAAGCTTTGGGACCTGCAAGCGTTGAAACGGTCTGATTCCGGAATTCTATGTTACGCGGCCGACTGAATCTGAAAACAGCAAGCGGAACCGGAACGATGAAATCAAACAATCCCATTGCTCAAGATCAAATCCCCGGTGCAGCGCGAACTATCTCAGCAGGCTGGACCCAGACGCAGCCGAAGCCAAAGAGCATCGGAAATTTTTCCAACCGGCCTCTCTTCGATTTTGAATCCGAGTCACTTTGCGCCGAAGCCCGGCAGCGCACAGGTCTTGTGGATTTTGGCGACCCGTCGATACAACCCGCGCTCTCAATGCTCGTTAGTAGCCTGAGGCGTGAAGCGAATTTGCATTTACGCGGCCGCTTTCTCATGAGGTCCCATCTGCGGGAATTGCTCGAAACCCGCTTGCATCTAACCGAGCTGTGGAAAGCACATCTAAAGGCTCATGAAACCTCCCCGCTCCGCCGTCCCATCTTCATCACTGGGATTCCGCGGAGCGGTTCTACTTTTCTGCAACAATTGCTCGCCGAAGACCCTGCTCATCGCCCGCCCGAGGTTTGGGAAGTGATGTTTCCCCTGCCCCCTCCTCAATCGGATCGCGGCTGGACTGACTCCAGGGTCTGGCGCGCGGCGACGCGACTCTGGTGGTTCCGGCGTTTTGCGCGTGGTGCGGACGGTGTTTACCCGGTGCGGACGCGGACACCGCAGGAGTGCATCGCCATTCATAGCTACACCTTTTTATCGGACGAGTTTCTAACCACCTGTCGCATCCCTGGATACGAATCTTTTCTCCGCTCCGCGGACTTGCTTCCTGTTTACAGATGGCAGCGCAGGTTCTTGCAACATCTGGAAGGAATACCCCCTAAGCGCTGGATATTAAAGGCACCCGACCATGTTTACGGATTGGAAGCCCTTTTTTCTGTTTTTCCGGACGCGCTGATTGTTCATACCCATCGAGATCCGATCGCGGTCCTGCCTTCGGTGGTTCAACTCACTGAAATCATACGGTCAGTCTTTGCCCATCCGCAGGAATATTGCGAACTCGCCCGGCGCGAGGCGCAGGTGCTGGCCAACGGCATCTCCCGTATTATTCAGTTTCGCGAAAGTCATCCTGAACTGGAACGACAGTTTGTTGACGTGAGCTACTCAGACCTAGTGAGAAATCCAGAAGTCGTTGTGCAACGCATTTACGAAAAATTCCGGCTTCCATGGACCCAGGTGACTTCATGGCGGGTTCGGGAATGTGCTCGCCGCCGTTCCCGATATTCAGGTTGCCGCACCGCTCGCGGACTTTCTGATCTTGGCCTCGATAGCAGTCCCGAAGCCGAGCTTTTCGACGCATATTGTGATCGCTTCAATTTGCCCAGAAACAGACCAGGCGCATTTCTCGCCAGAGCAGCCTCCTGATCAAGGCACTAAAAGCTTCTCGCTCCCCTGGGCAACCCAAAAATACGTAAGGATACTTATTTTTTCTCCTAGACCTCGGGGCAAGTCTCGTGCTACAAACAAGTAGTCAGGCGACTCAGCGCAGCGATCAACAATAAAGACCATATGACCCTCTCCCATGTTAACAAAGAACAGGCGACGCCGTGCGGGAGTCGATCAGAGACCGTTCACATTGTCGACGACGACGAATCTGTGCGCGATGCGCTTTCTCGCCTGCTCAATGCGGCCGGTTACAGCGTAAAATGCTACACTTCGGTCGGCGATTTTCTCCTCTTTCCGTATTCGGGAGCCGGGTGCGTTCTCCTCGATATGCGGATGCCCGGACCCAATGGTTTCGAGCTGCTGGAGGCGATGAAGAAAAACGGCAATCCGCTTCCGATCATTTTCGTGACGGGTTACGGCGATATACCGACGAGCGTGCGCGCGATAAAAGCGGGCGCCTTCGATTTCCTGACTAAACCAGTAAAGCGCGATTCCTTGCTGAAGACGATCGAAGCCGCGCTTGCCTCTGATAAGCAACGCCGCGCCGCGGATGACAGTGTGCAGCAATATCAGACTCGTTTCCGTCAACTGACCGATCGTGAGCGCGAAATCTTTGAACTGGTTGTCAGCGGCAAGCTGAACAAACAAATCGCTTCGGACCTTGGAATGGCTGAACGGACCGTCAAAGCACATCGCGCCCACGTCATGGAAAAGATGCGGGCATCGTCATTGGCGGAATTAGTCCACCTCTCAGAAATCCTTGGGCGAACGAACGTGGTTAAACCACAGCCTCGCGCATAGTTTCCACAGAGGCTCTTTCCAGCACTTCTTCTTTTTTTACCTTGCCCGAAAGGGCAACCCGTTCTGCACCAAAGGACAAGTTCACATTTTGGGCAGGCTTCCTGATGATAGGTCAATTCAGGGGAGCCCACGATCGCGACGGACAGCAGGAACGAAAACAGAGTCTGTAATGAATGTAGTCATTGAGAGAAGTTTCCTCCGCAAATTTAAGGCAACCCAATGAAAAAAGGCCCTGTATGAATCAAACCCGAATCTTGTTGGCGGATAAACACCTCATTCTCGTCGACGCCTTAAAAACTTTAATGGACGCGGTGTTCCGAATCGTTGGAACAGCGGCGGACGGACGGGCCCTTGTATCAAAGGCGGAACAATTGTACCCGGACGTGATTCTCACCGAAATAGACATGCCGCATCTCAGCGGTCTTGATGCATGCGAGCACCTCCGAAAAAGCCTGCCGCGCTGCAAAACGATTTTTTTGACTGTAAATGAAGATCTGGAGAGCGCTGAGGAGGCGTTTCGACGGGGTGCCTGGGGATACATTCCGAAAAAAGCTCCGGTTACCGAGTTATTCAAAGCCATTCAACTGGTCTTATCCGGACGCGCTTACATCAGTCCCCTAATTTCACGCGAACCAATCAGCGTGTTTATCTCGCGGGCGAAAAGCCGAGAACATCAGGAACCGCTTACATTTCGCCAGCGCGAAGTTCTGCAATTGCTTGCCGAAGGGAAATCAATGAAAGAAGCGGCAAAGATCCTCGATATTACCTCCCGCACCGTCGCCTTCCACAAATACACGATGATGGAGCAACTTGGCATCTCACGCAGTGCCGAATTAGTAAGGTATGCAGCCCGGGCTCTCATCCCTGGAAAATCTGCAATTCCTTCTCTATCTTATTAGCGGGAAATGGAGAATTCGCTTCGCCCCGACTGGTTTTCGCTTTCGCATGCGGACGTGCCACAACGCGATGTGCACAAAAAATGATTAGGATTACAGAGGGGATTTAAAATTCTGCGAATCAGGAGGATAGCTCCGCATTCGAATCCGGAAGCTCCCGCTGGGAACGGGAATCACAACCAAAATCTGATCCGGCAGTAAGCGACAAAATCCCTTTACAGAGGCAAATACCGTGTCAAAACTACCGACCGTGTCAGGTTACACATCTTCAGACCGCCTCACCGAGAGGGTGTCGGATGGCGGAAGCAGCCGCCTTTTAAACCGTCTCGAGACGGCTATTGAATTGTCGCAGGCCTATCTATTAGGGGAGCAGAAGGCTGAAGGTTATTGGATTGGCGAGTTGATGGTGGATTCCACGCTGGTTGCAGATACGATAGCGTACCACCACTGGAACGGGAAGATTGATCCGGAATGGCAGCGGAAGGCAGTTAATCACATTTTTGCAATGCAACTGCCCGACGGCGGTTGGAACATTTATCATGGCGGCCCCTCAGAAGTGAACGCCACGATTAAAGCTTATCTGGCGCTGAAGCTGGCTGGAATCCCTGTAACCGACCCGCGAATACTGAAAGCGCGCGAGATGGCGCTGAATTTGGGAGGCGTTCCGCGGATGAACACCTTTTCCAAATTATATCTCGCCCTGATTGGACTTTTTCCTTGGGATTACGTTCCCACCATCCCTTGCGAGATCATCCTCATCGGCAAATGGTTCCACGTAAATTTTCACGAAATGAGTTCCTGGAGCCGCTCGATGCTGGTACCGCTGGCCATCATTAATCACTTTAAGCCGACGCGGAAGGTTCATGTGAATCTCGACGAACTTTATCCAGAAGGAATGCATGAGCGCGACCTGGCCCTTGCGCCAGACCCAAGATTTTTCACCTGGCGCAACTTCTTCCTCTGGCTGGATGGGCTGCACAAATTTGTCGAAAACAACAAACTGCGTCCTTTCCGGAAACGAGCCCTGAAAAAAGCGGAAGAATGGATGCTGGAACGTTTCGAAGGATCGAATGGTCTCGCCGCGATTTTTCCCGCGATGCTCAATTCCTTGATCGCGTTGAAGGCTCTCGGCTATCCGGACGATCATCCGGAAGTGCTTCGGGCCGAAATGGAGCTGAAGAACCTGGAACACGAGGATGAACGCACGGTCCGCATTGAGCCTTGCTTTTCGCCTGTGTGGGACACCGCCATCGTGACCATTTGCCTGAGGGAATCGGGCATGTCGGAAGATCATCCGGTTCTGAAGAGAGCCACGGAATGGCTGATGACCAAAGAAATTCGCTTCCGCGGGGATTGGCAGTACAAAAATCCTGTTGATGTCGAACCGAGCGGCTGGGTTTTTGAGTTTGAAAACAAGTGGAATCCAGACGTGGATGATACGGCGATGGTCCTCCTGGCATTGCGGCAAGTCCCGACCGACAATATCAAGAAACGGGATGAATGCTTCCAGCGCGGGCTGAAATGGATAATGGCTTTCCAATGCAGGGATGGTGGATGGGCGGCGTTCGACAAGGATTGCACTAAAGGGATCCTGGAGAAAGTTCCGTTCGCCGACCACAATGCGATGCTC
>Ga0136846_1237958_pt1 | contig 12057 bp, 10 predicted proteins | sample HopSoiMetagenom2_FD_96841 | JGI IMG/M metagenome (GOLD analysis project Ga0136846, IMG submission 96841) | Grasslands soil microbial communities from Hopland, California, USA - 2 Assembly 2016 (version 4) | ecosystem: Environmental > Terrestrial > Soil > Grasslands | place: USA: Hopland...
CGCTACTCAATTCGGGCTCTATCAGAGACGGAGCGTGGAGAAGTAGGCAGTTGCCGCCTCGCACTGGGCTTTCCAAGCTGGAGGTAAACACCCAGTAGCTAGAGCGCTAAACCCCACTACTCTTTATCGATACTGAAAGGAGGCGGGATGAGCACAGCGGAAGACTCCCAAAGCCGACACGGGCTGTTTGCGGCCCGACGGCTCCACATTCTGATCGCGGCCGTGGCAATGGCGCGAGCCGTTTCCACCCCAGCGGTCCTGGTGAACAGTTGGACAAATCCCGCCAGTGCGCGCTGGGACTCGTCAACGAACTGGTCGTTCCACACTTTGCCGGCGTCCAACCAAACCGTGAGCATAGCCAATGAGGGTTACAAAGCGGTCAATATTGATGACGCCACCTTCGCCAACTTTCCGGCCTCTGTTACGGTCAGCAATCTGTTCGTGGGCGCACCGACCAATGCTCTCAGCACGCTGCTTCTCAATTATGCTGGTCTCAACACACCGCTCAAGGTGCTGAACAATTGCACCATCGGCCCGAACGGCACGCTCGCTAATTTCTCCAGCAGTTTCGAAGTGGACGGCAATGCCGGCGGCCAGTTGCTGGTTGATGGCGGAAACTTCACGCAAGACGGCGGCCTGACGGTTGTGAATGCGCCGGTATTCGTGCCTAATGGCAGCTTCAACGCCACCAATGCGAATCTGACGCTGGGTCCAGTGACCGTTGGGTCGGGTGTCGGCTCTCCGGACCCGTACACGCCGGACGCAGTTTTCACCCAGGACGGAGGCAGCATCGCCGTAGATAGCATTGATGTTGAGCAGGGGGGAACCTATCGCCTCAACTCCGGCGTGCTTTACGGGATTAACGGCACTACCTGCACCGGAGGTCCCTTCTGGCAGTATGGAGGCAGCTATTACGGGGACATCACCACCTTGAACTATTATTATTGGCTGAGGAACGGCATGGTTCAGGGAAACGTGCTGACCGCCGCCAATAACGCCGGCTGTGTGCAAGACGGCGGGCTGCTCGACATGCAATTCATTAACGTCTCCGGCACCACGAATTGGCCGGTCGGCGCCGGCCCATGGTTTTCGGGCGGCACCGTGCGCTGCGGCACGCTCAATATCGGCGGCAACGGACAGGTCGAATTTCGCGGAGCCGATGTCTTTGTCACGAACAACTTCGACCTGCACGGCATGGAATTTAACGTCGGCGGCCACGGCCCGCTGATCGAGCACGCCGGCTGTGCGCTGTGGGCAGGCCATCTCTATTTGCCTTCGATGAGTCTGGGAGAGTACGCGGATTTCTTTCAGGATGGTGGCTCCAACGAAATTACCGGCGGCCTGTCCTTGTTCGGTGGGCAATACAGCTTGTATGCTGGCACACTTGAGACTTCGGGCACGGGTGTCGGAGCCGCTGCCACCTTCGTGCATGGAGGCGGGCAGCACCTGGTCCATGGAGTGCTGTCCATCACCGGCACGTACGATCTAAGCGGCGCTCTGCAGTCGGGCGGCTGCAGTCTTGCCTGTGAGGGCCTCTACCTGCGTGGCGCGCTGGTGATGACCATGGTGGACAATGGCCGGTTTATCAACCCGGCGGCTACGCTCACCAACAGCGGCGTTTTGGATTTCGGCGGCACCATCAGCACTGAACTGCCCTATATCGAGGCCGGTGCGGTGCAGCTTGCCACGAATGCCCTGATTGACCTCCCTCGGTTCCCGGCTGTGGTAAGCTTCCAAAACAGTTCGGCCCTGGATTGGACCGCCGGTGCCCTGTTGGTTATTAGCAACTGGAGCAGCTTCGACGATGTGTTTTTCGGAAACAGTGCCTCCGCGCTGACAGCCTCACAGTTGGCCCAAATCCGATTCATAAATCCGGGCGGATTTCCCGCTGGCAACTATGGCGCCCGATTACTTTCGACCGGTGAACTGGTTCCGCTCGGGCAGCCGACTTTGCAGTCGGGGCGTTACGGCTCGGCACTGGTGCTGACCTGGCCCACCGGCTACCAACTGCTGTCGGCAACCAACGTCACGGGCCCCTACACACCTGTCAGTGGGGCGACCAGTCCGTGGACGAACCTCTTCAGCAAACCGCGGGAATTCTTCAGGCTGCAAGCTCCCTAAATGGAGGGAACTGAGAGGAAGGGTAGTCAGAAATATTCGGTGACAGAAAATGGGAAAGCGAAAATCTTACCCCGAAACCCGAAGGACCGAAGGCCGAAGCTTTGTGGAGAACTTCATGGTGAACAGTTTGATGACATATTACGGCGGAGGAAACACCGAATGAACCTCGTCAGAGCGCTCGGGCCCGGCACGTTTGCAGGTGCGGTTTTGTTCTGGCTCGCGGCGGCGCAGCTCGGGGCGCAATCCGCGGGCAACTCGGCCCAATCGGAGGCGGACGCGAAATCGAATCGCACTCAGGATTTAATGCAGGCGTTGTTGGCGCAGGGGGTGCCCGCCGAGCGGGTGTTGGGCGTGGACCCGAACGGCGTGCCGGTGCTTTGCGGAACGGATGCCGTCACCAATTTGAGCAAATCCAAAGCGGCCTCGCCTGCAAACCAGCCGCCGGATCCACTCCCGCCCAACTCGCGCGCGTGGGAATGCATTCCGTGCGTCGTCCGGTTCGACGGTGTGGATTCGTTCCGGCTCGAAGTGAATGCGAACGGGCCGGTCAACGCGGTCAGGCTGCAGGTTCCCCCCAGCTTGATTCCATCATCCGGTGGCGCGCAGCAAACCTTGCGCGACGACGGGCAAGGCGGCGATCGCGTGGCGGGAGATTTCGTATTTACCAGCGTCTCGATGGTAATCAACACGAACTGGCCCATGGCGGAATTTCTCCTTCGCGATACCAACAGTCCGGCGGGGTTGGATTTCTTTGGCGTGGGTTCGCCGCAGATCGTGGAGACGACGGGGGAGACGAACGAGTTTTTGGTATGGCCTGACGTGGGCGTGCTGCGCTCGGATATTCCCGCGCGCACAGCAACCATGCTTCTATCGAATGTGGCGGCCTCGGGTTATTTGATCAACATCCAGAGCCCGGACCAGGCGAGCCAAAAGATTCTTCACGGAGTTTCCGCGGAAGAGATTCACCGGCTCGGCACGAATATTTTTGCGGCGTTGCCCGATATGTTTGATTTCCTGATGTTTTTCACGGCGGATCACATCGAGGGTTTGCCGCGCACGGCAATAAACAATTTCAACGCGGGACTTCATAACTCCGTGCAGGTGAACTACACCGGCACCGGCCAGCAGCCATTCAACAACAGCGCTGATGTTGGCAGCAAAGGCCGGTTGCTCGGCTTGAATTTCATCGATACGAACGGGCGCGGCGTTTGGTCCGCTAATGCGACGCACGAGATCGTTCATCAATGGGCGGCGTTCATGTCGACGGTGGCTTTGAACTACGACTACGCGCATTACCAGCCGCGCGCGAGTACCGCGAGCCTGGTGGGGGGACACCAATGGATTGCCAGCGGCAGCAACAGCAGCTATGTGCTCATTTGCGAGGAAGGCCGCAGCGGCGCGCATTTTGCGCCGCCATTGGACAAATATTTCATGGGGTTGATCGAAGGGTCGAACGTTTCACCGCTGCGGGTTTACAACGCCGCACAACCGCCGCCCTTGTTACTTTGCGGCCAGACCGTGAACCAGGATTATTTCGTCACCATTGAACAAATCCAGCAGGCGAACGGAATCCGGACTCCGACGCCGGCCACGGCACAAAAGGAATTCTTCATCGGCTTCGTGGCTGAAACGCACGACCGATTGTTCAACGCCACAGAGATGACCTTCTACGACATTCTCGCCGAGCATTACACCAGGGCGCTGCCGGCGAATTCACCCGCGCCGTACCTCGGCCAGAACTGGGTGCCGATCACGCGCTTCTTCGGCGAAGGAACTGTTTGGCACAGCGGCGTGATGAGGGAGATACAGCCGGCCTTCACGTCCGTTGTGCGCAGCGGGCCCGGCACGGTTCAGCTTTCCGGCAAGGGTGCTCGTGGCGTGAGCTATGCATTGCAGAGCTCGACTAACCTGGCGAGCTGGGTAAACATCAGCTCGATTACGGCCGGAACGAATGGAATGTTTCAAGTCTCAGCTCCGGCCGGATCACCGAACAAATTCTATCGGTTGAGATGGCCTTAAAGCAGGCCGGGCGGTCGGCGCTAGCTTTTCTGTTTTGATTTTTCTGTCGGCAAATCTTTCTGTCTCTTACCTGGTGTTTTCTCCTGTCGCATCTGAGCCTGGCCTCCCGCTGCCAATCCGTCGCGCATAAGCCCATCGAGCAAAGCTCGCAACGCGCCGGCTGTTTTTCCCCGTTGCCAAACGACAAACAAATCCCAGGTTGCTCCCCTGTCGGCGATCGGGATCAGCACGACATTCGGGAGGCTGAGGTGGGATATGTAAGCCGGATTCAGCGAAATGACATCTTCATTGGCAGCGAGCGTGAGACTTTCGGCCAGGCTGGAGGGCTTGCCAATCGAAACGAACCGGGGACGGAATTTGCCAAAGGTGCGGCAGAACTGAATGATTTTCTGACTGTATCCCGGCACCACTTCGTCCGGAGCCGCGACAAAGGATTCGTTCTTCAATTGTGAAATGGAAATTTGTTTGTGAGCAGCCAGCCGGTGGCCAAGGGGAAGCGCCACGAGGCTGGGCACGCTCGCGATTTTGTGCGTGTAGAAATCGCGCGAGAGCACATCCACTCCGGACCCGGTCAGGCCTAAATCAATTTCCCCTTGCCGCAACGCGATAATTTGCTCGCCCGGCGTCAAATCGAGCATTTTGACTTTAACTTTCGGATGCGACCGGCGCAGGACGGACAGCGCCGGGCCGAGATATTGCTCCACCGCGGAGGCAACATAACCAATCCGCAATAGTTCATTTTCTCCGCGCACCAGCCGGCGGACTTGCGCCATGGTCGAATCGTAATCGGCCACCAGCACCCGAGCCTGCGCGGCAAGCGCATGTCCCCCGCTGGTCGGGCGCACGCCGGCTGAGGTCCGCTCCAACACGCGCCCACCGAGATCGTGTTCGAGCAATTGTATTTGCCGCGTGATGGCGGATTGAGAAATGCGCAGGCGCTCCGCCGCCCGGCGCAGGCTGCCTTCCTCGAGTATCACCAAAAACAAGCGCAATTTTTCAAGCACGCCCGAAGAGTGATGCGAAATGCGCATCACGGCAATCTCGTATCGGCATTATCGCGAATCCGCACCGGCAGTAACGTGAAGCCATATGGATAATCACAATACAATCAGTTCCCAACAACTCCTGGCGCAACTCAACTGGCGATACGCCACCAAGCAGTTCGATCCGGATCGCAAAATCAGCGACCAGGACTGGACGGCGCTCGAAGAAGCGCTGCGCCTCAGTCCCTCCAGCGGCGGATTACAACCATGGAAATTCATTGTGGTCACCGATCCCGCCATGCGCGCCAGGCTGCTGCCCGCCTCCTACGGACAGCCACAAATCACCAACGCCTCGCATCTGGTGGTGTTCACGGCCAAAAAGAATTTCGGCGAGGCGGATGTGGAATCATTAATTAAACACACAGCTGCCACCCGGGGAGTTTCTGTGGAATCGCTCGCCGCTTTCCGGGGCATGCTCGTGGGCGGGATCGTCAAAAGTATGGACGAGCCGGCCCGTGATGCCTGGGCGCGGAATCAGGCCTATATCGCGCTTGGCAATTTGCTGACCAGCGCTGCCTTGCTGGGCATTGATGCTTGCCCCATGGAGGGATTCGACCGCGCGCAGTACGATGCGATTCTTGGCTTAAGCTCCCAGGGTTACGGCAGTGCCGTCATCGCCACCTTCGGTTATCGCGCAGCGACGGATCCATATGCCAGCGCGGCCAAGGTGCGTTTCCCGAAGGACCAGGTTATTGCGCACGTTTGAAGTCAATGTTTGGATCCGCGGGCCTCGTAGTCGCAGGCCCGCGAAATGCAAAATTCGGCATCGCAGTCGTTGAGCTGGAAAGGGTCAGGCTATTCCCAAGCGACATAGCCCGCCATGTCGAGAAAAGCCTGATTGCACTGGAGTCCAGCGACAATTACGGGCCCTGTAATGTCCATCGCAGCCGGAAGAACTGCTGCGGCGCGCTCGTCATGTCGAAACTGTACGGTGAAGTAGCGCCCGGCACATCGGAGTAAGGACCGGGCGCATTGGTTGCGCTTTGCAAAACCCATCCAGCCGGCCAGCTCAGGACTAAATTGTTTCCCTGCCTCGCAGAAGTAACGCTAGGCGCAATGACGTGATCCGGAACCACCTCGCCGGTGCTGAGGATCTTCGCCGAATAAAAATCCGGTGGATAACCCGCGCGGAACCGGATATGGCTCAATTGAGCTGGTGTGAGTCCTGATTGGTTGCTGCCGAATTTCAACTGCTCCGGGCCGCCGCCACCGAGGTTGCCATTCCAGTTGGACACGACCAGGGTTGCGCCTTGTGCCCACGTCTCGGAACTGCTGTTGGCAAAGCTCAAACGGCTGGCGTTGCCCGCCAAGTCTATGATCGAATTGCCGCCGAGGACGAAGCGCCCGAGTTGTTCAACGGCATTGCTGATCTGCAGCACGTGGTAGAGGGTGAACGTGCCGGGATTACTGATGCGCGGGCTTCCGCTGGAATCGCCGATTACCAGATTCGCGCCAATGCTGATATTGCTGGCGCTGAGCGTGCCGCCGAGGAACGAGTAGCCACCGTAAACGGGAGGAAATTGCCCGTTGGACCTATCCCGAGACCCACTCCAGGCCAAGGTATCGCTGACCACCAGTGAGCCACCGTATTGGTGGATATTGTTGACACCAGAAGACGCAACAAGATTAGAACAGGTCAGAGTCCCTCCCGACAGCAGCAGATCAGTAGCGTAAGCCCAATCGGACGGGGCATTTGCCAGAACTTTTTGCGCCACGGTGGTGCCGTTGCTTTGTATGAACCAGGCGTCTCCCGGGTGGCCGTCGAGGTTGAGCAAATTGACGGACAGAGTGCCGCCGTTCAAGTGATAGGCACTCGGCCGTGGCAGCCCGTGCGAGGTACCCCCGGCGATATTCAATGCGTTGGATACCGAATGGGTGCCGCCATTCTGCTCGATATAGATGGCGCCAAAGTCGTCACCCACCATGTTGACGTCCTGGTCCGAGAGCAAGCCGCCGTTCAAAGTAAAGCCCGGGACGCTGCCTAGAAGGTTTGGCTCCAGGTAAACGCTCGTGGTGCGATTGGTGCCACCTGCCTGGAAATAGGATGAGTAAGCATTGTTGCCGCCCAGCAGCCTAAGCCCGTTGGGCAGGAAGAGTTCTCCACCATAAAGCGCATAGTGTCCGCCCGCATAGGCAGAACCCTGCCCAAAGCCTAAATTAGTAATCACCGCTGTGCCGCCGTACTGGTTGAACTGCGCCGACACCGGGAAACCCAGCAGCACCTGGCCGCCCTCGAAAACGCCGTTGGTAAGATCATACTCCGCCCTTTGCAGATACATCGTTGAATTGGTCGTGCTAATGAATCCGCCGTCCTGAATGATTTGGGAGTTGGTTATGGTGATCGTGCCACCTTGAACGATCAATCCCGAATTGAAGTTTACGATTTGCGCGTTGTCTTGCAGCGTCAGGCCGTTCAAGACGGTCAGCGGATAGTCGGTGCCGAAGTAGTTCAGCAGCAGCACATTCCTCGTGTCCCACGCGCCGGCGATGCCGATGCTGCCAACAGTCCTTGAATCAGTTGGAGTCGAGGGATTGATGGCGACGGCCTTCCAGCCGGAATTTGTGATTAGGACCGATTGCGAGCTGTTCGGCAAAGCTCCCTGCGACCAGCCCGCAGGATCATCCCAGTTGCCACTGCCGGGTTTAATCCAACTGTTGATGCCGCCCTCGGCATAGCCGGATACTGTGGCGAAAGTGAAAAGGAACGTTGTCACCAAGTAACTGAGACAAGCCCCCCGCAGCTTGAATTGCTCCATAACACCTCAATAGACTACCTAAAAAAGAATCCTCAATTGGGGTAATCACCGTACCCAAAAGCGTGAGGACAAGTGAGGGAGCCTCCCTCACCGTTCGGAACGGTTCCGAACCATTCTGAACTTTTTTTGAAAAAATTTGACACGGTCCAAATTTCGCCGCCTCAGCGCGTCAAAATTGGATTTCCTACACCCAAAACTCCGTAGGAGTGACCAGAAAATGGCCCAGGGTAAGGACGTCCCCTTTCTGGCTTCATCTCTCGGACGTCCGCCACCCTGGGATCAAACGCACAAAAAACAAAATTTCCCTCTCCCCGCGAGGAACGAGCGGGGAGAGGGGCTGCGACAAACGGTCCCCGACCAGGCGCTTACCGAAGGAGGGTCCGACACGTCCGATTCCGATTTTTTGTTTGAAGTCCTTCCCTCTCCATCCCAACGGGATCGCATCGATTAGCCCAGTGGTTGAAACGCGTTGGGGTTTTTTCGGGCGCGTTTTCTACCCTGGGTCCAGGTCCGCCGTCATTCACCGCAACCCTGAAAGTGGTTGCGTCATCTCGGCATCTGCGCTTTCGCTCCATCCACCTGAAACTCCGTAGGAGTGACCAGAAAATAGCCCAGGGTAAGGACGTCCCCTTTCTGGCTTCATCTCTCGGACGTCCGCCACCCTGGGATCAAACGCACAAAAACAAAATTTCCCTCTCCCGCGAGGAACGAGCCGGGAGAGGGAAACTAGCGAGAAAGCCTTGTCGAGCAGGCGCTTAGCTACTTGCTCCGCAGCTTGCGGAGGCGATAATGATCTCGAAAATAGTCGTATTCGGCTGCGGCGTCGTAACGCGCATTGATCCCTTGCAGACCCACATAGCCGCCAGTGAGTTGTGGTTGCCCGTGATTCCACTTCAGCGGCCAGGCCAGATTTACAGTACCATCTGCATTCTTTTGCCCACCCGATTCCACCCAGCGCCCCATCCACGCTCCAGAGATTACCACATGTTGGCCTGGAGACATTGTAACCGCCTCGGGCAAGTCGAAAACCACCCGCATCAGCAGGTACAATTTACCGTCGTCTGCGATCTGCTCCCTGGTGAAATGTTGGAGGATCTGATCCTGACTTCCTGCTATTTGGAATTCATGGAGGACATTCTGCACAGCCTGCGCATCGCTGCGTTGGATGATTTTGGCAGCTTCAATCAAACGATCCCAACTCGCTGATGAATAGTTGGTTTCAAACCCAGGCCAGGGCTCAACTGGCTTCAGTAACGCCTCCAGGCGGGTTTTGTCGAATAACTCGTCGAATGCCTCGCCGCTCTCACGGTGCAAAACCTCTGGCTGGCGACAGGCCATCAGAACGGATGCAGTTGCGACGACACACAGGACATAACTCAAATGAGCCCTTTTCATTAATTTTCCAAAGGTATTGAAACCCACCTTTCATCACTTGCATAGCATTGTTCATCCATCCCAACGGGATCGCATCGATTAGCCCAGTGGTTGAAACGCGTTGGGGTTTTTTCGGGCGCGTTTCTACCCTGGGTCCACGTCCGCCGTCATTCACCACAACCCTGAAAGTGGTTGCGTCATCTGGGTGCCGCTCCATCGTCCAACCCGGCCGTCCGCCGCCGATTTATGCCGTGCGCATCGCCTTCACTTCTGCCAGATTCATGATGAATCCTTGGAATCCCGTTCATGAGCATCGGACCGAATCGCTGGACCCGCAGAAGGCGGCTGCTTTACTCAGGCATCGTCCTGGCAGCGCTCGCACTTTTGGTGTGGATGCTGCCGCGTAAGGAAAAGGGGCGCGTGACGCATTCGTTCGTGGCATATACCAACTCTCCCGAAGGCATCACAGTTATTCGCGAGGTCGAAGAGCCTGTTCCATTCCCCTACTCGGGTTTTCCCTATCATAGTGTCACTCGCGGCCAGATGACTTTGGAGACTTGGCGCCTTGACGCAATCATGGAGGTTCGAAATGGGACGTCGGATCCGATAGAGCTGCAGCCGGGCCTTCTCACGGGTCTGGATTCTAACCTTCCAATTTATCTTTCCAATTTAGGTTCCGGGAACGTGCTGCTCAAGCCCGGTCAGTCCACAAACCTGGTCATAAGCTTTGTTCCCCTTGAACCCTGGTACGCGGAGATCAGTTATCAGCGTCGTTCGTTTTTGGATCGTCAGTTTTCGCGGATGCGATATTCCGGTAAAGCGCCTTTACAGTTCCTTTCTCGAATCAATTCGAAATGGTCCGAGGTCGTGTCAGTACGTACCGGATGGATTACGAATGAGCCGAAACTTTGGCCACCGCCTCGGCACCACGAACAACCGAACACATCTGTGAAAACCTCTACGCCCAAAATCGTGCCCTCCGAGCCACTCCGCCCGTCCGTCCCTGAACCCCCGGTCGCGACCGGTCCCATAGCCGATGCCGCGGACGCGACACGGCGCGCAGTCCGCGCAGCGAACGAACTCGCCCAGAAGCAAGGTTTTGATCGTCCATTCCGCGTTGGTAACAAACCGGCCGTCTAGCAGGGTCAAGTTTGGGTGTGGCGTGCTCTGCTTGGTAGCGGTAAAGGTGACCTTGAAGCCAATATCCGCCTCAACCCCGACGGTTCGCTCGATGACGCAATCGTCTGGGCTCTTGATTCGATGCGACGCGCCGGTTTTTGAACATGGCCTGAAGGATCCTCGCATTATGGGAAAGCACCCGTGGAATATTTTCTTTCTCGTAGGTTTCGTCATTTACGTCGTTATTCGCGGCGTATTTAAGCAACGCGTGAAAGGCAACGAAATGACGCTCAGGAAAGTTGATGCGCTCGAAAAAGCGCTGCTGCTCATCGTCATTCCCGGAGGCCTCCTCCTGCCGGTCATGTATTTGTTTACCCCATGGCTTGCCTTTGCCGACTATCGCCTCCCAACCTTGGCGCAGGGGTGCGGTGCGGTGCTAATGATAGCAGCGCTGTGGCTTTTCTGGCGCTCCCATGCGGACCTGGGCCTCAACTGGTCCCAATCGCTGGAAATCCGCAGAGGCCACCAACTCGTCACACAAGGCGTTTACGGTTCGATCCGCCATCCAATGTACGCATCCATCTGGTTGTGGTGCCTGGCGCAAGGCCTGCTTCTCGAGAACTGGCTCGCCGGCTGGTACGCCTTCGTGGCATTTGCGCTCATGTATTTTGTTCGCACGCCACGCGAAGAGCGGATGATGTGCGAATGCTTCGGAAACGAGTATCGCGATTACATGCGCCACACCGGGCGGGTCTTGCCACGCATTAATTTCAAGACCAATGGCTAGCTGCATCCGCTTTCGTGCGGATCTACCGCGCAGCCTGGGCGGCAGCCATCTCGCTTGCCTGTGTTGCAGCTAGAGCTTGTGTCGCTGTATAGTGCACGGGTGTTAGGTCGTCGCGCTAGCGCGAATTTTCCAAAGCTGGCATTCAGCCAATCAGAGCGAAGCAGGGTTCTCTTCTGTGCTAGTTTTCCTGGTTTTTCTCCCTGACGCCCATATCCAAGTTCGGCAATGGCATTCCAGCCAGCAGATCACCGAACTGCCGGGTGGCGGCTGCCGCATGCGCCTACACCTCAGCGGCCTCGAAGAAATCCAATCCTGGATTCTCAGTTGGGGCCTGTACGCCACCGTGATCGCCCCCTCTGCCTTGGCGGCACGCATAGGCCAGCTCGGCACTCAACTCGCCCCCGCTATAATATACCCGTCCCCGCCGAACCTCAGAAACCCGATGCCTCTCTCCGCTTCAATTCCTGAGGCATCGACATTGTAGGTGCCGAGGTAACGAGGCTCCATTCTCTGCCCTTGGCCTGCGTTCCGTCGGGCGTCTAACCGACGCCTGGCGGGGTCACGCAGTCGCCGTGAAAATGCTTTCTAGTTGACTGCTCCGACGCGGCTAGCATAATCGCCCCAATCACGCAACCCGCACAATTCCATCGCGCGTACAACCATGCGTAACAACACCAAGATGCCGGTAGTGCCATTGCTTCTGGCCTCGTGGTCCAGCTTGCCCCGGCAAGCTCTGGCACAGAACAACATTAAATTGGCGGAGGCAGACTTCTAGGGGTTGCCACGCACATACTGCGAACGAAAGCCACAAACACGCTATGCCCGACGAAAGCACACC
>Ga0136846_1214050_pt1 | contig 12056 bp, 7 predicted proteins | sample HopSoiMetagenom2_FD_96841 | JGI IMG/M metagenome (GOLD analysis project Ga0136846, IMG submission 96841) | Grasslands soil microbial communities from Hopland, California, USA - 2 Assembly 2016 (version 4) | ecosystem: Environmental > Terrestrial > Soil > Grasslands | place: USA: Hopland...
CCCCGGCGCGCGACCCGGCCGCCCCGTCAGGCTGCCCGGCCGCCCCGTCAGGCTGCCCGGCCGCTCCGTCAGGCTGCCCGGGAGCACTGTCGCTCGGCCCGCGGACCTCGTCCCGGACTTGCCGGGCCTGGTCCTTAGCCTGCTCCTTGGCTTGCCGGGCCTGCTCGCGGGCCTCGTCGCGGGCCTGCCGGGCCTGCTCCCGCGCTTCGTCGCGGGCCTGCCGGGCCTGCTCGCGGACGTCGGAGGCCATCTCCTTGCCCATCCGCCGGGACTCACGGGCGGCCCAGGTCAGCTCCTCGCGCAGGCTGCGCACGGTCTGCCTGACGTCTTCCCTGACCTCGCGGACGATGTCACTGACCGAGGCGGACAGCTCTTCCTCGAGCTCGTCGAGCTCGTCGCTGCGGCTGCGCAGTTCCTCGCGGCCGGCCTCGGTGATGCGGTAGACCTTGCGGCCGTCAACCTCGTCGTGCGTGACGAGGCCCTCTTCCTCGAGCCGGGCCAGCCGCGGGTAGATCGTGCCGGGCGAGGGCGAGTAGACGCCCATGAACCGGTCGCGCAGCAGCCGGATGACCTCGTAGCCGTGCCTGGGCTCCTCGTCGAGAAGCCGCAGCAGGTACAGCCGGAGGCTGCCATGGCGGAATACCGGACTCAACTGGCCTCGCCTTCCATCTCATTCTCATTATCAGGCCGCCGATCCGTTCGCGGGTCAGGTGACCCGGCGCGTCGCAGCAGCATGACCCGGCCGGACATGGTAGTGACGGACACATGTCCTGAGCCGGCGCCAAGGCTACCGCTAACGCTACGAGACGCCGGAGCCGAGGATCGCCTCAGCTCCGCGAATTCGCTCCGCACGTCACCGGAAACCGAGTGCAGGTTTACCTGAGCGTCGGCTTCGGCGGGAAGCCGGAGCATGACCTCGCCTGACACCGTGGTCACGTTCATCCCGCCCAGCGGGTCGAGGTCCACGTCCGCGGTCACGTCGCCGCTCACCGCGTTCGCGTCCAGGCGCTCCACCCAGCCGTCCGCGAGCGTCAGGTCGCCGGACACCGTGCTGAAGTTGAGCCGGCCGTTGATCCCCTGCGCCTCCAGCGGCGCGGACACGGTGTTGGCATCCACCTCGCCGGCCACGCCGTCCAGCGTGATCCCCCCGGAGACGCTCTTGACCGAAGTCCGCGAGCCGATGCCGGACACCACGGCGGCCGCGTTGACCACGCCGACCTGAGCCGGGCACTTCCGCGGGACGCTCACCGTCACCGTGGCGGCGTGCCGCTGGGGCCGCAGCCACTTCAGCAGGCCGTCCCAGCTCAGGTTCTCGTGCGCGATGGTGAGCAGGCCGTTCTCGAAGGTCACCTGGAGCGGATCGCCCTCGATGCTGGACACCTCGAGCGAGGACGTCCCCTCGGCGGCGAGCACCGCCACCGAGCCGCTGACGAGCCGGACGCGAAGCGCGGTTACGCCGTCGAACTCCATCGTCGTCGGACTATCGACCGTCCAGTGCGAGATCCCGCCCATCGGCATTCCACCTGTCCTTCCCGTAAGCCCGTCCAGTACACCTAACGATATATCTCATTTTTCCAAAGTCAAGATGTATCGCGACTGGGGGCTGTGATGGCATGGCGGGTGCCGGGGCGGGATGCCCGGCTCGTTCGGGGTAAAGGTCTTGTTGTTTAGTCCTCTTCGTCGTCGAGCCGGGCCAGCCAGGTGGCCAGCCGCTCGATGGGCGTCTCGAACTCAGGGTTGAGGTCGACGAAGTCGCGGAGCCGGCCGGCCAGCCAGGCCATCGAGACCTGGTCCTGGCCGCGCCGCTCCTCGAGTTCCTCGATGCCGCGGTCGGTGAAGTACATCTAGTGCTCCGCGGGGATGGCCGTCTCGATGATCTCCCGGTGGGTGGCGGCGTGCGTCTTGGCCGACCCGGCCGCGGGGGCCGAACTGGCCGGCAGCGACAGCACGCCGACCTCGCGGCCTAGCACCCGCGGGAGCTTCAGCGCGAAGGTGGGCCAGGCGCCCATGTTGGCCGGCTCCTCCTGGACCCAGGTCACCGACTCGGCCTGCGGATACCGGGCCAGCTCCGCGCACAGCTCGGAGACCGGCAGCGGGTACAGCCGCTCGACCCGGGCGATCGCGACCCCGGTCGCGCCGGCCTGCTCGCGCCGGGCGGCCAGGTCGTAGTAGATCTTCCCGGAGCACAGCAGGACCCGGCGGACCGCGGCGTCCGATTCCTGCACCGACCCGATCAGCGGCCGGAACGACCCGCTGGTGAACTCGCTCACCGCCGAGGCGGCCGCCTTCAGCCGCAGCATGGACTTCGGGGTGAAGACGATCAGCGGCTTGTGCCGGCCGGACAGGCCCTGCCAGCGCAGCAGGTGGAAGTAGTTCCCCGGCGACGTCGGCGTGGCCACGGTCATGTTGTCCTGCGCGCACAGCGACAGGAACCGCTCGATCCGGGCCGAGGAGTGGTCCGGGCCCTGGCCGTCGTAGCCGTGCGGCAGCAGCAGGACCACGCCGGAACGCTGGCCCCACTTCTGCTCACCGGAGCTGATGAACTCGTCGATGATCGTCTGGGCGCCGTTGAGGAAGTCACCGAACTGGGCTTCCCAGCAGACCAGCGCGTCCGGGCGGGCCAGCGAGTAGCCGTACTCGAAGCCCATCGCGGCGAACTCGGACAGCAGGGAGTCGTGCACGAAGAACTTCGCGGCGCCCGACTCGAGCTGCTTCAGCGGCGTGTAGTCCGCGCCGGTGTGCCGGTCCACCAGCACCGCGTGCCGCTGGCCGAAGGTGCCGCGCCTGGTGTCCTGGCCGACCAGCCGCACCGGGTGCCCGTCCAGGATCAGCGCGCCCATCGCCAGCAGCTCGCCGGTGGCCCAGTCGATCGCGTCTTCCTCGCGCATCACCGGACGCCGGTCCAGCAGCGGCTTGAGCCGCGGGTGCGGGGTGAAGTCGGCGGGCAGGTTGACCTGGGTGTCGATGATCCGCTTGACCACCTCGGCGGATACCGCGGTCGGCACCGCCTGGTGGTTGACCGGGCGATCCTCGGGCTCGGGCGGCAGCACGCTGCCCGGCTCGGCCGGGCGGTCGGCCGCGTCCCTGGTCTCGGTGAAGACCCGCTCGAGCTGCTGCTGGTAATCGCGCAGCGCCGCCTCGGCCTCCTCCATGGTGATGTCGCCGCGGGCGATCAGCGACTCGGTGTAGACCTTCCTGGTCGAGCGCTTGGCCTCGACCTGGTCGTACATGAGCGGCTGGGTGAACGACGGGTTGTCGGTCTCGTTGTGCCCCCGCTTGCGGTAGCACATCATGTCGATGACGACGTCCTTCTTGAACGCCTGCCGGTAATCGAAAGCCAGCCGGGCGATCCGCACCACGGCCTCGGGGTCGTCGCCGTTGACGTGGAAGATCGGCGCCTGGATCATCCGGGCGACGTCGGTCGCGTACACGCTGGACCGCGAGTACTGCGGGGCGGTGGTGAAGCCCACCTGGTTGTTCACGATGATGTGCACGGTGCCGCCGGTGCGGTAGCCGCGCAGCAGCGACAGGTTCAGTGTCTCGGCCACCACGCCCTGCCCGGCGAACGCGGCGTCGCCGTGGATGAGCACGGGCAGCACGGTGAAGCCGGGCTCGCCCTTGTCGATGACGTCCTGCTTGGCCCGGACGACGCCCTCCAGGACGGGGTCCACCGCCTCCAGGTGGCTGGGGTTGGCCACCAGCGAGGTCGGGATCGTGGAGCCGTCCGGTGCGCGGAAGGTGCCGTCCGCGCCGAGGTGGTACTTGACGTCACCGGAGCCCTGCGCGCTGCTGGGGTCCAGGTTCCCCTCGAACTCCTTGAAGATCTGCCCGTAGGACTTGCCCACGATGTTGGCCAGCACGTTCAGCCGGCCCCGGTGGGCCATCCCGATCACGGCCTCGTCGAGGTGAGCCTGGGCCGCCTCGGTCAGCACCGCGTCCACCAGCGGGATCAGGGACTCCGCGCCCTCCAGGGAGAACCGGCGCTGGCCGACGAACTTCGTCTGCAGGAACATCTCGAACGCCTCGGCCACGTTGAGCCGGGACAGGATGCGGATCTGCTCGTCGTGTTCGGCGCGGGGATGCGGGATCTCGATCCGTTCCTGCAGCCAGTGGCGTTCCTCGGGGTCCTGGATGTGCATGTACTCGGTGCCGACCGTGCGGCAGTACGCGTCGCGCAGCTTGCCCAGGATGTCCCGCAGCTTCATCCGCGGCTTCCCGCCGAACCCGCCGGTCGGGAAGTCCCGCTCCAGGTCCCACAGGGTCAGCCCGTGCAGGTTGATGTCCAGGTCGGGGTGCTTGCGCTGGGTGACCTCGAGCGGGTTGGTGTCGGCCATCAGGTGCCCGCGTACCCGGTAGGCGTGGATCAGCTCCTGCACCCGCCCGGACCTGGCGACGTCGTCCTCGTGGCCGTAGGGGAAGTCCCTGACCCAGCGGACCGGCTCGTACGGGATGCGGAGCGCGGCGAAGATCTCGTCGTAGAAGCCGTCCTCGCCGAGCAGCAGCTGGTGGATCTTGCGCAGGAAGTCGCCTGACTGGGCGCCCTGGATGATCCGGTGGTCGTAGGTCGAGGTGAGCGCGACCGACTTGCTGACCGCCAGCCGGGCCAGGGTCTCCTCAGAGGCCCCCTGGTAGGCCGCCGGGTACTCCATCGCGCCGACGCCGACGATGACGCCCTGGCCGGGCATCAGCCGCGGCACCGAGTGGACGGTCCCGATCGTGCCCGGGTTGGTGATCGTCGCGGTGGTGCCCTGGAAGTCAGCCACCCCGAGCTTGCCCGACCGGGCCCGGCGCACCACGTCCTCGTAGGTCGTCCAGAACTGGCGGAAGTCCATCTCCTCGGCCGCCTTGAGGCTCGGCACCAGCAGCTGCCGGCCGCCGTCGGCCGTGCGCACGTCGATGGCCAGGCCCAGGTTGATGTGGTCGGGCCGGGCGATGGCCGGCTTGCCGTTCTCCTCGGCGTAGGACTCGTTCATCTCCGGCAGCGCCTTGAGCGCCGCCACCACCGCGTAGCCGATCAGGTGGGTGAACGACACCTTGCCGCCGCGGCCGCGGCGCAGGTGGTTGTTGATCACGATCCGGTTGTCGATCAGCAGCTTGGCCGGCATCTCGCGGACGCTGGTCGCGGTGGGCACGGCCAGGCTGGCCGTCATGTTGATGACGGTCCGCGCGGCGGCCCCGCGCAGCCTGCTGACCTCGGTGCCTTCGGGTGGGCTCGGGGGAGCAGGCGGAGCCAGCGGGGGCGTGGGAGCGGCCGGGGCGGCCGCGGCACCCGGAGCCGGCACCGGGGTAGCGGACGGTGCCGGCGGAGCCTGCTGGGCCGGTGCGGCCTGGCCCGCGTCCGGAGATGCAGGCGCAGGCGCTGGCGGCGCGGCCGCCGGGGCCGGTGCGGCCTGGGCCGCGGCGGTGCGGGTGAGCACCGGCTGCGGGCCCGTCCCGTTCTGGAGGGTCGGCTGGTAGTCGGCGAAGAAACTCCACCACGCCCGGTCCACCGAACCCGGGTCCGCTAGATAGCGCTGATAGAGCTCCTCGACCAGCCATTCGTTGGCGCCGAAGTCGGCTTGTCCCGCGGCGGGATCCAGTCCGGATCCGTGCTGCGGTGCGCTGGCTGGCTGGTGTGTTGACCCGGGCTCTCGAGACGCTACGGGTTCGCGGACATCCGCGCTACCCTGCGGTGACCCAGAAGACACGGCGGACATCTACCGTCAAACCTTCTTCCGGAGGTGTGAAATCGCTGGTTTACCTCTGGCCCTTAGGTTACCCGGCGTCGTCCGGGCCAGCGCCTGAAGCACTTCAGGCACTCGGCGATACCGCTGTGGCCTGGGTCACGCGCCGCCCGGGATCAGCCCGTGAGCTTCAGTACTGCTTACGGCGTGCGGAAAGTCCCTGTCCCGCCCGGTGCCGGCCGGTACCATCAGCGGCAATGGCATCCGGTTTCCGGGCTTAAGCCCTGCTTGCCGCGCTTTCTCCCGGGAGCCATCCTTTCGACGGCAAGGCACAGGTGACCAGGGAACTGAACGGCCATCCCGAGGCTGACGGCGCCTGGGACCCACCGGGTCCCGCGCGCTCACGGTCGTCGCGTGCCCCTTCCAGCTCCCCGCCCCGCACCGCCGGTCCCGCTCCCCGCGCCGCCACCGGCCCTTTGCCGCGCATCCCCTCCCGCGGCCCGGACCCGCGCGATACGGGACCGCTGCCGCGCATCTCCCCTCGCGGCCCTGATCCGCGTCGCCCTGATCCGCGCGCTACCGGCCCGCTGCCGCGCGTCCCGTCCGGCCCGGATCCGGCGGGCACGGGTCCGCTGCCGCGCGTCCCCTCTGGCCCGCACCCGGTCAGCCGCCATCCGTCCGGCCCGCACCCGGTCGCACCCCATCCGTCCGGCCCGCAGCCGGTCAGCCCCGATCAGTGGCGCGGGTCCCCGCCCGGGTTCGAGTTCGAGGGCCGCCGCTCCCGGCCCGGCCAGGTCCCGGGGCGACCGCCAGTCCCCCAGCCCGGCCAGGTCGCGGAGCGACCGCCAGCCGCCCAGCCCGGCCGCCCCGCCTGGACCGGAGAACCCCGCCCGCGTCCCGTTCCGCCGCCGGATCCCCGCCACACCGGCCCCCAGGCGGTCCTGCGCGACCCCGGCCCCCAGGCGGTCCTGCGCGACCCCGGCCCCCAGGCGGTCCTGCGCGACCCCGGCCCCCGGGACGTCCTGCGGGACAGCGGACCCCGGGACGTCGTGCGGGACAGCGGGTCACCCGAGGCGCCCAGCCAGCCGCGGCGGTTCCGGTACACGCCGACGGTGAGCCAGCCGCTGCCCGTGCCACCGCAGGCCTGGCCCGGCGAAGCCCCGCCCGCTCCGCCCAGCCGCCACCCGTCCGGCCCCCGCCCGGTGAGCCCCCCTCCGATGAGCGCTCCGCCGGCGGCTACCGCGCCCTTGGGGTCCGCGTCCTTCCGGACCGCCCCCTCCCGCACCGGCCCGCAGCCGGCCCTCACCCCTGACTCCGGCCCGCACCCCACCCGCCCGCGCCCTCCGCGCCAGGTCGTCACCGACCGCGGCCGGGCTCGGCCCGACGTGAAGGCGGCCGGCGCCGAGTGGACCAGGCTCGTCCGTTCGCTGGTGCCCGAGCCGGTCAAGCGCCGCTGGTCCCGGGAGTTCATGGCCGGCCTGCAGTTCCGCGGCTGGGGGGTCCGGGTGGCGATCCCGATCCTCGCCATGGTCGTCTTCGGTGTCGCCGTCGTGGTGCTAACCGGCGTGAACAGCGGCAACGCGGGACCCGCCCCGTCCGTGGCCGCTCTCGGCTTCCCGCCCGCGACGCTCGCGGGCCACGACTTCACGGTGGCCGCGAGCGCCCGTGGCATCACCCAGACGCTGGGCCAGGTGACGAACGTCGGCAACGAGGTGGTGGCGGTCGGGTCGCAGGCCGGCGCCCGCATCGCGCGCGCTCAGTTCTTCGTGTCGGCCGACGGCGGCCGCAGCTGGACGCTGGGGGCGGTCAGGGCGGCGGACGGCGGGGTGCCGCCGCCCGGGCACGCGGCCACCTTCGTGGCCGGCGGCCAGGGCGCCTGGATTGCGCTCGGTCCCGGCTCGATCTGGACCAGCCCAGACGGCCGGACCTGGACGCTGGCCCCTGGCAACGGGATGCCGCTGGCCCCGGGCGATCAGATCAACGCGGTGCAGCGGACGGCAGCGGGCTTCATCGCCGCGGGCGCCAACGTGCCCGGCGGCGACCAGGCCAAGTCCACCCCGGTGATCTTCCTGTCGGCCAACGGGACCAGCTGGCAGCGGCTGGACGCGGCCCGGCTGCACCTGGGCGCGGGGCGCGCCCTGAACGTCAGGTACGCGGCCGCGTCCGGGAAACTGATCCTGATCGCCGGCGACGTGCTCACGGGTAAGTCGAAGGTCCGGGCCGGCGCCGCCTGGCTGAGCAGCGACGGCGGCTCGACCTGGGCGCCCGTCACCGGTTCGGCGGCCGGGCCGGGCGCGCGGCCGCAGGTGGCCGGCGTGGCCGCCGTCAACAGCGGGTTCGTCCTGCTCCGGCCGGCCTCCGTAGCCCACCATCGCGCCGTCGACGCCTTCTATTCACCGAACGGCCTTGCTTACACGTTCAAGGCCACCCTCTCCACCTCGTCGGGCTTTACCGCCCAGCTGGCGAACGGAGGCCTGGCCGGCGCCGCCGTCACCGGGCAGACCGGAGCCGCCGGGGCGCAGAACGGGCCGCTGACCGCCTTCGTCACCGCGGACGGCAAGACCTGGCGTCAGGCCCGCCCGTTCGGCGGCGCCGGGTCGGAAGCGGTCTCCGGCCTGACCCTGGTCCCGGACGGCACCGTGGCTACCACCGGGAGCAGTCCGGGTCCGGACACCCGCCAGCCGGTGCTCGTCCTGACCAGTACCGGCGGCGTCCCCGAGCGCGTGGACCTCACCAAGATCCCGGGCGCCACCCAGGCGCAGGAAGCGGTCAACGCCGTCGCCGCCCAGGGCAGCACCCAGGTCGCGGTGGGCAGCGCCAACGGCCTTCCCGCCGCATGGACCTCGGCCGACGGCGGCAGCTCGTGGAACCGCGCCACCGGCGCCAGCCCGATGGTGCTCAGCCGTCCGGGGACACAGCAGCTGACGAGCGTGACGCACGCCCCGATGGGCTGGCTCGCCGTGGGCGGCGTCACCGCGAGCGCTGCCCAGCACCCGGTCGTCGTGGTCTCGGCCGACGCCGCTAACTGGCAGGCGGCCGACGGTGAGCGGACCTTCGCCGGAACCGGGCTGTTCACCCAGGCGGTGGCGGCGAATCAGCGCGGTGCGGTCATCGTCGGCTACCAGCGGATCAAGCAGGTGCAAGGCGGCCGGGTGACGTCGGTCCGGGTCGTCGCCGCGGCCTGGTGGTCGGCGGCCCTGACCGGCTGGCAGCGGGCTGGGGACGGCTCGGCCGGCGCGCTGGACGGCACCGGCACCCGGCAGATGCTGGCCGTCACGGCCGGCCAGGCCGGCTTCGTGGCCGTGGGTGCGCACGGCAGCCGGCCCTCGGCCTGGACTTCGGCCGACGGCCAGAGCTGGCGGCAGGCGGACCTGCCGCTCCCGGCGGGCGTGACCCGGGCCATGCTCGAGCACGTCACCAGCCTCGGCCGGACCGTGGCTGCCGTGGGCACCGCCGTCACCGCCGCCGGCCGGACGGTGCCGTTCGCGGCCAGCTCGGCCAACGGCGGCGCCACCTGGACCTCCTCGGCGCTCCCGGGCCCCGTCGGCCTGACTGCGGTCACCGCGCTGACCACGGCCGGCCGCACGTTCACCGCCGCCGGCACCTTCGGCCGCACTCCCGGCCACCAGAACGTGGTCGTGTGGACGTCCCCGAACGGCTCCGCCTGGCGCGCGGCCGAGCCCGCCGGCCAGGGCCTGACCGGCCCGGGCATCCAGGCCATCACCAGCCTCACCGCCACCGGCAGCACCCTGACCGGTGTCGGCTTCTCCGCCTCACCCACCGCCGAGCAACCCGTCTTCTGGCAAGCCCCCATCCGCTAATCCCAGCGCCCCCGCCCGGTGATTCCGGCGACCCGCCCGGCGGCCCCGCCCGGTAGGCCGCCCCGCCAGCGAGCCCATCCGTCTCCGCAACCACACCCGCCCCGCATCGCGTGGGAATGCCCATGATCGCGAAGGATTTACTACGTTTTTTGATATAAAAGTCCTCGCGATCATGAAAATACGTACACCCGTACGAAAGGAGATGCCGCTAGGCCTCGCGGACGGGGGCGGGCGGCCCGAAGACGTCGTCGCGCCGGTTGGCCAGGCTGGGCAGGGTAGCGCGGACGGTGGCGATCAGGCTGGTGTCGACCTCGGCGACCGTGATACCCGCGGAAGGGCCCAGGTCGGCCCGGACCACGCCGAGCGGGTCCACCAGCATGCTGCGTCCCACGCCGGTCGCGGCCCGGGTGGGCCGCTCGTCCGGGTCGGGGACCTGCCCCACGGCCGCGACCCACACGGTGTTCTCGATGGCGCGGGCCCGCACCAGCGTGACCCAGTGGTCCTCCTTGAACAGCCCGGCCGCCCACGCGGCGGGCAGCACGATCAGTTCGGCGCCGCCGGCCGCCAGCGCCCGGGACAGCTCGCCGAACCGCACGTCGTAGCAGATCTCCAGCCCGGTCCGGACCCCGGCCAGCGTGCACACGACCGGGCCGGAGCCCGGCGCGACCTGTTCGGACTCGCGGTGCCCGAACGCGTCGAACAGGTGCAGCTTGCGGTAGGAGGTGACCAGTTAGCCCGACCCGTCGTAGGCGACGGCGGTGTTGTAGACCCGGCCGTCCGCCGCGGGCTCGAACACGCCGGCCACCAGCGCCACCCCGGTCTGCTTGGCCGCGGCGGCCAGCCCGGAGCAGAACGGGCCGTCCAGCGGCTCCGCCGCCGCGTGCAGGTCCGAGCCGAACCTGACGTGCGTCGCCTCGGGGAACACGGCCAGGTCGGCGCCCTGGGCCGCCGCCGCGCCCAAGGCGTCCCTGACCCGGCCGGAGTTGACCTCGGGCCGTGAGCTGACCGGTATCTGACACAACGCGACTCGCATACCGTGCAGCCTAACCCGCCGCCACGTGATGTCATGGGGCTCGTGAACCAAGAACGACCACTGCTGAACCGGCGCCTCGAGGGCCTGGGCACGACGATCTTCGCCGAGATGTCGGCCCGGGCGGTCGCGACCGGATCCATCAACCTCGGCCAGGGCTTCCCCGACCGGGACGGGCCGGCCGAGGTCGCCCAGGCGGCGGCCGACGCCATCCTGGCCGGCCGCGGCAACCAGTACCCGCCCGGCCCGGGCGTACCGGAGCTGCGCCAGGCCATCGCCGCGCACGACCAGCGGTTCTACGGCCAGAGCTTCGATCCGGACACCGAGATCCTGGTCACCGCGGGTGCCACCGAGGCGATCGCCGCCGCCATGCTCGCCTTGGTCGAGCCGGGCGACGAGGTGATCGCGTTCGAGCCCTACTACGACTCCTACGCGGCCAACATCGCCATGGCCGGCGGCGTCCGCGTCCCGGTCACTCTGCGCGCGCCGGGCTTCCGCCCCGACATCAACGAGCTGAAAAAAGCCATCACCACGAAGACCAGGCTGATCCTGCTGAACAGCCCGCACAACCCGACCGGCACGGTCTTCGACCGCGACGAGCTGGCCGCCATCGCCAAGCTAGCCGTCGAGCACGACCTGCTCGTCGTCACCGACGAGGTCTACGAGCACCTGGCCTTCGACGTCGAGCACGTGCCGATCGTCCAGTTCCCGGGGATGCGCGAGCGCACGGTGTCGGCCAGCTCGGCCGGCAAGACGTTCGCCTTCACCGGCTGGAAGGTCGGCTGGGTCAAGGCCACCCCCGAGCTGGTCACCGCGGTGAAGACGGCCAAGCAGTTCCTCACGTTCGTCAGCAGCGGCCCGTTCCAGTACGCGGTGGCGCAGGCCCTCGCGCTCCCGGACGCCTACTACGCGAAGCTGAAAGACGACCTCATCGCCCAGCGCGACCTGCTGTGCGCGGGCCTGGACGAGATCGGCTTCACCGTCTACCCGCCGCAGGGCACCTACTTCGTCACCGCCGACATCAGGAGCCTGGGCTACTCCGACGGGGTGGAGTTCTGCCGCCAGCTGCCGGACCGGGCCGGCGTGGTCGCCATCCCGACCGCGATCTTCTACGACCACCCCGAGCGGGCCCGCAGCCACGTCCGGTTCGCTTTCTGCAAGCAGCCCGACGTGCTGACCGCGGCCCTGAAGCGGCTGGGACAGCTGGCCTGATCGGGGGGCTGGCCTATCTCGGATCGTAACGACCAAGAATCGTGAAAAGGAGCAACGAGTGGATCCTGAGCTGCTCAAGGCGGCCGAGGCGGCCACCGGCTTCATGCCCGGCCCGGAGGGGCTGGCCCTGTTCGCCGCGGCCGCGCGCTACGCGAGCCGCGGACCGGTCCTCGAGGTCGGCACCTACTGCGGCAAGTCCACCATCTACCTGGCTGCCGCCGCCCGCGCGGCCGGGCAGCCGGTGATCACCGTGGACCACCACCGCGGCTCGGAGGAGAACCAGCCGGGCTGGGAGTACCACGACACGACCCTGATCGACCCGGCGACCGG
>Ga0136846_1215064_pt1 | contig 12055 bp, 9 predicted proteins | sample HopSoiMetagenom2_FD_96841 | JGI IMG/M metagenome (GOLD analysis project Ga0136846, IMG submission 96841) | Grasslands soil microbial communities from Hopland, California, USA - 2 Assembly 2016 (version 4) | ecosystem: Environmental > Terrestrial > Soil > Grasslands | place: USA: Hopland...
CGGAAGGTGCAGGCGCGTTCCGGTGACGTCCTCTACGAGGCTCCATCCGAGCTCCACCTCGTCCGCAACGAAGGGACGATCGACGCGCTCGCGCTGATTGCCGCCACGGACCCCGATCCGAAGCGGATGAGCACGCTCCTGCGGCGCTGGAGCGAGGGGACGCCGCCCCTTCGGCGACGCGATCAGGCGCGCGTCACCGACGAGCATGGTGTGCGGCGGCGCTTCCTCGTCGAGCCCGGCGACTTCGGGAGCGTGACCTTCACGATCACGGAGATCGAGATGCAGCCGGGCGCAGGCGACGCCTGGCATCGGCACCCGGGCGCCGAGCACGCGCTCGTGGTGTTCGAGGGGCGCGGGGTCGTCCACGTCGGCGACGTGGCCGAGACGCTCGAGCCGCTGAAGGGGATCCGGATCGTGCCGGGCCGGCCGCACCGCGTCGAGAACACGGGCCGGATGCCTATGCGCTACTACGTCTGCGCGTCCCCCGGCACGGACCCGATGATCGATCGGCAGCCGGCCGAGGCCCCGGGTCGGAAGCTGGACGCGTAGCCCGCTGGGGAGACCGTCGGCGGCAGCTCAGGTTCAGAGTGCGGCGACGAAACGGCTGATCACCCTCGTCAGGACCGGGCCTGCCGCAGCGCCGGCGGCGAGAACCTCCTCGTGCGTCAGCGGAACGCCCGTGTAGCCCGCTCCGGCGTTCGTCACCAGCGACACGCCGCACACCTCGAGTCCGACCCAGCGCGCCGCGATCGCCTCGAGCACGGTCGACATCCCGACCGCATCCGCGCCGAGCGTGCGGAGCATCCTGACCTCCGCCGGAGTCTCGTACGACGGCCCCAGCAGCCCGGCGTAGATGCCTTCGGCGAACGTCACGCCCTCGGCGTCGGCGGCGTCGTGGAGCATCCGACGGAGGCGGCTGCTCCAGACCTCGGTAAGGTCGACGAAGCGCTCGCCGAGCTCGTCGGCGTTCGGCCCCAGGAGCGGTGTCCGACCGGTGAGGTTCAGGTGGTCCGCGATCACCATCAGCGTCCCGGGTTCGTATCCCGGGTCCACCCCGCCCGCCGCGTTGGTGAGGACGAGGACCTCGGCCCCGAGGCGGCGGAACAGCAGGACCGGCTGAACGACGAGCCCGGCGTCGTTGCCCTCGTAGAGGTGGAAGCGGCCCTGGAGCGCGACGATCGGCACGTCCCGAAGGTGTCCGACGACGAGCCTGCCGACGTGTCCGGGCGCGGTCGCGGCGGGCCAGCCGGGCAGCTCCTCGAACGGGATGACGACGGCGTCCGCGATCTCGTCGGCGAGACCGCCCAGACCTGAGCCGAGGACGATCCCGACCCGGGGAACGACAGACGTTCGGGCCCGCACCGCCTCGACAAGAGGCCCGAGCCGCGCCGGCTGCTCAGCCGGCGGGATCGGCCGCGCGCGATCGATCGACGGTCGCGTCGTCAGGTCGGGGGACATCCGGGCCTCAGGATACGCGTCGAGGGGTGACGGTCGAGGCCGCAGCTTCACGCGCGCACCGACGGGAGTTATCGACGACCGGGACGTCGAGATCTTCCCGCCGGGCGCGCCCGCCGCCGTGCGACCCATGCGGCCCGCGCGTTGGCAACGAAGCGCCCGAAGCGACCGGAGAGCGGGGGACGTTGATGTGATCTCTGTCGCGACCGCCGGAGGCATTGAGGTGATCTCAGCCGTTCCGGGTGGAACTCCTTGATGTGATCTCGGTGGCTCCCGTCCTCATCGGCCCCTTCGGGCAGAACCGACTCTAGGCGAGGTGGCGGACACGATCCATCCGGTTATCCACGAACTCGCGTCACCGACTCGCAACCCCGTCCACGACTTTTCCCCCGCTGTGGACGAGTTGTGGACGAGCCATCCACCTGTCAACCGCCGATCGCGAACATCTCCACCTTGCGGCGACCGGCGGTCTCCTCGGAGCGCTCCTCGGAGTATCGATCCGTTCGCGCCTTCCACGTCCGTCGCACGATCGCCTCGACTTCGTCGTCCGTCGCACCGTCGCGCAGCGGGCCGCGCAGATCGACGCCCTCGGAGCCGAACAGGCAGGTGTGCAGGCGACCTTCAGCCGACAGGCGGGCTCGCGTGCAATCGCCGCAGAACGGCTTGCTGACGGACGCGATCACGCCGACCTCGCCGGAACCGTCGCGGTACCGGTAGCGCCCGGCGACCTCGCCGCGATAGCCCGGCTCGACGGGATCGAGCGGCAGCTCGGCATCGATCGCGGCAACGATCTCGTCGGCCGTCACGACCTCGTCCAGGCGCCAGCCGTTGGTGGTCCCGACGTCCATGTACTCGATGAACCGGAGGACGTGTCCCTCCGCCCGCGCCCAGCGAGCCATCGGCACGATCGAGCCGTCGTTCGCGCCGCGCTTCACGACCATGTTGACCTTGATCGGATCGAACCCCGCCTCGCGCGCCGCGGCGATGCCGTCGAGCACGCGGGCGACCGGGAAGTCGATCCCGTTCATCGCCCGGAACTCCGCGTCGTCCAGCGAGTCCAGGCTGACGGTCACCCGGCCGAGACCCGCGTCACGGAGCGCGGGCGCGAGTGCTCGGAGCGCAGAGCCGTTCGTCGTGAGCGTGATGTCGAGCGGCTCGTCGTCGTTCGTCGGGATCGCGGCGAGCAGCGCGATGAGAAGCGGCAGGTCCCGCCGCACCAGCGGCTCCCCACCCGTGACGCGGAGCTTTCGGGTCCCGAGTGCGACGAAGATCCGCGCGAGGCGCTCGATCTCCTCGAACGACAGCACCATCGACCGCGGCAGGAACGCGTAGTCGGTCCCGAACACCTCACGCGGCATGCAGTACGTGCAGCGGAAGTTGCAGCGGTCGGTGACCGAGATCCGGAGGTCGCGGAGCGCGCGACCGAACGTGTCGACGATCCCCGGCCGACCGTCGAAGACGACAGGCAGCGGCCGCGCGGCTCGCTTCACGGCGGAGTTCGGTGCACCCCGCCGCGGCGCGCGGGACGGGTCGGACAGCTCGCGCATGCAGAGCATCCTAGCCGCACCTCCCGAACCTGCCCGGGATCGTCCATTCCGGGGCCCGTGGACGCGTCGCCGTGTGGTGCCGGCCCGCACCGACGCAGGACGATCGGGGGACCGCCCGTACCACCGGTCGGCCTCCGTGGTACCTCTTGCGGACTCCACCGGAGCCCACCCTCTTCATAACGTGCCACCACGCCCCGGAACGCGGCGCGTGCCCGACGGTGGAGAGGTCCCTGACTGACATGGCGACGACGGACGCCCGTACCGGATTCCGGCTCCCGTGGAGCAGCGACCGGTCAACCCAGGACGACGCGAAGGAAGTGGATTCGATGGACGCCCAGGTGGCTGACAGCGACACGGCGTGGCCGTCGGATGAACCGGCCGTCGACGCGAACGTCGAGGCTTCGCTCGACGACGAGCGCGAGACGCCCGACGTGACGACCGCAGAGGACCGACCGGTGCCGACGGCCGCGCCGACGCGCGTGCCGACCTCCGCCCGGAAGCCGACGAAGTTCCTCGCCGACCTGTCGCGAGCGATGCAGACCGCCGCGGAGGCGGCGCGCGAGCAGACGCTCGGCCAGTTCCAGGTCGACGCGAAGGCGTTCGTCGAGCTGATCCACGAGCGGACCGCGACCGAGGCCGATGCGCTCCGCAAGCGGGCCGACAGCGACATCGCCGCGATCCGCGACTGGTCGAAGGCCGAGATCGCCCGGATCCGCGAGGAAACCGAGCAGAAGATCACGACGCGAAAGACCGACCTCCAGGCTGAGATCGAGCTCCACGCCGCGCGGATCGAGCGCCAGATCGAGCACGTCCAGTCCGCCGTGGCCGAGTTCGAGGGCGAGATGGCGGCGTTCTTCGAGCGCCTCCTCGGTGAGGACGACCCGGCTCGCTTCGCTGCGATGGCCGAGAACCTGCCGGAGCCGCCGAGCTTCGAGGACGTCGCGCCCGAGGCGTTCGAACCCTCCTGGTCGGCCGTCACGCGGGCCGACGACCGCGAGCCCGACGCCGAGCACGGCCAGGACGGGACAACCACCTCGCTCATCGAGACCGAGGACACCACCAGCCACAGCCTCGACGATGGACAGTCGACGCTCGACGCCGACGCCGAGAGCACGAGCGAGACGGTCGCGCCGGCCGACGAAGAGATCGGGCCCGAGACCACTGGCGAATGGCTGCCGGAAGGCTCGCAGGACGCGGTCGAAACAGCCGACGAGCAGGTCGCCGCCGATGGAGACCAGCCCGCTGACAGCGACGACATCGCTGCCACCGCCGAGCCGACCACGGACGCCTTCGACCCCGGCGCGGAGCAGGCCGGCGACGACACCGAGCCGGGCGACGTCGCCCAGAGCGCTGCCGACCTCCTCGCCGAGCGCATCGACGGCGACGGCGAGTGGCCGTCGGACTTCGGTGCAGCCGAGGCCGAGGCCGCGCTCGCAGCGCGGGCCGAGTCGATCCCCGTCGACGACGAAGTCGAAGCGACGGCATTGATGGACCGCCTCGCAAACCTCGTCCCGGCCGGTGAGAGCCCGGCCGACGACACTCGCGAGACCCAGGCGACGCAGGTCGTCGTCGTCGGTCTCGTCAGCGTCGCGAGCATTGCGAGCTTCAAGCGCCATCTCGGTCGTGTCGCCGGCGTCCAGTCTGTCGGCGTCTCGTCCGGACCGAACGGCGAGTTCGTCTTCAATGTCGTCCACAACGCCGGCGTCGGCCTCCGTGACGTCGTCGCGACGCTGCCGGGCTTCGCGGCACGAGTCACCGACGCGGGCGAGGGCTTCGTGAACGTCACGGCGCACGACCCCGACGCCGACGCCTGACCGCGAGCGTCCTGTGACCCGCCCCGCGATCGCCGTCCAGCTCCCCGCCAACGAGATCGAGCCCGTCGTCTCCGAGCTCCGCGACGCCGGCTACGAGCCCCTGGACATCTCGAATCCGGACGAGCTCGTGGCGCTCCTCGAGAGCCACAAGCGGATCGACGTCGCGATCCTCGACGGCGAGACCGACTTCGGGACGTCCCTCGAGTACTGGTCGCTCCTCCACGACGAGGGCCGCAACATCCCGGCCCTCATGGTCGTGTCACCATCGGCCCTCGACCGCTTCTCGAGCGCGTCGTCGGCGGCGACGGTCGACGACGAGTACTTCACGCGGCCCTACTCGGCTGAGTCGCTCCGTTGGCGCATCGAGGCGATGGTCATCCGCCGCCAGGCCGTCGACGACGGCAGCGGCCCCGTCCTCCAGAGCGGCCCGATCGATCTCGCCGACTGGGGCAGCGGTGCAACGATCATCGCCGTCTTCAACCCGAAGGGCGGCGTCGGCAAGACCACGGTTGCCACCAACCTCGCCTCGACCCTTGTCGTCCGGAAGGGGCTCAAGGTCCTCCTCGTCGATGCCGACACCGTCACCGGTCACGTCACGACGTCGCTGGGGCTCGATGGCGTGCCGAGTCTCGTCGACGCGTGGGCCGAGACCGACGAGGCGCCGGCGTCCTTCGGCGACGTCGCGGCATCGCACCCGTCCGGGCTCCGGGTCGTGTCACTCGCCGGCAGCCCGATGCAGACCGACACCCTCGAGGCGACACGTGTCGGAGACGCGCTCGTCGCCGCCCGCCGCGGCTTCGACTACGTGATCGTCGACCTCCACCCCTCGTACAGCCCGCTCAACCAGGCCGTCTTCCAGCGCGCCGACCGGATCCTGGTTCCCGTGACCCCGGACGTGCCCGCGATCCGCGCCGCGATCCAGCTCCGCGACGTCGCGACCGAGCTCGGCATTCGCGACCGCCTGGCGATGGTCGTCAACCGCGCGAACAGCGGCGTGTCCGTCGCGGACATGGAGAAGACCGTCGGGATGGAGGCGCTCGCGCTCATCCGTTCGGGCGGGATGCTGTTCGTCCGTGCCGCCAACGAGGGTCGGACGGTCATCGAGATGTACCCGCGGGAGAAGATCTCCGAGGACTTCGCGGCCCTCGCCGATCGCGTCATCGGCACACCGACGGTCGCGGAGACCGCCGCGAAGGCCCGGTTCCCGATCTTCGGCCGCAAGGTCGCCGCCCGCGTCTGACGGCTCAGGCCGTTCGGGGGCGGCCGATACCTCCGCCCCTCGAGGTCAGCGCGATCGCTCGTGCCAGCTCGTGCCGCCGAGCGGCTGGCCCGGCAGCCGCTGCGGCTTCTGACCCGTCCGCTTGTCGACCTGCTCCACACCGCGCAGATAGAAGCGGTTCACGAGGATCGCCTCGATCTCCGGATCCGTGACGACGACGTCGCCCTGGTAGCCGACCGCGTCGACGACCGGCACGAACATCTCCGTCGAGCGATCGAGCAGCCGCTCGGGCTCGGACCCCGGGTGCAGGAAGACCGTGCCGACGACCCGAAACGGGGGCAGCTCGAGCGCGACGTCATACGAGACCTTGTGGACGCGATGCGCCTCGCGCTCGGCATCGGTCAGCGGCGGCGTGCTGTCGCCGCCCGTCACGACGAGGATGAGGTCGTACGGGTCGACGCTGCGCAGGCCGGGCGCAGGCTCGAGCGGCGCGGTGCTGTCGACCGGACCCCAGGTGACGTCGGAGATGTCGAGCGGCTCGCGGCGGTTGAGCGCGTCGGACAGCCGCCCGCTGACGTGCATCCGACCCGCGATCCGCCACTCCTCGGTCAGGGCCTCGAACGCGATCCCGGTCCGCGGCCCTTGTCCGGTCGACTCGGGCGTCCCGGCGACCGCCGAGGGCGCGGCCTTCTTCCGCCTCAGGAACCCGAAGGGCACCTAGGTCTCCCGGCGCGAGGTCATTCCTCTTCGCTCCTGCCGCTGCTGTCGCGGATCGTCTCGACGACGGTCGCGTCGGCGAGGGTGGTGACGTCACCCAGCTGCCTGCCCTCGGCGATGTCGCGAAGCAGCCGTCGCATGATCTTGCCGGACCTGGTCTTCGGCAGGTCGGGCACGAACATCAGGTATTTCGGTCGCGCGATCGGGCCGATCACGTACGCGACGTGCTCGCGCAGCTGGACCCCGAGCGTGCTGGATGGCTCGTGGCCGTCCTTGAGGATCACGAAGGCGTAGATCGCCTGACCCGAGACGGGGTCGTTCTTGCCGACGACCGCCGCTTCGGCGACCGACTTGTGGTCGACGAGCGCGGATTCGACCTCGGTCGTGCTGATCCGGTGACCGGCCACGTTCATGACGTCGTCCACGCGACCGAGCAGCCAGAAATAGCCGTCGTCGTCCCGCTTCGCGCCGTCACCGGCGAAATAGAGCCCCGGGAAGCGGCTCCAGTACGTCTCCTTGTAGCGCTCGGGATCGCCGTAGATCCCACGCAGCATCGCCGGCCACGGGCGCTTGAGGACGAGGTAGCCACCGCCGCCCCGCGGCACCGGCTTGCCGTCGTGGTCGACGATGTCGGCCTCGATCCCGGGCAGCGGGAACGTCGCCGAGCCCGGCTTCGTCGTGGTTGCGCCGGGCAGCGGGGAGATGAGGATCATCCCGGTCTCGGTCTGCCACCACGTGTCGACGATCGGCGTCCGGCCACCGCCGATGTGCTCGTGGTACCACAGCCAGGCCTCGGGGTTGATCGGCTCCCCCACCGAGCCCAGCACCCGCAGCGAGCTGAGGTCGTGCTTCTGGGGCCACTCGGGACCCTGCTTCATGAACGCCCGGATCGCGGTCGGCGCGCAGTAGAGGATCGAGACCTTGTAGTCCTCGACGATCTGCCACCAGCGGTCCCAGCCCGGCGTGTCCGGCGCGCCTTCGTAGAGAACCCCGGTCGCGCCGTTGGCGAGCGGGCCGTACACGATGTAGCTGTGGCCCGTCACCCAGCCGATGTCGGCTGCGCACCAGTAGACGTCGTCGGGCTTGAGGTCGAAGACCGACCAATGAGTGAACGACGTGCCGACGAGGTAGCCCGCGCTCGTGTGGAGGATGCCCTTCGGCTTGGCCGTCGTCCCGCTCGTGTAGAGCAGGTACAGCATGTGCTCCGAGTCGACGGGCTCCGGCGGACAGTCGGCCGACTGCCGGTCGACGATGTCGTGCCACCACACGTCGCGGCCGTCGACCATGTGCACGCCGCCGCCAAGCCGGTCGACCACGATGCTGTGCTGGATCGTCGGCGCCGACGCGAGCGCCTCGTCGGCGTGGTGCTTCAGGTTCACCTTGTTGCCGCGTCGCCAGCCGCCGTCGGCCGTGATCAGGAGCTTGGCCTCGCAATCGTTGATCCGGCCCGAAAGGGCCTCTGCGCTGAAGCCGCCGAAGACGACGGTGTGCGGCGCCCCGATCCGCGCGCAGGCGAGCATCGCGATCGGCAGCTCGGGGATCATCGGCATGTAGATCGCGACCCGGTCGCCCTTCGTGACGCCGAGCTCGCGGAGCGCGTTGGCTGCCTTCGAGACCTCCCGCTGAAGATCGGCGTAGGTCAGGGTCCGGGTGTCGCCGGGCTCGCCGATCCAGTGGTACGCAACCTTTTCGCCGAGGCCGTTCTCGACATGGCGGTCGATGCAGTTGTAGGCGACGTTGAGCTCGCCGCCGACGAACCACTTGGCGAACGGGAGATCCCACTCGAGCGTCTTCTCGAACGGCTTCGACCAGCTGATCCGCTCGCGCGCCTGCCGCTCCCAGAACGCCTCCGGATCGCGCTGCGCCTCGTCGTACAGCTCGGCCGTGACGTTGGCCTGCTGCACGAAGGCAGGGTCCGGCGGAAAGGTCCTGAGCTCGGCGAGAAGGTTCTCGATCTCGGGTCCCGTTAGGGCCTGGGGCTCGACGCTCACGGCTGACTCCTTCGACCGCTCGGCACGCAGGGCCATCGTACCCGGAGACCGCCCGAGCGACCGTCGTCGCTACCCCGCGTCACGCCCCCTGCGGTGTCACGCCCGCTTCGCGAAGCGCTCCGTAGACACGCCGGCGGAGCTCGCGGATCGCCTCGTCCTCCTTCGCGGCGACGACACGCCCGCGGACCTGGATCGTGACGGTCGAGCCGATGCGGCCGATCCCGAGCACGCGTGGCGGCTCGAGAAGGACACCGTGCCAGGCGTCCTCGGCCGCCATCTCGGCGACGACGTCGTCGATGAGACGGCTCGTCGCGTCGATGTCGGCGCCGAACGGGAACGCGAGATCGAGCGTGATGCCGACCCAGACCCTCGTCCGGTTCGACGCGACCTTGATCTCGCCGTTCGGCACGCTGTGGACGACGCCATCCTCGTCCCGGAGCGTCGTCCGGCGCAGGCTGAAGTCCTCCACGATCCCGCTGACCCCGGCCACCGACACCGTGTCGCCCCGGCTGAACTGGTTCTCGATGAGGATCAGGACGCCCGTGAAGTAGTCGCGGACGAGGCTCTGTGCGCCGAACCCGACGGCGATCCCGACGACGCCGAGCCCGGCTACGGCGGGACCGATGTTGACGTCGAGCTTGTCGAGGATCATCACCCCGGCGATGAGGAACACGAAGGCGCGGAGGACGTTGGCGGCGAGGAGCTTGATCGTGTCCTTTCGCTTCTGGACCTCCACCTGCGAGAGCTCGCGCGCCGTCCCCTCGCTGACCTCGCGGTCGAGGAGCTCTTCGACGAGCCGGCTCACCAGCCGCTGACCGAGGCGGACGGTCAGCCAGGCCACGAACACGATGAGGACGATCGGAACGACGGTCGCCTCGATGAAGGGCAGGCTCTCACGCCAGGGCGACTGCTCGAGCATCGCGGCCTAGCCTAGCGGCCGGCCGCCGTGCGGGACCCGCCCGCCGACGACGGGTCCGCGCGCGTCAGGAAGCGGCGGCGATCCCGGCGGTGCCGCCCACCGCGACGCCGACACGATGGGCACCCGATCCGCCGAGCCGGACCGAGATCGCAGCGGCGGTCTCGCGGACCTCGCCGGCGAGCTCGGGCAGCCGTGCGGGCGTGAGGCGGAACGCGTGGCCCCAGACGTACGCGGCGGCGACGACCGTCCCGCGCGCGTCATGGACCGGTGCGGCGACGCCGTTCAAGGCGAGCTCGAACTCACCGATCGCCGTCGCATAGCCGCGGCGGCGGATCCGGGCGAGCTCTGCGAGCAGCGGCTCGAGCTCGGTGATCGTCCGCTCGGTGTAGCGATCGAGCCCCGCCCGGACGAGACGCATCACCTCGCGCTCGGCCAGGGCGGCCATCAGGACCTTTCCTGCCGCCACGCAATGCAGCGCGCAGGTCCGGCCCGTCCAGTCCCCGACCGCGACGAGGTTCGGCCCGTCGACCTGGCCAACGGTGAGGAGGAGGTCCTCGTCGAGGATGCCGAGCGCCGCCGTCTCATGAGTGAGCCGGGCGAGGCGCTCGAGCTCCGGCATGGCGATCGACCGGAGGTCGAGCGTTCGCTCGGCGCGCTCGGCGAGTCGGATGACGACGAGGCCCAGCCGGTACTTGCCGGACTCCTCGTCCTGCTCGACCAGTCCGCGCTTCTCGAGCGTCGCGAGCAGACGCGACGCAGTCGATTTGTGCAGGCCGAGCCTGCGTGCAAGCTCGGTGACGCCTGCCTCTCCCTGGCTCTCCCCGAGAGCCAGCAGGAGCGCCGCCGCGCGGTCAACGGACCGAACAGCGTTCCCGTCGAGGGTCATCGCACGTGTCCTCCCCCTGCGCTGAGGCTACCTCAGCTGGTGTTCAGGGACGCCTTGGCGCCTGACCGCTCGACACCCGCGCGCTGGTGCGCGCGATCCTCGAGCGCCTGATCGAGCGCCTCCCGGAACGCCGTGACGACTCGGTCGACGATGTCGCCTTCGGCGTGCGCTTCACAGATGAACCATGGCTCGCGGCTGTCGGGCTCCGGCATCGCGCCGTTCGCCTGCATCAGGACCGCGATCGCGTCATACAGCTCGTGGTCGGTGTTCGCCCAGTCGCGGTACTCGGTCGGCACGACGTCCGAGAACACGATCCCGAACATCGATGGGTGACCGGTGAAGGTGAACGCGAGCCCCTTCCGGTCGATCGCGTCCTTGACACCCGCCCGGATAGCGGTACCCGTCCCGTGGATGGTCGCGAGCGCGTCCGTGTCGCGAATGATCTCGAGCGTCTTCACCGCCGCTGCGGCTGCGACGCGGTTGCCCGCGTACGTGCCGCCGTGGCTGACCTTGTCGGGCATGAGGCTCATGATGTCGCGCCGTCCGCCGAAGGCGGCGGCGGGATAGCCATTGCCCATCGCCTTCGCGAACGTCCCGAGATCCGGGGTGACGCCGAAGTACTCGGCCGCGCCACCGCGCGCCAGCCGGAAACCGGTCTTGACCTCGTCGAAGATCAGCAGGATCCCGAACTCGCGCGTCAGCGCCCGCATCGCCTCGTGGAAGCCCGGCTGCGGCAGGATGCCCTGCGCGTTGCCGAGCACGGGCTCGACGATCACTGCCGCGATGTCATCGGCGTCGCGCTCGAAGAGCCGGCGAAGGAACTCGATGTTGTTGTAGCGAGCCGGGACGACCGTTCGCGCGACCGCCTCGGGGATCCCCCGTCCCCACGCCAGCCCGACCGGATTGTCGGCACTGCCGAGGTCGGCGACGTCGTTGGGCGTGACGCTGATCAGCGCGTAGTCGTGGAGGCCGTGGTACTGGCCCTCGAACTTGACGATCTTCGTCCGGCCGGTGAACGCCCGGGCGACGCGCATCGTGTGCATCGTGGCCTCGGTCCCCGAGACCGTCATGCGGGCCATCTCGACCCAGCCCGTCAGTTCACAGACGAGCTCCATCGCGCGGACCTCGTCCTCGCTCGTCAGGCTGAAGCTGACGCCACGCCGCATCCGCTCGTTGACGTAGTCGTCGACGCGGTCGTCACCGTGGCCGAGGATGACCGGGCCGTAGCCCATCCGGAGATCGACGAACTCGTTGCCGTCGATGTCCCAGACCAGCCCGCCCTTGCCGCGGTCGACGTAGATCGTCTTCTCGCCCCAGGCCCGGAAGTTCGAGTCGGTGCCGCCGGGCAGCGTCCGCGTCGCGCGCCGGTACATCTCGAGCTGAGCCGAGCGGCGAAGCTGACGGGCGACAGGCGCGGCCGGACCGGTGGACAAGGCGCGTGATCCTCAAAACCGTCCGGGAACGCGACGCGTGACGTGAAACAGATGTCGCGGGTGGCGGGACGGAG
>Ga0136846_1235423_pt1 | contig 12055 bp, 7 predicted proteins | sample HopSoiMetagenom2_FD_96841 | JGI IMG/M metagenome (GOLD analysis project Ga0136846, IMG submission 96841) | Grasslands soil microbial communities from Hopland, California, USA - 2 Assembly 2016 (version 4) | ecosystem: Environmental > Terrestrial > Soil > Grasslands | place: USA: Hopland...
CTGGATACTGCGGGCAGCCGCCCCCGGTGACCGGTGCCGGACGCGGTGAGCTGGAGGGGACGGTTCGCGTGAGCGAGATACCAGCGAAGGCCACGGAGTCCAAGGACCCGTCGGGCGGCGCGAGTGCGAGGGCCACGGGTGATGCCGCGGGCGGTGGGCCACGCCGTGCGGCGGACGCGGGGGGCCTCGCCGACGGTGACGCGATACGCGATGCGACACGTGAAACCACGCGTGACACCATGGGCGATCCGGTGCGCGATACGACACGTGACACCGTGCAGGACGACACGCGTGACGTGACAGGTGACCCCATGTGGCAGAGCAGCCCACCAGGCTCGATCTATGACTACATCAAGGTGGCGTCGTTCTCCATCGGCCCCGACGGCCTCGTCGACCAGTGGAGCCTGCGAGCCGAGAAGATCTTCGGCATCCCCGCCACGCGGGCCGTGGGCATGGACCCCATCGAGGCGTTCGTCGACCCCGATCTGCGGGAGCGCGGTCAGCGCAAGATGGCGGAGATCCTCGACGGGCGGGAGTGGACCGGCGTCGTACCGTTCCGGATCCGCGAACCCGACCTCGGTGAGGGCGGTCTGCGGGAGGGGCTCGCCGAGGTCTATGTGATGCCGACGCGGACGGAGGAGGGCGAGAAGGCCGCCGTGTGCATCGTCGTCGATGTCCGGACGCTGCGTCAGATCGAGACAGACCTCGCCGCCTCGCAGGCGATTTTCGGCCAATCCCCGTTCGGCTTCCTGCTGATCGACACCGACCTCCGGGTCCGGCGCGCCAACGAGCGCTTCGCCTCCATCTACGGCGGCACGGTCGACGACCACCGGGGCCGCGGTGTGTACGACTACCTGCACTCTCCCGAGGCGGAGCGGGTCTCGGCGACGCTGCGCCGGGTGCTGGAGACCGGCGACTCGATAACGGACATGCACATCACCGGCCTCGTGCCCGGCTCCGACGAGCGCCGGCACTGGTCGATCAACCTGTACCGCGTGCACAGCGGCACCGGCCGTCCCATCGGGGTCGCCTGGCTGGGACTCGACATCACCGCCCGCCGTGCCGCCGCCCGCGAGGCCGCCGCCGCACGGCGCAATCTCGCCCTTCTGAACGAGGCCGGCTCCCGCATCGGGAACTCCCTGGACCTGGAAACGACCGCGCGCGAACTCCTCGACGTCGTCGTCCCCGGCTTCTGCGACCTCGCGACCGTCGACCTGTACCAGGGGCTGCTGGCCGGCGACGAGACCCCGCCCGGCCTCGCCGACGGCAGCGCCGAACTGCGCCGCGTCGCCTTCGCCAGCGCCGTGTCCGACGCGCCCTTCGCCGGCGGCCAGGCACCCGTGTCCCTCGGCGCCGTGCACCACTTCCCGTTCAACTCGCCCTGCGCGGACGCCCTGCGCACCGCCCGCCCCCAGTTCGTCCCCGCCGAGGACAACGGCATCATCCAGTCCACGCTGGCCGTCCCGATGGTCGCCCACGACACCGTGGTGGGCCTCGCGCAGTTCTCCCGTACGAAGGGCAGCGAGCCGTTCGGGGAGCGGGACCGGGCGCTGGCCTGGGAGCTGGCCGCGCGGACCGCGGTCTGTATCGACAACGCCCGGCTGTACCGGCGTGAGCACGAGCGGGCGCTGATCCTCCAGCGCTCCCTCCTGCCCCCGGGCGACCCGGAGGCCTCCGGCCTCGACATCGCCTGCCGTTACCTGCCCGGCAACGCGGCCACCGAGGTCGGCGGCGACTGGTTCGACGTCATCGAACTCCCCGGCAACCGCACCGCGTTGGTCGTCGGCGACGTGATGGGACGGGGGCTGCGCGCCGCCGTCGCCATGGGTGAACTCCGTACCGCCGTCCGCACCCTGGCGCTCCTCGACCTCGAACCGGCCGAGGTCCTCTCGGCGTTGGACGAGATCGCGCGCGGCCTCGGCACCCCGGGCGGCGTCCAGCAGGCCACCCGCGCCGCCCGCCAGCCCCGCGACGCCGACCTCTCCGAGGTGTACCTCGCGACCTGCATCTACGCCGTGTACGACTCGGTGACCCGCAGGTGCACCTTCGCCAACGCCGGGCATCTGCCGCCCGTGCTCGTCGAACCCGGCGAGGACGCGCTGATGCTCGACGTGCCGCCGGGCATGCCGCTGGGCGTCGGCGGCGAGCCGTTCGAGGAGGTGGAGGTCGAACTACCCGAAGGTTCGCTGTTGGCGCTCTACACGGATGGACTGGTCGAATCCCGCGACCATCCCCTCGACGAGGGCCTGCAGGCGTTCGTCGGCGCCCTCCGCGACCCCTCCCCGCAGTTGGAGGACGTCTGCGACCACGTCCTCAGCACCCTCGACACCCACCACGGCGAGGACGACATCGCCCTGCTGATGGCACGTGTCCAGGGGCTGCCCGCCGATTCCGTCGGCGACTGGACGCTGCCGCGCGAACCGCGCAGTGTGGGCCGCGCCCGCGAGTACACCCGCACCCAGCTCACCGCCTGGGGCCTCGAAGCCCTCATCGACACCACGGAGCTGCTGGTCAGCGAGCTCGTCACCAACGCCCTGCGCTACGGCGAGGGCGAGATCAGACTCCGTCTCCTCCTCGACCGCATGCTGGTGTGCGAGGTGTGGGACGCCGGCCTGGTCCAGCCGCGCCGCCGCCGCGCCCGCGACACCGACGAGGGCGGACGCGGCCTCCAACTGGTCGGCCTGCTCAGCGCGGCCTGGGGCTCCCGCCGGACCCCGCGCGGCAAGACGGTCTGGTTCGAGCTCCCCCTGCCGGACGCGGGAACGGTCCTCGCGGACCCGGCGGAGGCACTGCTGAGCCTGTTCTGACCCGCCTGGAGCGACGCCGGACGCGCGCTCTCACGGGAACCCCGCGCTCATACGGGATTCCCGGCGAGTTCTTACGAAGCGACACCCCGCCGCGCCCGCGTGGCGGGCCCGCCGAACGAACCCGGCGCGCCGCCGGTCAGCGCGTCGGCCCCCGCGTCCGGCGGATCGCCGAGCAGGATGCCGCCGAGGACCGCGCCGGCGACGCCGTTCGTGTGCTCGGGCCGCCCGCCGTACGGGTTGCCGTGCGCGCGCACGTCCCGCTCGGCCAGTTGGCGGGCCTGCCGGGCGAAGGCGTCGGCCTCCACCGGGTCCCGGTCGAGGAGCCGGCGCGCCTCGGCCAGCCGCGTGCGGGCCTCGGCGCCCACCGCGCCCCGGTGCGTGCCGACGAAGCCGTCCGCCGCGTCGGTGGCCCCGCGCGCGACGAGCCGGAGGGCGCCGGGCACGGTCCCGAGGGGCGCGGACACGACAGTGACCCGGCGCAGGGCCTCCAGGGGGTCGTACGGCCCGGCGGCGGCCTCTTCCCGTACGGCGGCCAGCGTGGCCGCGGCGCGGCTGACATGCCCCTCCAGCGCACCGACGGGCACCCCCTGCGCCGTACCCGCGGCCAACCGCTCCCGTGCCTCCACGACCGCCGCCTCCGCCTCGTCCAGCGCGTCCGGAACCGCCTGTGCGGCGGCGGCCAGTGCGGACGCCAGCCGGTCGACGCCGTCCACGAACATCTCCGCCTGGGTGATCGCGCCCTCGGCGGCGCGCAGTTGCAGCACAGCCCCGTCCGGGTCGCCCAAGTCGGCCGACTGGCGGGCCCGGTTGAGCCCGGCCGTGGCGAACACCAGCCGGTCCTTCGCCTGTTCGACCTGGCCGGAGGCGAGATGCGACGCGGTCGGCCCGTACCGCTCGCGCAGGTCGGCGAGGGTGGCCTCCGCCGCACTCGTACGTCCGGTCAGCTCGCGGAAACGTACCTCGGCGTGCCGGAGCGCGCCGCTCATGTCCCGTTCCAGGGCACGCAGTTGGTCGAAGCCGGCGGCTTCCGCGTCCAGTCGCCGGCCCGCGTCCACACAGCGGGCGACGATCTCGTCGAGGGTGTCCCGGGAGGCCTCCGCCGGGTTGTCGTCGTAGGTCTGGCGCAGTTGGAAGGCGGCCGACAGTTCGGCTTCGGCGTACCGCACGGCCTGAGCGAAGGGGGCGACCGCGTCGGCCCCGAACAACCCCTCCACGAAGCCGAGTTCCTCCCGGCTGGTGCGCAGGCAGTCGTCGGCAGAGACCAGTGACCTGCGCGCCTGGCGGTCGAGTTCGGGGGTGGTGGCCCGAGCGACGGGAACCAGGCCGGCGGGAGCCGCCTGGGCCTTGGTACGGCGTCTGCGGCGGGCGTAGCTGTACGCGGCCACAGCTGTCGCCGCCCCCGCCGCCACCAGGGGCAGGACCAGATCGCCGGCGGAGGTCTTCTCCTCCGCGGCGGCGACGGCCCCGGCGTCGGACACGGCCGGTGCGCTGCCGACCACCGACACGGGGACGTCGTGTCCCTCGTCGGCCGCCGTCGCCGCGGGCAGCACCAGCCACAGCACGCCGATCACCCCGCCCAGCGCGGTGTGCGCCACGCGCACGGGTATGTGGGAGGCGGCTTGCCGCGGCCGGCCCCGGGGAAGGGAGGGCGTCACATTTGCGAGCGTATGGGGATGATCGCGGTCCCGCGACCGGGACGGGGCAGAGGGGGCGTGAGGGGCTGAGTGGGCAATATCCGCGCAGAGATGTTCGAAGGGGGCGGGAGATGCACGGGTACGCCGCGGGGGCGTTGATGTTGATGACGGGCGGTGCGGTGGTGCTCGGCGTGGTGGCGGTCGGAACCGGCTGGCTGCTGCCGTGGCCGCGCCGGTCGCGGATCCAGCGACCCGCGCTGTGGGGCTACGGGGCGATGCTCACCGGCACGGGCGTGTTCCTGCTGACGGCGGGGGACTCGTCGGACGCGTTCCACGGCACACCGGTCCTCCAGGAGGCCCTCTGGTTCACCGGCATGCCGCTGATGGTCGCGGGCGGCTGGTTCCCGTTGCTGTCCGCGCGGCAGCGCCTCGACACCTGACCGGCGCGTCCCCTGAAGTCACGAGTCCGCCGACCGCCTCCTGATCTTCGAGCCCAGCCACACCAGCGGGTCGTACTTGCGGTCGACTGCCCGTTCCTTCAAGGGGATCAGCGCGTTGTCCGTGATGCGGATGCCCTCCGGGCACACCTCGGTGCAGCACTTGGTGATGTTGCAGTAGCCCAGACCGTGCTCCTCCTGGGCCGTGCGTTTGCGGTCCAGGCCCGACTCCGCCGCCGCGTCCAGAGGGTGCATGTCGAGTTCCGCGACGCGCATCAGGAAACGCGGGCCGGCGAACGCGGGCTTGTTCTCCTCGTGGTCGCGGACCACATGGCAGGTGTCCTGGCACAGGAAACACTCGATGCACTTGCGGAACTCCTGCGACCGGTCCACGTCCTCCTGCATCATCCGGTACTCACCGGGCGCCACGCCCTCCGGCGGCACAAAGGCCGGCACCTCGCGGGCCTTGGCGTAGTTGAACCCGACGTCGGTGACGAGGTCCCGGACCACGGGGAAGGCCCGCAGGGGAGTCACGGTGATCGTCTCCTCGCGGGTGAACACCGACATCCGGGTCATGCACAGCAGCCGGGGACGCCCGTTGATCTCCGCCGAGCACGAACCGCACTTGCCCGCCTTGCAGTTCCAGCGGACCGCGAGGTCGGGGGCCTGGGTCGCCTGGAGCCGGTGGATGATGTCGAGGACGACCTCGCCGTCGTTCACCTCGACGGCGAAGTCCTTCAGCCCGCCGCCCTTCACATCACCGCGCCACACCCTGAAGCGGGCCTCGTAGCTGCTGCTCACGCTGCTGCTCACTCGTACAGCTCCTCGTCGGTGAGGTACTTGACCAGCTCCTCTTTCTCGAAGAGGGCGAGCAGGTCGGGGCGGACGGGGTCGGTGGTCTCGCGGGTGAGGTCGATCAGGCCGCTCGCCGGGTCGGTCGCCGCCAACCCGCCTGCGGGATCGGAGAGTTGGCACAGCAGGTTCACGTTGCGCCACGTGCGGTCCATCACCGGATGGTCCTCACGGGTGTGGCCGCCGCGCGACTCGGTGCGCTCCAGCGCCGCCAGCGCCACGCATTCGCTGACCAGCAGCATGTTCCGCAGGTCCAGGGCGAGATGCCAGCCCGGGTTGAACTGGCGGTGCCCCTCGACGCCGGCGCGCTGGGCCCGTACCCGCAGCTCGGCCAGCTTCTCCAGCGCCTGTTCCATCTCGGCCTCGCGGCGGATGATGCCGACCAGGTCGTTCATGGTCTGCTGGAGCTCCTGGTGCAGGGTGTACGGGTTCTCCGCCGGGCGGCTGTGCTCGCCGCCCGGAGTCGGTTCCTCCGCCGAGAAGGGGCGCAGCGCCTCCGCCGCGGCCGCGTCGATCTGGGCGTCGTCCACCGGGGGGCGGGTGGCGGCCGAGTTCGCGTACTCGGCGGCGTGCAGGCCCGCACGGCGGCCGAACACCAGCAGGTCGGAGAGGGAGTTGCCGCCGAGGCGGTTGGAGCCGTGCATCCCACCCGCGACCTCGCCGGCCGCGAACAGACCGGGCACCCCGCGTGCGGCGGCGGTGTCGGAGTCGACCGCGACACCGCCCATCACGTAGTGGCAGGTGGGCCCGACCTCCATCGCCTCGGCGGTGATGTCGACGTCCGCCAGCTCCTTGAACTGGTGGTACATGGACGGCAGCCGGCGCCGGATCACCTCCGCCGGCATCCGCGTCGAGACGTCCAGGAAGACACCGCCGTGCGGGGAGCCGCGGCCCGCCTTGACCTCGGAGTTGATGGCGCGGGCCACCTCGTCGCGGGGGAGCAGCTCGGGGGGCCGGCGGTTGTTGTCCGGGTCCTCGTACCAGCGGTCGCCCTCGGCCTCCGACTGGGCGTACTTCTCCTTGAAGACGTCCGGGATGTAGTCGAACATGAACCGCTTGCCCTCGGAGTTGCGCAGCACCCCGCCGTCGCCGCGCACCGACTCCGTGACGAGGATGCCCTTCACGGACGGCGGCCAGACCATGCCCGTCGGATGGAACTGCACGAACTCCATGTTGAGCAGCGGCGCCCCGGCGAGCAGCGCCAGCGCGTGACCGTCGCCGGTGTACTCCCACGAGTTCGACGTCACCTTGAAGGACTTGCCGATACCGCCGGTCGCGATGACGACGGCCGGGGCTTCGAGGACGAAGAAACGGCCCGTCTCCCGCTCGTACGCGAAGACACCGGAGACGACGTCACCCGCGGCGGAGCCGCTGTCAGGCACAGTCTTGAGGACGCGGGTGACCGTGCACTCCTGGAAGACCTTCAGCCGGGACTCGTAGTCGCCGGTCTCCTTCTTGTCCTGCTGCTGGAGGGAGACGATCTTCTGCTGGAGGGTGCGGATGAGCTCGAGTCCGGTGCGGTCGCCGACGTGGGCGAGACGCGGGTACTCGTGGCCGCCGAAGTTGCGCTGCGAGATCCGGCCGTCGCGGGTGCGGTCGAAGAGGGCGCCCCAGGTCTCCAGCTCCCAGACGCGGTCGGGGGCCTCCTGCGCGTGCAGCTCCGCCATCCGCCACTGGTTGAGGAACTTGCCGCCGCGCATGGTGTCGCGGAAGTGGACCTGCCAGTTGTCGTTCGAGTTGGCGTTGCCCATGCTGGCGGCGATCCCGCCCTCGGCCATCACCGTGTGCGCCTTGCCGAACAGCGACTTGCAGATCACCGCCGTACGGGCGCCACGCTCGCGTGCCTCGATGGCGGCGCGCAGTCCGGCGCCACCGGCGCCCACCACGACAACGTCCCATTCCTGGCGGTCGACCACGGACATCAGAAGCTGTTCCCTTTTCTCTAGAAGATGGTCGGATCGTCGAAAGCGCCGGAGGCGACCAGGTACACGTAGAAGTCGGCGAGCGCCACGCTCACCAGCGACGCCCAGGCGAGCAGCATGTGGCGGGCGTTGAGTTTCCCGACCCACTGCCAGGCGCGGTACCGCACGGGGTGCTTGGAGAAGTGCTTCAGCTTGCCGCCGACGATGTGCCGGCACGAGTGGCAGGAGAGCGTGTACGCCCAGATCAGCGTGATGTTGAGCAGGAAGACGAGGGTGCCGAGGCCCATGTGGCCCCACTCGTAGTGCTCGTCGCGGAAGGACAGGGCGGTGTCGTAGGTGAGGATGCCGGCGACCAGCAGTGCCGCGTAGAAGAAGTAGCGGTGGACGTTCTGCAGGATGAGCGGGAAGCGGGTCTCGCCGGTGTACTTCTTGTGCGGCTCGGCCACCGCGCAGGCGGGCGGGGACGCCCAGAAGCCGCGGTAGTACGCCTTGCGGTAGTAGTAGCAGGTCAGGCGGAAGCCCAGCGGGAAGATCAGGATGATGATCGCCGGGGAGATGCCCCACCAGCTGCCGAACAGATCGGCGTTCGGGCCGTGCCGCATGGGGGCGCAGTTGTCCGCCAGGCAGGGCGAGTAGAACGGCGAGACGTACGGGGCCGCGTAGTAGTCGGTGTTCGCGAACGCCCGCCAGGTCGAGTACACGATGAAGGCCAGCAGACCGGCGGCGGTGGCGGCGGGCGCCAGCCACCAGCGGTCGGTCCGCAGATGCGGGGCGTCGATGGCGGCGCGCGTACGGGTGCGTACGCCGCCGCTCTTCGGATGGGGGTCCGTGTCCGGTGGTTCGGTGCCAGTGGCCAAGGAGAGCTCCGGTCGGATTCTCAGGGGGCGTGCCGGTCGCGGGCGCCGAGTCCTTCGTCGTCCGAGTCCGTCCACAGGGTGTTGTCGTACGGGGTGTCGGAGATGGACACGAGGTCCGGGCGCCGGGATTCCGTGAGCCCCGGGGCGGCCTCGCGGAGCAGCGCGAGGCTTTCGCGCAGGTGGTTGGCGTCGCTGCGCAGGCGGCGCAGTTCCAGGCTGCCCTTGCCGATCTGCTGTTCCAGGCGGCCTGTGGCGCGCAGCAGGTCGTCGAGGCTGCGCTGGATGGATGTCAGTTCGTCGTTCACGGACATGACGTGACCTCACTTCCGTAGGCCGGAGCCTTGGGCGGCAACGTTCATGCGCCTGCGAGTGTTGCGCGTCACACCTCTCGGTGGGAAGGGATGTGCACCGATTGGCCGAGGCGCGTTGGTGCGTTCCGTGGTGCGCTGCGCCGCACGGGTGGGCTTCCCGGCCGTTGCCGCCGTGTCGCCGTCTGTTGCCGAACCCTTTCCTCTTCAGTGGCCGAATACATGCGATCAGCTCTATATCCCACCAAAAGTGATCATAACGCTCGCGGCTCCCGGAGGTAAGCAGAGATGTCCCACCACGGCGTCGGACTGCGCGCTGTCATGCGCTCGGTCGCCTTCCTCACCGCCGGCGTACTCGCCGTGCCCCTGCTCACCGCGTGCGGTGGCGACCAGGACGAAGAGAGCAAACCGCTCGCCGGGCAGGACATCGCCCCCGCCGGCCGCGCCCGGCTCGCCGACGGCGGCACCCTGCGCTGGGCGGTGGACTCCGTGCCGGAGACGCTCAACACCTTCCAGGCGGACGCCGACGCGACGACCACCCGGGTCGCGCAGGCCGTACTGCCGTCGATGTACCGGCTCGACGCGAACGGGCGGGCCAAGCGCAACGCGGACTTCCTGGAGTCCGCGAAGGTCGTCGACACCGAGCCCAAGCAGGTCGTCCTCTACAAGCTGCACCAGCAGGCCGTCTGGAGCGACGGCCGGGAGATCGGCGCCGCCGACTTCGCCGCCCAGTGGCGTGCCCTGTCCGGCAAGGACTCGGCGTACTGGACCGCCCGCAACGCCGGGTACGACCGCATCGAGAAGGTGCAGCGCGGCGCGAACGACCTCGAGGTCAAGGTCACCTTCAGCCGGCCCTACGCCGACTGGAAGTCGCTCTTCTCGCCCCTGTACCCCAAGGAGGTCATGGGCACCCCCGACTCCTTCAACGACGGGGCGCGGCGCAAGCTCAAGGTCACCGCGGGGGCGTTCAGCCTCAAGAAGGTCGCCAAGGCGGACGGCGATGTCGTCCTCGTACGCAACCCGCGCTGGTGGGGGCGCCCCGCCCGGCTCGACAAGATCGTGCTGCACGCCGTGCCGCGCGACAAACGCACCGAGGCGCTCGCCGCCGGTCAGGTGGACGTGGCCGAGGTCGACCCGGCCGAGGCCGAGCGCATCGTTCTCGCCTCGCGCGGCAAGCCCACTCCCCTCCAGGGCCCCGGCGCCGCGCTCACCCCGTCCCGCGCCCTGCCTTCCTGGGCCCGCGCCCACGGGTCCGACAAGGGCGCCGCCAGGGCGGAGGCCGGCGCCCGGCGCGAGCAGCGCGACGCGGCCACCCGATACGCCGCGCAACAGCAGTCGCTCAGCGCGTTCGAGGTGCGCAAGTCGCTGGAGCCCGCCTACACCCAGCTCGCCCTGAACGGCGCCGACGGCCCCCTCGCCGACGAGCGCGTCCGCCGGGCCGTCGCCCGTGCGCTGGACCGCAAGGAGATCGCCGGTCTCGTGCTCAAGCCCCTGGGGCTGCCCGCCGTACCCGTGGGCAGTCATCTCGCGCTCTCCGGGCAGGCCGCCTACGCCGACAACAGCGGCGCGCTCGGCGGCGAGGACACCGACGAGGCCGAGGCACTCCTCGCCGACGCCGGCTGGGTGCACGGCGGCCCGGTCGGGAAGCCCGAGAAGAAGGCGGGCGAGAAGGTCGCCGGGGGAGAGGGCAAGAAGGCCGGCGGCCAGTCCGCCTCCCCGAAGTCCTCGCCGAAGTCACCGAAGGGCTCGCCGAAAGCTTCTCCGAAGGCCTCCAAGAAGGCCGGTAAGAGCAGCGAGACCAGCGGCGAGGACGACGGAACCTATGTCGTCGGCGACGACGAAAAGCCGTACGGCGAGCCCGTCCGGGAGGACCACCAGGACCCCCGGGATTCCCAGCGCGGCCACGCCAAGACGAATCTCGCCCACGTCGGCGAGCAGCCCGCCCGCGAGCACTCGGACCGGGGCGGTGTGCCCGGGGGTGCCTACGCGCCCAAGGGCACCCCCGCTGCCGCCGGGGCCGCCGCCGGGGCGCTCGCCAAGGACGGCAAGCCGCTGACCCTGCGGTTCGTGCTGCCGTCGGGGCCGGGCTCCGCGACGCTGCGGGCCGTGGGCGAGCGGATCGCGCGGATGCTGGACCGGGTCGGTATCCATACAGCCGTCACGAAGGTGTCCGACGACAGCTACTTCAAGGATCACATCGCCAACGGGGAGTACGACCTGGCCCTGTACTCGTGGCCCACGTCCGCCTTCCCCGCCACCGACGCCCGGCCCATCTACGCCAAGCCGGTGCCCGCCGCCGACGGTTCGCTCAACGTCGAGCAGAACTACACCCGCGTCGGCACCGACCAGGTGGACCAGCTGTTCGACCAGGCCATCGCCACCCTGGACGAGGGTAAATCGGCCAAGCTGGTGCGCAAGGCCGACGCCCGGATCTGGGCGGCCGGCGGGTCCATTCCCCTCTTCCAGCGGCCCCAGCTCATGGCCGTGCGGAAGAACGTCGCCAACGTGGGCGCCTTCGGCTTCCAGACACCCCGCTACGAGGACATGGGGTTCCTGAAGAAGAGCGCGACACCGGGCAGCAAGCCTTAGGGCCTGTCCGGCGGATCAAGCCGGAGACGCGAGTCGTGGCACGCCCTCCCCCAGAGGGGGGACCCCCAGCGGCGTTGTCGTCGGTTGCCGACTCCCCCACTCTCGACTGCGCTCGACCGGGGGGACCCCCATCGCGTCGACGCCCTCCTCCGCCTTGCAGCTGGACGCACCACGACTCGCTCACGCACGCCGACGAGGCACCGCCGCTTTCCTCCGGCCTGACCCGCCGGACAGGCCCTCCCCGACCGTGACGGTCGCCTCACCCGTACGGCCCGGCGAGCCCCTACCGCGCCGGGCCCGTACGATGGGGTAAGGCCGTGGCATGTTCAGCCCGGCAGGGTCCGCGTAACACAGATGTACGCGCAGGCCATCCACTCAAGCCGGGAGTACGCCGCAATATGGCCACGCGCCACGACATCCGCAACGTCGCCATCGTCGCCCACGTCGACCATGGCAAGACCACCCTGGTCGACGCCATGCTGAAGCAGGCCGGTGCCTTCGCCGCGCACGCCGCCGAGTCGCTCGACGACCGCATGATGGACTCGAACGACCTGGAGCGTGAGAAGGGCATCACGATCCTGGCCAAGAACACGGCCGTGAAGTACCACCCGAAGGATGGCGGCGACGTCATCACCATCAACATCATCGA
>Ga0136846_1213639_pt1 | contig 12054 bp, 12 predicted proteins | sample HopSoiMetagenom2_FD_96841 | JGI IMG/M metagenome (GOLD analysis project Ga0136846, IMG submission 96841) | Grasslands soil microbial communities from Hopland, California, USA - 2 Assembly 2016 (version 4) | ecosystem: Environmental > Terrestrial > Soil > Grasslands | place: USA: Hopland...
CTGTTCTTCCAGGTCTTCGACAAGGGCTGGATGGAGGACGGCGAAGGCCGCCAGATCGACTTCAAGAACACGCTGATCCTGCTGACCACCAACGCCGGCACGGAGATGATCGCCAACCTCTGCAAGGATCCGGACCTGATGCCCGATCCGGAGGGCATGGCCAAGGCGATCCGCGAGCCGCTGCTCAAGATCTTCCCGCCGGCGCTGCTGGGCCGTCTCGTCACGATCCCGTACTACCCGCTGTCCGACGAGATGCTGGGCAAGATCGTGGAACTGCAGCTGGGCCGCATCAAGAAGCGCGTCGAGGAGCGCTACAAGATGCCGTTCAACGTCGGCGCCGACGTCGTCAAGCTGGTGGTCAGCCGCTGCACCGAGAGCGAGTCGGGCGGCCGCATGATCGATGCGATCCTCACCAACACCATGTTGCCGGAGATCTCGCGCGAGTTCCTCGAGCGCATGATGAAGGGCGAGGCCATCAAGGGCGTGAAGGTGGGCGTCACCGACAACGAGTTCAGCTACTCGTTCGACTGACGCGGCGATCCGCGGGGCGCCGTGTCGAGCCTGTGGTCTGCCGCGGCGCCTTCATGGCGCGCGACGTCCCGACGTCGTGCCGCGCGGCGCGGCGGCGGCCCGGGGGCCCGGGCGAGGCGTCGTCGATGACCAGCCGCGCCCCGCCCCCGCGGTTCGAGCCTTGCGCCTTCGAGGGCGTGCGCTACGAGGCCGAGTACGCCACCACGAACCAGGCGCCGCGCACGCGCTCGGGAGGCGTCGTCGCCCATGACGAAGCCAGCGGGCGCAAGCTCTGGTCGGTGACGCTGTGGACGACGGTCGACGACGATTCGGGCCTGTCGATCCCGCCGCGCTACCTGCAGCGCATCACGCGCGGCGCGAGCGTCGGCGAGCTGCGCGTCGAGGACGAACACGGGGTGGTCCACCACCTCGACCTCGCGAGCCGCGCCGTGCGGCGCGAGGAGCGCGCGACAAGGCGCCCGGCGCCGGGGCGGAGCGGCTGATGGTCGACTGGAACCGCAAGTTCCGCAGCGAATACGACGCTGCGCGCGAGGTGCTCGCGTCCCCCGAGGCCTTCGAGCCCGACTGGCAGCCGGTCGTCGCGCACCTGGCGCGCCTGATGGGTCTCGACGGGTTCGACGTGGGCCGCGCCGAGGCGCTCGACGAACTGCGCCGCCGCGCCACGCAGGGCGCCGCCGAGTGCGTGGACGAGGCCGAAGGCCTGCTGCGCGCGGTGGGGCCGGGGGCCGACGGCGGACGGGTCGCCGACGACGCGCGCCGCCGCGCCGCCGCGCTCAAGCTGCTGCGTCACGTCTACCTCGAGGCGCGCGCAGGCAGCCGCGGCGTCTGGATCGTCGCGCTGCCGTCGGCGTTCACCGACTGGCCCAGCACGCAGTTCGCCGGCGAAGCGGCCAACCTGGCGGGGGCGCGCCAGCTCCTGGCCGGCCACGCCGAGCACTTCGACGTACGCGCGCGCCGCTGCCTCGGCGCGGCAGCGCAGCAAGGTCTCGCCTGGTGCCAGCGCGCCGCCATGGTGCTGGCCGACGCGCGCCGCGCGCGCGAGGGCGCATCCGCGGAGCGCGGGGACGCCCGTGCGCTGGTGCGGCGCTGGTTCGTGGAACCGGGCGCCGGCGAGGCCGCGGTCGACAGGCTGGCGGCCACGCTCGCGCGCGGCTTCAAGGACATCGTCGCATCGCTCAATCGCGGCCGCTTCGTCATCACCGACTGGGTGCCGCTGCGCGCGGCCAGCACCGGGCTGGAGGCCGAGTTCCTGCGCACGGAGGCCTTCGCGTTCCGTTCGCGCAGCGAGGGCATGGATGTCGTCTACGTCGAGGGCGCCTTCTTCGACGACGTGGCCGGCAACGTGCTGCGCGGCCAGGCGAACTGGACGCGCATCCTGGTGCACGAACTGTCGCACCTCGTCTGCGGCACGCACGACGTCGACGACGGCCAGACGCGGTACGCCTGGGCGGGCATCGGCCCGCACGCCGGCTATCCGAGCGGCGAGACGATCCGCAACGCCGACAACTGGGCCTTCTTCGCGGCCGACTGTGCCGGGGCGCTCACGGCGGGCCAACGGGCGACCGCGTTGCGCAGGACCTGAGCATCCGGCCCGCTCGGAAGGCGGGCAACGGCACGGCCTGCGCGGGCATGCCGGCGATGTACCGCGGCGGGCGGCAGGTCGGGCCGGGCTTCACCGCGGGACGAACCTCAGAACACGCCGCCCCCTGCTGGAATGTTCTGGCCGGTGGTCCAGCGTCCTGCATGGCTCGCCAGGAAGGCGAAGGTCTCGGCCACGTCCTCGGGCTTTCCGACGCGGCCAAGGGGGGACGCGCTCGCGGCCACCGCCCGGTCGCGTCCCGGCAGCATGTCGGTGTCGGTGAAGCCGGGCGACACGGCGTTCACCGTCACCTGCCGTGGCCCGAGTTCGCGCGCGAGGACGCGCACGAACTGCTCGACGGCGGCCTTGCTGCCCAGGTAGGCGGACAACTGGGTCATCAGCATCCGGGTGCCGCCGGTCGACGTGGCCAGGATGCGACCGCCATCGCGCACACGCCGCGCGGCCTCCTGCAATGCGAAGAAGGTTCCCCTCGCATTGACGCCAAAGACCCTGTCGTAGTCCTCTTCGGTGAGGTCGGCCAGCGGTTTGATCACGACCACGCCCGGGTTGACCACGACGATGTCGATGCCGCCCAACGCCTGCTGCGCTGCATCGAACAGCCGCCGGATCGAGGCGGTGTCGCCCAGGTCGGCCTGGAACGACCGCGCGCTGCCGCCGGCACCGGCGATGCTCTCGAGCACCGATCGAGCCGCCGTTTCGTCCTGCACGTAGCTGAAGGCCACGGCCGCGCCGTTGGCGGCGAGGCGCTCGGTCACCGCGCGGCCGATGCCGCGCGAGCCGCCGATCACAAGCGCAGTCTTGTCATGAAGAGGGCCGGTGGATGTCATCTTGCGTCCTTCGCCCGTGGGGCATGGCGGGTGTTCGGAGGGGTCGCCCGTTTCGATCACGTCAGGTCTTGACGTCCATAAACGGAGGAATATACTCCGCTTATGGCATGCGTCAACCTGGCCCCCCAACCCGGGCCGGGCGTCGATGTGCCCCGGCCCGGCGCCAGGCAATCGGGGATCCTTCATGCGGGCAGAACAGGAACAGGGAGCGCCATGCGCGCCGATGCACAACGCAACCGCCTGCGGCTTCTGGACGTCACGATCGAGCTGATTCTTGAAGCCGGCGGCGAACCTTCGCGGGATGCCATCGCCGACCGTGCCGGCGTCGGCATCGGAACGCTCTACCGGCACTTTCCCGACCAGCAGGCCCTTCTGCACGCCGTGGCTCGACATGCGCTCGAAAAGAGCATCGGTGCCGGCGAAGCGGTCCTCGAGAACGCCAGCGACGGTGTCGACGCGCTGCGGCAGTACATGCACGCCGCGCTGGACAACGGCATCGGCGTGGTCAACATCATCCACCCGCTTCTCGAGAGCCACGAATGGCCCGACCTTCGCGCGCGTGCTGGAGCCCTGTTGAAGGTCATCGTTGCCCGCGCCATCCAGGACGGCATGCCTGGCGGCGACGTCTCCGAACGAGACATCGTCCTGGCCATGATCCGCTTCGCGCGGCCACTTGCCATCGGGCTACCACTGGACGAGGAACGTGCCATGGCTCATCGGCACCTGGATTTCTACATCGACGGCCTGTGCCTTCGGCACGGCCGGCAAATCGAGCCGTCATCGGCTGCACATCCGCAAGGAAACGTCCATGCAAATCCTCGATGAAGGCCCGTTCTTCCACGGCACGAAGGCAGACCTGCGAGTCGGCGACCTGCTTGCCGCGGGGTTCACCTCCAACTACCGGGACGGCCTGGTGATGAACCACATCTACTTCACGGCCCTGAGCAAGGGCGCCGGCCTGGCTGCGGAAGTCGCCAGAGGCAGCGGCAGGCCGCGGGTCTACATCGTGGAACCCACCGGGGCGTTCGAGAACGACCCCAACGTGACGGACAAGAAGTTCCCGGGCAACCCGACACGCTCCTACAGAAGCCGCTTCGCCTTGAAGATCGTCGGCGAATTGCAGGCGTGGGAGAAGTTCGATGCCGAGTTCATCCTGGCGCTGAGACGCAAGGTCCGGGAAGGCATGGGAGAGATCATCAACTAGGCGCGCATGGCACGGCCACGTGGGCGATGGCGTCCCGGCCGGCTCGGTCCGGCGCGCTACATCGGCTTGAACAGATGCACGTAGGCCCGGCTCACCGGGAGCTCGTCCTTCCAGCCGGCGATGCGCACGAACAGGCGGCTGGCGTCGTCGCGCCGCGTGCCGGCCAGGTGGGCCAGGTTGACGATCGTCGAGCGGTGGATCTGCCAGAACTGGTCGGGGTCGAGCTGCGCGGCGAGCTCGGTGATCGGGGCACGGATCAGGTATTCGGCCCGCGCGGTGCGCACGCAGGTGTACTTGTCGTCGGCGTGGAAGAACATCACCTCGGCGACCGGCACCTGGTGCGTCAGCTCACCCTGGCTCGCGCGGATCCAGCGCAGCGGCGGCGCGGCGGGCGCGGTCGGCCGCAGCGCGCGCAACGCGCGGGCGAGACGGTCGTCGTCGACGGGCGCCGCGTCGGGCGAAGCCCCGGCCGGCGGCGCGAGCGCGCGCCGCAGGCGTTCGACGGTGCGGGCCAGGCGTTCGGCGGTGACGGGCTTGAGCACGTAGTCGAGCGCGGCGGTGTCGAACGCGGACAGCGCGTACTCGTCGTAGGCGGTGACGAAGACGACGCGCGTCAGGCCCTCGATGCCGGCGGCCACCTCCAGGCCGGTCAGGCCAGGCATCTGGATGTCGAGGAAGGCGATGTCGGGCTGCAGTTCGGCGATCTTGGCGGCCGCCTCGAGGCCGTTGCGCGCGATGGCGGCGATCTCGAGATCCGGCCACAGCTTCAGCAACTGGTCGCGCAGGTAGTGGGCGAGGTGTTGTTCGTCGTCGGCGATGAGGGCTCGGGTCATGGTGTGGGCGTCTTTCGAGGTCGTCGAATTGTCAGGCGGCGCGAGCGTCCTGCCAGGGGATCACGAGGCAGGCGCGCGTGCCGTGGCCGTCCTCGAGCTCGGACAGCGTGAGCCGCGCGGCGGCGCCGAAACGGGAGCGCAGGCGCTCGCGCAGGTTGGCCAGTGCGATGCCGTTGCCATCCGCGCCGCCCGCGACGAGGCGGCGCGGGCGATTGGCCGCGGCGGCCAGGCCCGCGCCGTCGTCCTCGACGCAGACCTGCAGCGAGTCGCGGCCGTCGACGGCCAGGCGCAGCGCCTTCACGCGCACGGTGCCGCCCTCGACCTGCGGCTCGAGCCCGTGCTTGACGGCGTTCTCGATCAGCGGCTGCAGCACCAGCGGCATCAGCGCCGCACGGCGCAGTGCGTCGTCGGCCGCGATCTCGAAGCGCAGCCGCTCGTCCATGCGCGACTGCATCAGCTGCAGGTAGCGCCCGGCCAGGTCCAGCTCGGCGCCCAGCGTGCTGTCGTCCCCGCGCAGGCTGCCCAGCGACGCGCGCAGATAGTCCGTCAGTGCCTCCAGCGTGTGCTTGGCGCGCGCGGCGTCGGTGTCGACCAGGCAGATGACGTTGGCCAGCGTGTTGAACAGGAAGTGCGGCTCCATCTGGCCCTGGAGCAACCGCAGCTGCGCCTCGTTGGCGCGCATGCGGGCCTTGATTTCCTTGTGGCGCAGCGAGAAGTACAGGTGGAACAGCAGGCTCATCAGCAGCGTGACCACCGCCAGCGAGATGACCATGCCGGAGGTCAGCGCCGACACCATCGGCGCGCGGCCGTAGATCAGGGCGATCCCGATGGGCCAGCCGATGGCCGTGCCCAGCAGCGGGATGGCGCTGAAGAACGCCGTGCGCCTCCAACCGGCGAGCGTCGCGAGCCAGGCCGTTCCGAACCACCGGAAGACCAGCTTGAACAGGCCCTGGATCGCGAAGCTGATGATGGCCGAGACGATGTAGTTGCGTCCCAGCCAGAGACCCCATGTCGACCCATCCAGCCAGTCGGCGACGGTGCGGGCCGTCGCCACGAAGCCGATCACGGTGAACACCAGCGCGAAACCGCCGGCCCACACGAAGGTCCAGAAGATCTGCCACCCGACCGGCGCGGGGGGCTGCTCGGCATCCATCCAGCTGCGCCACGACCCGCGCAGCGCGGCCAGCAGGGCCTTGGAGTGGGAAGTGTTCGTCATGCGGCCAGTGTAGGCAGCCTGCGCGGTCGCGGCGGGCAGCGCGTGACGGATCGCCAGCCGGGACGGCGAATCGACGACGGGCGGCGCGAACGGCGGGCGCCGGAACGGCCGGTCACCCCTCGTAGAATCGCGAGCCAACCCCCCGCTTCCTGAAAACAACGACCATGCAAGTCCAAGCATCCGCCTTCAAGGCCTACGACATCCGCGGCATCGTCGGCGAGGCGCTCGACGAGACCTTCGCCGAGCACCTCGGCCGGGCATTCGGCAGCGAGGCGGTGCGGCTGGGCGAGAAGGCGGTGGCGGTCGGCCGGGACGGCCGCGTGTCCGGCCCGCGCCTGGTGGCGGCGTTGATCAAGGGCCTGGCATCGACCGGGCTCGACGTGGTCGACCTCGGCGCCGTCACGACGCCGATGCTGTACTACGTCGCCGCCACGCGCGGCGGGCACGGCTGCCACTCCGGCATCCAGGTCACCGGCAGCCACAACCCGAAGAACTGGAACGGCTTCAAGATGGTGCTGGCCGGCCGCGCGATCCACGGCGCGGACATCCAGAAGCTGCGCACGCTGATGGAGACCGAGACATACGCCAGCGGCGCGGGCCGCGTCGGCGCGATGGACATCCTCGCCGAGTACACCCACCGCATCGTCCACGACTGCAAGCTGTCCCGGTCGATGAAGGTCGTCGTCGACTCGGGCAACGGCATTCCCGGCGCGTCGGCGCCCGGCATCCTGCGCGCGCTCGGCTGCGAGGTGATCGACCTCTTCAGCCGCGTCGACGGCGAGTTCCCGAACCACCATCCCGATCCGTCCAAGCCCGAGAACCTGGTCGACCTGATCCGCACCGTGCACGCCACCGAGGCCGAGCTGGGCCTGGCGTTCGACGGCGACGGCGACCGCCTCGGCGTGGTCACGCGCAGCGGCAGCATCATTTATCCCGATCGCCAGCTGATGCTGTTCGCGCGCGACATCCTCGGCCGCGTCAAGGGCGCGACCGTCATCTACGACGTCAAGTGCTCGCAACGGCTGCCGGTGGCCATCCGCGAGGCCGGCGGCGAGCCGCTGATGTGGAAGACGGGCCACTCGCTGGTCAAGGCCAAGCTCAAGGAGACCGGCGCGCCGATCGCCGGGGAGATGAGCGGCCACATCTTCTTTTCCGAGCGCTGGTACGGCTTCGACGACGCCACCTACACCGCGGCGCGGTTGCTGGAGATCCTCTCGCGCAGCTCCGACCCGAGCGCCGTCCTCGAGGAGCTGCCCACCAGCTTCAGCACGCCCGAGCTCAACGTCGCCTGCGCCGAGGGCGAGCCGCCGCGCATCATCGAGCGCCTGCTCGCGGAAGCGACCTTCCCGGGCGCCGAGATCCTGACCATCGACGGCCTGCGTGCCGAGTACGACGACGGCTTCGGCCTGATCCGCGCCTCGAACACCACGCCGGTGCTCGTGCTGCGCTTCGAAGGCCACACCGAAGCGGCGCTGCAGCGCATCCAGCACGACTTCATGGAGGCGTTGCGCAAGGTCAAGCCGGACGCGCACGTCGGCGCCGCGGCGCACTGAGCCCGCGCCCGTGCCGCAGCACAAGATGACGCTCAAGCAGCGCGCCGCGCTCGCTGCGTACACGTTCGCGTTGCGCCTGCTGCTGCCGGCCATCCTGCTGCGCTACTGGTTGCGCGGCCGCAAGGAGCCGGGCTACCGCGTCGCGATGCGCGAGCGCCTGGGCTGCGGCCCGCAGGTCGAGCCGGGCTCGCTGTGGCTGCACGCCGTCTCGCTCGGCGAGACACGCGCCGCGACCGCGCTGGTCGAGGCGCTGCGCGCGCGCCGGCCGGACATGCGGCTGCTGTTGACGCACGGCACCGCCACCGGCCGCGAGGCCGGCCAGGCCTTGACGCGCCATGGCGACCACCAGTCCTGGCTGCCGCTGGACACCCCCGGGGCCGTGCGTCGCTTCCTGGTGCGCACGCGGCCCGCGCTGGGCGTGCTGATGGAAACCGAGATCTGGCCCAACCTGCTGCATGGCGCCGAAGGGCGCGGCGTGCCGATGGTGCTGGCCAATGCGCGGCTGTCGGAAAAGAGCGCGCGCCAGGGCGAGCGCTTCGGCGCGCTGATGCGCCCGGCGGCGGCGGTGGTGACGGACGTGCTGGCGCAGAGCGAGGACGACGCCGAGCGGCTGCGCGAGGCCGGCGCCCGGCGCGTCGCGCTGTCGGGCAACCTGAAGTTCGACGTGCGGCCCTCGCCGGCACTGCTGTCGCGCGGCAAGCGCTGGCACGCGGCGATCGGCCGGCCGGTGGTGCTGGCCGCGATCACGCGCGAGGGCGAGGAGGCCGAGCTGATGCGCGAGTGGGGCCGCATCCAGGGCCGCCCGCCGTTCCTCGTCGTCGTGCCGCGCCACCCGCAACGCTTCGACGAGGTGGAGGCGCTGCTGGTGGCCAACGGCCTGCGCGTGGCGCGCCGCAGCGCGTGGGGCGAGTCGCCGCCGGTCGAGGCGTTGAAGGCGGATGCGTGGCTGGGCGATTCGCTCGGCGAGATGCCGCAGTACTACGCGAGTGCCGACGTCGCGCTGCTGGGCGGCAGCTTCATGGCGCTCGGCGGGCACAACCTGATCGAGGCCGCGGCCTGCGGCTGCCCGATCGTGATGGGCCCATCCACCTTCAACTTCGCCGAGGCCGCGAAACAGGCCACGCTCGCCGGCGCGGCCTGGCAGGAGCCCGACATGGCGCACGCGCTGCGTCGCGCGCTGCAGGTGATCGACAGCGAGCTGCGCGAACTGGCGAGCCAGCGCGCGCTGGCCTTCGCCGCCACGCACAAGGGGGCGGCGGACCGCATGGCCGATCGCATCGTGCGCTTGCTGTAGGCCGGAGTCGATCATGCAGGCGGGCCGCATCATCTTGCTCAATGGCGCTTCCAGCGCCGGCAAGTCGACGCTGGCGCGGGCGCTGCAGTCGCAACTGCCGGAGCCGTTCTGGCACTGGTCGATCGACCACCTGCTGGCGGCGGGCGTGCTGCCGCGCGAGCGCATCGCCGCCGGCGAGTTCGACTGGAAGGCGATGCGCCGGCCGTTCCTCGACGGCTTCCTGCGGACGATCCCGGCGCTGGCCGCGGCCGGCAACGACCTGATCGTCGAGCACATCGTCGAGACCGCCGACTGGATGCGCTCGCTCGTCGAACTGCTCGCGCCGTTCGACGTCTTCTACGTGGGCGTGCGCTGCCCGCTGCCCGAACTGGTGCGGCGCGAACTCGAGCGTGGTGACCGGCGCGTCGGCTCGGCGCGCGAGGACGACGCCTGCACGCACGGTTTCGGCGCCTACGACGTCGAGGTCGACAGCACCCGCGCCGCGCCGGACGAACTGGCTGCCGACGTCCTCGGGGCGTGGCACGCGCGGCGCGCGCCGGGCGCATTCGCGCGCATGGCCGCGCCGGCGCGCTGACGCGTCACGCGCGCGCGAGGCGCCGTAAGATCGCCGTTCATCCGAACCCGGGAGCCGATGTTGAAACGCTTGAACTCGACGGTTGTCGCGGGCGCGCTGTGCGCCGCATTCGCCGGCGCCGCGTCGGCGCAGAACGTCAAGGTCACGCCACTCGGCGGCATCGACGGCGAGTTCTGCGCGCAGGATCGCGCGCTCGTCTTCGAAGATCCGGACGGCACCCGCCTGCTCTACGACCCGGGCCACACGGTGGCCGGCGGGGGCGACCCGCGGCTGGGACGCATCGACGTCGTGCTGCTGAGCCACATGCACAACGATCACCTCGGCGAGGCGCACATCAAGGCGGTGGGCGCAGGCACCTGCGGCAAGCCCGACATCTCGGTGCCCACGCCCGACTCCAACGTCGTCGACATCGCGCTCGCCAAGAAGGCGAAGATCGTGACGGGCAGCGAGATGCCGCCATTCTTCGCCGCGCGGCTCAGGAAGAACGGCGGCGACCCGGCCAATTCGGTGCTGGCGCGATTCGGCGGCAGCGTCACGGTGGGCGGCGTGAAGATCGCGACCGTGGCCGCGCTGCACAGCAACGGCGTCGACCCCGCCTACATCGGCGGCGCGGCCGGCGACGCGATGAAGGCGGCGGGCGTCGCCGGCGACGTCGGTCCGGCCACCGGCTATGTGCTGCGCTTCAGCAACGGGCTGGTCGCCTGGCTGTCCGGCGACACGGGCATCCTCGCCGACCAGCAGGTCGTCGTCCGCGGCTACTACCACGCCAGGCTCGCCGTCATGAACATCGGCGACGGCTTCACCACCGGCCCCGCCGAGGCGGCGTACGTGATCGACGACCTCGTCAAGCCGGCGTCGGTGATCCCGTCGCACGCCAACGAGGTCGGCACCGTCGACGGCAAGGTGCGCGAAGGCAGCAGGACCGAGGCGTTCACGAAGGCGGTGCATGTGCCGGTGCACGTGCCGCTGTCGGGCCGCACGATGCAGTTCGACGCCGGCGGCCAGTGCGTGGCGGGGTGTTGAGCGGCAGGCCATGGCCAGGCTCGACGTCCAGCCCCTGACCCCCGATCGCTGGGCGGACCTCGAGGCGATCTTCGAGGCTCGCGGCTGCTCGGTCGCGCGCGGCTGCTGGTGCATGTACTACCGCGTCAGCGGCAAGGAGACCGGCTTCACGCGGCCCGGCGACGCGCAGCGCGAGCGCAGCCGGCAGGCGTTGCGGGCGATGGCGGGCGACGACCCGCCGCCGGGGCTGGTCGGCTACCGCGACGGCGTGCCGGTGGGCTGGATCTCGCTGGGCCCGCGCGAGGACTACGCCAAGCTGGCGCGCTCGCCCACGATGAAGGCGGTGGACGACCAGCCGGTGTGGTCCATCGTCTGCTTCGTGGTGCCGTCCGAATTCCGCAGGCAGGGCGTCGCGCGCGACCTGCTGGCCGGCGCGATCCGCTGGGCCCGCCGGCGTGGCGTGCGCCTGCTGGAGGCCTACCCGGTCGACAAGTCGCACCCGTGCGCGAGCGATGCGCCATGGTTCGGTTCGAAGGCGCTGTTCGACGAGGCCGGCTTCGAGGAGGTGGCGCGCCGCAAGCCGGCGCGACCGATCGTGCGGCTGCGACTGGCCGCGAGGTAGGGCTCTTCAGGCGCTCAACGCCGCCTGGTGCGCCACGATCCAGCGGGCCAGCTCCGCCGCCGGCAGCGGGAGGCTGATCAGTTCGCCCTGCAGAAGATCGCAGCCGTGGTCGACGAGGAAGCGGCGCTGCTCCTCGTTCTCGACGCCCTCGGCCACCACCGTCAGCGACAGGCCCTGCGCCATCTGCACCACGGCGCGCGCGATGGCCACCGAGCCGCGCTGGTGCGGCAGGTCGCGCACGAAGGAGCGGTCGATCTTCATGCCGTCGATCGGCAGCTCCTTCAGGTGCGCGAGCGACGAGTAGCCGGTGCCGAAGTCGTCGACCGACACCCGCATGCCCAGCGCCTTGAGCTGCTGCAGCGTGCGCTTGACGTCGCCGAGGTCGTCCATGAGCATGCGCTCCGTGAGCTCCAGCTCGAGCCACTCGCCGGGCACGCCTTCCTCGCGCAGCACCTGCGCCACCGCGTCGACGAAACCGTTGGCGCGGAACTGCATGCTCGAGAGGTTGACGGCGATCGGCACGTCGATCAGCCCCTGCGAGCGCCACTGTAGCGCCGTGCGCGCCGCGCTGCGCAGCACCCACTGGCTGATCGGCAGCATCACGCGCTGCTGTTCCGCCAGCGCGATGAAGGCATCGGGACGCAGCATGCCGCGCTCGGGGTGCATCCAGCGGATCAGCGCCTCGATGCCCGCCAGCGCGCCGTCGCGGGCGCGCACCTGCGGCTGGAAGTGCAGCACGAACTCCTCGCGCTGCAGCGCCTGCGTGAGCTGGCTCTCGAGCACCAGCGCGTCGTAGGC
>Ga0136846_1229057_pt1 | contig 12053 bp, 10 predicted proteins | sample HopSoiMetagenom2_FD_96841 | JGI IMG/M metagenome (GOLD analysis project Ga0136846, IMG submission 96841) | Grasslands soil microbial communities from Hopland, California, USA - 2 Assembly 2016 (version 4) | ecosystem: Environmental > Terrestrial > Soil > Grasslands | place: USA: Hopland...
TCGGTGCAGCGCGGCAACCCCGAAATCGAACGCCGTGCCCAGGAAGTCATCAACCAGTGCGCACAGCTGGGTGCGGCCAATCCGATTCTGGCTATCCACGACGTGGGCGCTGGCGGCTTGTCTAACGCCTTCCCTGAGCTGGTGAACGATGCCGGACGGGGCGCCAGGTTTGACCTGCGGGCCGTCCCGCTGGAAGAAAGCGGCCTCTCGCCCAAGGAAATCTGGAGCAACGAGAGCCAGGAGCGTTATGTGATGGCGATTGCGCCTGAGTCACTGCCGCAGTTCCAGGCCTTCTGCGAGCGCGAGCGTTGCCCCTTTGCCGTGATTGGCGTGGCGACGGAAGAAAAGCAACTGGTGCTGTCCGACAAGGACGCGGCCCCACCAGTGGATATGCCGATGAATGTGCTGCTGGGCAAGCCGCCCAAAATGCACCGCGACGTGAAATCCGCCAAACACACGATCAAGCCCATTGATCTGACAGGCGTCGATCTGCAAAAGAGCGCGATTGCGGTGCTCAGCCACCCGACCGTCGCCTCCAAGCGCTTCCTGATCACCATCGGCGACCGAACCGTGAGCGGCCTTACGCATCGCGACCAGATGGTCGGCCCATGGCAGGTGCCGGTGGCCGATTGCGCCGTCACGCTGGCCGACTACAGCGGCTTTGCCGGCGAGGCTATGAGCATGGGCGAGCGCACGCCGCTGGCCACCGTCAACGCGGCCGCCTCCGGCCGCATGGCCGTGGCGGAGGCCATCACCAACCTGCTGGCCGCGCCGATTGACCTGCCGCGCGTCAAACTGTCGGCCAACTGGATGGCCGCCTGCGGCGAGCCCGGCCAGGACGCCGCGCTGTACGAAACCGTCAAGGCCGTGGGCATGGAGCTGTGCCCGGCCTTGGGCGTGTCAATTCCCGTCGGCAAGGATTCGTTGTCGATGCGCACCGTGTGGACCGATGGCGCTGACAGCAAAAAGGTGACCTCACCCGTGTCGCTAATCGTCAGCGCTTTCGCCACGCTGCCCGATGTGCGCGGCACGCTTACCCCGCAGCTGAACCGCGATGAGGCGGACAGCACGCTGATTCTGATCGACCTGGGCAAAGGCCAGAACCGCATGGGCGGCTCCATCCTCGCGCAGACGCTGGACAAGGAAGAGGGCGATGTGCCCGACCTGGACGACCCGAAAGACCTGGTCAACCTCGTCAATGCCATCAATGCGCTGCGCAAAGAAGGCAAGCTCATGGCCTACCACGACCGCAGTGATGGCGGCCTGTTTGCCGCGGTCTGCGAGATGGGCTTTGCCGGCAACGTCGGCGTGTCGCTCAACATCGACATGCTGCTGGTCGAGGGCGACGGCATTTCCGACAGCCGCATGGACACCGGTGACAGCAAGAACTGGGCAAGCCAGGTCGGCGCGCGCCGCGAAGAGCTCACGCTCAAGGCACTGTTCAACGAAGAGCTGGGCGCCGTCATCCAGGTGGCCACGTCGGCTCGCAACGAGGTGATGCAGACCCTGCGCGAGCACGGGCTCTCCAGATTCAGCCATTTCATCGGCAAAACTCGCCCGAAGCATGCGTCGCTCGAAGTGGGCAAAGGCGAAATCCAGGTCTGGCGCGACACCAAGGCAGTGTTCTCGGCCAAGGTGCAAGACCTGCACCAGGTCTGGGATTCGGTCAGCTGGAAGATCTGCCAGCAGCGCGACAACCCCGATTGCGCGAACGCCGAACACGCAGCCGCCGGCAATCCGGCCGATCCGGGCCTGCATGTGCAACTGACTTTTGATCCAGCAAAGGTGCCAACGGCGCCCGCGCTGAACCTCTCTGCACGGCCACGCGTTGCGGTGCTGCGCGAGCAGGGTGTCAACTCGCACGTGGAAATGGCTTATGTGTTCACTGAAGCCGGCTTTGAAGCTTGCGACGTGCACATGACCGACCTGCAAACCGGCCGCGCCAAACTGGCCGACTTCAAAGGCATCGTGGCCTGCGGCGGCTTCAGCTACGGCGACACCCTGGGCGCAGGCATAGGCTGGGCGCGCTCCGTCACCTTCAACCCCGTGTTGTCCGAAGAGTTCAAAACCTTCTTTGCGCGGCAAGACACTTTTGGCCTGGGCGTGTGCAATGGCTGCCAGATGTTTGCCGAGCTGGCCGACATCATTCCCGGCGCCGAAGCCTGGCCGCGCTTCACCACCAACCGCAGCGAACGCTTTGAAGCACGCCTGAGCATGGTCGAAGTGCTGGAGTCACCCAGTATCTTCCTGCAGGGCATGGCCGGCAGCCGCATGCCGATCGCCGTCGCGCATGGCGAGGGTTACGCCAACTTCGCCTTCCGGGGCGACGCCTCCAAAGCGATTGCCGCGATGCGTTTCACCGGCAACGACGGCAAACCGACAGAAGCCTATCCGGCCAACCCGAACGGCAGTGCCGGCGGGTTGACGGCCGTGACCTCCGCCGACGGCCGCTTCACCGCGATGATGCCGCACCCTGAGCGCGTGTTCCGCAACATCCAGAAGAGCTGGACTTCAGGCAACAGCAGCGAACATAGCCCGTGGATGAGCCTCTGGCACAACGCGCGCAAATGGGTGGGTTGATCACGTCATAAACCGGGGGGATTCTCATGAATCGATTGCTCATGCGTGCCGCCGTCGCGGCTTTGTCGGTATTGCTGGCATGCGGCGCCATCGCCGCCGACATGCGCGTATCACTGCCCGAGCGGCCGGCCCTGATCATTCCGCTTCCCGTGGGCTGGCGTGGCCAGGTGCGGCGCGCCGCGCCGAATCTGCCGCCCACCGTGATCCTTTCGTCCATCACCGAAAAAAACTTCGAAGTCATGATCACGCCTATCTGGTCGACCAGCCCGGATGCCAAGCCGATGACGCCGGAATTCTTGCGGGCGATGGTGGCTGCGGCGGCGCAGAAGGCCAAGGCCCAGGCCGTCGAGGCGGAGCTTCCAGTGCGTGACCTGTCCGGTCAGGGCCTGTTCGGCGCCTACTATTCGGCCACCGACAAAGCGCCCAAACCCGGCGAATACCGCAACATGGCGCAGGGCATGGTCGCGGTCGGTGAATTGCACGTGGGCTTCACGGTCTTGAGCAACGGCGACGCGGCGGCGGTCAACGGACCCGCGATCCAGATGCTGCAATCCTTGCGGCGGGATTGATTTTCGGGCGTTAGGGGCCGGGCGGCGCGACAGCCGCCCCTTCGATTCCGTGCCGCGCCAAGGCCTGCGCCACAAAACCCGAGGCCTTCATCTCCTCGATGAAAGCCGTCAGGTAGCGCGCACCGGCCTCGCGCCCCTTGGGCAAACCCATGGCCTGGTTGATCAACCTGACACGTGAGCTGAAAGCGGCCAAACTGGTCAAAGCGCCCACCTCACCCGCGGTGACCGATGTGATGGTCGCGCAGAACATGGTCTTTCAGCGCCAGGATGGGATTGCCGAAATTGATAGCGGCCTTGAGCTTGCCGGAAGGCGCCAGTTCGGCGACGGGCGCCACGGGCGCGGAGGCGCAGCCCAGCAGCGCAAAAGCACCCAGCGCCAGCACGGCCAGTGCGACAAGCCACCACCAGATACCGTTTGAGCTGTGTACCTGCCCGGGGGACAGTTCCTCGCTCGCGCCCGGTCCCGCGCTTGCGTCCGGTCCGATGCGTCCGGCCTCCACCGCATCCTTGGCTTCCTTGAGCCCCATGCCCGTCAGGCCCCGCAAGCGCCGTACCGCCTCTATCTTGTTGCCCTGGTCCAGGGCCGCTTGCACCTGCGCGGGCAGCGGTGCGCCGGCGGGCAAGGCCTTGGGCGTGAAGCCGCCCGCCGGTGCTTCGCCGCGCATATAGGCCTCCAGCGCGTCCTTGGTTTCCTTCAGGCCCAGGCCTGTGCCGGCGCGCATCAGCGTGATGGCTTCGACCAGATTGCCGCGCTGCAGGGCGTCCTGCACCGGCTGTGGCAAGGCCGGAGGGAGCGGGGTGGGATTTGCCATCGCGGCCTAGAAGTCGACCTTCTGGCCGGGATCAAGGGCCAGCATGCGCGCCGTGCCGGGTGCTGTTCCGAGCGCTGCATTGAACTCAGCCGGCGTGCCGCGAAGCACAGGCGTGGTGCCGTAGTGGACGGGCAGTGCGAAGCGGGGCCGGATCATCTCGCGAACCGCCATGGCGGCGTCCACCGGGTTCATCACGAAATGCCCGCCTATGGGAATGATCACCAGGTCGGGCCGGTACATGTCGCCGATAAGCCGCATGTCGCCAAACACGGCGGTGTCACCCATATGCCAGAGCTTGAAGCCGTTTTCCATTTCAACGATGAAGCCCACCGGCTCGCCACCGGGTTGCACTTCATCTTTGCCCGTGGCCGGGTTCTTGTACGCCAGCTCTGAAGAGTGCTCGGCATGCACCGCCGTGATCTTCACCCCATTGGGGCCGAAGGGCATGATGGTGCCGCCCTTGCCGAAACGCGGTGCGAGTTCGGCCGGCAGGATGCCCAGCGTGGCCACGGTCTGGTTCAGGCCCGCAGGGCCGTACATCGGGGCATTGTGCATTTTGGCCAGCGCCGGAGCGTCGGCGAAATGGTCGAAGTGCGCATGCGTCACCAGGATCAGGTCCACCTTGCCCAGTGCCTCCAGCGCACGGAAGTTGGCAGGCGTCTTGGGGTTGGTGGTCAGCCACGGGTCAATCATGATGACCTTGCCTGTCGGCGTCGTGATGCGCGTGGCGGCTTGCCCGAGCCACAGCACTTCAGTCTTGCCGTTTTGCGCTGATGCAAGGGTGGCGGTGATCAGGGCGGCGCCAAGAAGCAGGCCCCGCAAGAACGCTTTGGGCAGGGCGGAAAAAGCCGGGGAAGCAGGGTGGACGGACATGGGGGCCTCCTGAAAGATGTGAGCCATTGGAACGGCCCCAAACACCTTCGTCAATCAGCAATTTGCGCAAATTCCTCTTGGTCGCTCGCTTCGCCCATAAAAAAAGCAGCCAAAAGGCTGCTTTTTTGAGCCGGCATGGCGGAACAAGCCGCCACGCTGAAGCTAAAGCCCGGCTTATTCCACCTTGGCTTTTTTGCGCAGGTCGTTCTGGAAGGCGGCCAGCTTTTGCTGTTGCATTTGCTGGGCGATCTGGGGTTTGACTTCTTCATACGACGGCAGTTGCGCCGTGCGGATGTCGTCCACGCGGATCACGTGATAGCCGAACTCGGTCTTCACGGGCGTGTCGGTGGTCTGGCCCTTGTCCAGCTTGATCAGGGCCGCAGTGAAGTCAGGCACATAGCTCGACGGGTTGGCCCAGTCGAGGTCGCCGCCCTTGGCGCCGGATCCGGGGTCTTTGGACTTCTTCTTGGCGATGTCGTCAAACTTGCCGCCTTTTTTCAGGCTGGCAATGATCTCTTTGGCTTCGGATTCTTTTTCGACCAGGATGTGGCGGGCCTTGTATTCCTTGCCACCGTTGGCTGCGGCAAATTTGTCGTACTCCGCTTTCATCTCGGCTTCCGTCACCGGGTTTTTCTTCTGGAAGTCGGAAAACAGCTCACGGATCAGGATGGTCTGGCGCGCCAGTTCCATTTGCACCTTCACGTCGTCGCTGGCAGCCAGTCCCAGCTTGTCGGCTTCCTGCATGAACACTTCACGCGCGATCACTTCTTCGCGCAACTGGCCTTCCATCTCCGGCGTGACGGCGCGGCCGGATTTGGCGACCTGCTGCGCCAGCGAATCCATGCGTGCCTTGGGTACGGCCTTGCCGTTGACGATGGCGACGTTTTGGGCGAGGGCGCCTTGCGCACCGAAGGCCAGCAGGACCGCCGCAGCGGTAGCCAGTAAAAGTTGTTTTTTCATGATGTTGTGAGTCCTTTTAATAATTAGCTATTGGTAATGATTTGGTAATTTGTGCTTGCTCGATTGCTTCTTTAAGTCCATGACCGAAGCTCGGGAAAGTCAGCGGTTGAGGGCTATTTGAAAGGTGATTCGATGATCTCGATCGCCAGCGCATGCAAGCCCTGGTCAATGAAATTTTGCAGTGCATCATACACAAGCCGATGGCGCATCACGCGGTTCTTGCCTGCAAACAGGGGGCTGGCAATCCGCACGCGAAAGTGGCTGCCGTAGCCCTCTGCGTTGGCGCCTGAATGACCCGCATGGGCGGCACTTTCGTCGAGCACTTCCAGATGCGTGGGCTGCAGCTTTGCCCTGAGCTGCTGCTCAATGGCATCGGCGCGAACGGGCAATGCCAGGCTGGGAGGACCTTCGCTCATGGCGCAGTGTCCGGTTGCTTGATGTGCTTGTTGAGATATACCGCCTGCACCAGCACAAATAGCAGCATCAGCCCCAAGCCGCCAAACAACTTGAAATTGACCCAGGTGCCGGTGGAAAAATTGAAAGCCACCCACAGGTTGAGAAGGCCCATCACGGCGAAAAACACCACCCAGCTGAGGTTGACCACGCGCCAGATGGCGTCAGGCAGTGTCATTTGCGAGCCCATCAGCGACTTGATGCCGTTCTTCTTGAGCACCAATTGGCCAAACAACAGGGCGCCGCCCATGACCCAATACAGCACGGTGGGCTTCCATTTGATGAAGTTTTCGCTGTGGAAGTAAATCGTGGCGCCGCCCAGCACCGTGACTAGCCCCAGGCTCACCCACAGCATGGTGTCGACTTTTTTACCGCGCACCTTGAGCCAGAGAATTTGGGCCACCGTGGCAATGATCACCACCACCGTGGCCAACAGCACCGGCGCCTCAGAAGGCCCCACCACACCGCCAGAAACCATAAACCCCAGCCATTCAGTGGCCGTGCTGGCCGCCCAGTCCTTGTTGCCTTCGGCGTACTTGAACATGCCGAAGAAGAGGGCGATCGGCAAAAAGTCGAAAAGAATTTTCATCTGTTGATTATCAGCCCCCACGCTCCGCCGCTGCGCCTGCGGCCCGGCAAAGCCGGTTCCGCGGCCCCCGGCTGGGTAAGACATGGGAGAAAGTAGGTGAATGTAAAGGCTCAGGCTTTTTTGAAATCAAGCGCCGCCGAATTCATGCAGTAGCGCAAACCCGTCGGCGACGGGCCATCCGGAAACACATGGCCCAGATGCGCGCCGCAGCTGGCGCACACGGTTTCGGTGCGCACCATGCCGTGCTTGCGGTCCACGATCTCCTCAATCGCGCCAGGCACGGCCTCTTCGGAAAAGCTCGGCCAGCCGCAGCCCGCGTCGAATTTGGTTTCAGACTCGAACAGTTTGGCCCCGCAGCAGATGCAGTGGTAGCTGCCATCGGCCCACACGGCCTCGTACTTGCCGGTGTAGGGCCGCTCCGTGGCGGCGTGCCGCGTGACTTCAAAGGCAGCCGGTTCGGCCCCTTTTTCAGCCAGCAAGGCTTTCCATTCGGCATCGGTTTTCTGGATCTTGGCGCTCATGTCGGGTCCTGGCGTAAGTGGATGTTTGGTATCTGACTTTGATGTTACGAACTGCAACTGATTTCGATCGACGAAGCCCAATCGGGCGGGAAGCCGGCAAAACTGTCGTGGCCGGCATGTTCATCAAATGGGGCCTGCAACAGCGCAAGCAAGGTATCGACTCCGGAAAAGTCTTTTAGTTTCGCGGCCCGTATGGCTTCCTCGCCCAAATGGTTGCGCAGCACGAATTTGGGATTGTTTTTTAGCATCAAATCGGCCCGCAGCCCAATATCCACATGGCTTATCCGCTCTGAATATTGTAGCGCCCAGCCATTGAAGGATTCCCGGTCAAAGAACAGGTCGCGCACGGGCTCATGGCCGCTTTGGGGCGTAAGGCCGTTCAGGCGGCGCCAGAAAATGGTGTAGTCCGTCTTGTTGGCCGCCAGCATCCTGAAGGTGGCGTCGACCAGTTCCTTGTCACCCGGCTGCTCATCGGCCAGGCCCAGTTTTGTACGCATGCGCGCCTGCAGGGCGTCCGGGAAGATGGTTTTATACGGCTCGAGTGCCGCCAGCGCCTGTTCCTGGTTTCCAATCAGGGGCAACAGCGCCTGCCCCAGGCAAAAGAGGTTCCAGTAGGCCATGTTGGGCTGCCGGTTGTAGGCATAGCGGCCCTGGGTGTCCGAATGGTTGCAGATATGGCCGGGGTCGAATGCATCGAGGAACTGGAACGGGCCGTAATCGATGGTCAAGCCCAGGATGCTCATGTTGTCGGTGTTCATGACGCCGTGGCAAAAGCCCACTGCCTGCCAGGCGGCCATCAGATGGGCGGTGCGTTCGCTCACCGCTTCGAGCAGGGCTGCATAGGGTTGCGAGGCTTCGCGGCAGTCGGGATAAAAACGGTCAATCACGTAATCGGCCAGCGTTTTGAGCTGCGCGTGCTGGTCGTTGTAACTGAAATGCTCGAAGTGGCCGAAGCGGATAAAACTCGGAGCCGTGCGGGTCACGACCGCTGCGGTTTCAATCTCCTCGCGCCGCACGGCGGCGTCGGAGCCGGTGACGCAGAGCGCGCGCGTGGTCGGTATGCCCAGGCCGTGCATGGCCTCCGAGCACAAAAATTCGCGGATGGAGCTGCGCAGCACCGCACGGCCATCGCCCATGCGGGAATAGGGCGTCTTGCCGGCGCCCTTGAGCTGGATTTCGTGCGGCCCACGCGGCGTGTCGATCTCGCCTAGCAACAAGGCCCGGCCATCGCCCAGTTGCCCGGCCCACACGCCAAACTGGTGGCCGCTGTAGACGCTGGCCAGCGGCCTGGAGCCCGGCAGCACGCGGTTGCCTGTCAGGGCCTGCAGCGTATCGGCTGATTCGAGCCAGGTGTCTTCAAGGCCCAGCTCGCGCGCCAGCCCCCGGTTTTTTCCGACCCAGTAGGGAGAGGGCAAGGCGGTGGGCTGGAGCTCGGTGTAGAAATCCGGGCCCAGTCCGGCAAAGCTGTTGAGCCAGCTCAGTCTGGTCGATCCGGCAGGGGCCAGGGCGGCGATGGAAGCGTCTGTCACAGAGGTCATGGCGCTATTGTGCTGCTGCCAGGGCGGCCTTGCTCCGCCGGGGTTAAGCGCCTCGGCGGCCGCCCGCGACCGGATACGTCGGCGTGTCGCAGAGGTAACGTCCCTGCGGACTTTCCCGGGGGCTTCGCGCAAACGTGCGGGGTACCATGTTCGCTCGACTCAAAGCCAGCCCTCGGGCCATAAAAAGTTAAAGGAACTCTGACGATGTTAGGTTTGATGCAAAGCCAGCCGCTGCTGATCTCATCACTGATCGAATTCGCGGAGCGCCACCATGGCGATGCGGAAATCGTGTCGCGCCGCGTAGAGGGCGACCTGCATCGCTACACCTACAAAGACGTGGCCCACCGCGCCCGGCGTGTGGCCAATGCGCTGGACGGCCTGAAGCTCGCGTTCAGCGACCGCGTGGCCACGCTGGCCTGGAACGGCTATCGCCACCTGGAGCTTTATTACGGCGTGAGCGGTTCCGGCCGTGTTCTGCACACCATCAACCCGCGGCTGCACCCCGACCAGATCGCCTGGATCGCCAACCACGCGGAAGACCAGGTGCTGTGCTTTGACCTGAGCTTCCTGCCGCTGGTGCAGGCCGTGCACGCCAGATGCCCCACCATCAAGCACTACATCGCCCTGTGCGATTCGGACAAGCTTCCGGCTGATTCCGGCATTCCCAATCTGCAGAGCTATGAAAGCTGGGTCGGTGCACAGGCCGCCGACTATGCCTGGCCAGTTTTTGACGAGAACACCGCCTCCAGCATGTGCTACACCAGCGGCACCACGGGCAACCCCAAGGCCGCGTTGTACAGCCACCGTTCCAGTACCCTGCATGCCTATGCGGCAGCGCTGCCCGATGTGATGTGCATCTCCGCGCGCGACGCCATCCTGCCGGTGGTGCCGATGTTCCACGTTAACGCCTGGGGCATTCCGTATTCGGCCGCGCTCACCGGGGCCAAGCTGGTGTTTCCGGGCCCCGCGCTCGACGGCAAATCGGTCTATGAATTGATCGAGGCCGAGAAGGTGACCTACGCCGCCGGCGTGCCCACGGTGTGGCAGATGCTGCTGACGCACATGAAGCCTGCCGGGTTGAAGTTCTCCACCCTGCGCCGCACCGTCATTGGCGGCTCGGCCTGCCCGCCGGCCATGATCAACGCCTTCCGCGAAGACTACGGTGTCGAAGTGCTGCACGCCTGGGGCATGACCGAGATGAGCCCGCTGGGCACGCTTTGCACACTCAAAAACAAGCACGACGCGCTGCCCGACACGGAAAAAATGAAGATACGCCTCAAACAGGGGCGCGCCCTCTACGGCGTCGATATGAAGATCGTAGGTCCGGACGGCAAGGAGCTGCCCTGGGACGGCAAGGTCTTCGGCGACCTCTATGTCAAAGGGCCGTGGGTCGTGCGCGAGTACTTCAAAGGCGAGGGCGGTGATCCCCTGGTCGACGGCTGGTTTCCCACAGGCGACGTCGGCACCATAGACCCCGACGGCTACCTGCAGATCACCGACCGCAGCAAGGACGTCATCAAGTCCGGCGGCGAGTGGATCAGCTCTATCGACGTCGAAAACATCGCCGTGGCACACCCGGCCGTCGCCATGGCAGCGTGCATCGGCGTGGCGCACCCCAAGTGGGATGAGCGGCCCATCATCGCCGTCGTGAAGAAGCCCGGCATGGACGTCACGCGCGACGAACTGCTCCGCTTCTACGACGGCAAAACCGCCAAATGGCAGATTCCCGACGACGTGGTTTTTGTCGACGCCATCCCGTTAGGCGCCACCGGCAAGATGCTCAAGACCAGGCTGCGCGAGCAACTAAAAGATTACAAATTGCCACAAGCGTGAGCACGGTCATAGGGTGGGGCGGTATTAACCAAGCAGGGGCCGCGGAACCGGCTTTGCCGGGCCGCAGGCGCAGCGGCCCCTCGGGGGCAGGGAGCTACACGCAGTGAGCGACCGTGGGGCGCCATCTCTGGTCACATCCGTGACATACCGCTAGGGCATTCCCTGACGCAGTGCAACATTTTTTGACCTAACCTTTGCCGGTTCCCCCGTGAGATTTCGTTCGCTAATTTATAAATTTTCAGGAGACAAGGGATGACAACCCAGACCCGATTTTTCGCAAAGCATGCAGGCATCGCCCTGGCGGTGTCTTCCATGCTCTACAGCGGCATGACGCTGGCCCAGGCGCCCGCCAAGGCCGCCGCACCGGCAAAGGCCGCCACGGCAGCGCCGGCGCCCGGCGCCGTCAACCTGAACCAGACCGTCAAGATTGCCTGGCTCGATCCGCTGTCGGGCCTGATGGCCGCCGTCGGCACCAACCAGCTCAAGGGCTTCCAGTTCCTGGCCGAGCAGTTCAGCAAAAAGAACAAGGCCGGCGTGAAGTTCGAGATCATCGGCATCGACAACAAGCTCAGCCCGCAAGAAACCACCAACGCGCTGAAGTCCGCCATCGACCAGGGCGCGCGCTACATCGTGCAGGGTAACGGCTCCGGCCCGGCGCTGGCCATCATGGACGCGCTGTCCAAGTACAACGAGCGCAATCCCGGCAAGGAAGTCGTCTACCTCAACTACGCGGCGGTCGACCCGGACCTGACCAACAGCAAGTGCGACTACTGGCACTTCCGGCTTGATGCCGACACGTCCATGAAGATGGAAGCGCTGACCGCTTTCATGAAGGACCAGCCGGACATCAAGAAGGTCTACCTGATCAACCAGAACTACTCGCACGGCCAGCAGGTCGCCAAGTTCGCCAAGGCCAATCTCTCAGCCAAGCGCCCCGACATCCAGATCGTCGGCGAAGACCTGCACCCGCTGGCGCAGGTGCGTGACTTCGCACCCTACATCGCCAAGATCAAGCAGTCGGGCGCCGACACCGTGATCACCGGCAACTGGGGCTCCGACCTTTCGTTGCTGGTCAAGGCCGCCAACGAAGCGGGCCTGAACAACGTCAAGTTCTACACCTACTATGCCGGCGTGACAGGCACGCCGACCGCGCTGGGCGCAGCCTCCGCAGGCCGTGTCTACATGGTGTCTTACAACCACCTCAACATGGGTGGCGATATCCAGCAGATCCAGGCCGAGTACAAGAAGAAGTTCAATGACGACTTCTACACTGGCGCGATCTACCACGCCTTCACCATCCTGACCGAAGCCATGGCGCAAACCAA
>Ga0136846_1210544_pt1 | contig 12052 bp, 12 predicted proteins | sample HopSoiMetagenom2_FD_96841 | JGI IMG/M metagenome (GOLD analysis project Ga0136846, IMG submission 96841) | Grasslands soil microbial communities from Hopland, California, USA - 2 Assembly 2016 (version 4) | ecosystem: Environmental > Terrestrial > Soil > Grasslands | place: USA: Hopland...
CGCCATCGACCACGCGCACCAGCACGATCACGCCGAGATACGAATCGTACCAGCTGTCCACCAGCAGTGCCTTCAGCGGCGCGTCCGCGTTGCCTTTCGGCGCGGGCAAGCGATGCACCACCGCTTCCAGCACGTCCTGGATGCCGATGCCGGTCTTGGCCGAAATCGGAATGGCGTCGCTGGCATCGATCCCGATGACGTCCTCGATCTGCTTGCGCACGCGGTCGGGCTCGGCGGCCGGCAAGTCGATCTTGTTCAGCACCGGCACGATTTCGAGATTGGCGTCGATCGCCTGGTAGACGTTGGCCAGCGTCTGCGCCTCCACGCCCTGGCTCGCATCCACCACCAGCAGCGCGCCTTCGCAGGCGGCAAGGCAGCGGCTCACCTCGTAGGCAAAGTCCACATGCCCCGGCGTGTCCATCAGGTTGAGGATGTAGGCCGCGCCGTCCTTGGCGCGGTATTCGAGGCGCACGGTCTGGGCCTTGATGGTGATGCCGCGCTCGCGCTCGATGTCCATCGAATCGAGCACCTGCTCCTTCATCTCGCGCAAGGAGAGGCCGCCGGTGAACTGGATCAGCCGGTCGGCCAGGGTCGACTTGCCGTGATCGATATGGGCAACGATCGAGAAATTGCGGATGTGGGTGAGGTCGGTCATGGGTCCTTGGACGGCCTGCCACTTTGCTGCATGAGGCCGGGGAGCGCGGGTCATAACGGAGCGGCCCCGGCCCTTCAACGCAGCCGACTGTCATCCCCGGCGAGCATTCGCGCATGCCGGCGCGGATGCGAGGGAAGGGGACCCAGGTGGTGATCGCAAGCGGGCTGCTGAAACTGAGGTAGGGCCATTTTTGCTCCGGTTTGCACATCCCGGTCGCTCAGGCACCTGGGTCCCCTTCCCTCGCGCGACCGCTGTTGCGCTCGCGCTCGCCGGGGATGACAGCCTGGAAATTGAGGGGAGATGCCCACGCGGCCGCCGCCAATGCCTTGGCCTTGAGTACCGCAAAGCGCACCTCGGCCCGGAGCGCGCGCATTTCGGCGGTGTGCTGTCCAGTTTTGACGGCATTGCGATTGCCCAGCGGTGCGCCGGGGCCGCGGCGCACGGGCGGCTCGGGAATTGTTTTCAAAAAAAGGGGGGGTGGGGTCCCCCCTCCTTTTTCCTCCGCCTCGCTCATGTCGCCGTGCCTCCAACCGATGGCTCCTCCTCGCGGGACATTGGATAAGGACGCTTTGCAGCCTCCGCCCAGATGCCGTCGATGGTCGCTTGCTCCTCCGGTGTAAGTTTTCCCTGCTCCGCTTCCACAACTCGCTGAACCCTTTCCTCGATCTGCCGCAGGGCATCGCCGCCGCTCTCCTTCGCCGCCTGCTTTTCCCGCGCCTTGCGGGCGGCCTTCTCGGCCGAATAATCGATGCGCTGCACCGTGACGTGATGGTGGAATTCCCCGCCCTTCACGCGCTTGACGGCCGAGGCCGCCGCCGCGCTCGCTTGCACCAGCCTGGTTGCCAGCTTCAGCGCCTCCAGCCGGACGGGCATCTGGAAATCTTCCTCGTCGTTGGCGATGGCGAAGCAGCGGGCCGCCGCCGCATGGCAGGCGCTGAGCTGCTCGGCCAGCAGCGCCGCCACATCGTGCAGCGCATCGGTTTCGGCCTCCGAAATTGCCGCGGCTATTGTCTCGCCCGTCGCCCCGGAAATCTGCTGATCCATGAGTATTCCTCCTTTGTTCCATCGCTATCATAGAACAAAAGCTGTCGGCAAGAGTATTTGTGCGCTTGGCAGGAAGAATTACTTCATCCGTCTACCGTCGGCCCACTGCCGCATGAATTCGCCATTCCCGCGGCAGCACTGAGTTGTACCGCGGCCCAGCGACAAGAAAGACAAATCGCTGCGCGCAGCCGGCAAAGGCGCCGTGAGCACCTCAAACTCGCGCGATGAAATGGTTTGACGTCAAGGTTCACCTGATCCACGCTTCTGCTTGATCCCCAAGCGGAGGCTTGCAATGCTGTTCCAACGCAGGGTGTTGATTTCTTGTTTTGTTTTGCGGCCGGAGTGGCTCTCGCCCTGGCCGCTCCGCCACAAGCGGCACAGGCCCGGGTACTCTACAGCTTCAAGGGGGGCACCGACGGCAACCGGCCGGTTGATCTGCTTCGAGACGCCGAGGGCAATCTCGACGGAGTAACCAGAGAGGGCGGCGATTTGAATTGCAATGCGCCGTATGGCTGCGGCGTGGTGTTCAAACTGTTGCCGGATGGGACCGAGACCGTGCTGCACACGTTCAGCGGCGATGACGGTGAGAATCCCTCCGGATTGCGGCAAGATCACGAAAGTGGCGATTTCTATGGAGTTACACTCGACGGCGGTCACGCGTGCGGCTGTGGCGTGATTTATAAGCTCACCCCGGACGGAAGGAGACGGTGCTGCACGAATTCGGGCAGGCCGACGGCTATGATCCTATCGGCCTCAGGCGGGACAGCGCGGGCAACCTTTACGGCGTCGCCGCAAGTGGCGGCGCGAACGGCTGCGGCCTTGTTTACGAGCTCACAGCGGGTGGAAAGTTCACCACCTTGCACACGTTTTCCGGCAAGGATGGTTGCCATCCCAGCGGCGCTCTGATCGGCGACGGGGTGGGCAATTTCTACGGCACGACCGAGTTCGGCGGGATTCACTGTGGTCAGTCCGGCTGCGGGGTTCTGTTCAAGCTGGCGCAGGACGGCACTTGCACGGCGCTTCACGATTTCACAGGCGGCGACGAAGGCAAATTCCCGGGAGTTTGGCTCGCGATGATGCTGGAAACCTCTACGGCACCACGCTGTACGGTGGCGGATACCGGGGTTGCGCATTCACCTGCGGGATATTCTACAAGCTCACCTCAAGCGGAACCTTCACTGTCTTGCATGATTTCACCGGCGGGGCCGACGGCGGTTACCCGGGCGGCTTGGAGCGCAAGCACTCGGGTAAGCTTTATGGCCGTACAATTGTCGGCGGCGGGACAGGTTGTGGCGGTGATGGCTGCGGAACCGTATTTGAAGTCACGCGGAGTGGCAGCCTGACGACCCTTTATAGCTTTCCTGGCGGAAAAGGTGGCGATGAGCCTGGCCATCTGCTGATCGAAAATGATGATCATCATATTTATGGGGTGACCTTTTTCGGCGGCACGCACGACTCCGGAACCGTGTTCGAACTGAAATAGCAGCGCGCACGCGCATCGTAGCTGCGTGCTGTCAGGTTTTTGTCAGCCTTGTCGCCAGAACGAACGGAATCAGGGCGGCGAGCTCGGCGGCAACGGAAACCGCAACCAGCAGCGGGATGGAGATGTCGTAGAGCGCGCCGAGCAGCGCGCTGCCGAGAAACCACGCGATGCCGAACACGGCGGAGAAAATGCCGTAGGCCCGCGCGCGCGAATGCTCCGGCACCAGATGCGCCACGCCGGCGGTCAGCACCGAATTCTCCACGCCCAGCGCCGCACCCCAACACACCGCGCCGACAATCGCGGCCAGCGGTCCGCCGAGAAACGCCAGCGGCGCCGCCAGCGCGGCAACCAGAATTCCCGGCAAGAGCGCAATGAAGCCGCGCCTGTCGAACAATCGCCCCAGCGCCAGCGCCCCGGCGCCGGAAGCCGCCATCGCTGCGGCGTAGAGGAGCGGCACCGTCGGCGGGCTTACGACATGCGTCTGCTGGAAGCGGTAGGCAATCAGCGGCCAGTCGGCGAAGCCGAACGCCACCAGCGCCGCGCTTGCGGCATAGAGCCAGAAGGCGCGCGAGAGTCCGTCTCCTTCGATCACGCCGCCTTTCGGCTTCGCCAGCTCGCCGGCATAGGGAAAGCCCACCCGGAGCGCGAACATCAAAATCACCGTCAGCGCGGCGGGGATTCCCAGCCACGCGAAGGCGTGCGCATAAGCGCCGTGATGCGCCAGCACCAGCGCGGTGATCAGCGGGCCACTGAGCGCGCCCGCCTGATCCAGCGCCTCGTGCAGGCCGAATGCCCAGCCCTGGCCGATCTGCTCGCCGGCGCGGGACATCATGAAATTGGCGGCCGGATTGCGGATCGCCTTGCCGGTGCGCTCGAGAATGATCAGGAGCGCCGCCGCCCACCACGCGCCGGCCAGCGCCATCGCCGGCACCGCCGCCATCTGCACCACGTAACCGGCGAGCGCGATTCCCCAGTAGGCGCCGGTGCGGCTGGCGATGCGGCCGGAGGCGAGGCGCAGCACATAGCCGAACAGTTCGCCGGAGCCTGCGATGATGCCCACCGCCGTGCCGCTGGCGCCGAGCAGCGCCAGATACGGCCCGGTGATGCCGCGCATGCCTTCGTAGGCCGCATCGGCGAACAGGCTGACGATGCCGAACGCGACGACGAAGGCGAGGGCAGATTGCTTGTCGAAGCTGCGCGGGCTCATTTGGGCACTTTAACCCCCACCCTCCCCTTGAGGGAGGGTCGAAAATGCCGAAGGCATTTTCGGGGAGGGGTTACTTCATCTGCGCAGGAAGTCTGCCCCCTAGCGCGTGTACAATTGCGCCGATCACATAATCGGAGTCCGACAGATCGCTGTTCCAGAATCGCACGACCGAATAGCCACGCTGTTCGAGCCAGCGTGTTCGCTCGCCGTCTCTCTCAGCTGCTGCGGGATCGGCATGCTGACCGCCATCAACTTCAACAATTAGTTTGGCAATGGAGCAGTAGAAGTCTGCCACATACGGCCCGATCGGTTGCTGCCGCCGAAAGCGTACGCCCATGAGCCGTTTGTCGCGAAGGCAATGCCAAAGCTTACGTTCCGCCTCCGTCGCATTTGCGCGTAACGTTCGCGCGGCCGCGCGCTTGTGGGTAGCACGGCGAGCGATGTGCGGTAGCATTCGCATGAACCCCTCCCCGAAATTTGCATAGCAAATTTCGACCCTCCCTCAAGGGGAGGGTGGGAAGCGTGGAAACTCACGGCGCAGCAAGGGCGGCTTTGGCGCGGCGCATGATCCACGCGTAGAGCGCCGCGATCAGCAGCGCGAACAGCGCCACGCCGATGATATTCGCCGGCGCGAAGTCGGCAGGCACCAATGCCAGCGGCGCGTCCTTGTTGGTGGCGGAAACAAGCGCGGCATTGATGACGCCCCACAGACTTTCGCCGACAATCATGCCCGACGCGATAAGCACGGCGAGGCGCTTGGCGTATTCCGGATTGCGCGTGCGCGCGGCCCAGCCGTCGTACCAATGGCCGATCACCGCGCCGATTACCACCGGCAAGGTCGCGCTCATCGGCAGATAGATGCCAATGCCGACAGCCAGCGGCGGCAGTCGCAGTAGCTTGGCAAAGCCCAGCATTTCATCGATGGCGATGAGGACAGCGCCGAGCGCCATGCCGGCGTAGAGCATGCTCCAGTTGAGATCGCCGCCGATCACGCCCTGTGCCAGTGCGGAGATCAAGGTCGCTTGCGGCGCGGCCAGCGGCTTGGTTCCGGCGACCACATGCAAGTTTGGCGCGCCGAGAAAGCCCATCGTGTTAGCGAGCAGATTGAGCACCGGCGGAATCACCGCCGCACCCGCAATCACGCCGATGATCAGCGCCCATTGCTGCGCGCTCGGCGTCGCGCCCACCAGCTGGCCCGTCTTCAGGTCCTGCAGGTTGTTGTTGGAGATGGTGGCGATGGCAAACACGATGGCGGTGGCGAACAGCGCGTAGGCGACCAACGCCTTCTGCGCGCCGCCGGCCGGATGCACCACCGCAACGAACACGATCGAGCAGAACAGGATGGCAAGAATGCCGACGCCGGAGATCGGCGAATTCGACGCGCCGATCAATCCCGCCATGTAGCCGCAGATCGCGGCGATCAGGAATCCACCGATGAAGATGAAGGGGATGGCGGTGACGATCAGCGCTGTGGTGCTGCCGGCGAGCGGCGTGGGTCCGAGGAACCGATAGAGCAGCCAGCCGATCACGATGAGGCAGGCGAGCGCAATCGCGCCTATCCATGCGGGCGACAGGTCCGTATCGGTGCGCTCTGCCGTTCCGCCTTTGCGCGCGCGATGCGCAGACAGTGTCGACACCACGCCGCTCACCACCGGGCCGATGAGCTTCAAGAGCGTCCATACCGATGCCACCGCAATGGCGCCGGCGCCGATGAAGCGCACCTGCTTGCGCCAGATGAAGTCCGTGTAGTCGGCGACCTGCGCAATGGTGAAGGGATTGTGCGGCACCGGAAAGGGGTGGGAGGCGAGCCAGGGGACCGCTCCGGCCCAGGCGATGAGAAGGCCGAACAGCATCGCCATGCCGACGGAGAGGCCAACGAGGTAGCCGGCGCCGACCAGCGCCAGCGAGTAGCCCATATCAATCCCGCTCACGGCCGTGGCGCCCACGCGGAAGAACGTCGTGTAGCCGGCCGCCGCGATGCGCGTGCCGGAGAAAATCGCCAATCCGGCCGAGGCGACCGCGCCCCACACCACCGCCAGCAATCCCTCGCGCGACTCCGCGCCGGCTTGCGTGCGGGCAGCCTCGCCCACTTCCAGCACTTCGGCGGCCGCGACGCCTTCGGGGTAGGGAAGGTCGGTGTTCACCACCATGGCGCGGCGCAGCGGGATGGTGAACAGAACGCCGAGGATGCCGCCGGAGGCGCAGATCCAGAACGAGGTCCAAAAGGGGAAATCCACCCACCAGCCGACAATCAAGAGTCCCGGCAGCACGAAGATGATCGCGGATAAGGTGCCGGCCGCCGACGCCACCGTCTGCACAATGTTGTTCTCGAGAATGGAGGAATCGCGGAAGGCGGAGAGCACCGCCATCGAAATCACCGCCGCGGGAATCGAGGTGGCGAAGGTCAGCCCGACCTTCAGGCCGAGATAAACATTCGCTGCCGTGAAGACGAGCGTGATGCCGATGCCGAGCACCAGTCCGCGTAACGTGATTTCTCTGACCGACTGACCGATGGCCGACATGCACCCCTCCGCGAAAAGCCGCGCACCTTGCCGCGAGGCCGGTCACAAAAAAAGAGGCACCTTCTCACCCGTGCCTTCGGGGAATATCGTTCTCGGGCGGCCCGTCAGGTCTATGGGACTCTGCGAAGGGAGCGGCGATGCATTCTCTGGCGAAACTTGGCGTTGTGCTGATCGCGACAGGTTTGAGTACTGCCGGGACTCTGCCGGCGGCCGCGGCGACGTACACAAAGATCCAGGTCAGGCATGCCAACGGCACGCATGTGTCGCTGATCAACAATGTCGGACAGGTGGCGGGCCAAGTCGACGACTTCGAAGGGCCGGCGTTTATCCGGACCCCGGAGGGCAAGGTTATACGTTTCGCGGTCGATGGCGCGTTCGTGACCATCCCGCGGGGCCTCACCGATGCTGGAGCGGTTGGTGGCCGTTACGACCTGCCGGACGATTCCATTCACGGCTTTCTCCGCGACGAGTCCGGCACACTCACTGCCTTCGACGGCCCAGGACTTGGCGCCGCGGAAATCGCTGGGATGAATGCCGGCAGCGATATCGCCGGCACCTACTTCATCGATGAAAATCAGAATCTCGGCGGCTTCATCCGGCATGCGGACGGAACGCTCACGCTATTCCGCATCGACGACGCCTACCCCGCCTCGCTCTACGTGACCGGTATTAACAGGAAGGGCGTGGTTGCCGGCTATTACATAGACACAAATTTTGTCTCGCATGGCTTCCTGCGCAAGGCGGATGGACTCATCGTCACGTTCGATCTGCCAGATGGCAATGGGATCACGGTCGCGGCGGTAAACGACCGGGGCTGGCTCACAGGATTCGACTTCAGCGGAGGCCTCGCCCACGGATATGTGTGGAAGCGGAATGGAAGCTTTGAGACGTTCGATGCGCCCGGCGCATTCATCGCAATTACCGCGATAAACAATAACGGCGATGTCACTGGCTGCTACGCGAAGAACTTCCACAACTACGGATTCATCCGGAAGGCTGGCGGAAAGGTGATCGGTTTCGGCCTTCCCTGGGGCGAGAGCGAGAACATGTGCGCGCAAAGCATCAACAATGCGGGCCAGGTTGCCGGCTATGTGCACTACGGCTCGTTCGGCGAAGACGCGGTCGGCTTCATCCGAACGCCCTGAATTAGCGTCAAAAAAAGAGGGAGGGCTTTTGCCCTCCCTCTCCTCGGCATCTTCTGTGGCCCCCGCGCAGATGCCGATGTTGCTGCCGTCCCTAGTCGAACCGCCGGCGCAGGCGGGGTTCAGTTGGGGATTCTGCGGGCGTGAAGAAGCGCCCAGGATTCCGCGCATCAGGATCGCCGTCTTGCTGCCGGAGAGCAGGCACCGCGCTGGCGGTAGCTGTGCGTGTGCGCGCCGAAAGATCGTCATCGGGCCGAGCCGCCAGATTGACCGTGGCGGGCGCAGAAACTGCCGAACCGCAAGCTGCTTCCGGCGCAGCGTACAGCCGCGCGATCATTTCCAGCACGGCGCGCTCGATGATGGAGCGGACCGCGAGTTGGATCGGCTCCTGAACCCAGTCGCTGACAAGGATCTGTCTCTGATATGAGATAACGTCCGCAACGTTCGATGTTCTCGTGTCGACGAGCCGGAGGTCGAGCGCGATGTTCATGACCGAGGGGCCGCCGGCGCTCACATTTGAGCCCAGGTTGGCATTCAGTTCGGTGATGCCCCCCATGAGGTAATAGTCGGGCTGCAAACGATCCTGCGGGTTGAGATCGGCTGCGGAGAAGCCGGACCGCTCGATGAGCGGTACGCCGGCCTTCGCGAGCGCGGACATGGCCATCAGGGCGCCGCCCTGGGTGATCTGGTGGCCGCCGGTGTCGTTGGCGATATCCCCCACCGCGATCCGTATTCGGCGGCCGGCGGTGTAATTGGCGAGGCACCGGAGTGCGCCGGAATAGGGCGTGTCGTTGGCGATCGCCGGCGCGCCGCCGGCGGGCGTGACGTACCGGCCAGTGGCATCGGGAGCGGCAGTCATGCAGCCGCACAGCGCGAGCGCCGCGGCCGCGATACTGATTGCCTTGGCCGGGTGAAGTCCGCGCGAACCCATCCCAAATCCCTGATGTCCTGCGGGAGGAAGCAAGCGCCATGCCGGGAAATTAACCAATCCGCCGTTTCAATTCAGCACGCGGAGGATGCTAAGCAAGCGCGCAGATTCGTCCTGAACCTGATACATGGCTTCTTTCCACCAACCCCAAGCACGGCAGCCGATCCTGCGCCTTCCCGGCGTGGTGCTGGTGCTCATCCTGCTGTTCGTCGCGATCGAGGCGTGGCGGGAATTCGTGATCGGCCCGAATGCCGGGGCGCTGTTCTATCGCTTCGCACTTGTGCCCGCGCGCTATTCGCATGCTTACCTCACGCAGCATCTGGTGAACGGCGGAAATCTGCTGGAGCGCGCGGTTCCGTTCGTGAGCTACATGTTCCTCCACGCCAGCTGGAATCATGTGGCGGTGAACAGTGTGTGGCTTCTCCCGTTCGGGAGCGTGGTCGCGCGGCGCTACGGCACTCTGCTCTTCCTGTGTTTCTTTCTGCTGTGCGGAATTGCCGGTGCTGTCGTTCACTTGGCGCTAAACTGGGGCTCCGTTTCGCCAGTGATCGGAGCGTCCGCCGCCATCTCGGGACTGATGGGTGCGTCGTTCCGCATGCTGCCCAGCGGCCGCGGCGACGCCCTTCAGCCGCTAATTTCCGCCCCTGTGATCCTTTCGTCTCTCGTCTGGGTTGGAGTGAATGTCGTGGCAGGGATCACTGGCTTCGGCACCGGTCCCGGCGTTCACATGGTCGCTTGGGAGGCGCATCTCGGCGGTTATTTTGCCGGGCTGCTGCTGGCCGGGCCCTTCAATGTCCTTCGTCGCCGCGCCAGTCGCCTTGAAGAGTCCGAACGTCGGCTTAGATAATGGAAGTCCGCCAGGAGGCGCTTCATGTCCGACAACAATGCCGCCAATGCCGGTGCGCAGGCCGTTCCACCGGTTCAGGAGCAGCGCGCGCCGTTTCCGGCCGTTCGCCTTCTCTATGCGATCGCCTACAGCATCGTCGCCTGGTTCGTGTTCTGGATTACGCTGCTTCTGGCGCTGGTACAGTTCATCATGCTGGGGATCAGCGGGTGCATCAACGAGGAGCTGCGCCATTTCTGCGTAAACATGGTGCAGTATTTGTGGGAATTGGTGGCCTTCATTACCTTCGTGCGCGATGAGCAGCCGTTTCCCATCGGACGTTTCCCCAACCGTACGCACGCTTAAGGCAGGTCACGCAGCGCTCGAGGACTTCGCGCTCGCGCCGGAGCTGACGCATCTGAACCATGGCTCTTACGGGGCCGTGCCAAACTGCGTGCTGGCGGAGCAGGAACGCATTCGCCACGAAGTTGAGCGCAATCCGACCGGTTTTTTCAGTGAGCTCTATCCGCGCCGCGTGCGCGAAGCCGCCGCCGTCGCCGCAGGATATTTCGGCGGGCATGTCGAGGACTGGGTGTTCTGTGAGAACGCGACCTCCGCAATAAATTCTGTGTTTGCGTCATTGCCGTTGCGAGCGGGCGATGAGCTGCTCACGACGTCTCACGCCTATGGCGCTGTGCTGCGGGCAATGCGGCTATGGCGGGAGCGTAACCGCGCAACCATGCGGATCGCCGAAGTGCCGGCCGTGGTGGAAAGCGAGTCGCAAGTTGCAGAAGCCATTTCGCGCGCGCTTACCGACCGCACGCGGCTGCTCGTCGTCGATCACATTACCTCGCCCACGGCAACTGTGTTTCCGGTCGCCGAGATCGTCCGCCGCGCCCATGACGCCGGCGTTCCGGTGCTGGTGGATGGTGCGCATGCGCCGGGTCAGCTCGCCCTGAACGTTCCGGAGATCAGGGCGGATTGGTACACCGGAAACGCCCACAAGTGGTTCTTCGCGCCCAGAGGTTGCGGCCTGCTTTGGACCGCGCCGAAGTGGCAGGCGATCACGCGGCCCGCAGTCCTCTCTCATGGCACCGATCAGGGATACACCGCAGCATTCGACTGGATCGGCACGCGCGACGTGAGCCCCTGGCTGTCACTCCCAAAGGCCGCGGAAGCATTCGACAGCTTCGGCGGCCCGGCCCTGATGGCACGAAATCACGAATTGTCGGACGCCGCGGCGAACCGCATCGCGGAACGCACCAACGGAGCGCTTACCGCGCCAGCTTCGATGAGACCGGCTATGGCAACCGTGTGCCTTACCCAAGCGGCAGACCTGGAAGAGGCAATCAATGTGCGTCGAAGGTTGGGCGAGCGCGGTTTCGTAATCGCGACCAATGCATTTGGCGGTCGCCTGTGCGTGCGCATCTCGGCGCAAATCTACAATGATCCTTCCGACTACGATCGTTTTGCCGACGCGTTGCTCAACTTGGATTTTCCTTTGCAGTAGCTTTGGATCGGCGCAGCTGTTGCCGTGCCGTATCCCAACTGCACTCCGGATTCCCATGTGGCATTCGCGCGACAAGCTGTGGATCAAATCGTTGTCTGAAAGGCTCGGGCCGGCAATCCGCTTGCAGGCTTTGACTCGCTTACGTCAAGGTTAATGAGCGAGAATCCAGTTCGCATGCCTGATTCGCCGAACCGCAGGCATGCTGCAGAAGCGGTTTCGCCGCTGCGGGACCGCGAGGGGGAGCACCAATGCCTGTACGGCGTCATTCCCGGCGCGCCCTGGGTCTCATGAGCGCGCTGCTGCTTTCGACTGCGATGGCCGCGCCAGCCTTTGGCGAGATCGAGGAAGTCGTCGTGACGGCGCAGAAGCGCGCGGAAGACATCCAGACGGTTCCGATCTCTATTACCGCCTTTACGGCGCAGGATATCCAGGCCCATCAGATCGTCGAGTTCAAGGACCTGCTCTTCAACACGCCGAACGTGAGCTATACGAAGGGCGACTTCTACAGTTCCGATTTCCAGATCCGGGGCATTGGCGTGACTGCAATCGGCTTCGATCAGGAATCCGGCGTCGCGGTGCATCTGGACGACGTGTTTCTCGCCCGGCCGCCGCTTGCCGAGGCGACTTTCTACGATCTCGACCGGATCGAAGTGCTGCGCGGTCCGCAGAGCACGCTCTACGGGCGCGGCGCGACCGGCGGGACGGTCAACATCATCACCGCCAAGCCCGTTCTCGACG
>Ga0136846_1234997_pt1 | contig 12051 bp, 13 predicted proteins | sample HopSoiMetagenom2_FD_96841 | JGI IMG/M metagenome (GOLD analysis project Ga0136846, IMG submission 96841) | Grasslands soil microbial communities from Hopland, California, USA - 2 Assembly 2016 (version 4) | ecosystem: Environmental > Terrestrial > Soil > Grasslands | place: USA: Hopland...
CTCAGCTCCTATGCCGATCGGACGATCACGGTGGACGCCTCCAATGCGCCTTCCGGATATGACCTCGGCTCCGGCTCGTTCCGGCTCTTCCCGCCCTATCGGTCGGGCTACAGGCTGGTGGTCGGGTCGGACTATTCGATCACCGCGATCGGTCGCCTGGTCGACGCCGAGGGCGCCCCGCTGGTGCTGATCTCGGGCAAGGCCACCGAAGCCGCGGCCCCCAACCGCGAGCCGATCGTCCTGTTCACCAATCGCGACGGCCGGTTCGGCGCCTCGGGCCTGCGTCCCGGCCACTGGCGGATCGAAATGGGCACCACGCCCCCCACCGTCTACCGGCTCGATGTTCCCGCCGCCGCCGAAGGCTTCGTGAAGACCGGCGACCTCAAGCCCGACGCCACTGGAGGCTGACATGAAACGCCGCTGTCACACGCTCGTCCTGGGCCTCGCCGCCGGCGCCGCATCGCTGATGGCCGGCTCGGCCCTGGCCCAGTGCGTCACTTTCGATCCGGTGGTCCTGTCGGGCAATTTCGACCCGTTCAGCCCGACCGGCACGACGGTCCAGACCCTGACGGTCACCGCCCATCGCCCGCCAGCCGTCGGCGGCAGGAAGACCCAGGAGGTCGACTTCATCTATCTGCGCCGCCCCGACACGCCTTCGAGCCTGGCCATCGTCCAGACCGCAACGGGAGGCCAGATCCTTGAAAATCCGCCTGGTCACGTGCTCGATCCGAACAACACCAACGCCAACGAGATCGAACTCAACTTCGGGGGGGTGGGGCAGCCCGATGTCCAGACCTTCACGGTGACGGTGACGGTGCCCAGCGGCGCCGACCTGCCGGCTGGCGCGACAGACCTCTTTCTGGATCTCAAATATTTCTGCAAGCGGACCGGCGGCGCAGCCGATGAATCCGGCATCGACCCCCACTCGCTCGACGTCAGGATCAACGTGTTGAGCGCGCTGCAGGCCAGCTTCGTGGGTCCGGCCCTGGACTTCGGCGAGATCGGCGGCCTGACCACGGCGGCCCTGCCCTCGACGCCCAATTCGGTCAAGCAGCGCACGGGTGCGATCCGCGTGGCCAGCTCGGGCCCCTATTCCGTGGCCCTGACCTCCGCCAACCAGTTCCGGATGACCTATCCCGGCGGCTCGCTGGCGACGGCAAACCAGCGCATCGCCTATTCGCTGGACTTCCTGGGCCAGACCAAGACCACGGCCTCGCCGACCTTCACGACGGTGACCTGCCAGCGCGCCGGTCTTTCAGGCCAGTACCTGGCGGTGACGCCCACCCTGGCCGAAGGCGGTGCGGGCAAGGCGCCCGCGCCGAACTATCAGGACATCCTGACGGTCACCGTGACCCCGCTGGCGGTCCCCCCGCCGTCGACGCCCGTCCCCTGCATGTAACCGCCGACGCGGCTTAGAGCGCCGAGATCCGCAGCGACAGGTCGCCGACCTGGTCGGCGCCAGGGTCGAGCCGCAGGTCGTGGACCGCCGAGGCGGCGGTGGCCGAATGGCTGATCAGCGTGGCGCCGGTCGACGACAGGGCGATGCGCTGGCCGTCGACATAGACCGCCGCAGAACTCAGGCCCTGGGCGTGCGTCAGCCACACCTCGTAGCCGGCGGCGTTGTTGCAGAACTCCGACATCCGCCCCAGATCAGTGACCTCTCCGGTAGAGGCTGAGGCGCTCTCCAGGTCGACGCGACAGATCACCGGCACATGGCCTTCGATGCGAAGATCGTAGCCCCCCGGCGCGGCTTCCGCGGCGCCGACAAATCCGCAGGCGACGACAGCCGCTACGAGCATTTTGAAATGCATTGCAATCCCCGTTTGAAGACGACCCCCGCGATCATCCACATCCAGGGTTAAACAACGGCCCACAAAGATTGGTAAACAGAATTCCTAATAAGGATGCACATTCGCCGCTACGCAGCGATATCTATGCAAAGTTACCTAGTAAGAATGCATTACTGAATACAATCATGTGATTGTGGGGATCTATTTTGCGCCGAAGGCGAGAAGCATTGCTTCTGAAGCATGACGCCGATCGGCGCCGAGCCGAAGCGTTGGGGGGTGCGCTTCGACTCGGCGCTCAGCGACGAACCGCCGCTGAACATCGTCGACTATCTCGGGGGGATATCGACGACACCGATTCCGTGCGCGCGCGTGGCCGTCTCGATGACGATCTCCGTGGCGACAAAATGACGTTAACACAGAAAATATTGCATAAAAATATGTCGTACTTACTACTATATTTACCGGCTAAATCTACGACCTTTGTATACTTGTCCTACAAAAGTATATCGGCCGAGGAAATTACTGAAACCAACTCCGCCTGGCGGTGAACGCCGACCTTGACCATCGCCGAGGCCATCTGGACCCGCAGGGTGTTGATGCTGACGTTTCGCTCCGCGGCGATGTCGACCGGTTCGCGACCTTGAGCCACACGCGAGACGATCTCGGCTTCCGCCGGCGAGAAGTTGAACATCATCCGGGCCCGCTCGGCGACGCGGTTGGACGGGCGCCCTACCTCGCGCACGGTGATCAGGGCGCAGCGCTGGCCGGTGTCTTCGGCGACAAAGGGCTCCAGCAACAGCACCAGCGGCTTGATGTTCTTGGAACGGTGGACCAGCATGGCGGCCGATTGCCCCAACCGCACGGCGGCGGTGATGCGGCTGCGGAGCGCCTCGGTCTCGAAGTCGCTTTCGGTGATCAGCTGGCCATTCTTCTGGGCCAGGCCGTCGCCGGCGGCGACATAGTTCCAGGCAAGGTCGTTGGTCGCACAGGGGCGTCCCTCGCTATCGGCGACGATCACGCCAAAGTTCACGAGGTTGAGGATGGCGTTGGCGACGTCCGTGCCAAACGCTCCATGCTGGGTTTCCGGGTTCGCGACTTCGATCATCATGCTCAGTCCCATCTACGCTCCGCGCTGTTCGCGCGCCCCTTGTTCGACTGCATGGCTGTGAAGATCAAAATGAACCTAAATCGATCGTGCGATTTATAGTATCTAAGATCAACTCACCGCCAACTTCATCCCTACAAGAATATGATACTAATTCTTTACCTGTCGCATACCCAGGATTGGGTACTAAAAACGGTTATAACGACTAATGATGACCTGACTTTACTCACCTTAAAGATGCCGAGTATCTCGTAATTGGAGAATTTATCGCACTTCACATGCTGATTTTGAGACCAAGGGTTAAAGGTTCAGGTGGACCAGAGACTCCTTGACCACCAGGACGCCGGACACCCAGCCCACGCCAAGCGCACCGAGCGCGATCGCGGCGCCATAGGGCACGCCAGGCTGCAGGCGCGGCCGCCAGGACAGGGCGAACACCTCGGCATACGGCCGCGCCATCAGCGCCATAGCCGCGAGCACACCGCCGGCGATCGTGGTGATCGCCAGCAGCAGCAGAAGGTGATCGGGCCCTGCGAACAGGGCGGCGGCGGCCAACAGCTTGGCGTCGCCAGCTCCCACGATCTTGCCCGCATAGAGCGCAAAGCCCGCCGCCAGGGCGATGGCCCCGGTCAGCAGCGCCGCGCCCCAGCTCGACGACAGCCAGCTGAAAGGAACGGCGACGGCGAACAGCGCCATCAGACCCAAGACGGTCCAGTTCGGAATCTTCCGGGTCCAGACATCGGACGCCGCCGCCGCCACGAATAGCAGGGCGTAGGCGGTCGACCAGGTCAGGCGAACAAAATCAGTTTCCATCACCGGCTCCGACGGGGCCGTGGGTCTGAAGGCTCAGCGCCAACTTCCGGTTCTCGCTGGCCAGCGGATAGTAGGCGCCCCGCGCCTGCCCCGCCTGGTCGAGCAAGGCGATGGCCTTGTCGTAGTCGCCGCGCAGGATCGCGCCAAACCCGGCGTTGTTGAGCAGGGCCGCCGGGTCATCGCCGCCGCCCTTGGCGGCGGCGCGGCCGTATTCGCCCTGAAGGGCGATCGCCAGACGCAGGTTGCCGCGCGCGGCGGCCAGGTCCGGACGCTTCTCGAGCGCCTTGACCAGGTCCGTGGCGGCCTCGTCAAGGCGTCCCTGGAGCAGGCGGGAGAAACCGCGATTGTTCAGCACCCAGGCGTCGCCGTCAGAGGCCTGCAGGGCCTGGGCGTAGGCCGCTTCGGCGCGGGTCCAGTCATGGCGGCGGTCGTACTCGCTGCCCAGGCCGTTCCAGGCCCGCCACAGGCTGGGATCCTTGCTCACCACCTCGCGCAGCACGGCGATCGCCGCGTCCGACCGGCCCAGGATCGAGAGAGCCAGGCCCTCGCCCTGGCGGGCGCGCCAATGGCTAGCGCCGTCGCCTGGGACCTGGCGGAACGCGGCCAAGGCGCCCTCGTAGTCGTCCCGCGACAGGCTCGCCTCGCCGAGCAAAACCATGAAGCGCGGATCCCCGCCGCCGCCGAGCAGCGCCCGGTTCAGCAGGGCCGTGGCGTCGACCCGCCGCCCCTCCTTCAGGGCGGTGTCGATATCGGCGACGAGGGCGTCGTTGGCCGCCGCCTCGATGGAGGTCGCGGGCGTCGGGGTCGGCGCCGCTTTCGCGTGCCCCCAGAAGCTCGCCGCCCCGCAAGGCGACGCCGCCAGGATCATCACGGCCGCGGCCGCGCCAATAGCCAGTCTGTTCATGCCTTGGTCCTTGCCTGGGGCTCGGGTCGGACGGCGTCCGCCCCGAGAATGAGCTTCAATGGAGATCCACCGCCCTCGCCCGCCGAGATCGCGGGCATGAAGGGCAATGACCGGGCCAGCGCCCGCGCGAGGTCGTGATAGCCGTGGCCGTAGATCAGGACCGACCGTGGACTGGTTTGCGGCGCGGACGCCGTCAACCCCACCGACCAGCCCAGGCGGGCCAGGGCCAGGTGGGTCGGCTTGGCGCCTTGGGCGAGCCCGGTGGCGTTGACGATTTCGACCGGACGGACTGCGGCGCGCACTGGCGCGGCCGCCTGGACCACGGCCGGCGCCGGCGGTGGTGCGACTGGACCAGGCGCCGAAACGACCGGCGCCGCCAGGCGGGCCTGGTTCGAAACGGCCTCCTGCCCTTGTAGATAGGCGGAATAGGCCTGGTTGTGAGCCACGATGGTCGAGCGGGGATCGACCCGGAGAGCATGCGCATAGTAGCGGATGCTGAGGTCGAAGCGGCCCAGCTTGTCATAGATCACGCCCTGGGCGTTGAGCACGCGGACGTCGTCGGGGGCGCGGGCGGCGGCGACCTGCAACAGGTCCAGCGCCAGCGCATAGTCCCGGACCGAGATGGCCTGGGCGGCGCGAGCGTAGAGCCGATCGACCACCACCGCTGGGTCAGGCGAAGCCAGGGCGGCGGTTGGGGTGAAGCGGGTCTCGCGCGGGGCCGGGGCCCCGCCCAGATCCGCCCATCGCTGCAGGACGGCGCAGCCTTGGAAGACCGGGGCGACGACGCAAAGGCAGGAGAGCAGGAGCAGCCGTCGCATGTCAGTGCCTCTTCAGAGCTGGAAGCAGGTGGTGGGCGACATCCAGGCCGGCCGGGAGCAGCAGCGCGGTGATGATGACCGGCAGGATGCAGGCGACCAGCGGCATGGTCAGCAGCACCGGTATGCGCATGGCCTTCTCTTCGCCCTTGAGGAAGCGGGTTTCCCGCAGTTCAGAGGAATAGGACCGCAGGCACTGGGTGATGCTGGCGCCCAGGCTGTCGGTCTGGATCATCAGGGCGGCGAAGGCGCGTAGCGCGTCGACGTGCACGCGCTCGGCCATGATCCGCAGCGCGTCCGAGCGACTGCGGCCAGCCCGCAACTCCTGTGAGACACGGTTGAACTCGCGGGAGATGTCCGGATGGGACGGGGCGACCTCCTGGCTGACGCGGACGAAGGCGGCGTCAACGCCGAGCCCGGCCTCGACGCACACCACCATCAGGTCCAGGGCGTCGGGGAATTGGTGCTCGATCCGCTGCCGTCGGTCGGCGACCCGCAGGTCCACCACCATGGCCGGAACGACGAGGCCAAAGCCGCAAAGCAGCAAGGTCCCGATCATCAGCTTCAGTCCGCTGAGCGGCATCGGCGAAATTTTCTGAACAAGCACCAGCAGCAGGGGCAGGCCCACGGCCGTGGCGACCCGGATCAGGACGTACCAGGAGGCGGCCGACGGCGCCTCGAAGCCGGCCTCAGCCAGGGTCAACGACAACCGCGAGGGCCCCTTGCCCGATCCCGCCGGAAGCCGCGCCTGGATCCAGGCCAGGGCCCGGTTTTCGATCTTGGACGACTTAATGAGGCCTTCGACGGTCGAGGCCTCCTCGGCCACCGGCCGGACCCGCATCCGACGCCGCAGCAGCATGCCCTGCTCCGCCGCGCGGATGACGGCCCAGGCCACGCCCATGACCAGGGCGAAGAGAAGAATCTGCAGCGCTATCGCGAGCATGCCCATGCCGGACCTCAGTATTTGAACTTGACGATCCGGCGGATCATCAATTGGCCAAGGAGGTAGAGAAGCACGATGCCGCCGACGATCGGCCAGAAGGCCGGGTCGGAGAACTTGCTGGTGTAGAACTCGGGATTGAAGGCGCTGACGATCGAGACGCAGATGATCGGCAGCAGGCTGAGGATCATCGCCGACATCCGGCCCTCGCTCGACAGCGAGCGGATCCGCTTGCTCAGGGTGGCCCGTCCGCGGATCACCCCCGCCAGGCTTCCCAGGATCTCGGCCAGATTGCCGCCGGTCTCGGCCTGGATCGCTACGCTGACCGAGAAGAAGGCGATGTCCTTGGACCCCGTCCGGACCGCCAGGCTGTGAAGCGCGTCCTTGAACTCGCCGCCATAGGTGGTCTCGTCCATGACGATGCCGAATTCGGTGCCGATCGGGTCCGGCATCTCCTGGGTCACCAGGTTGACCGCGGACACCACGGGATGGCCGGCCTTCAGCGCCCGGACCATGATGTCGAGCGAAAGCGGCAACTGGTCCTCGAGCTTGCACAACCGGCCGGCGCGACGCTGGGCGATCCAGATCGCCGCGACGGCGGCCGAAAGGCTGGCCGCGCCGAACCCGGCCATCAGGGTCTGCGAGAACGGCGTACTCACCGGCGAGGCGCGCAGGAAGAGCAGCGACACCAGCCACAGGCCGCCGGCGGCGGCCGCCACGACGCCCACGATCCGCAGCGGTCCGACCGACAGCCCCGCCTGCCGGCAGAACAGCGCGGCCCGGTCATGAAGGGCGGCGAACTGCGAGCGGCTGATCCAGCCGGTCTTGGGATGTCGCACCAGCCTGGCGTAGATCTCCGCCTGGGGCACGCCCTTGGCCATCATCGTCAGGCGACGATTGACCCGGTGGGCGCCGTCGCGGGCGGTGAACGCCAGGCTCAGCAGGGTCTGGGCCAGCAACGTGACCCCGACGAAGGCCAGGACCAGCACCATGGGAGGAAGCAGATGTTCCATGGCGCTACACCGAGACCCGGCCGGGGGCGAACAGGCCGGCCGGCAAGTCGATGCCGCGCGGGCCCAGCACCTCCATGAACTTGGGGCGGACGCCGGTGGCCTCGTACTGGCCCACGACCTGGCCCTGGGCCCCGCGGCCCATCCGCCGGAAGCGGAAGATCTCCTGCATGGAGATGACGTCTTCCTCCATGCCCGAGATCTCGGCTATGGAGACGATGCGGCGGCCGCCGTCCTCCATCCGTTCGGCCTGGACGATGACATGGATGGCCGAGGCGATCTGGCCTCGGATCGACCGCGCCGGAATGTCGAGGCCGGCCATGCCGACCATCTGCTCCACGCGGGACAGCGCATCGCGCGGCGTATTGGCGTGGACCGTGGTCATCGAGCCGTCATGGCCGGTGTTCATGGCCTGCAGCATGTCGAACGCCTCGACAGTGCGGACTTCGCCGACAATGATCCGGTCGGGTCGCATGCGCAGGGCGTTTCGCACCAGCTCGCGTTGCTGCACCTCGCCCTGCCCTTCGATATTGGCGGGGCGAGTCTCCAGGCGGCCCACATGCGACTGCTGCAGCTGCAGCTCGGCCGAATCCTCAATCGTGATGATCCGCTCGTGGTCGCTGATGAAGGCCGACAGGGCGTTGAGCAGGGTCGTCTTGCCCGAGCCGGTGCCGCCAGAGATCAGGATGTTGCGCCGAGCCGCGACCACGGCCTTGAGCACCTGGCACATTTCCTTGGTGATGCTGCCCAGCTCCACCAAGCGATCCATCGATAGGGGCGACCGCGAGAACTTGCGGATCGAGACCAGCGGCCCGTCCACCGCCAGCGGGGGGATGATGGCGTTGACGCGCGAACCGTCGGCCAGCCGGGCGTCGACCATCGGCTGGGATTCGTCGATCCGGCGCCCGACGGCGGCGACGATCTTGTTGATGATGCGGACCAGGTGACGGGTGTCCTGGAAGCGCACATTGGTGCGCTGCAGCTTTCCGGCCCGTTCGACATAGACCATCTCGTGGGTGTTGATGAGAATGTCGGTGATGCTGTCGTCCTTCAGCAACGGCTCCAACGGACCCAGGCCCAGGAGTTCATCGAGAATCTCGTCGATCAGCTGATCGGTCTGGGCTGGGGTCAGCAGGCGCTTTTCCTCCGCCAGCAGGCCGGTCACCACGCCCCGGATCTCAAGCCGCAGGGTGTCGCGCGGGATGCGGTCGAGCAGGTTGAGATTGAGCAGGTCGATCAGCCGCTGATGCAGCCGCACCTTCAGCGCCAGGGCGTCGTCGATCGTCGTGGCCTGCGGATAGGACGCCGCGACGGCGTTGGCGACGATGTGCTTGTTGTCCTCGTTCCAGAGCATGGCCGTCTATCTCCCGACGCTCAGGGCGGCCGGGGCGACTTGGGACGCCGCGACCAGGTTGACCAGCCGGGTGATGGCCGCCTCGATCTTGGAGCCGCGGCGCAGGGTGCTGAGCGCCACGCCCTGGTTGATCGCCTGATGCATCAGCCGGTGGTCCTCCGGGATCACCAGGTCGAAGGGACGGCCGATCGCCTGCTCCGCCGCCTTCAACGAAATGCCGCTGGCGCCGTCGGCCTCCACCTGGTTGCAGACCAGGGTGAGCGGAATGTCGCCGAGGTGCTGGGCCTCCAGCATGTGCAGTTGACGCCGGACGAGGTGCACATGCGGCACCGACAGGCGGGTGACCAGAACGATGCGCTGCGACTGGCGCAGCAGGCGATTGGTCCAGGCCGTCCAGACCGTGGGCAGGTCCACCAGCGAAATTTCGAAATCCCGGCGCAGCGCCGCAACCAGGCTGTCGATGAGCGCCGGATTGAGCGTTTCCACCGGCATGAACTCATGGGGCGCGACCAAGACGCGGGCCCCGCTGTTGTGGGCCGGAAGCGACGAGGCGAGCGGCACGTCCTCGACGGCGCCGCCGGCGGCCAGGACCTGGGTCAGGGTCACGGTGTCGGCCACGTCAAGATAGAGGCCGGCCATGCCCATCTGCAGGTCCAGGTCGGCCAGGCAGACGCCGTTGAGGCTCGGGTTGGCCGCCAGCATCACCGCGGCCTGGGTCGCCAGGGATGTGGCGCCGACGCCGCCGCCGGCCTTGAGGATACTGACCACCTCGCCGTTGCGGCGTTGGGCGCGGCCGGTGTCCAGCCGGCAGAAGATCCGTTCCAGCGCAATGGTCAGGGTGGTGTCGGTGACCGGCGCGGGCAGGACGTCGACGGCGCCCTGATGGATCATTCGCCGCGTGGTGTCGATATCGGCCCCGCTGAGAACGACCAGGATTTCCACCCGCCCGGCCGAGGCCGCGATCTTGGCCGCCGCCCGTTCGACCTCGGACGGATCGGCCCCGTTCAGTCCGACGATCAGCAGATCGAAGCCCTGGGCGCCGCGCTCCGGCCAGGCGCTTTCGACGTCCCGGAACGTCGCCGCCGGGAACATCGCCGACAGCATGGCGGTGGGCGGCGCGGCCCCCAGAACGCCGCCGCAAAGGCCGACCCGCCAGACGCAAGGGCGACTGGGAGGCGGCGCGATCCGCGCGGCCGGATGGCTTCGTCCGAAATGCAGCAGGCTCATGACAAGCTCTCCCCGCTGAGTGTTGACGCCATGGCTGGCAAGGTGAATGGCGCGACGCCGAAGATCTGCAAGGCCGCGCTCTGGAAGGTCACGCCGGTCAGGCTGACGGTGACCAGCGGCTCCATGTCGGGCCCGTAGGGGTCGCCGACGACGCCCAGGCCCACGTGCCGGTAGGTGACGACGACATTGGCGGCCTGGATCTCGGGATCGAGGCCCTGCATCTTGGCCAGCATGGCGTTGAAGACGGTGGCGTTGAAGCCGGAACTGCCCGGGCCGCTGCAGCTCGAGGCCGCGCCCGAACAGGTGAAGGTCATGTTCGGCACGACTTGGCCGCCGGGAATGTTCTGGCTCAGGCCATCGTAGTTGGCCATGTAGGTCGAGATCATCGGGTTGACGGCGGCGTAGCGCGCGGCTTCGCGGGTGGCCGCCTTGGCGGCGTTGATCCGCCAGGCCAGCCGGCCCATGTCGATGACGCCCAGGATCATCGAGATGAACACCAGGCAGATCAGGCCGAACTCGACAGCGGTGGAGCCGCCTTCGTCGCGCGCCAGGCGCGTCAGGGTGGGAACCGCGCGGCGCATCATTCCATCCACGCTTGCTGGGCGCTGACGGTGAACCCGGTCAGGGTCACCCCGGTCAGGCCGCCGAAGGAGTCGATGTAGGGCGGCGAGGCCGTCACCTTGACGATCGGGATGTTGGCCACGTCTTCGTAGCGGCCCACATAGGCGCCGCCGGTGTTGCCGACGCAGGTGACGGTGACCACGATGCTGGCATTGCTGGTCCAGCTGGCGATCAGCGGCGCGCCGGTTCCATCGACGTCGCCGGTGCGGGCCAGGCGCTGGACCCGCAGGAGGTCGTTGGCGTTGGTGAGCCCACCGCAGGTCATCGGCAGCCGGGCGGCGAACCGGGCCGCGTCGCGCACCGACGAGACGGCGATGTGGTAGTTCCAGAACAGCCGCCCGGCGCCGACGAAGGCGAGCATCAGCAAGGTCAGCAGCGGCAGGATCAGGGCGAACTCGACCGCCGTCGAACCCGCGCGCGCGGCCAGAAATCGACGGAAGCTGTTGACGGGACTAGTCATAGAGCCGCACCGCATAGAGCTTGGTCTCCGCCCCGACCGACGAGGTGTCGGTGGTCGATCCGATCACCTCGCCATAGATCGAGTTGCTGACGGCCGGCGCGGTCAGGAAAAGATCCACGTAGGAGATGACGTGAACGGTCGTGCTGCCGTGGACATTGTCGGCGTGGCAGTTGATCACCACGACCGAGATCGTCCGCCGGTCGGGCGTGGCCTGGGCCCCGGTCGTGTTGCACTGGGGCTTGGCGTAGTCGTGGGTGCCGCTGGTGGCCGTCTGACCGCCGGAGAAGGCGCCCGCCGGCGTGCTGATCGCGCCGCTCAGCATCGCCAGTTCCCATTTATAGACCTGATAGCGGGTCGGCGAGGTGCCGGAGGCCGGCGCCGGCCCGTAGGCGGCCCAGCCCGAACCCGTGGCGCCAGCGGGAACCTGCGGGACGTAGGTGGTCGGATTGATGCCCGAATGGTTGGTGGCGAAGTACTTGGCGATGTTCCAGGTACCCGTGCCCACCACGTTGGCGCTGGTCTGGTTGCAGTCCAGCGGGAAGCTCATGCCGGCGGCCACGGCGGTGGAGTCGGAGCAGGAATTGCTCGGCGTGGAGATGGTGGGCGAACAGGCGCTGTTGCCCGCGGCGGTCTTGCCGCCGACCATGGTGTTCATGGCCGGGGCGAAGAAGGGATCGGTCTTGGTGCCGCCGGCCGAGGACTTGTAGATGTCGAAGCGGGTGTTGAACCAGTCGTCGGCCGAGGCGACGTTGCCGGTTTGGGTCAGGGCCGTCGCGCCGAAGCATTCGATCAGCGGCGGATTGCGGCCCATGGCGTTCTTGACGTCGGCCGCGCCCGAACCCACCGACAGGAAGCCGAAATTACCCGGCCCCCAAGGATTGCTGCCCGAGGGCGGCGGGGTCAGCAGCAGGCTGCGGCCGATATAGGCGTCGCCGTCGAAGGTCAGGCTGGTGGCCTCGTTCGGATTGCAGATCATCAGCGGCGGCGACTTGCAGATCGCCGTGCCATAGCC
>Ga0136846_1237959_pt1 | contig 12051 bp, 12 predicted proteins | sample HopSoiMetagenom2_FD_96841 | JGI IMG/M metagenome (GOLD analysis project Ga0136846, IMG submission 96841) | Grasslands soil microbial communities from Hopland, California, USA - 2 Assembly 2016 (version 4) | ecosystem: Environmental > Terrestrial > Soil > Grasslands | place: USA: Hopland...
ACTTTGTCGCGAGGTCTTCGCCATGATCGAACTCGACGGGGTGGACGCAGCGGCAACCTTCAATCAGCACGGTGTAGCAAGTGTTGCTCATGATGGCGGGGTTGGGAAATACCTCGCCAATAATTCGCGGGTTTTTGCCTTCATAGCCCGTTTCTTCGCGCAGTTCGCGCAAACCCGCGGCCTCGGGGCCGGTGTCTTTCAAATCGATCATGCCGCCCGGAATCTCCAATTCGACGGTGCACGAACCGTGGCGGTATTGTTCGATCATAACGAGTTGGTTGTCTTCGGTGAGGGCGACGACGTTGACCCAGTTGACACAATCAATGACGTAGAAGTCGTGCTCCTGATCGGTGCGGGGGGAAACCAGCCGATCAGTGCGCACCTGGAAAATGCGAAAATCTCCGGCTGGTTTGGAGCCGAGTTTTTTCCAGGGTTTGATCATTGGCCGTTCGGCTTTTGCTGCGCGGCCCAACCCTGCCTCATGAGTCCAAGCAGGTAACCGAGCGCTTCCTGGTATCATCGTCTCCGCGTTTCCGCCAATTGTCGCGCGCGCTTCTCGAGTTGCGCCGCCATTTCCTGCGATTTCTCCTGGGGGCAGCCCATGCGCACAAGCCCTGCTGCCAAGGTATCAAGGTCAACGGTTTCCATTTTGCCTGCGACCTGAAACTCGCAGCCTCAAGCAGCTACTTGATAGAATCGGCCGGCACAATCTTGATGCTTTGGACTTCGATGCGGTCCACGGGCCGGCTTCGTTCGCCGCTGCCGCTCATGCCGACCGGCGCATCGCCGATTTTGCCCAGCACATCGTCGCCGCTTTTGAGCATGCCAAAGGCGGTATACTTGCGATCGAGGAATGAGGCTTCCCCGAGGCAAATGAAAAATTGGCTGCCGGCTGAATCGGGATCATTGGAGCGAGCCATGGAGATGACGCCGCGTTTATGAGGGCGGTCATTGAATTCCGCTTTGACATTGTAGCCTGGTCCGCCGGTGCCGTATGAACTGACATCATCCGGATCCTTGGTGTTGGGATCGCCACCCTGAATCATGAAGTCTTTCACAACGCGATGAAACGCAGTGCCGTCGTAGAAGCCTTTTTTCGCCAGTGACTTGAAATTCTCGACCGTTTTTGGCGCCACATCTGTCCAAAACTCGATCACCATTTCGCCCTCGCCAGTTTTGATTACCGCTACTTCATTGTTCATAAGCAAGAATTCTCAGAATCCGAATGATTTGTCACGCGCCGTTTCGGCAGAAAACTCGCAGGTTGCCCCTTTGCCGGCCCAAATCCTATGAGCAATTGACCTACCATGGCTTGAACAAAAAATCCTTTCCTTCTGTCTATCCCTCGTTACTTATTAGCAAAATATGTCGAAAAAACGATTCTTAAGATTGCTCGCCATTGCGGTGGTGGCCGCTGCCGGTTTGAACTTCGCCTCCGTGGCGGAAGACAAAAAACTTCCTGATGGCGTTTACGCCGAAATGGAAACTTCCAAAGGCAAAATCGTGCTGCAGCTCGAGTACGAGAAAACTCCGCTGACAGTAGCGAACTTTGTCGGCCTGGCGGAAGGCACGAAAAATTATTCGAAAAGCCACGGCGAACCGCCGAAGGCGCAAAACAAGCCGTTCTACGACGGCCTGACGTTTCATCGCGTCATTCCGAATTTTATGATCCAGGGCGGTGATCCGCAGGGCAGTGGCGGAGGCGGTCCGGGCTACAAGTTTCGCAACGAAATTGTCGGCGATCTGAAGCACGATAAGGCCGGCATCCTCTCGATGGCGAATGCAGGGCCGGACACCAACGGCAGCCAGTTTTTCATTACGCATAAGGACACGCCCTGGCTGGATGGGAAGCACACAGTTTTCGGCCACGTGGTGGAAGGACAGGATGTCGTCAATAAGATCGTCAACGGCGACACGATCAAAACTGTGAAAATCTTGCGCATCGGCGAGAAGGCGAAAGCATTCAAAGGCGACGAAGCGGATTTTCAAAAGTATTCAAAGGCATAAGCCAAGGGTCTGGCGGCAGAATTGCCTAAACTACGTGTTTGCAGCGGTTTACAGCTGCCTAGCGTTCCCGACCGAACCCAGATTCATAGCTGCGGCTTGGAAGCTGAATTAGCGTTTCTTGTAACCAAAATTTGCGAGACACGTCTCACCTTATGTAAAGCGCGCCGGCCGAAGGATGGCAGGCGCAATTCAAAAAAGCACATCAACTACAGCAAATGAGAACTACCAAACTTAGTTTAATCGCAGCGCTCGCTCTGGGCGGCCTATTGGCCTGCACCTCGGGCGTGTCTGCACAGGACAACAAAGAAGGAACGGATAAGGCTCCCGGCAAAAAAGGCCGTGGGATGACTGTCGAAGCCCAAATGGAGCGGCTGACGACGGAATTGAAACTCACCGACGAGCAGAAGCCGAAGATCGAAAAGGTCGTGAAGGAAAACACGAAAAAAATGCAGGACTTGCGCACCGAAACCACTGATCAGACCGAACGTCGCGAAAAGGCGCGCGGGCTGATGGAAGAGCGCGACAAGGAATTCAAGAAGATCCTGACGGCCGAACAGTACACCAAATGGGAAAAGCTGCGTGAAGAGATGCGTCAACGTGGCGGCAAAGGTGGTGGCGGCGGCGGCGGAGCCGGCGGCGCTGAAAAGAAAAGCGACACGCCCAAGCAATAAATTTGCTTTCAACTACGTTTCTCAAGGACGGCCAGGTGGCCGTCCTTTTTTTTATTCTCGTTCCAAAAGCGGCGCATTCGCTGTTAATCTGCGCGCGATGATACTTTGTGTAGGCGCAACGCCCGCGTTGCAGCGCGTGATGGTATTTCCGCGGTTGGAGGTGGATGGGGTAAATCGGGCGGCAACGACTCTCGAAGGCATCGCCGGTAAATCAATAAACATGGCGAAGGTTTTGCGGGCTCTGGGTGAGGAACCGTTCGCGCTTGGATTTGTCGGAGGCCAACGGGGCAAGCAATTACGCCAGCAGTTGGCGGCGCTGGGATTGCTCCACGGGTTTGTGGAAGTGCCTCCGGAGACTCGGCAATGCATTACCGTGATTGATGGTTCGCGCGAAACGATCACGGAACTGGTGGAGGAAAGCCGGGCGGTGCCCGGGGCGCGCTATGAAGAGCTGCTGGCGATGGTTAAAAAGCTGCTGGGGTCGGCAAAGCCGCATCCCTGCCGCGCCATCGTTATGTCAGGCACATTAACACCGAAAGCGCCGGCCGACTTCTATTTACGATGCGTGCGGTTGGCAAATGAAGCCGGGATTTTGTCGGTGCTCGACGCGAAAGGGCCGCCCTTGCTGCGAGCGCTCAAAGCTCGTCCGGGCCTGGTGAAACCCAATCGCGAGGAACTTGCTGCAACTGTCGGGCACCAGCTGAAGAGCGAGCGAGCGTTGCTGTTAGCGATGCGCAAGCTGCATCGAATGGGCGCGCAAAGAGTGGTAGTGACGGCGGGCAAGGGGTCGACCCTGGCATTTGATGGCGAAAGATTTTGGCGGATTCGTTCGCCGAAGATTGTGGCCATCAATCCAATAGGTTCGGGCGACTCCTTCACGGCGGGTGTGGTATGGCGGTTGGTTCGCGGTGATGACCTGGGCGAGGCGTGCCGCTGGGGGGCAGCGGCAGGCGCGGCGAATGCACTGACGTTGATGGCGGCGGAGGTTTCGATGAAGGAAGTTCGAAAGCTGGCAACACGAGTGGTGATTGACCCGATCTGACCCATAAACACCAAGTCCTCCAAAATCCAAGCTCCAGATAAAAATTTCAAACTTCCAAACCTCGAACCGTCAAAAGTTTGCGGCTCGCCTTTCGAGGGCAGCGCGGTATTGTGTGCGCGGTTTATGGCGCACCGCTTCAACCCGATAGAAACCGTCATTGCCGACTTGCAGCGCGGCAAGATGGTAATAGTAGTGGACGACGCTGATCGCGAGAATGAGGGAGACTTGATTCTCGCGGCGCAATTCGTCACGCCCGCAGCCGTTAATTTCATGGCCAAACATGGCCGGGGCCTGATTTGCGTGCCTACTATTTCCGAACGCTTGCAGCAACTGGGTATCGAGCGGATGGTGCAGCAAAACCGGGAAACGTTTAAAACCGATTTCCAGATCAGCGTGGATGCCGCCCGCAACATTACGACGGGCATCAGCGCGGCGGACCGAGCGGAAACGATTCGGATCATGGCTGAGCCGACGGCGATTCCGGAAGACCTGGTCCAACCGGGGCACGTTTTTCCGCTGCGCGCACGTCCCGGCGGAGTGCTGCAACGAGCTGGACATACAGAGGCAGCAGTTGACCTGGTCCGGCTCGCCGGAGCGCGTCCGATTGGCGTCATTTGCGAAATCATGAGCGATGACGGCTCAATGGCGCGATTGCCTGAACTGATTAAGTTCGCGCGACGGCATAATCTGAAGATCTGCACGATAGCGGATCTAATTCAATACCGCCGCACCCGCGAAAAATTGGTTGAAGCACTTGAGGTGGTGAAAATGCCTACCGAGTATGGCAATTTTAATTTGCACCTGTATCGCTCCAAAGTGGATGGGCAGCATCACCTGGCGCTGGTCCGCGGCGAGGTAGCCGGGAAAGCAAACGTGCTGGTTCGCGTCCACAGTGAATGTCTTACGGGCGACGTGTTCGGTTCGAGGCGTTGCGACTGCGGTCCACAATTGCAGCAGGCGATGCGGCAGGTGGCAGACGCGGGGTTGGGCGTGATCGTTTACATGCGCCAGGAAGGACGCGGCATTGGCCTGGGTCCCAAAATCAAAGCTTACAAACTTCAAGAGCAAGGCTACGACACGGTGGAAGCGAATCAGAGATTGGGATTTGATATGGACCTGCGCGAGTACGGACTGGGGGCACAAATTCTTACGGATTTAGGGCTCAAAACGATTCGCTTGTTAACTAACAACCCACGCAAGGTTGTGGGCCTGGAGGGTTATGGCCTCGAGATCACCGAGCAGGTGCCGATCAAGATACGTCCAAATCCGTTCAACGCCCGGTATTTGAAAACCAAGCGGGAGAAGCTCGGGCACAGATTATGACCAGAATTTCCCATGCTCAAACCAGTTAAGCGCCAAACGGCTTCAGCCTCTCGTGCTAATGCCGAGGCTCGCTTTGCGATAGTGGCTTCGAAATACAACTCGCGCTATGTGGACGCGATGTTGCGGGCGGCCAAAACAGAATTTTCGCGCGCGGGCGCAAGGAAAGTAAGGGTCGTGCGCGTGCCCGGAGCTTATGAAATTCCGGTTGTGGTGAACCGGCTGGCGCGGATGGCCCAAGAGGAACCGGAAGGCCACGGCCTAAGCGCAGTCGTCTGCCTGGGGGTAATCTTGCGCGGGGAAACGACCCATGCCGCTCACATTGGCGAAGCGGTGAGCGGCGCGCTGATGGAAATCCAATTGCGCTACGAAATTCCCATCATCCATGAAGTGCTGCTGCTCGAGAATGAAGCGCAAGCCAAAGTGCGGTGCCTCGGACAAAGGCACAATCGCGGCGCTGAAGCTGCGCAAACCGCGCTCGCGATGTTCGCAGTGATGCGGCAGGTTTCAGAGAGCCCCGAGTAAGCCGGGCGGCTCCGCAAAGCCAAGCTCGTGAGCACCGCTCGCTGATTTTTGTTCCGGGGCTTTTTCTCGCGGCTGAGCGGGGCCCAAGACTTTTAGCGGCTTGGCGGCACCCGGTCCCGAACGGTGGGACTAAGTTCGCAAAGCCTCGAGCGCCACGGGCATTTTCTCGGAGGTAATTTCTCCGCGCGCCGTCTGGTTCAGCCAGTCGGCATGAAATTTATTTGTTAGACTTGCCTTTCCATCAGGAAGGGACGCGTCTTACTTCGCTGGCCTAAACCCTTCGAAGCGTAATGTCGCCACCGCCTTCAAAGCCGCCAGAGGTTTCATCCGCGCCTTCAACGTGCTAGGCGCAAGTGTCCACACCTGCGGCGCTTTCGATTATCGTGTCCAACGTATATAGCCAAGCCGCATAAATCGTTGCTGAGGGAGAGTCGCCCGAGTCAGCTTCAAGCGCCGCCAGGACAGAAACGCGATTCTCATGCAACCCCGTTCGCAGAAGTTCACACTCCGCGACGATCGAGCTCGCGTCATCCACACCCGTCCGGTTCGTAAATCGTGAGAACCATTGCCGGGTGGATTCGGACATCGAGGACAAAGACGCAGCCAGATCGAGCAACTGTGCCCAATCCGGGAGCAGCTCGCCCTGGAAACGAATGGGTTTCAACGACTGGCGTGAGCGCATTGTCCGTTGAATAATATCGCGAATCAACTCGCGGAGCCACAAAAAGTGTTACCAGGATCGCAGCGAAACCCCGAAACTCAGCTTGACCGAACAGTTCTTCCGCAATGACTTTCGCGCAGGAATACATTAACCTCCTTTGGTGATAAAGCGCTCGCTCCAAGGTTGCGCGATTGCGCTGTTGCTTTGCGTCAGCGCAAGCACTTGGGCGCAGACCAATGAGACGGCGTTGCTGCACCGTTCCTGGTTCGAGGCGCGGACCGGTCATTTCAACACCTACAGTTGCGGCCCAACCCAGGAGGTCGCGAAGCTGGCCGCGAGGCTGGAGCAATTTCGCCTGGCTTACGCGCTGCTCGCGGGAACCCAATCTGTCGCCTCGCCACCAATTGTCGTCATGGCCTTCCCCGACCACGAATCGCTAGCGCCTTTCTTGCCGGTTTACGACGGCAAACCGGCCAACCTCGCCGCATTTTTCAGCCGGGGCAGTGACGAAAATCTAATCGCGCTTTCGCTCGCTCGAACCGGCAGCGATTCACGCGCGATGGAAACTGTTTTTCATGAGTACGCCCATTTGCTCTTGCGCCACAACGAATGGTTCTGGCCGATGTGGCTGAAAGAAGGCATGGCGGATATCTATTCGACCTTTGAATTGAGCGGGGCTCAGGGCATTCGCATCGGCAAGCCGCTCGATCTTTATCTTCGGTTGCTGTACCGCGGACCGTTGCTGCCGTTGCGGGATCTTTTTGCCGTGACTCGGGAGTCGCCCGAATACAATGAGCGCGAGCGGCAGGGAGTTTTTTACGCCGAATCCTGGCTGCTGGTTCATTACTTGATGCTCGGGGACAACCCCCGGTACAGGACGCGCTTCGGACAAATGACACCGCTGCTGCGGGCTGGACAAACGCCTGAGCAAGCTGTCACGAACGCTCTCAAGTCTTCCGTCGCTGAATTGGAGCGCGACTTTCGCTCTTACTTTGCACGAGGACGTTTCGAGTCCATGACTTTGGCCGTCCCGGGAAACCTGTCGCGTGGCCAGGCAATGACAACACGCCCGCTTAGCCCGGTCGAGACCTGCTTTCGCCTGGGTGACCAACTATTGCGCATCGGGCGCGCTGACGGGGCGGAGCATTGGTTCCATAAAGCGCGCGAGATTGCGCCGGCGAGCCCGCTCTGTTTTGAGGGCCTGGGATTCCTCGCGGCCGATCGCGACCAGCATGCTGAAGCCGTGAAATTGTTGGGTGAGGCACTCCAGCGCGGTTCATCCAGTTTCCTGGCTCATTACGTTTACGCGCGGGAAAAGTTTCAACTCAGCGCGCGCTCGAGTTCATCCTTTTCACGTGTGAATGCGGCCCAGGCAAATGATATACGTTCCGAGTTGGAAAAATCCCTAAACCTCATGCCGGACTTTGGACCGGCGCATCATCTTCTGGGTTTCTTCGAATTGGTGCAAGGAGTGCAGCCGGCCGCCGCGGCCGCGCACCTGCAAAAAGCGGTGGAACTGGAACCGGAAAACCAGGCGTACCCGCTGACACTGGCGCAGGCCCAAATGTTGAAAGGTGACGCAGCCGGAGCGCGGCGCACACTGGAAGAACTGCGGCGGCCGTACGTCGCGCCGCAAGTGCGCAAGGAGGCGGAAGCATTGCTGGCGGAAATTCCAAAGTAGTTATTGAGACTGGGATTGTGTCCGCCGCGGCTATCTGATACTAAGCTGCCACGCCTATGGAACTTACGTACTTCGTTCGAGGGGCAGATGGGAAACGATACGGGCCAGTCAGCCTGGAACAACTTGGTAATTGGATCAATGAGGGCCGCCTGCGACCGGAAGGCCAGATTCAACGCAGTGACATGCAGCACTGGGCGGTGGCGGAGGATTTCCTGGAACTGCAGCCACTCTTTGGAATAGACACAGCGACGCCGGACGCAGCCGCCGCGAGTCAAAGCAGCGCGGCCCTGAAGCAAGCCGAGCCAAAACTCGCGGCTCAATTGAAATCGGGCGCGTCCTGGTTTCTTTGGATTGCCGGGTTGTCGCTGATTAACTCGATCGCCGCCCTCACTGGCGCTTCGTGGCGATTCTTCGTCGGTCTCGGCATCACGCAGGTTTTCGACGAAATCGGCACCCGTCTGGGCACCAATGGCAAGTTCGTCGCACTCGCGCTTGATCTGGTAGTGGCTGGGATTTTCGTTTTCTTTGGAATCTTCGCCCACAAGGCCCAGCGCTGGGCGTTTGTGGTGGGCATGATTTTGTTCGGTTTGGATGGTTTGATTTTCGTTCTGGCTGCTTATTGGATCGGGGTCGCTTTCCATGCGCTGGTGTTGTATTGGCTGTTTCGTGGCTTCAGCGCCTGTCAAAAGCTGAGGCCCTGAGTTTGAGTTTGACTGAATGACGCTATTCTCTCGTTATTGCGCCGGCAGCTTCGCTGCGGCGTTGCTCGCCTGTACTGCCAACTCCGCCGAAGAGTTGCACTGGTGGGAGCGAGGCGTATCACGGACAATCAGTGTGTCGACGGGATTTGCAGGACCAGACAAATTTGATCCGGCGGAGTTGGCCGAGCGAAAGGCCATCCTTGGCTTCAATGCCGAGCGCCTGACCATTTTTGGGCGGCACCAGGGCATGGATGACCAGGGGTTCTTTTTCGTGTCGAGCCTGGCCGGAAAAACCAATGCCGATTATCTGAAGCTTTATCTGGCTGAAGACAAACGCAAGGGGCTTCATTCGTCTGTGTTTTTCGATGTGCACCATTACAGCGCGGCTTTCGGGGCGGCGCACCCGGATTGGATGCAGCAGAACGAGGACGACTCGATGCCGAAAATTTATGACACGGGCATAAGCCCTTGCGTGAACAGTCCTTATCGGGAATGGGTATTTCAAATCCTCCGCGACCTGGCGAAGTATCCGATTGATGGCGTGTTTTTCGATGGGCCGATCTTCTTTCCGGAGTCGTGCTATTGCGACCATTGCAAACGAAAGTGGGCGGCACAAAATCCCGGCACCCCAATGCCGTCAAAAAAGGTGCGAACCGGGTTGGGGGCTGCGCGCCTGCTGGATTTTCAATCGCACAGCCTTTCCGATTTTCTGCATGACGCGCGCATGGCGTTGAAAGCCAACAACCCGGAGTTGCTGCTCTACATGAACAGCGGTGTACGGGGCGCCAATTGGGCCTCGGCACGCATGAATCGCGTGCTCGTTGATCAACAGGATGTTCTGGGCAGCGAAGGAGGCTTCCTCAGCGGAGATCTCACTCGCATGTCGCTCTGGAAACCGGGACTCACGGCCCGGCTGCTCGAACGGCAGGCGGGTGGAAAACCGTCCCAGGTTTTCACCGCTGTTTCCCATAAGCCATGGACTTTTTCAATGCTGCCCGGCCCGGAACTCGGATTGTGCTTTTTCGACGGGCTGGCGAACGGCGCATCCTGTTCCTTTGCCTTTACACCGGATGATTTGAACCAACCCGAAACCCAAAAAGTCGCGGCGCTGAACGAATACCTCGCGAGAAATGAGCGCTTTTACATCGGGACCCACTCGGAGGCGCGGACGGCCTTGGTGTGGTCGGATGTGACGGCAAATTTTTACGCCGGGGCGGCCGCCCAAATGATTGATATCGATCGCATCGCAGCGCGAAGCGAGATCGGCAATTTGGACGGCGAATTCAACGGGATGGCGGATGCGCTAGTGCGTTCGCACACTCCGTTTGATGTGGTGGACGATGTTGCTTTGGAACGGGAGTCATTGGCTCGTTACAAAACTATCGTGCTGCCGAATGCCGCCTGCATGAGCGATGGCATCGCCATGCGTTTGACCAACTGGATAAAAAATGGAGGCACACTGCTGGCAACGTTCGAAACCGGTCTCTACGATCAAACCGGATTGCGCCGCACGAATTTTGCTCTGGCGGATGCGATGGGCGTCAGAGCAGTTGGCAAAATCGCCGGGCCTATGCTGCACGACTACATGAAGCCCGTCGCAAACCACAATGCGAACCTCGGAACGCGAGCTTTGGTTGAGGCGACGACTTACCACGTGGCGGTCCGTTGCGAAGGGGCAAAAAATCAAATGCAATTTATGAAGCCGTTGGCCGGACGGTACGATGGTTTGCCGGAACTGAGCGACGATCCGGCACTAGTAGAGCATGCATACGGCGCGGGACGAGTGATTTATTTCAGCGGCGATCTGGGCAATTCGATTCAAACTTTTCACCTGGCCGAGCATCTCGAGCTATTGAAGCCGTGGTTTGTCGCGCCGGTGAAAGTTGTGAATGCTCCCGGCTCGGTGGAAGTTGTTGTTCGTTCTCAAGCTGCCGGGACCCGCTGGTTAGTTCATCTCGTCAATGCCACTGGAGAGATGACCAGACCAATCAGGAGCATCGTGCCCATCTATGACATTCGCATCGAGCTTCCGCCCGAGCGCAAAGTGCGAAAAGTGAAAGCGATTCGCGCGGGTCAACAACTGAAACCAGGACCAACCGTCATTCTACCGGTGCTGCAAGATTACGAAATGCTCGTGATCGAGTAGCGTTGTCAACCCTTGGAAGACGCCGAGCACGGCGACAACTTCTTGACCTGCGCGCCGGGGTCCGGTAGGTTGGCAAACAGAGACAAAAGTTATATGAACAATTTTTTGGTGCCGATGGTGGTAGAGCAGACGGGACGCGGCGAACGCGGTTACGATATTTACTCGCGCTTGCTGGTGGACCGGATCGTTTTTCTCGGAACGCCCGTAGATGATATGGTCGCAAATCTCATCATCGCGCAGCTTCTTTTCCTACAGATGAATGATCCGAAAAAGGACATTCATCTATATATCAATTCCCCTGGTGGCAGCGTGACAGCCGGCTTGGCGATTTACGACACGATGCAGTTTTTGACCTGCGACGTGAATACATATTGCATCGGCCAGGCAGCCAGCATGGGGGCGGTGCTGCTGTGCGGTGGCACCAAAGGCAAACGTTACGCACTGCCCAATTCCAATATCATGATCCACCAGGTGCTCGGCGGGGCCGAAGGCGCGGCCAGCGATGTGGAAATCCGGGTACGATACATGCTCAAACTGAAGCAACGCTTGAACACGATTATCTCGAAGCACACGGGTCGTTCCATCGACCAGGTCGAGAAGGATTGTGATCGCGATAATTTCATGTCCGCCGAGGAGGCCAAGTCCTACGGGTTGGTGGATGAAGTGGTGCAATCGCGCAAGGAAATCCCCGGCCTGGCGGAACGCGCCACGAGTTTAGCAGACAAAAAAGAATAAGCCTTCGCCCCATGGCCCGACCCACCAACATGACCCTGTGCAGCTTTTGCGGCAAAAGCCATGCCGAGGTAAAAAAGCTGATTGCCGGACCTGGCGTTTATATTTGCGACAATTGCGTAATTCTTTGCAAGCAAGTGCTCGACAAGGAACTGGCCGCGCCGGCAAAGAAGACCAAGACCAAGTTCACCGTCCCCAAACCTTCCGAGATCAAACGGCAGCTCGATTTGCAATGCATCGGGCAGGAACACGCCAAGAAAACTTTGGCCGTGGCGGTGCACAACCATTACAAACGGCTCCTGCAGGAAACGCCCACGGAAGGCGAGCAGTCCACGCCGGCAAATCCGCATGCGGAAGTTGAGATCGAGAAAAGCAATATCCTGATGATCGGCCCGACCGGCTCCGGCAAAACATTGCTGGCCCGCACCCTGGCGATGGTGCTGGACGTGCCCTTTGCAATCGCGGACGCCACCACTCTCACCGAAGCGGGCTACGTCGGCGAAGACGTCGAGAACATCATCCTGCGTTTGCTGCAAAATGCCGATTACGACGTCAAGCGCGCGCA
>Ga0136846_1213888_pt1 | contig 12050 bp, 10 predicted proteins | sample HopSoiMetagenom2_FD_96841 | JGI IMG/M metagenome (GOLD analysis project Ga0136846, IMG submission 96841) | Grasslands soil microbial communities from Hopland, California, USA - 2 Assembly 2016 (version 4) | ecosystem: Environmental > Terrestrial > Soil > Grasslands | place: USA: Hopland...
AGCAAGCCGCTGGGCTGCTATGGCGACGGCGGCGCCATCTTCACCAGCGACGACGCGCTGGCGCAGGCGGCGCGCGAGATCCGCGTGCATGGCCAGAGCGCGCGCTACACCCATACCCGGGTGGGTGTGGGCGGCCGCATGGACACGCTGCAATGCGCCGTGGTGCTGGCCAAGCTGGGCCGCCTCGACTGGGAGCTGCAACGCCGCCGCGAGCTCGGCGCGCGCTACCACGAGCGCCTCGCGCCGCTGAACGTGAAGACCCTGGCCGTGCGCCCTGACCGCGACAGCGTCTGGGGCCAGTACACGGTGCGCGTCGCCGACCGCGCCCGCGTGCAGTCGGTGCTCACGCAGGCCGCCGTGCCCACCGCGGTGCACTATCCGAGGCCGCTGCATCGGCAGCCGGCCTACGCGCATCTCGGCAATCCCGACAGCTGCCCGGCGTCGATCGCGGCCGCCGACGAGGTGATGAGCCTACCCATGAGCGCCGACCTGTCGGACGCCGACATGGACCGCGTGGTCGCGGCGCTGGCCGCGGCCGTCGGCCCGCGCGGGCAGTGACCCGGCCGTGACGGCGCCGGCGCGACGTGGCCTGCTGCGCGCGGTGCTGACGCTCGTCGCCGGCGGCGCGCTCGCGCAGGCGCTGCCGCTGCTGCTGGGCCCCCTGTTGTCGCGCCTGTACACGCCGCAGCAGTTCGGCCAGTACAACCTGTTCGCGGCCGTCTCCGCCAACATCGCGGTGGTGGCCTGCGCGCGCTACGAGTTCGCGCTGCCGCTGCTGGGCGACGCGCGCGAGGCCGCGGCCCTGCGCGCGCTGTGCCTGCGCGTGCTGGCGGCCGTCACGCTGGCGAGCGCCGGCGGCGCGGCGGCGTGGTTCTGGTGGTCGTCGCAGGGCTGGACGGCGTGGCTGCCCGTGGCCGTCGCCGTGCTGGGCTGGCTGTCGCTGGCGACGCTGTGGGCCACGCGGGCGCAGTCCTACCGGGCGCTGGCGGCGGCGCGCGTCGTGCAGTACGGCGGCGCGTCGCTCGCCCAGGCCGGCGCGGCGCTCCTGGGCGCCGGCGTGCAGGGCCTGATCGTCGCGCCGATCGCCGCGGCCGCCGCCGCCGCCGCGCTGTTGCGGCTGCCGCTGGCGGACGAGTCGGATCCCGCGCCGGACCGCTGGCGTGCGCTCGCGCGGCGCTTCCGCGACTTCCCGCTGCTGAACACGCCGCACGCCTTCATGGGGGCGCTGCAGGACACCGCCGCCATCGCGCTGCTGACCGCCTGGCAGGGGCCGGTGGCCGCCGGCTTCTGGGGCTTCGCGCTGCGCTACCTGAAGGCGCCGGCCACGCTGGTGGGCGGTGCCGTGTCGCAGACGCTCTATCCACGGCTGGCCGCGCATGGCGCGGCGGTCGACCACGACGCCGACGCGCACGCGCCCCTGCGCGTCACGCGCGAGGGACGCGCGGCCGTGCGGCGCGTGATGGCGGGGCTGGCCGCCATCGCCATGCCGCTGGTGCTGCTGCTGTGGGCCCTCGGTCCCTGGGCGTTCGAATGGCTGTTCGGCGCTCGGTGGCGCGGCGCCGGCGAGCTGTCGCGCGCGCTGGCCGTCTACATCGGCATGCACTTCGTCGCCGCGCCCATGGCCGTCGTCACGCTCGCCTGGGGCGCGCAGGCCTGGGCGCTGCGGCTCGCGCTGGTGGGCCAAGTCGCGTTCGTCGGGGCGCTGGCCGTCGGGCTGAAAATGGGGGGCCTGGCCGGCGCCGGCTGGGCCGTGTCGATCGCGATGACGCTGTATTTCGGCTACTACTTCCTGCGGCTCGCCACCTGGCCGCTTACTTCGATGGAACAGCGATGACCCTGCGCGCCTCCCTGAACCGCCTGCGCCGCCGCTGGCTGCGGCGCTGGATCTGGCAGCCGGTGTTCGGCGAGCGGCAGGGCAGCCGGCTGCTGCCGCACACGCGCATCTCGAGCGCCAGCGTGATCGAGCACGAGGACAAGCTGGTCCTGGGCGACAACGTGTTCATCGGCGCGTTCAACTTCATCGAGGCCAGCGGTGGCATCACGATCGAGGAGGGCGTGCAGATCACCAGCCACTGCGCGATCGTCACGCACAGCTCGCACCGCTCGCAGCGCCTGCTGGGCCCGGCCTACGTCACGTGGCCGGTGCCCGCGGGCGGCGCGCGTCCGGGCTGGATCGCCGGGCCGATCCACATCGGCGCCTACAGCTTCGTCGGGCCGCACTCGCTGATCGAGGCCAACACGCGCATCGGCCGCGGCACCCTCGTGTGCGCGGGCAGCTTCGTGCGCGGCACCTATCCCGACTACGCCATCCTCGAAGGACGCCCGGCGCGCGTGGTGGGCGACAGCCGGCGCGCCGACGAGAAGGCGCTGCTGCGCCACCCCGAGCTGCGGGTGCTGTACGAGGCCTGGACGACGGCGCCGGAGCCGATCGACCTCGAAGGGCCGAGGTGAGCGGGGACCGCCGCCCGCTGCGCGTCGTGCTGTTCGGCGACGGCGAGAGCCCGCACCTGCTGAAGTGGGCGCTGGCGCTGGCGCCGCGCGTCGAGCTGTTCGTGGCGTCCAGCCGCGGCCTCGCGCCGGCGCTCGCCGCGCTGCTGCCGCCGAAGCGCACGCTGCTGCTGTCGCAGGACACGAAGTTCGCGGGCGGCAACGCCGCGCTGCTGAAGACGCTGCCTGGCCTGGTGCGCTGGCTGCGCGGCGTCGACGCCGACTGGATCAACGCGCACTACCTCACCTCGCACGGCACGCTGGCCTGGCTGGCGCGCAGGTGCGGCGTCCGCGCGCGGCTGGCGGCGTCGGCCTGGGGCTCGGACATCCTGGTCACGCCCGACCACAGCGCCCTGCTGCGCTGGGTGACCTCGCGCGTGCTGCGCGACGCGTCGCTTTGCACGAGCGACTCCGAGGCCATGGCGCGGCGCATGCGCGAGCTCGGCGCGCGCGAGGTGATGACGTTCCCGTTCGGGCTCGACGCGCTGCCGCCCGAGCCGACTGCGAAGGAGCCGCGGCTGTTCTTCGCCAACCGCGGGCTCGAGGAGATCTACGACCCGATGCGCGTGCTGTCGCTGTTCGCCGGCGCGGCGGCCGCGTGGCCCGACGCGCGCCTGATGGTGGCCAACGGCGGCTCGCTGCGAGAGGCCCTCGAGGCGCGTGCGAGCGCGCTGGGGCTGGACCGGCGCATCGAGTTCGTCGGCCGGCTCGACGCCGTCTCGCAGTCCGCGATCTACGCCCGCGCCCGCTGGTACGTGAGCGTGCCCCGCAGCGACTCGGTGTCGGTGTCGGTGCTGGAGGCGATGGGCCATGGCTGCATCCCGCTGCTGTCGGACCTGCCGGCCAACCGCGAGCTGGTGCGCGACGGCGGCAATGGCCTGGTCGTGGCGGACGGCGTCGACGCGTTCGACGTCGCCGCGCTGGAACGCCTCGCCGCCGACGCCCCGGCGATCGCCGCCGCCAATCGCGCCTGGGTCGGCGCGCATGCCCTGTTCGGGCCCTGCGTGGACGCCTTCGTCGCGCGGCTGGAACAATGCCCCCCTGCTCCCGGAAGAACTCCCCTCTCGACGCCATGAACATCGTCTACATCGAGCACTACGCCGGCACGCCGTCGCTGGGCATGGAATTCCGCCCGTACTACCTCGCACGCGAATGGGTCCGCCTGGGACACCGGGTGCACATCCTCGCGGCGTCGTACTCGCACGTGCGCGCCCGCCAGCCCGACGTGGGCGCGATCCCCAAGGACCAGGTCGTCGACGGCATCGACTACCGCTGGTACCCGACGCGCGCCTACCAGGGCAACGGCCTGGGCCGCGTGCGCAACATCTGGGAGTTCCTCAAGCAGGTGTGGAAGGAGACCGAGCGCATCGTGGCCGACTGCAAGCCCGACGTCGTCATCGCCTCGAGCACCTACCCGATGGACATCTGGGTGGCGCGGCGCATGGCGCGGCGCGCGAAGGCCAAGCTGGTGTTCGAGGTGCACGACCTGTGGCCGCTGTCGCCCATCGAGCTGTCGGGGATGTCGCCCAACCACCCGTTCGCGCGGCTGTGCGCCAAGGCCGAATCGGACGCCTACCGCGACGCCGACGTCGTCATCTCGATGCTGCCCGTGGTGCACAGCTACATGGCCTCGCGCGGTCTCGACCTCGACAAGCTCGCCATCGTGCCCAACGGCATCTCGCCCGACGACTGGGAAGGCAAGCCGTTCCCGCTGCAGGGCGACGTCGCCGGCACGCTGGCGACCGCGCGCGCCGTGGGCGAGATGGTGCTGGGCTACGCCGGCTCGATGGGCGAGCCCAACGCGCTGGACACGCTGCTGGACGCCGCGGCCATCCTGCGCATCGACCCGGTCGGACGCAAGCTGCGCTTCGTGCTGGTGGGCGACGGCCACCTGCGCGCGCATCTGCAGGATCGCGTGGCCTCGGAGGGGCTGACCAACGTCACGCTGCTGCCGCCGATCCCGAAGCTGCAGGTGCCCGCGCTGCTGTCGCAGATCGACATCGCCTACATCGGCTGGCAGCGCGTGCCGATCTACCGCTTCGGCATCGCGCCGAACAAGCTGATGGACTACATGATGGCGGGCTGCGCCGTGCTGCACTCGGTGGAGGCCGGCAACGATCCGGTGGCCGATTGCGGCTGCGGCATCACCGTCAAGCCGCAGGACGCCCGCGCCGTGGCCAACGGCCTGCTCAAGATGATGCAGCTGTCGCCGACTGCGCGCGCCCTCATGGGCAAGCGCGGGCACGACTACGTGCTGGCGCGCCACACGTATCCGGTGCTGGCGAGGCGGTTCCTGGACGCGCTGCGGCGGGGCGACGCCGCGGTCGACGCCTGAACGGCCAATAGCATCAAACGCCGATCTCCAGCCCCCTCCGATGGGGGTGTCCGGACGACGGTGGCGCGAAAGTCGGGCGCCTTAGAATCCCGCGATGTTCTGGATACTCCCGGCCGCATTCCTCTGCTCGGCGATAGCGATGCTCATCGTTGTCAGGTCTGCCGATCGCCACGCTCACTGGTCGGCCGACCACGACCTCTCCGGCCCGCAGAAGATGCACGTGACGGCGGTGCCGCGCGTGGGCGGCCTGGGCATCGTGGCCGGCGTATGCGCTGGCGCGGGACTGATGATGGGCAGGGCCGGCGACCTGCGCACCGACACGCTGATGCTGCTGGCCTGCATGGTGCCGGCGTTCGGCTCGGGCATCTGGGAAGACTTCACCAAGGCGATCTCGCCGCGCCGGCGCATGGTCGCGCTGGCGTTGTCCGGGCTGCTGGGCGTGCTGCTGCTGGACGGCAAGTTCACCCACCTGGGCTGGCCCGCCTTCGATGCGCTGCTGGCCTCGCACGGCCTGATGTGGCTCGGCGCCGTGGGCGCGGTCTTCGCCGTCACGGGCATCTCCAACTCCGTCAACATCATCGACGGCATGAACGGCCTCGCGTCGATGTGCGCGACGATGATGGCCGCCGCGCTCGCCTACATCGCCTGGCGGGTGGGCGACGACCTCGTCTGCGGCGTCGCGCTGGCCACCGTCGGTGCCACGCTGGGCTTCTTCGTGTGGAACTACCCGCGCGGCCTCGTGTTCCTGGGCGACGGCGGCGCCTACCTGCTCGGGTTCATCGTCGCCGAGCTGGGCATCCTGCTGACCACGCGCCATCGGGATGTCTCGATGCTCGCGCCGCTGCTGCTCGTGGCCTACCCGGTGTTCGAGACGCTGTTCACGATGTACCGCCGCCGCTTCATCCACCAGCGGCCGATGACGCAGCCCGACGGCAGCCACCTGCACACGCTGATCTACCGCCGCCTCAAGCGCGGCGCGGAGGGGTCGACGCGCGCCAATTCCAGCACGTCGCCATACCTGTGGCTGCTCAACGCCGTGGCCGTCGTCCCGGCGACGATCTGGTGGTCGAACACCCCCGCGCTGGCGCTGAGCCTGGCCGCGTTCGTGCTGGTGTACCTCGACCTGTACTGGCGCATCGTGCGCTTCCGCTCGCCGCGCTGGATGGCGTGGCGGCGCGAGCTGCCGGGGGCGCCGGAGCCGCTCGAGAAGGCCTGACGGCCGCCCGCGGCGCCACGGTCGCCCGGCGCGTTTTGCCCGCGCCGCGCCGATGAGCGAAAATCGAGGGTTATGAGCGCCCAGACCCCCCCCTTCCTTCCCTTCGCGTTGCCCGAGATCGGCGACGAGGAGATCGCCGAAGTCGTCGATACCCTGAAGTCCGGCTGGGTCACCACCGGCCCGAAGGCCAAGCGCTTCGAGGCGGCGTTCACCGAGTACCTGGGCGATCCGTCGCTGGAATCGATGGCGGTCAACTCCGCCACGGCGGGCCTGCACCTGGCGCTGGAAGCGCTGGGCATCGGCCCGGGCGACGAGGTCATCACCACCACGCACACCTTCACCGCCACGGCGGAAGTCGTGCGCTACCTCGGCGCCGACGTGGTGCTGGTGGACGTCGACCCCGACACCCTGTGCATCGCGCCATGGGCCATCGAGGAGGCGATCACGCCGCGCACGAAGTGCATCGTGCCCGTGCACTACGCCGGCCTCGCGGCCGACATGCCGGCCATCCTCGCGATCGCCAGGCGCCACGGCCTCAAGGTGGTGGAGGACGCCGCGCACGCGCTGCCCACCACTTGCGCCGGCAAGCTCGTCGGCACGCTGGACTCGGACGTCACCGTCTTCAGCTTCTACGCCAACAAGACCATGACCACGGGCGAAGGCGGCATGATCGTCACGCGCCACCCGGAACTCGCCAAGCGCATGAAGGTGATGCGCCTGCACGGCATGAGCCGCGACGCGTTCGACCGCTTCACGTCCACCAAGCCCAGCTGGTACTACGAGATCATCGCGCCGGGCTTCAAGTACAACCTGACCGACATCGCCGCGGCGCTGGGCCTGCAGCAGCTCAAGCGCATCGACGCGTTCCAGCGCCGCCGCATCGAGCTGGCCGATGCGTTCAAGGCCGGCCTGGCAGGCCTGCCGCTGGTCCTGCCGCCCGAGGCGCCGGCCGGCGACCAGCACTCGTGGCACCTGTACGTGGTGCGCCTGACGGACGACGCGAAGATCTCGCGCGACCGCTTCATCGAACGCCTGTTCGAGCTGGGCATCGGCGTCAGCGTGCACTACATCCCGCTGCACCTGCAGCCGTACTGGCGCGACCGCTACCAGCTCGCGCCGCAGCAGTTCCCGCACAGCCAGCGTGCGTTCGAGCGCATGGTCAGCCTGCCGCTGTACACGCGCATGACCGACGCCGACGTGGCACGTGTCTGCGCCGCCGTGCGCAGCGTGCTCGCCGGCTGAACGCGCGCCGGGCCGCATGTCCAAGCGCGCGTTCGACGTCGTCGCGGCCCTCCTCGGCCTGCTGCTGTTCGGCCTGCCGATGCTGCTGGTCGCGCTGTGGATCCGCCTCGACTCGCCGGGCCCGGTGTTCTTCCGCCAGGAGCGCGTGGGGCGGCACGGCAAGCTGTTTCGCATCCACAAGTTCCGCACCATGAGGGTGGACGCCGAGCAGCGCGGCCCGCTGCTGACGGTGGGCGCCGACGCGCGCGTGACGCGCGTGGGGCGCGTGCTGCGCGCGAACCGGCTCGACGAGCTGCCGCAGTTCCTCGACGTGCTGGCCGGCGACATGAGCCTGGTCGGCCCGCGGCCCGACGTGCCGCGCTACGTCGAGCGCTGGCCCGCCGACCTGCGCGAGCGCGTGCTCGCCGTGCGCCCGGGCATCACCGATCCCGCCTCGCTCGCCTTCCGCGACGAGGCCACGCTGCTGGCGCGCGCGGCTGATCCCGAGCGCGAGTACATGGACGTCATCCTGCCGCGCAAGCTCGCGCTTTCCGCCAGCTATGCCGACCAGGCATCGCTATGGACCGACCTCGGCGTCATCTGCCGCAGCGTCGGCGTTCTCCTGCTCCGATGACCTTCATGCGCATGTTCTGGCTCACCCTCGATGGCTTCCTGACCCGCGTGCGACCGCACCGCGAGCGCCTGTCGCTCGTGCTCGATGCCATCGTCGTCGCGCTCGCATGGCAGGCCACCTACCTGTTCCGGCTCGGCTTCCGCTACTGGATCGCCGAGCGCCCGACCTACGACACGCCGGTGCTGCTGGGCCTCGTGCTGCTCTACGTGGTCGTGCTGTGGCTGTTCGGCGTGCCCAAGGGGATGTGGCGCTTCAGCGGCTTCGGCGAGATCAAGCGCGTCGCCGGCGCCTGCGCGCTGGCCGGGCTGCTGGGCGCGACCGCCGTGTTGATGGCGCACCTGAGCGGCATCCCCCGCGCCGTGCTGGCGCTGCATCCGGTGTTCTGCGTCATCGGCCTGGCCACCACGCGCATCGGCTATCGCATGCTGTATGAGCACATGCGCGGCCGCATCAGCGGCTCGGCGCGGGAGACGCATCGCGCGCTCGTCATGGGCGCCGGCCAGGCCGGGCGCCTCGCCGTCGCCGGCATCCAGCACCAGGGCTTCACGGTGGTGGGCTGGCTCGACGACGATGCCGCCAAGGCGGGCGCCCGGGTCGCCGGCATCCCGGTGCTCGGCCCGCTGTCGGACGCTCCCGGCGCGTCGAAGATGCACGGCATCACCCACCTCATCGTGGCGATGCCCGCAGCCCACCGTGCCGCCCGCCGCCGGGCGCTGGACATCGCCGCGGAGACCGGCCTGCACGTCCTGACGGTCCCCAGCAGCGAGGAACTGCTGCACGGCCGCCGCGTGGACGAAGTACGCGACATCGAGCCCGAGGACCTGCTCGGCCGCGAGCCCGTCAATCTCGACGAGCACGGGATCGACCTCGTCCTGCACGGCAAGACGGTCTTGATCACCGGCGCCGGCGGCAGCATCGGTTCGGAGCTGTGCCGCCAGGTGGCGCGCTTCGCGCCGGGGCGGCTGGTGCTGGTCGAGCTGTCGGAATTCAACCTGTACTCCATCGAGCAGGAGCTGGGGCGCGATTTCCCGCAGGTCGAACTGGTGCGCCTCATCGGCGACGTCAAGGACCTGCAGCAGATGCAGCGCATCTGCGCGACCTGGCGCCCGCAGACCGTCTTCCACGCCGCGGCCTACAAGCACGTGCCGCTGATGGAGGAGCACAACGCCTGGGCCGCGCTGCGCAACAACACGCTGGGCACGCGCAACGCGGCGCTGGCCGCGGCGCAGTCGGGCGCCGAGCGCTTCGTGCTGATCAGCACCGACAAGGCCGTCAACCCGACCAACGTGATGGGCGCCTCCAAGCGTGCCGCCGAGATGGTGATCTCGGCCCTTGCCGGATCGCATCCGGGCACGCGCTTCATGGCCGTGCGCTTCGGCAACGTGCTGGGTTCGTCGGGCAGCGTGATCCCGAAGTTCAAGGAACAGATCGAGCGTGGCGGCCCGATCACGGTGACGCACCCCGACATCATCCGCTACTTCATGACCATCCCCGAAGCCGCGCGCCTGGTGATCCAGGCCGCTGCCATCGGGCAGAGCGGCCAGGTGCTCGTGCTGGACATGGGCGAACCGGTGAGGATCGTCGACCTGGCGCGCGACATGATCAAGCTGTCGGGCCACAGCGTCGACGACATCCGCATCGTCTTCACGGGCCTGCGTCCCGGCGAGAAGCTCTACGAGGAATTGCTGGCGGACAACGACACCACGTTGCCCACCGCGATCCCGCGGCTGCGGATCGCGCGCCTGAGCGTCCAGGACAGCGCGGCGCTGTCGGACCTGCTCCGTTTCGTGCAGGAGCGCCCGGAACCGTCGGACGCCGAGGTACGGGCGCTGCTGCAGACGACGGTGCCCGAGTACAGGTGAGCGCCGGCCGGCGCGAGGCGGGCCGCCCGTCGCGCGTCAGGCCGTCGCGGCAGGGCGCTGCCGGCGCGTCCGCGCCTCGATCTGGTGTCGCAGCAGCTCGCCGATCCAGGACTCGCAGGTGTAGCGCGCCCGCAGTTCGGGTGCGATCGGCAGGGCCGGCGCCTCGAGGAAGGCGTGGTCGATCGCGGGCGACGTGCGATCGATCATGTGGGCGCGGCTGGGGTGGTACAGGTCGCAGGACAACAGGTGCTGGTTGGTGGTCAGCAGCTTGCGTCCGGCCAGCAGCGTCTCGATCGTGCGCATGGTCAGGCCGCGCTGGCGCGGATGCTCGACGTCGAGCACCGCGCGCGACCGCGCCACGACCCGGGCGACCTCGGCGGCCGGCATCGGCACGGTGGACAGCTCGCCGGCCGGCGCCAGCCACAGGCTCCAGTCGACGAGCCGCCGGGCGGCCAGCACCAGCCGGCTCGGGAAGTACGCGAAGACGAAGCTGCGGGAGGCGCCGCCTTCGAGCCTGCGAAGCCGCGTGATGACGCGATAGCGATCGGAATGGATGGTGCCGACGAAGCACCAGTCGTACTGCCGTTCCTCGCCGGTCTCGGCCGCGAGTGCCACCGTGCGCGCGAACAGCGGCCGGTAGTGCCAGCCGTTGTCGCCGGCATCGACCGGGTCGAAGGTGGAGGCGCTGTCGTACAGCGGCGCGACCTCCTGGATGCCGGGCGCGTTGTCCAGGCTGTCCCAGAGGTACAGGCCCATCGACGCGTCGGGGAAGCGCGCGCGCAGGTGACGCAGGACCCGGCTGCTCAAGCCCTCGCCCTTGATGACCAGGATGTGGCGGATCGAGCCCGCGGGCAGCTCGTCGATGCGGCGCAGGTAGTCGGCCTCCATCCAGCGGCGGGCCATGGACGGCCACAACCGCAGCGCGACCTTGACGGCGGTCGTGCCAGGCCCGCGGTCGTTCCACCAGGTCGGCTCGTGGCCGAGGCGCCGCAGCGCCTCGCAGATCGTCACGTGGTACGAGAACACCATGGGCGTGACGAGCAGCACGCGGCCATTGTCGATGGCTTGTTCATTCATGCGATTTCACGCCTGCTTGCTGTCCCTTGGGCAGGACGCGTGCGGGTACGCCGACCGCGATGTGCGCCGGCGGCACGTCGTCGAGCACGACGGCGTTGGCGCCCACGGTGCTGTCACGGCCCACGCGCAGGGTGCCCAGGATCTTCGCGCCCGCGGCCAGCACCACGTTGTCCTCGATGACGGGGCGCAGCGCCGGGTCGAAGCGGAAGTCGGCCTCCAGCGCGCCGATGGTCACCTGCTGGTAGATCGTCACGTCGCGGCCGATCGATGCCGCGCCCAGCACGATGCCGTTCGTGTGCGTGATGATCAGCCCCGGGCCGATCTGCAGCGTGGCGGGCACCTCCAGCCCGAACAGCAGCACGTTGGCGAGGCTGAACAGCTTGGCCAGGCGACGCCAGCCGCGTGCGTGCAGCGTCTGCGCGCAGCGCAGCAGCGCCACCGGCGCGAAGCGCGGATGCAGGACGTCGGACCCGCGCCGCGCCCTCGGGGCGGGGCTGCTCAGGGTCGACAGGCGATCCCAGTCGGCATCCAGGTACTCGCGCAGCTTCATGTTCAGCCCATCAGCTTGCGGGCCTTGAGCTCGGCGTTCGCGCGTCCGAGCTGGTCCTCGGGCAGCGGCTGCTGCAGCACCCATTGGCAGAAGCGGCGCAGGCCCTCGGCGAGGTCCACCTGCGGGGCGTAGCCCAGGATCGAGCGCAGGCGCGAGATGTCGGCCACGTTGTGCCGGATGTCGCCCACCCGGTATTCGCCGGTGATGCGGATGGCGGGCGTGCCGCCCAGCGCGATGGTGAGCTGCGAGGCCACCTCCAGCACCGAGGTCGGGACGCCGCTGCCGACGTTGATGGCCGCGTTGGCCGGCGACTCGGACGTCAGCGCCAGCAGCATCGCCTGGACGACGTCGGAGACATGCACGAAATCGCGCGACTCCAGGCCGTCCTCGAACGCGGTCAGCTCGAGTCCGCGCCGCACGCGGGTCGAGAAGATGGACAGGATGCCGGTGTACGGATTGTTCAGCGACTGGCCCTCGCCGTAGACGTTCTGCAGGCGCAGGATCGCGTGGCCCAGCCCCAGCGACTCGCAGCCGATGCGCACGAGGTCCTCCTGCGCGTACTTCGTCGCGGCGTAGATCGACGCCGGCTGGATCCGGTCGTCCTCGCGCGTCGGCAGCATTCGCAGCGGCGCGCCGCAGTGCGGGCACGTCGGCTCCCAGGCGTGTTC
>Ga0136846_1224072_pt1 | contig 12050 bp, 13 predicted proteins | sample HopSoiMetagenom2_FD_96841 | JGI IMG/M metagenome (GOLD analysis project Ga0136846, IMG submission 96841) | Grasslands soil microbial communities from Hopland, California, USA - 2 Assembly 2016 (version 4) | ecosystem: Environmental > Terrestrial > Soil > Grasslands | place: USA: Hopland...
ACGTCCGCGCCGAGCGCCCGCTCCCGCACGCGGGCCACGAACTCCTTCACGACCTCGAAGTTGACGTCCGCCTCGAGCAGCGCGAGGCGCACCTCGCGCATCGCGCGCGCGATCGACTCCTCGTCCAGGCGGCCCTGCTTGCGCAGGTCGCCGAGGGCGCTCTGCAAGCGGTCTGAAAGCGTGTCGAACACGGCTCGCCAGTCTAGCCGCGCGGGTTTTTGGGTAGGCGGAACGGAATGCGAGCCCGCGCGACCCGCTTCGTCAAGCTCTGGATCGACCTCTTCAACGAGCACGAGCTGCTCGACCGCGCCAGCGCGATCTCGTTCGCGGTGCTGAAGGCGCTGGTGCCGCTGACGCTGCTCGGCCTGGCCGTGCTCGGGGCCGTCGGCCAGCGCCACGTCTGGAAGGAGACGGTGTTCCCGGCGCTGCGGCCGCACGTGCAGCCCGCCACCGGCCGCGCGATCGACGCGGCGGTGGAGAAGATCTTCTCGACCGACTCGACCGGCCTGATCGTCTTCGCCTCGATCGTCGCGCTCTGGTACATCTCGGGCTCGGTGCGCGGCGTGATGACCGCCACGAACTGCATCTACGAGTGCGAGGAGACGCGCTCCTGGAAGGTGCGCTACCCGCTCTCGCTGGCGCTTGCGGCGGCGATCGCCGTCTGCGTGGTCGGCTCGGTGCTGGCCGTGCTCGCCGCGCCGTCGCTGGCCACGCACGGGGCGCTGCAGGTGGTCGTGGCGATCGGCCGCTGGGTCGTCGCGATCGTGCTGCTCGGGCTCGCCGTCGCCTTGCTCGTGCGATACGCCCCGGTCGAAGCGCGCTCGACGAGCTGGATCACCGGCGGCTCCGTGCTGGTGATCCTGGCCTGGGTCGCCGCCTCGCTGATCTTCAAGCTGCTCGTCACCGACGTGCTCAACTTCAAGACGGCGACCGGCAGCCTCGGCGTCTTCCTGGTGCTGAGCGGCTACGTGTACACGTCCTCGATCATCTTCCTGCTCGGCGTCGAGGTGGACGAGCTGCTGCGCGAGGACGCGAAAGAAGGTCAGCGCGGCATGCGCGCGCTGCTCGGCCTGGCCCGATAACCCGAAAGGAGCGAAATGGCAGACATCGCGAAAGTGATCACGATCATCGGCTCGTCGCCGGAGAGCTTCGCCAAGGCCGCCGATGCGGCCGTGCAGGAGGCGGCGAAGACGGTCCGCGGAATCACCGGCGCGGACGTGGTCTCGATGAGCGCGCTCGTGGAAGGCGAGCGGATCAGCGAGTACCGCACGACGGTGAACATCGCCTTCGCGGTCGAGCGCTCCTGATGGGCTAACGGCCGGCCGCGACCTGGCGCCGGCGGGCGACCGTGTCGAGCGTCACCGCGGCGAGCAGGATCACGCCGGTCGTGACGTACTTGACCCAGTCGGCCGAGCCGACGAGATCGGTGCCGTTCGAGATCATCCCGATGATCAGGCCGCCGAAGAGCGCCCCGCTCACCCGACCGCGCCCGCCGAAGAGGCTCACCCCGCCGATCACGGCCGCCGAGATCGCGTCCAGCAGCAGCGTGCCGCCGCCGAACGTCAGGTCGACCGAGTTGAGGCGCGAGGCGAGGATCACGCCGCCGAGGCCGGCGCAGGCGCCGGAGATGACGAAGCAGAGGATCCGGATCAGCTTGACGTTGATGCCCGCCCGTCGCGCGGCCTCGGCGTTGCCGCCGACCGCGTAGACGTGCCGGCCGAAGGTCGTGCGCGAGGCCAGGTACGAGAACACCGCGACCACGAAGACGAAGATCAGCCCGACGAGCGGCACGCCGCGTGAGTGGTTGCAAACCGCGACCGCGGCGAACATGAGCCCGCCGTAGAGGACGACGCGCCCGATCGTCAGCAGCACGTTCCCGGTCGGCAGGCCGGCACGTCTCCGGCTCAGGTAGGAGCCGATCGCGCCGGCGGTGAGGATTGCGGTGAAGACGATCGCCACGATCCAGCCCGTGTTTTTGGTCAGGACGTAGTTGGCGACGTCGTTGACCTGCTTGTCCTGGATCCCGATCACGCCCTGCGTGCCGAGCAGGTAGATGATCATCCCCTGGCAGATCAGGAGGCCGGCGAGGGTGACCACGAACGACGGCACGCCGAGGAACGCGATGATCGAGCCCTGGGCCGCACCGATCACGGCACCGACGAGGATCGCGATCGCGATCGCCACCAGGCCCGGGTAGTCGTGGCTCGAGCCGGCCACCTGGAACTCGGCCACGACCACGGAGGCGATCCCGCTGACGTAGCCGATCGAGAGGTCGATCTCGCCGATCAGCAGCACGAAGACGACGCCGACGGCGATCACCGTCACCCCCGCCATCTGGCCGATCAGGTTCGAGAAGTTGACGGCGGTGAAGAAGATGTTCGTCTTCACCGTGAAGAAGATCGTGATCGCGACGATGCCGACGATCACCGGCACGCTGCCGACGTCTCCGCCCTTGAAAGCGTCCCAGCGGGCGCGCGCGATCGAGGCGAGGCTGTTCTGGTCGGTCGCGGCGACCGCTGCCTCGGGCGGCGCTGCGGAGCTCACGCCGGCTCCTCCGCGGCCTGCGTCCCGAACGTGATCGCCTCGACAATCTCCTGCTGGCTCGTCGCCGACTTGTCGTAGACGCGCACGTTGCGGCCGAGGCGGAGCACGGTGATCCGGTCGGCGACCTCGAAGACGTCGCTCAGGTTGTGCGAGACGAGCACCACCGCCAGGCCCTGCTCGCCGAGGCGCTTGACGAGGTCGAGCACCTGCCGCGTCTGCGCGACGCCGAGCGCAGCGGTCGGCTCGTCGAGGAAGACCACGCGGTTGTTCCACATCACGGCCCGTGCGACCGCGACCGACTGCCGCTGCCCGCCGGAGAGGGTCGCGACCGGCTGGCGCACCGAGCGGATCGTCGTCACCGAGAGCGACGCGAGCGTCTCGGTCGTGCGCTGCTCCATCGGCGCCTCGCGCAGCCGGAAGAGCGGATCACGCTCCTCGCGGCCGAGGAACATGTTCTGCACGACGTCGAGGTTGTCGCAGAGCGCGAGATCCTGGTAGACGACCTCGATCCCGAGCTTGGCCGCGTCCTTAGGCCCGCTGATCGAGACGGGCTTGCCGTCGAAGAGGATCTGGCCCGAGTCGATCGAGTAGATCCCGGCGACGCACTTGATCAGCGTCGACTTGCCGGCGCCGTTGTCGCCGACGAGCGCCATCACCTCGCCGTCGCGGACCTCGAAGTCGACGCCGCGCAGCGCCTGCACCGACCCGAAGCTCTTGTGGACTTCTCGCAGCTCGAGCGCGGTGGTCGCGGGCGTCGTCGCCATGAGCGCGGTTTTGTATCACGGCCGGGGCGCCACACGAGAGCGCCCCGGCCGTGAAGAGGTTCAGCTGCAGTACTGGGCGTACTGCCCGGTGCAGACTTCGCTCTTCTTCAAAGCGCCGTCGTCGAACAGCAGCGTGTAGTTCTTCTTCGTGACCCAGACCGGCTTCAGCAGAATCGACTTCGTGCCCGAGACGGTGGTGTTCACGCCGGTCACGGGTTGGCCCTTGACGATCTGGATCGCGGCCTTCGCCGCGGTGTTCGCCTCCTCGCGGACCGACTTGTAGACCGTGCCCGACTGGTCGCCGGCGAGGATGAACTGGACGCCCGTGGGCGTCGCGTCCTGGCCGGTCAGCGGGATCGGCTTCAGGCCGTGGGCCTTGAGCGAGGCGATCACGGCGCCGGCAAGCCCGTCGTTGGCGGCGATCGAGCCCTGGATGTTGTTGCTGTTCCGCGCCAGCATCTGGTCGAAGATCTGACGGCCCTTGATCGGATCCCAGTCGGTCCACTGGTCGCCCGCCTTCGCCTTCGTCAGCGTGCCGCTCGCATAGAGCGGGTTCAGCACGGAGTCGTAGCCTTGCTTGAAGAGCTTGGCATTGTTGTCCGTGATGCCGCCGTTCAGCTCCGAGATCACAGGCTTCTTGCTGTAGTTCCCGTTGGCTTTGAGGGCTTGGACGAGGCCCTGGGCCATCAGCTTGCCGACCTGCACGCTGTCGTGAGAAACGTAGTAGGCAGCCTTGCTACCGGGCACCAGGCGGTCGTAGTCGATCACTTTCGCACCCTGCTGGACGGCGAGGTTCGTGATCGCGGTGCCCGAGGACTGGTTGATCTGGTCGAGCAGGATCACCTTCGCGCCCTTGGCCAGGCACTGCTGCGCCTGCGACTTCTGCTTCTGCGAATCGTTGAGCGCGTTCAAGACCTGCGCGTTGACGCCGGCCTTCTGGAACGCCTCCTTGAGATACGGAGCGTCGAACAGCGTGTAGCGCGTCGAGGACTTCGTGTCCGGCAGGAGTGCGCAGGCTGCGATCTTCCCGCTGCCACCGGAACTCGAGCTGGTCGTCGTGCCGCTCGAGCTCTTCTTGCTGCTGCCGCACCCCGCCGCAACGACCACGGCGAGTGCGCAGGCGGCGAGCGCGACCGGCAATGGTCGTCGCGTCAACTTCTTCAAAATTCCTCCTTCAGGATGGGAGAACGGGCGCCGCCAGCGTCGCAGGCCTGCGGACGCTTTTCAACCGGCTACGAGCGCCTGCGCGAACGCGTCCGGATCGAACGGCCGCAGGTCGTCCAGCGCCTCGCCGATCCCGATCAATTTCACGGGCAGGCCGAGCTCGTGCGCGATCGCGATCGCGATGCCGCCCTTGGCCGAGCCGTCGAGCTTCGTCAGCACGATGCCGCTCACCTCGACCGCCTCGCCGAAGAGCCGCGCCTGCTGGAGCCCGTTCTGGCCGGTGGTCGCGTCGACCACCAGCAGCGTCTCGTGCGGGGCGCCCTCGAGCCGCTGCGCGATCACGCGGCGCACCTTGGCGAGCTCCTCCATCAGGTTGGCCTGGGTGTGCAACCGGCCCGCCGTATCGACCACGACGACGTCGCGGCCGCGCGACTCGGCCGCCGCGATCGCGTCGAACGCGACCGCCGCCGGGTCGCCACCCCGCTCGGAGCCGACGAAGTCCGCGTTCGCGCGGCCGGCCCAGATCTCGAGCTGCTCCTCGGCGGCGGCGCGGAAGGTGTCGGCGGCGGCCACGAGCACCGAGCGGCCGTGCTCGGAGAGCTTGGCCGCGAGCTTGCCGATCGTCGTCGTCTTCCCTGTCCCATTCACGCCGACGACGAGAATCACCGCAGGTCTCGCCTGGACGTTCAGCTGCGCCGGCTCGCCGAGCATGCGCGCGATCTCCTCGGTCAGCGCCTCGGTCAGGCCAGCGCCGGCGTCGGGCCGCGCTTCCAGCCGCTGCACCAGCTCGGCGGTCGCCGGCACGCCGACGTCGGCGGCGATCAGCGCCTCCTCGAGCCGTTCCCAGGACGCCTCGTCGCCGGCGTCGAAGGTCGCGACGCCGATCTGCTCGGTCAGCGCACGGCGGCTGCGCCCGAGCGAGTCGCGCAGCCGCGCGAACATCCCGCCACCGCCCGCCTCCGTTTCCGGGCGCGCGTCCTCCTCGCCGAGCAGCTCTGCCCACGACCTCGCCATCCGCGGGAGGTTAGTCCCAGCCGTCGAGCACGGGAAAACGTGCGTCGGCGTCGAGACAGGCGGCTGCGAACAGCGCCGCGCCGAGGTCGCCGGCGAAGAGCGAGTAGCGGCCCGGCCCTCGCTCGACCTGGGCGAGCGCATGGACGGCGAAGCGGCGGGCCCGCTCGAGCCAGCGCTCGTCGCCGGTGCGCTCGAAGACCTTCAGGAAGGTGAACCCGTTGCCGGCCGTGCCGTGGCAGAGACCCGCGCCCTTCTCGGCCGGGTGGGCGCCCGCCTGCCACGTGAGCTCGGCGCCTGCGAGCAGCAGCTCCTCGTCGAGATACGGCGCGGCGGTGGTGACGATCCCCGGCGCGCCGTGACACCACTGCAGCCGAATCCCGCTCCCGCTGGCCGGAGCCAGTGGCCCTCCCGCCGTGGCCGGCCAGTTGACCAGCCCGTCCTCGACGATGGCTTCGCGCGCGAGGAGCTCGGCCGTCTCTCTCTGCAGCGACTCGCTCCACTCGCTCTCGGCCTGCAAAAGCGCACGCACGTTGCCGACGGCGCCGTGCGCCGGGCCGAGCAGCCGCTGCGCCTTGCCGTAGAGGTGCTGCGTCCAGAGCCCGTCATCGCCGCGTCGTGCCAGCAACGCCTCCGCGCTCTCGCGCCAGGCCTCCGCCCAGCGCTCCTCCCCGGTCCACTCGTGCATCGCGCGCGCGGCGAGCATCGTGCCGGGCGAGCCCCACATCAGCTCCTCGAACTCGTTGGCCACGTTCTCGCGCACGTGCGCGAGGAGGGCGTCCGCAAGCTCGGGCTGCGGCCCGAGCTTGCAGGCGACGAGCAGGATGCCGGCCTCACCGAAGAACAGCGACGCGTGCGGCGTCGAAGGGAGCTCGATCTCCTCCGTGGAGCCGGGCGCTGCGCGCCAGACCTCGACTGATCGCGCCGCGGCGGCGGCCAGGTCGGTCGCGGGCTCGGCGTGGCCGCTGCGCTGCAGCACGTCCAGCCCCCAGACCACCCCCGCCGAGCCCGCGTAAACGTCGGTCAGGGGCACCGGTGTCCACCAGACGTCCTGGTCGTCGGCCGGCCAGAGCTCGTCCGGGTCGTAGGCCGCGTCGGCGTCGGCCACGATCGCCCGGATCGCGGCGCGGACGCGCTGCTCGTCCCAGGATTCGTCGGTCAGCGGCTCGAACGCCGCGGGGTCGTAGAGCACTAGGCGACGGCCGCGGCGTCCTCGCGCGGCAGCCGCCGCGAGACGATCTGCGAGACGCCGTCGCCGGCCATCGTCACGCCGTAGAGCACGTCGGCGGCCTCCATCGTCTTCTTCTGGTGCGTGACGACGATGAACTGCGCGCTGTCGGAGTAGCGGCGCAGCAGCTCGACGAATCGGCCGATGTTCGCGTCGTCGAGCGCGGCCTCGACTTCGTCCAGGAGGTAGAACGGGCATGGCCGCGCCAGGAAGAGCGCGAACAGGAACGAGATCGCGCCGAGCGCCTTCTCGCCGCCGGAGAGCAACGTCAGCCGGGTGACGCGCTTGCCGCGCGGCCGCAGCTCGACCTCGACGCCCGGCTCCTCGTCCTCTTGCCCGGGCTCGGTCAGGCGCAGGCGGCCCTCGCCGCCCGGGAAGAGCGTCGACGCGACCTCGGCGAAATGCGTGCTGACCGCGGCGAAGGTCTCGTCGAAGCGGCGCTCGACCGTCTCGGCCAGCTCGGCGCGCAGCTGCTCGAGCTCCTTCAGGCTCGCCTCGAGGTCGGCGCGCTGCTCGGCGAGCTCGGTGAGGCGCTCCTTCTCGCGCTCGTACTCCTCCTTCGCCAGCGGGTTGACCTGGCCGAGCGTCTCGCGGCGGCGCTCCAGGCGCTCGATCCGCTCGGCGAGCTCGTCACGGTTGTCGCCCTCGGCGGGCTCGGCGCCGGCCTCCTCGAGCCGGCGCCTCGCCTCGCTCGCCTCGGCCTCCAGGCGCGCCCGCTCGACGTCGATCCCGCCGGAGCGCTCGCCGACCTCGCTCGCGACCCGCCGAACGTCAGCCTCCTCGCCGCCCAGCCGGCGCAGCTCGGCGGCCAGCTCGCCGGCCTTCGTGGCGCCGGCGTCGACCCGGGCGCGCAACGGCGCCTCGAAGTGGTCGGCTGACTTGGCGGCCTCGTGCAGGGTGGCGGCCAGACGCTCGGCAAGCTCGGCCAGCGGGCCGGTCGGCATTGGCGGCGCCTCTGCCGGCAGCTCCTCGGCGCGGCGCTCGAGCTCGTCGGCCTCGGCGGCCAGCGCGCGGCGGCGGGCGTCGAGCTGCAGCAGGACCGCCTCGGCGGTCTCGCCGGAGAACCAGAGCTCGCCGCGGTCGGCGTCGAAGCAATGGCCTTCCCGCGTGACGAGCACGCCGCTCTCGGCTCGCTCCAGGTCGGCGGGCGCGGCGAGCCAAACGTCGGCGAGCAGCTCGGCGACGCGCTCGCCGCCGGGCCGCGCGCGCACGCGGCTGGAGAGCGGCTCCGCGCCGGCGAGCGGCGGTCGTGCCGGCCGCTGCTCCGCCCGCGGCGGCACCAGCACGGCGAGATCGCCGAGCCCGGCCTTGCGCGCGCGCTCGACCAATCCCAGTGCCGCGCCCGCGTCGGCCGCGACCAGCGCCGCGGCGCGCCTCGCCAGCGCCGCCGCGACCGCCCGCTCGTAGCCGGCGTCGACCTCGAGCAGTGACAGCGCCAGACGCTCCCCCTCCTCGGCCAACGCCCGCGCCGCCGGCGGCAGTCCCTCGCGCTCGGCGAGGGAATGTTCCAGGGCGGTCAGCCGCTCGCGCACGAGCCTGGCCTGCTCGCGCAGCGCCTCGCGCTCCGGGTTCGCCCGGGTGCGCGGCAGCAGCGGCTCGGCACGCAGCCGGTCGCAGAGCTCGCGCGCGGCATCGCGCCGCAGCTCGAGCCGCTCGATCGCGCTCCGCAGCCGGTAGAGCGCTGAGGTCGCGCCATCGCCGCGCCCCGCCGCGGCGGCGAGCTCCTCCTCGACGCGGTTGCGCTCCGCGAGCAGCGCCTCGAGCCGCTCGCCCGTGTGCTTGCGCTCGAGGCTCGCCGCGGTTCGCCGCTCCTCGACCTCCGCCAGCCGCTCGTCGATCCCGGCCAGGTCGAGCTCGGCCAGCCGAGCCCGCAGGCCGGCGATCTCGCCGCGAAGCTTCTCGGCCCGCTCGGCCGCGGTCGCCTGCAGCGCGAGCGGCCGCAGCCGCGCCTTCACCTCGGCCTCGAGGTCGCGGGCGCGCTCGACCTGGATCCCGACGCGCGCGAGCTTCAGCTCGGCGCGATGGCGCCGGCGCTTGAACTTGCCGAGGCCGGCCGCGTCCTCGATCAGCGCGCGCCGCTCTTCGGGCTTCGAGGCAAGGATCTCCTCGACCCGGCCCTGGCTGATCACCGAGCCGTGGCTGCCGCCGAGCCCGACGTCCGCGAGCAGCTCGACCAGATCGGTGCGGCGCACGGCCGCGCGGTTGATCAGGTATTGGCCTTCGCCGCCGCGGTGCAGGCGGCGCATGACGGAGACCTCGCTGAAGTCGAGCTCGGGCAGGGCGCCGTCCTCGTTGTCGAACAGCAGCTCGACCTCGCAGAAATCGGCCGGCGCGTGACCGGGCGAGCCGGCGAAGAGGACGTCGTCCGGCTTCTCCGCGCGCAGCTCGTGCGGGCTCATCGAGCCCGAGGCCCAGAGCAGCGCGTCGGCGACGTTCGACTTGCCGGAGCCGTTCGGACCGACCACGACCGCGACTCCCGGCTCGAGGCGAACCTCGACCGCTTCGGAGAACGACTTGAAGCCGCGCAGCTTGATCGCTCGCAGGTGCACGCGGGCGGGAGGCTAAAGGGCGCGACGGATGCCGCCGCGCCCTTTGCCGCTAGTCGGCCTGGGCCATCCCCAGGATCTGCTCGCGCGACATCGTCCCGACCTTGTCTGGATGGTCGCTCTGGACGTGCGCCTCGACGTTCGAGACCAGCTCGTCGTCGCTCTCACCGCGGATGGTCTCACCGCACGGGCAGTCGACTTTCTGAGCCATGGGTCCTCCTGGTCGCGGAGCCGCGATCCTACGTCGCGCTGCCGAGGCGGTCGAGCGCCTGCTTCGCGGCGGCCTGCTCGGCGGCCTTCTTCGAGCGGCCCGTGCCGACGCCGGCCTCCTCGCCGTCGATCACGGCCGCGCAGCGGAAGGTGCGGTCGTGCGGTGGCCCGTCGACGTCCAGCACGCTGTAAACGACCTGCCGGCCCCGGCGGGCGAGCTCTTCCTGCAGCTCCGTCTTGTGATCGACGTGCGTGGTCAGCGCGTAGGTGATGCGGCCGTCGAAGGCGGCCACGACCGCCTCGCGGATCGGCTCGAAGCCGTGCTGCAGGTAGAGCGCGGCCAGCGAGGCCTCGAGCAGCGCGGCGAGCACGTTGCGGTTTCGCGCGAGGCGCTGCAGCTCGTCGGCCGGAGCCTGCTCCGCCCCGCTCTCGGACAGCCGCTGGCCGAGCCCCAGCTCGCGCGCGACGACCGCGCAGCTCGCGCGCGAGACCACGTGCGAGCGGATCTTCGCCATCCGCCCCTCCGAGAAGTCCGGGTAGCGCTCGTAGAGCGCGCGGGCGATCGCCAGCTCGAGCACACTGTCGCCCAGAAACTCGAGCCGCTCGTAGGAGGACGCGTGGTTCGGCGCCCAGGAGCTGTGGGTGAAGACGTTCTCCAGCAGGTCGCCCGGCAGGTCGTCGATGAGCTCGATGAGCTCCTCGGGTCGACCTCCCGGGGCGCGGCTACTGGTGCGTTGAGACGTAGTCGACGGCTTGCCCGACGGTCTGGATCTTCTGAGCGTCATCGTCCGAGATCTTGATCCCGAACTGGTCTTCCAGCTCCATGATCAGCTCCACGAGATCGAGCGAATCGGCATCGAGATCCTCCTGGAAGGACGCTTCCTCGGTGATCTCGTTTTCCTCGACGCCGAGCTGCTCCGTCAGGACTTCCTTGACCCGCTCGAACACTTCCTCTCGCGATGCTGCCATCTCACCTCACTTGCCGGGGGCTTCAGAGCGCGCGGATGCTAACACTCTTTCCGGAAGGCGCTGCGCAAGGCTGCCGACGACGTCGTGCTCGACACCCCGCGCGGCCAGCCGGATCGCGTTCGCGATCGCCCGGCGCGAGGAGTTGCCGTGGGCGATCACCGCCAGCCCGCGCAGGCCGAGGAGGTACGCGCCGCCGTAGGTGTCGGGGTCGAGCCGGCTCCGCATCCCGCGCGCCGCCGGCCGGATCAGCAGCCCGCCGATCTTGCCGCGGCGGCTCGCCGTGATCTCCTCGCGCAGCGCGTCGAGGATGGTCGAGATCGTGCCCTCGAGCAGCTTCAGCACGACATTGCCGGTGAAGCCGTCGCAGACGACCACGTCGGCCGCACCGAGCAGCAGGTCGCGGCTCTCGGCGTTGCCGCCGAAGTTCAGGCCCTCGGCCTCGGCGAGCAGCGCGTGGGCCTCGAGCGTCAGCTGGTTGCCCTTCTCCGGCTCCTCGCCGATCGAGAGCAGGCGCACCTCGGGCTCCCGGACCTCGAGCACCTCCTGCGCGAAGACGAAGCCCATGTGCGCGAACTGGAGCAGATGCTCGGGCCGCGCGTCGGCGTTCGCGCCCGCGTCGAGCAGCACCGAAGGCCCGTTCTTGGCCGGGATCACGACCGCGATCGCGGGCCGCGCGACACCCGGCAGGCGGCGCAGCTCGAGGAAGCAGGCGGCGAGCATCGCGCCGGTGTTCCCGGCCGAGACGACCGCGTCCGCCTCGCCTTGGCCGACCGCGCGGCAGGCGGCGACGAGCGAGCTGTCCGGCTTGGCTCTGACCGCCTCGGCCGGCTTCTCGTCCATGGCGATCTCCTGCGTCGTCTCCACGAGCGGCAGGCCCCCGGTGTCGAGGCTCACGGGGCCGTAGAGGATCGGCTCGATGCCGTCCTCCGCCGCCTCGAGCGCGCCCGCGACGACTTCCTCGGGCTCGCGGTCCCCGCCCAGCGCGTCGACGGCGACGCGGGTCAAGGCGTCGCTTGCGATGCCGACCTCAGGACGCGCGAGCTCTGCTCGTGCGTCCGTCTGAAATGACCGGTCGGACCCATGGGATCAACCCCTTCGGTCCTCGGGACTAGGGGGCCGGGGTGCGGAGCGGCTCGATCTCGCGGCCCGCGTACGTCTTGCAGTTCGGGCACATCCGGTGCGGCTGCTTCGGCCGTCCGCACTGCGGGCACGTGTTCACGCGCGGCGCCTTCAAGCGGTGCGTAGCGCGGCGCTTGTCCCTGCGCGACTTCGAGGTTTTCTTCTTGGGGACGGCCATCGGTCGGCGAGTATAGCCACAGCCGTTTTGCCAAGGCTTAACCGAAGCCTGGCCTCTCCTTCGCCCGGCGTTGCCCGCCCGGAACCGGCGCGCGGCAAACCTGTGCAAGTCATCAACGAGCGAAGGAGAAGGGCATGTACAAGATCGCAGCAATCATCGGAGGCGCCGTGCTGATGGCCGGCGTCGCACTCGCAGGGACGGTCACCAGCCTCGGCTCGGCGGCCACGCCGTCGATCGCCCAGACGATCCCGACCGCGAGCGTGACCGTCCGGCACGCCGACCGCGCGGCCGAGCGCCGCGGCCGCGCGAACGAGGCC
>Ga0136846_1236296_pt1 | contig 12049 bp, 4 predicted proteins | sample HopSoiMetagenom2_FD_96841 | JGI IMG/M metagenome (GOLD analysis project Ga0136846, IMG submission 96841) | Grasslands soil microbial communities from Hopland, California, USA - 2 Assembly 2016 (version 4) | ecosystem: Environmental > Terrestrial > Soil > Grasslands | place: USA: Hopland...
GAAGGTGGAACAGTACCCGGTAAACAGCTTTACCTCACCCAGGTTACTTATACCGGGTCAGGTACTACAGATGGACCTTATAAAATTGAATTCACCCGGGACAGGCAACTAAATGAAACAAAACGAAAAGATATTTCTATTGATGCCCGTCTTGGTTTTAAAATGGTAACTGCTGATCTTTTGCGAAAGGTAACCATCAGTCTTAATAATGCCGTTATTCGCAGTTATGAATACACTTACCAGGAAGGACAGTTTTATAAAACATTATTGAAAAGTGTGAGTGAACTGGATGATGCAGGTACTATTTACTATACACACAATTTTGAATATTATAACGATGTTACCAGGCCATCAGGATTTACACCTTCAGGTCCTGTAACCAGCTGGACCATCCCTGATGATAATATTCAGGGTGAGATGTTAAATCCATTCCCTGGATTTACACCCGAAGGCTCTGCTCTGAGTGCGGTAAAAGCTGTCAGTCGCAGCGGTGGCGTTGCCGTAACTATTGGTTCGCTCGCAGGAGGTGTATGGAGTAAGGCACTAACCGTTGGAGGTAATTTCAATTACGGCCAGGATGAAACAGAAGGCCTGCTGGCACTGATTGATATTGATGGGGATGGTTTACCTGATAAGGTAATGAAAAAAGGAGGTCGCCTGGTGTATCACCGTAATCTTGGTGGTGCAACGCGCAGTTTTGAAAACGCAGAGAGAGACATCACTGGTGTCAGTGATTTCAGTACAACTAAAAACGTAAACCTGGGTGGCGGTGTACAGGCCATTCCTGGTGACGGTTTTTTTGGCTTTAATCATACTACCACCTTTACAAATTCAGACGTTTACTTTACCGATTTTAATGGTGATGGTTTGATGGATATTGCTGCAGGTGGGCGTGCCTGGTTCAATCGCATCATAAATGGACATCCTGATTTTGTACTCAATAGCGGATTTACCCCCAGCCCCATATTTGCCGGAACAGTAGATCCAACTTTCTTCGCACCTGATACGGCATTGCAGGCGAAACAGGAACGTGATTATCCTTTGCAGGATATAGTGAGGGTATGGGAAGCCCCCTTCAATGGAAATATTACTATCAATGCCCCTGTACAATTGATAGATGTTCCCAATACTACAGGTATACCAAAGCCGAAGAAAGATGGTGTTCGGGTAAGCATTCAACTCGATGCATTGCAAAAATGGGTTGAAATTATTCCAGCCAATGATTTTGCGATCCATACTCCTGCTGCCGTTACTAATTTACCGATTACAAAAGGTCAAAGGGTTTATTTCCGGGTACAGTCGCGCTATAATGGAGAAGATGACCTGGTGAGTTGGGATCCGGAGATAACCTATGTCAGTGGAAGTCCAATTGTTGCAACTTCCGCCTATCATCATAAATCCAGCGATCGTTATAAATGTTCCGAGGATTATATCATGCATAACCATACGCCGGTAGGCATGGGTAAGGTAGGTACCATTGCTGTTGATGGAACATTTGAGAAGATCATTACTTCAGATTCCGTTTGGATCCAGCTGGTGCGTACACGAAACAATGTAGTTACGGTCCTTTATGAAAGAGCCTATGCCGGCAAAGAACTTGCCGCTGGCGCCTGGGGAGTACCAGGAACCATCGCAGTTGATACTGCAGATGTGATTGCTTTCAGACTTTTTTCCAAATCATTTATTGATCGCTCTGCCATGGAGTGGAAACCTCATTATGCATACACCTCATTTGCAGATGGTACACCAGTTGCCGGTTCATCCGGTAAGCCCACTATGGAAGACTTTCCTGTTCCGGATAATTCAAACTTTAATAATTGGGTGTATTCTTTTCCAGCGGAAACGGTACCCTACGAGGATACTGTAAAACTTTTCCCAAAGATCACAGGAGGCGGAGATGCCGCCGTCTGGTTCACCATCAAGGGGCCAGATAGCATCTATGCCAGGCAGCATATATTTCTTGTAGGTGGAGCAATGGCTTCTGGCGCCGATACATTATTTCAATTCATTCGTAAACCAGGCGTACGGCTGTTCTATGAATTTGCTACTGATTCAACATTGACATTTGCTCAGGGATTTGCACAACCTCATGTGGAAATATACCGCGATTCCATTTTCATGAATGGTGCCACGCTGGATACGGTTTCCAGGGATACCATACTCAATGCGAATTTATATTGCAATCCTCCTTTTGAATATTTCGGGCCACTGTTCCGCGGATGGGGCGCCTTTGCATTGAAAGGTGACAGGGGAGATGGTCCTATCCGGCAGGATTCGCTCAATCTTGATGAACTTAATAATTTGCCTACTGATCCCGGTCAGTTTACTGATAGTGCCAGTATTGGCAATATCCAGGACCCTTCTAAAACTTTTTTCGTAGCGCTTTTTCCGGATGGAGATAAAGAACAATGGACTGGATACGATACGAGCGTATATGTGACCAATACTTTAATGGGGAGTTCACGTTTATACCTGCATGATGTATCGGTGGATAGTCTGATGGGTGGAGGATCGGCCGGAGCTGTAAGCAAGATCAGCACTACTGAAACTGATAGCTATTCTCTTGGTGTAACTCCTGGAATATCCGGAAGCCTTGGCAAGTCCAAAGCCGAGACCACCATCAACCTGGATATGATGGATATGAATGGCGACCGATACCCGGATGTAATGAGCAATACTAAAATTCAATACACACTTCCACATGGAGGCCTGGGTACTACTACTATTGATCAACCGGTGGATGCAACAGTAAATGAGGGGGAGAGCGAGGGCTTCAGTTTGGGAGGGCCTTTCCTTGAAGCCACTACCAGTAATACAACTACCAAAGGTGCGGTAGGCGCTCAAAAAACTGCAAGAGGTTCCGCAGGGATTTCAGGTAACATCAATAGTAATGATGATGAAGCTATTACCGGATGGGTGGATATGAACGGAGATGGATTAATGGACCGGATCTACAATAGTGGAATTGTATCCCTTAACCTGGGTTATAAATTCGCTCCTGGTGAGCCCTGGGGAACTGGCGGAATTGATGCCAGCCACAGTTATTCTATTGGTGCCGGAGCAGGTATTGATATTGAATCCGGTTCTTTTGAAGCCGGCATTGGATTATCACGCACTGTTGCCAGCAATAATATATTATTAAATGATGTTAACGGAGATGGTCTTCCTGATGTATTAACCATGAGTGGCAGCGATGTAATGGTTCAATTGAATAAGGGTAATGGATTTGGACCAGCAATTACCTGGAATAATTTCCATAATATCAATTCCAATGTTTCTACGGGTGAATCAATCAACGGATCCTTCACCATTCCCATTATCATTCCCATCCCTTTCTTCCCGTTGAAGATTGATATTAACCCGAATGCAAATTTCGGCCGGGGTGTTTCCAAAACGGAAGAAACGATCATGGATCTCGATGGTGATGGTTATGCCGATATTTTGCATTCATCCTACGATAAGGAACTGTCTGCTTCCGTTTCAACCATTGCGCGCACTAATATGCTGAAAGTGGTAAGAAGTCCATTGGGTGGCTACTTCTCCCTGGATTATGAAAGGGTGGGTAATACTTATGAAATGCCGCAAAGCAAATGGGTAATGAAGAGTGTGGAGGTAGTTGATGGTGTTGCAGGAGATGGGGTGGATACAACGCGTAAGCAGTTTGTTTACGAAGGAGGTTATCAGGATCGATATGAAAGAGAGTTTTATGGATTTAAAAAAGTGACCACCCGGGAATTGAATACAGCCAGGAACAACCTTGTTTACCGCAACCATGTCCAGGAATACCTGAATACTACCTATTATAATAAAGGACTTTTGTCGATCGATTATGTGGAAGATGCCCAGGGTAAAAAATATGCTCAAACGAATTATGTTTATGATTTCAGGGATGTACAGGATTCAGTCAAATTTCCCTACCTGAAACAAACGATCCGGCAATTCTTTGAAGGAGCCGCTATCGCAGGTGCCAGTACCAGTCTCACGTATGAATATGATGCTCTTGGCAATGTAAAAAAAATCACTGATGCAGGCGATGGTAGCCAGCAGGATGTATCAATCACCAATATCACCTATCATGACCTGGATGCGATCTATGTAAAAAATATACCATCCACCGTAGAAGTATCTTCAGTGGAAGGAATAAAGCGCAGAACTGTTGTTGCCATTAATAGCGTTGGAAGTATTACCCAGGTAAGGCAGGTGCTGGCTGATAATACCAATGCCGATATGGATCTGGCCTATGATAATTATGGCAAACTTACCAAAATGACGCGCCCTGCCAATTACAAAGGTGAGCGCATGGAGTACAATTATGAATATGATAATACGGTTCACAATTATATAGAAAAAATAACGGATGCCTACGGATATACCAGCAGCAGTACATATGATTACCGCTTTGGTGAATTGCTGACCACCCTGAGCATGAACAATGAGCCAATGCGTTATACGCTGGACAACCGTGGAAGAGTGACCACGATAACCGGCCCCTATGAGCTGGCTGCTGGTAAGCCCTACTCAATCGCTTATTCCTACAATACTACTGCAGCAGTTTCTTATGCAGTTACAAGGAGATATGACCCTGAGCATAATGCGGATATCCGGACAGTCAATTTTGTTGATGGATTAGGTCGTTCCGTTCAGGTCAAGGATCAGGCTTCCATTTTTAAGGGTAAGAATGTGGCCGATGAAACTATGATGGTTGTTTCAGGTAGTGATCTCTTCGATCCCTTTGGCCGGATCGAAAGTTCTTACTATCCCATAATGGAACCAGTTGGGCTTGCCCTCTTTATCCTTAATACAGGAACAGGTGATCCCAAATCGGCTACTACTTATGATGTGCTGGACCGTGTCCTGGAAATGAAACTGGCTGATGGTGCAAAGACCACAAAATCTTATGGCATCGTTACGGGCCAACTCAATACAACTATCACTGATGCATTGAATAATAAAAAAGATATCTTAATGGATGTTCGCGGCAGAAAACGAGCGCTGAAAGAATATGGTCCTGCTGGCATAATTACTACCCGTTATGATTACAATGCAATTAATGAACTGATAAAGGTTACCGATAATAAGGGAAATAGCTATGTCGCTACCTATGATAATATGGGAAGGAAGACAAGCATGACACATCCCGATGGCGGTCGAACCGATTACATTTACGATGCTGCCAGTAATCTGACTAAAAAGATCACTGCCCAGATACGGAAAGAGCAACCCAAAGGAGCCATACAATACCGCTATGACTATGAGCGGGTGACTGATATCGATTATCCACGCAACTACCAGAACAAAGTAAAGTATGTTTATGGTAAGGCAGGTACTGGTAATAAAGCAGGTCGGTTAACCTTGCAGGAAGATGCCTCGGGAGGAGAAGAATTTTTCTACGGAAGACAGGGTGAAATAGTTAAAACCATTCGGACAGTACTTGTAAATCCGGTATTTGCCACCACCTATGTGAGCGAGCAGGAATTTGATTCCTGGAACAGGGTGAAAAAAATAACCTATCCTGATGGAGAAGTGGTTACCTATCATTATAATAAATCTGGTCTTCTGAATAGTATGGAGGGAACCAAATTAGGGACCAGTTATAAGTATGTAGACCAGTCGGGATATGATGAATATGAACAGCGTGTTTACCTGCGATATGGAAATGGAGCAGAGACGCAGCTTAAATTTGATAAGCTCCGCAGGAGAATAACAGAGGTCAAAGTTTCTTCAGGTTCAGGCAAGCCAATTATAAATAATACCTATACTTATGACGCGGTCAACAATATGATCAGTATCATTAATAATGTCCCTGCTGCAACAGGTGGTCCGGGAGGATATGCCAAACAGGATCTTCATTATGATAATTTATATCGACTGGATTCAGCAAGTGGTGAATATAAAGGCGCTTCTTCAACCACTAACTACGGGGTAAAGGTTGATTATGACAACCTGGATAATATCACTCATAAGACAATGAAGGATGAGAAGGGACAGCGATATGATCAGGCGTATACTTATGGTACTGCGCCACACCAGGCTAAGTCAATAGGGCAAAATAATTATAAATATGACCTGAATGGTAATCAGCAGGGTTATGGGGACATCGAGAATTTCTTTGATGAGGAAAATCGCCTGGTGGGTGTGATCAATAAAGGGCAATTAAGCCAGTATACTTATGATGCCGATGGAGAAAGAGTTATAACAAGCAGTGGAGGTTTTCAGGGTATTTGGATCAATGGCGCTCCTGCAGGCACTGTTCGTCACAGTGATAATTATTCTATTGATGTAAACCCTTTCCTTACCTGTACAAGAACCGGATTCATTAAAAATTATTATGCAGGAAACCAGCGCATCCTTACCAAACTGGGAATCGGAAGCTTTACTAATATCTCCTTCCCCAAACCGGGGTTAACGGCCGGGGGAATTGATTATACCAGGCGGTCAGCTGAAATAGAAAAAGCAAGAATAGCCTATTATGCCTCTTTGGGTGTTAGCCCAGGTCCTCCAACAGATAAGAATTTTTGGGCAAGGCCAGAGAACAGTGGTATACCAGCCCCCGTGTTCATAGATACGTTTTCATCAACTGTTCCTGTAGGATGGCCAGGTAATACAACCCCACCTACAACAGGTCCTCCCATTTTTGTAGATTCCATTCCTTCCAATGATTCCGTGAAGGCGGGATATGGTTTTCATGATGCAGGGCATCTACCGGAAAATAGCCAGCATTTCTTTCATCCTGATCATTTGGGAAGCAGCTGGTATGTGACTAATACTTTCGGTGAGGCAAGCCAGCATTTTGAATACACGCCATTTGGTGAAACATACAGCGAGGAGAATACCAGCTCTTATAAGACAACCTATCTTTTCAATGGCCTTGGACGCGATGCAACAGGATATTATGAATATACAGACCGATATTATGATCCTGCTCTCAGTCAATGGCTAAGTATTGATCCGGATGATGATCTATATTCATTGACGGAAGGCTACAGGATGATTGGAAATCTGAATATGGAGGGTGGAGAGTTTGGATTTTCATTAGGAGGTGGTGGTGTAGGTGCATCAGTTTACGGGGATGCGGGCGCAGGCCTGCAATTGGGTGCCCTTGGTAAAAATAAATCTGAAAAAAATAACGGTAAGACCAATGAAAAACAGAGTGGGCCAAAAATCGGTAAGAATAAGCCTGCTTCGAAAAATAATCCCCGTGGTCAGAATGGTGGTCCTAATGGTGGTCAACGCCGGGGCCCTGGTATGGGAAGGAAAGCATTTGGCAACAATGGTTTATTATATAACCACAAGGTTAACCGGAAGAAACAGGATGAGAAACCGAAGAATAATAATAACAATAAAGCCAGTAATAACAAGCGTGTGACAACAAGACCAAGAAGATAGGGTCAAAAATATTAGATGCCATGGTTCGTGTCTCACGAACCACGACAGGAAATGGTCCGTAGTGAGGACCATTTTGTTTTAGCATACCGTATCTTTAATACCTAATCTATCCTTAAACGATGAAGGTCCGGTCACGCCATTTCTTGCCTGTAATACTTATTTCAGGGATATTCATTTTCCAGCCAAAGAAAGAAAAGATACCGAAGCTGGGAATTGTGGCACCTATTGAACAGGACAGTCTGATCTATGCCAGCGGATTTCGCATGCTGGGTGAATCGGTAGGCAAGATGCTTTCTCCCTCAATTCCCGAAGAGCAGTTTGTAAAGAATATAGAGCGGATGAAAAAGGCAAAATGCAAAGTGTTTATCTGCAATATCTTTTTTCCCGGTAATACGATCAAGATCGCAGGTCCCAATGTTGATGAACAGCGTGTGCTCAGTTATGCGGATACCGTTTTCTCAAGAGCAAGAAGAGCTGGTGTCTCTTTTATAATATTAGGCAGTGGAGGTGCAAGAAGAATTCCCGATGGTTATGATATAAAGAAAGCCCAGGATGATTTTGCTATTTTATGTCGCAAGATGGCTGGGGTAGCCGCCAGATATGGAATAATCCTGGTACTGGAAAGCCTTGAAAAAGCAGAGTGTAATTTCCTGATCTCACTTAAATCTGCGGCTGAAGTAGTAAGAGCTGCCAACCATCCAAATTTTAAACTGAATGCCGATATCTTCCATATGCTCAGGGAGGGAGAATCACCTCAGAGTATTGTTGATGCAGCCGATCTGCTGGTTTATTGTGAAATTGCTGAAAAGCAAAGCCGATCATTACCTGGCGTAAAAGGAGACGACTTCAAACCTTATCTGCGAGCCCTTCGTAAAGCCAACTACAAAGGCTATATTTTCATTGAAGGAAATACAACTGAGCCCAATCATGACATGCCGTTGTCCTTTAAATATCTTTCCAGGCAGTTGAAGGAAGTTTATAGTGAATGATCAGGATTCGCCAGCTTCATTATACCGGTACCAGCACCGGGGTATGTTTAACTGCTTTTTTCCGGAATGGCTGTTTTTTCCAATAGGTAAGACTACGCCAGCACCATTCCAGTGGGCCAAAATAAAAATAGCGCAGCCAGATATTACTCCAGGTTATCTGCAAAAGCCAGATAAGTCCTACCACATAGTATATTTCATGGCGCTGCAATTTGCCAAACATGGCAAAGCCGGGCCCGTAAAAGATAATACCACAAATAAGTGATTGAGTGAGATAATTGGTGAAGGCCATCTGTCCGGGAGCCCGCATCAGATTGAACAGCCACTTCACCCATCCGGATCTATATAATAGTAACAGTGTTCCCAATATACCCAAAGCCCGCAGCGTTCGTGATAGCGTATAAGATTCAAAAGGAACTTTCTTTGTATACTCAAACCAGTTGAATTTATAATTGATCGTGGGTTGTAATCTCAGGTAGGAAACCAGTAATCCTAATCCAAGTCCGACAATGGCCATTGTCCAGTATAAACCCATTCGTGCTTTTCCGGTTATCACTCCCATCTTATAGAAAGCCATTCCCAGGAACATAAACAGCAGCACATCCCAGACACCCATATAAGAATATTGTACCAGCGCATGACTCAGGTACAGATCAGTTCTATATTTATATACATCCGGGTAACTGCCAGTCGTTTTCCGGATTGCCGTTTCTGTACGCTTCACTTTCTTGTCATGCTGTGAACTCTCTTTGAATTCAGTCATCGCTGCCAATTGTTCTTTTTGCACCTCGCTCAATTTCACTTTGGTAGTATCCATTGCAGCAATCACTTCACCGCGGCGAATGGTTTGTTTATCGCGGTAAAGATCAAGGTTCTCTCTTGCGATCATTAACAGGAAACAGATAAATGCGCCTGTCAACAGCCATTTGGGTGATAATTTCCAGAAGGCAAACATGATGAAGCCATAACACGCATAGTCAAACAGGATATCTCCCCACCATAGCAGTATGTAAATATCAAAGAGGCCAAATACCAATAGCCAGAGCTGGCGACGAAAGAAGTATTCTGCAGGTTTCATTCCTGGTACCCGCTGTTCCTGCCTGCTTAAAAATAAAATAATACCGGCTCCAAAAAGCATGGAGAATATGGCCCGCTGAGTTCCTTCCGGTATCCATTCAACAATGTACCAGACCCTGTAATTAATCGTGCCGAATTCATTATAAACCGAAGGATCAAATCCTGAAGGTGCGGGAAGCCCAAAGCCCGGGATATTCATCAACAGGATGCCCAGGATGGCAAAGCCACGCAGTGCATCAAGTATATCAATTCGTTCACGCTGGCTTACAGGAGCAGCGTAAGAAAGATCTTTTTGGACAGGAGACATAATGGTTGGTTTTGGTTGCAGGTCTGAGAATTAAAAGTTAGTTGTTTTTTTTAACAACCAGAAGCCAAAGTCAAAAACAAACATCTGTCAGTTTAAAAAGGGTACGGATTAACCTGATTGGGTTAGTACGGAATATTATACTTACGGCATATTTCTTCGTAGCTCAAGTTAATACCCCGACCGGCAGCTACTGCCCCCGGGATAATGATATACCTGAATTGATGTGCATTGGAAATAGAGGTATATATATTGTGGTCATTCTGGAATCGAATATTCAGATTGCCAGGGATGGCTTTATATTGCCAGGTATCATTTTGTAATACGTTCTGGATATAAGTGAAGGTAATGGGTAACTGTCCCACATTACCGGCAGGCCACACCTGACTATTGTATCCATACATTTTGGCGAATACCAATAAAGTTCCACTATCCAGCACATTTTGGGTAATCGCTGTCGCTGATTTATTATAACTGAATCCCCAAATACCAAAAACCGTATCCTTTTTATAGGTTGCCGGTGTAAACCAATCTGAGAATTTTACATTGGCTGTGCCAGGTGACCCCGGAGCCCCATCATCTCCTTTTTTACAGGCCACGGAAAGGAGGGTAACAGAAAATGCCACGATTACAAGGCACAGGAAATTTCTTTGCATTACTTCTAATGTTTAAGGTTTGAAAAGATGTTGTAAAGCTATCTGGGGTAGATTAGGTGGGAAATAGCCCAAATGAGTGATTTTCGGAGAACCGGGGTTTTTGTAAAACCGTTTTATTCGGCAATGCCTTTGGCCCCAGCGGGCCCATTAGCTTTAAATTTGCTTCCGGAGTTTTGGTGATTTTTTACCACTCGCCAAAACACCTGGAGCCCGTGTAACTCAAAAATCATTTGAATACGCTAGTTTTAAGGCAACAAGAAATAACTATGTCAGAATTAAGAAGTCACGACTGGTTCGGAAGAACCGATAAAATGGGATTTATTTATCGCAGCTGGTTAAAAAATCAGGGTTACCCGCAACATCTGTTTGATGGAAGGCCAGTGATAGGAATATGTAATACCTGGTCTGAGTTTACGCCCTGTAATGGCCATTTTCGGGAAATCGCAGAATTTGTAAAACGCGGAGTTTACGAAGCAGGGGGATTTCCACTGGAGTTCCCTGTAATGTCATTAGGCGAGACCCAGCTAAAGCCAACCGCCATGTTGTTCCGCAATCTTGCCAGCATGGATACCGAAGAGTCTATCAGGGGCAACCCAATGGATGGCGTTGTATTGCTTACGGGATGTGATAAAACTACTCCTTCGTTGATCATGGGAGCAGCAAGCGTAAATCTTCCCACCATTGTAGTGCCTGGTGGACCGATGCTCAATGGAAAATTCAAGGGTCATGATATAGGGTCGGGAACAGACCTCTTCAAGTTTGCATCTGAGAGAAAGAAAGGAACGCTTTCTGCTGGAGATTACCTGGCGGCAGAAAGCTGCATGTCCAGAAGCGCTGGTCATTGTATGACGATGGGTACAGCATCAACGATGGCCTGTATGGTTGAATCATTGGGATTATCCCTTTCAGGAGCAGCTGCCATACCTGCAGTTGACTCACGAAAAAGAGTACTGGCACATTTAAGTGGGAACCGGATCGTGCAGATGGTGAAGGAGGATATGAAGCTTTCCAAAATATTGACCCGCGAAGCATTTGAAAATGCAATCAAGGTAAATGCCGCCATTGGAGGCTCAACTAATTTCATAATTCATCTGTTGGCAATTGCCGGAAGAATAGGAGTGGAACTGGACCTGAATGATTTTGATAAGCTTGGCAGTCGCATTCCATTACTATTGAACCTGATGCCATCTGGTAAATATTTGATGGAAGATTTCTTTTATGCAGGCGGATTGCCGGTGATAATAAATGAGATCAAAGAGCACCTTCATATGAATGCGCTTACTGTAACTGGCAGATCTCACCAGGAAAATATAGATGGACAGACCGAATGTTACAATGCAGATGTAATTGCATCGATTGATAAGCCACTGATCAAAGAGGCAGGGATTGCCGTGGTAAAAGGAAACCTGGCTGTAAATGGCGCAGTCATTAAACCTTCTGCTGCCACACCCGCATTGATGAAACATCGTGGACGTGCAGTGGTGTTTGAAAATATTGAAGATTATCATGCACGTGTTGATGATCCGAACCTCGATATAGATGAAACCTGTGTGATGGTTTTAAAATATGTGGGTCCTGTTGGCTATCCCGGAATGCCTGAGGTTGGGAATATGTTGTTACCGAAGAAGATCCTGGCAAAA
>Ga0136846_1217504_pt1 | contig 12048 bp, 11 predicted proteins | sample HopSoiMetagenom2_FD_96841 | JGI IMG/M metagenome (GOLD analysis project Ga0136846, IMG submission 96841) | Grasslands soil microbial communities from Hopland, California, USA - 2 Assembly 2016 (version 4) | ecosystem: Environmental > Terrestrial > Soil > Grasslands | place: USA: Hopland...
CCGGATCACCTCCACGTCGAAGCTCGCCATGCACCGCGCGATACGGTCGAGGATGTCGGCCTTGCCTTCCCAGACAAAGAGGTCGAGTTCGTCGAAGTTGGCGGGGGAGCTCATTGATCTAGTTGCAAAAATGGGCGGCAGATTAATAGACGAGTTTTGCTTCACCGCATGTCACGGACAGAAGATGGACGTCGGCGTAACCGAGTTGCACTCCGAGCAGGTTCAGCAATGGAACAACAATGGCGTCAAGCGAGCTGAATAAGGGACTCAGAATACTCAGTACGTAGCTGAGCAAGGGCGACAAAATGGAGCCAACGGGTACCGGAAGAGCGCCCAGGACAACTGGTGTCAACGTCCACTTGCTCGCGCTGGAAAAATTGCCCAAGGCTCCCGAGAGAACGGCTCCGACCGCATTGGAGTTCGTGGTTTGCACATCGTCTGAGTCGCCGGTCACGCCGTTGTACGTGAGAGTTTCATACCCCGTGTCTGGGATCGCTGCTTGCACGGGCACCTTGGCTTGGATCTCCAGCACGGTGATTCCTAGGAAGCTGATCTCTGTGATTGTCGCGCTCGGCAAAGTCGTGCAATTAATAGGAGTGGTCCTATTCAGCATCATGGCGCTAGTGACACCCGCAATGCATACGGTACCTAAGCCCGGCCTTGCCTCGATCTGTACACGACAATCCTTTTTCTGAGCTGCACATTGAATGCTGCTCAATCTCGCATCTCCTGGCGCAACTTCAATATAGATTGGAAGTCGAAGTAGCGACACGTTTAGAAGCCCCGAAATTCCTGGAATGCTGCTGGTATCAACTATCTTAGTGTCAAGGAACAGACGCACCGAAGCCGAGTGTGCTTGCGTGCGCCAATTGCCTTGACTGTCTTTACCTGCGGGACCTATGGCAATCGACGGCTGTTCAAGGATGACCAATTGGACTTTGGCTTGGGCGAGGGCGCCGAAATCGATCGCTGTGTCAAGATTCACTAAGTTGCTGCCATTGGCAATTTGGGCCGATGTTGTTAGCAACTCCAGAACGTTGATCGACGCATTTGCCGCAGATTCTGGTGAGGGGGTAGTGACCTTGATCACGTCGCCAATCCTCACGTTCAAGGGCTTTACGTTCGTCGCAATGATCGCGTTGAGCGCCTGCACAGCGACGGCATTTGAACTCCCAAGTGCCTGGACCATTGCCAGCATGAAGTCGTTCATGCTGATTTGTGTATCGAGCAATTGACTCACCGTGCCGACGTTTGGCACTGCGGACACCAGATCGAGCAGCCGCACCTGTCCGGTTGCTAGGCCCTGGTAATCGATGACCCTCAGCTTTATCTTATTTCCGGTGCCCAGCAGCCCGTTCAACAGGCTATTGACTGCGCCTTCGTCAAGGCTGGCAACGCCCGTTCCTATAGAGAAGGCGGCGATCGGATCGTTCGTCGCAACTGCCTTGGTCTGAATCGTTCGATTGCCTTCGAAGAAGGAAAGCAGAGTGGCGGGCGTTCTGTTGAGTGTGATGCGAATCGCGTTCTGCTGATCAGGGGGGGCCGAATCGAAATGGTCGGAAGTGGTCTTCGCTGGATCCCATTGGCCGCATTCGATCTCGGCGTCTTCGAGAGAGAATGAAATCGGAAGGTTTCGATTCCGATCTGTGCTGCCGGTGCCATTCGCGCTGAGTTTTGCAGCCGTCTTGGCTGAGGGGCAACTGCCTGCATATGAAATCTCTTTCGCCCCCGCAAGGGCCGCGAGATCTGTTGCTTTCTGCAGCTCTCTCTTCATGTAGAAGAGATAGCCGAGCTCGGTGCCAATCAGTGTGATAACAATCAAACTCAAGGCAATGGCCGTGTTCACGAGAATCGACCCACGAATCTGTCGACCAGCGTTGCGGCGCCTGGAGATCACAGGTTTCGTGCTCATTTCGGTGTATCTGTCAATACGTTGCTAGCGCAACTGTCGCGCTGCCTCTAAGTTGATCCGGCACCCAACTGGCATCCAACAGAGACACGGAAGGCAGGATGCGATTGTTCTTATAAAGGTAGGTGACAGTCACTACGCAACTTGTAGCGCCCGGCACAGCCGAGCAGGGAGCAACCGTGACGTTGGCGGAGAGCCAATTCTTTCTGCTGGCCGTGTCGGTATTGGCAGAAATGGGAACGACAAGCGAGCGCGCGAGCGAATCAAGAACGACTTGGCGCACGCCTTCCTGATCCGGTGGCTGTGGCAGTAGCATCGCCGCGCGTGCTCCATCTTCTGCGGCGCGTGAGACAGCTTGCTGTGTGTAGAAGATCGCGCCAAAGGTCACCAGCCCGTACATCACAAGAAAGAGAAATATGAAAACGAAGGCGAATTCGATAGCGGCAACACCGCGCTGCAGGTTGGGAGCGGTAGTTCTCGTACGAAGCCAGATGTTTGTGGCGGACATGGCTGTTACCTCAACTCAAGCAGCATGCTGGCTTTGCCTGCGATCTGCGTCGGCACGGCGAAGCTCGGCAAAGGAGGCAACAGAGACCCAAGATTGTTAGCCAAGACGGTAACTTCAACTTGGCATCGCTGGCTCCATGACGGTCCGCAAGTGGTCGGGGAGCATTGGTTGATTCCCTCAACTCGACAGATCTGTGCCGACACGGTGGGCTTCACCACTTGCGGCATCCAATCGCTTTGAGAGGTTGCGACATCTGCCGCACGCTTTTTCCGATCATTCAGACTACTCTGATATTGAAGCGCCGCTCTCGCGCCGTCTTCGGCCGCGTTCTGCAGTCCGAGCCGGAAAGCAAACAACATCCCGTAGCAGATGACGGCATAGAGGATGCTGAAGAAGACCATGAATACCACCGCAAACTCGATTGCATACACGCCGCGCTGATAGCGCGATGGTGAGGGTGCGTGGATGGTCTTCACTGGGAACAGAGAGTCAAGTGTCGTGGCGGACTACTTGGCGCCGCTACCTGTGGTAGTCTTGACCGTCGAACTCAAACGTTCCGGAACGGGGAACTCGAAACTTTTCAGGTAGCGCTCATAGCTGCGCTGCGCGATGGGCCCCGCAATGGGACGCGATGTTTTGGAAGCAATATCCCCGCTGCGTTGCCATGCGAGCAGACTTTGGGTGGCATCACCTACCTGTAGCGGAGCATAGACACGCTCGTCGGCTTCCTCTGTGTTCGCGGCTCCATTCGGAGGCGGATTGCTCGAGGCTTGGGGTGTGGTCTGCGTGCTTTCCGTCGTCGAAGCAATGATCGCTCCGGAGGGTGCTGCGGTCTGCGCCATCACCACCGACGGTAATAGGAGGATTGCGAGGACCCAACCGCATGCTGACGGGGCGCGGAGAACGGTGTCGAACTCTTTGTTCATGGTGTACCTCGTGAAATCGAGATCGGTGACAGGGTTGTCGAGGAGGCGTTTGCAGCTGGATTCGACTGAATGGCGGTGCGTACGCCAATCAGGTTGGACGAACGCGAAGCTTTGAGAACGAGCGGCGGAGCAACTTCGTCGCGGACCGGCGTCCCGGCACTGGGAGGTGGGGTGATAGCGACAGTTCCGCCGCGACGCAGTTGCTGCGCGGCTTCCTTGACCGCCGAACGCGCGGCGGGCGACATCCGGTTCGCGTCCATCATGGCCGCTGCTTGCTCTTGCTGATTGGTGAGTTCGAGATATAGCGCGAGGTTTGCCTGTGCCTGCGCACTGTCAGGGCGAAGCTGCAGTGCCTGCATCAAGGGAAGCCGGGCTTCATCCGTCGAACCTGATCGCAATTGGGCATAGCCCAAGTCGCTCAGCAGGAGAGCATCTGTCGGCGCGTGGCGCTGGGCTTGTTTCAGAAGCAGTACGGCTTCAGCGTAGTTGCTGCGAGCACCAGCCAGGAGGCCCAGACCCCGGTAGCCGGCGCCTTCGAGCGGTGTGCCCATCAGTCGCCTGTACGCCTTTTCGCTCTGCGCCGCTTGCTCGGTCTGCCGTAAGGCGTCGGCGCGCAGACGTGTGGATTCGGGCGAAACTCCCCAACGTTGCTCGAGTGCATCGATGTGCGCCAGTGATGCAAACCACAGGTTCTCCCGCTGCATCTGTTCGACGAGCTTCAGATAGGTCTCTTTCGTGTCGACGGAGGTGCCCGCCTTGGTATCGGCAGAGGCTTCGGCGGCCATCCGCTGCTGGGCATCGGCGCTTGCTGCATATTGATCCTTAGGGCTGGCACAACCAAGGATCGCGAGTGTTGTCAAACAAATCGCGGCGCGTGTCGGGATAAAACTATTTGGGCGGTGCGTCAGCTTTGTGAGTGCGTGGATGTTCATTTGGCGACTACCCCTAGCGACCGGAAGATCGCGATAAAGCCGGGTCCCGCGGTCACGATTACGAGTGCGGGCAGCAACGTGCTCACCATGACGCCGGTCATCTTCACGGTGATCTTTCCGATGCGCTCCTTCATTTCCGAGCGGCGCCGTTCGCGCAAGCGCTCACCGAAGATGCGCAGCGGCTCTTGCACGGCTCCCCCATGGCGATCGACTTGCACGAGCAGAGAAACCAGGCCGCGGAGATCTTCATTTCCATGGAGGGTTGCAAGACGATGAAGCGAATGTTCGCGTGTTCGTCCTTGGCTGTATTGACGATTGGCAAACGTCAATTCATGGCCAAGCACATGCAAGACATGGGAGAAATCGTCTGCCATGATCTGCAGGCTTTGATCAAGGCTAAGGCCCACGCCCTGAAGGAGTTTCAGCAGATCAACAAAGAGTGGGAGTTCGCGCGCGATGCGCTCGCGTCTGCCGGCGGCGATGCGACCGAGCGCCCATTTAGGAGTCATGAATCCGACCACGAACGCCGCGGCCAGGACCACAAGCACCGTACGTTCGGTCAGATGGCTCTTCCAGACGATGTAGCTGATTATTGGCAACAGAAACGCGAGCAGCAGGCGGGTGACGAGAAAGATCAACTGCGCCTGTTTGGAGGCAAATCCGCATTGGTCGATGAGGCGCCGGTCTTCGTCGGCCACGAAGGCCCGCCCGATCTTCGAGTCCAGCCAATGAAAAGGAAGTTCGATGTCAGCGCGAAGAGACGAGTTGGATTCGGCGTCGACAGGCGTCTTGAGATCGACTTGGCCGGTCGCATCCCGTTGGAGGGCTCGGCCTATCACCTGGCCACTCCGCGCGCGCCGCAGCTCCGCCGCAATCAGTGCGCCGGCCGCGATCATCAAGCCGAGAGCGAGTAGCGCAAGGCTGATGGTGGCCAACTGATTGGGTGAGAAGGTCATGCCAGCCTCGCCAGTCGATACAGAAAGAAAGCGCCCAATAGTTGTAGTCCGGCGGACGAGAAGATCAGCATGCGTCCGGTGTCATCGTTCCACATGCTCAAAAAATAGTCGGGGTTGACCACGACCAGGAACGTGCCCACGCCCAGCGGAAGAAGACCCAAGATCCATGCGGAGAGCCGCGTTTCCGCGGACATCGCGACCAATTCGTGCTCTGCCTGTTCACGATCGCGCATGAAGTTGGCAACACGCTCGAGCAAAAGATCGGATCGACCCCCATAGCGCACGCCAAGCCCCAGGATGGATGCCAGCAGGAACATCTCCTCCACGCGCACATTGTTCGCTGTCTGGTGTAGCGCGCGATCGAGATCTACACCCGCGCGGACCAGGGCGGCGGAGCGCTCCATGTGGCCGCGCAGAGGAGCTTGGGTCGTCGCAATCGCAAGTTGAAATGCCGCCTGCGTGGAGTTGCCGATGGTGATCAGGCGCACCATGGCATCGATGTAGGCGGGCAGTTGGCTGATCAGCTGGCGCCGGACTTTCTGGAGCCGGAGCCATACCGCGAACACAGAAGCGAGGAGAAGCAGGAGCAGCACACCGACGGCAGCAATCACCCCGCCGAGGAGTCCTGCCAGCAAGCACAAGACCAGGATGCCGATTACAGCAATCGTCGCAACCTTGGGTGGAATGACCCCGAGCAACCACTCGGGCAACGCCGTTTCCATCAAGCTCTTTCGAGGAGCCGCAGTGCCAGTGGCCTCTGTCTGGAGCCATGGATCCGAGGTGATCCCGGGAATGAAGCTTTCCGGAGGTGCATCGCGCAAAGGCATTGGCGCGTTCGCGGAGGGCAACGCCATGTCGGCGCTGCTCGCCAGAATCTGTTGCTCAAGGTGCCGCCCGGTCGCTTGTTGCGTCTGCCGGTTTCTTGCCCATTGCCAGAGCAACAGGCCGCCGGCCTCCAGCAGCAGCGCCATGCAAGTCACGATGAGCAGTGCTTCACGCACGGCTTTCTCCGTTCTGCGCACGTGTCATGGACTGGCGGAAGCGGGTGATCTTCGGCGAATGAGGCGCAATGCCGAGGGAGATCCAGCGATCGCGTTCTTCGCCATCTGGCGAAACGATTGGCTCGTAGCGGTAGAGCTCTTGCATCGCCACTACGTTGTCATTGACGCCAGTGACTTCACTGAGAGAAATGATGCGCCGCTGGCCGTTGGAGAGCCGGCCGATCTGGACAATGAAGTCGATGGCGTTGGCAATCTGGCGGCGCAAACTGACTTCGCTGCCTTGGTAACCCGCAAAACCAGCAAGCATTTCCAACCGGTACAGGCATTCGCGTGGCGAACTGGCGTGAATGGTGCCCATCGAACCCTCGTGCCCCGTGTTCATGGCCTGCAGCATCTCGATGACTTCGGCGCCGCGCACTTCGCCGACGATGATCCGGTCGGGCCGCATGCGCAGGCTGTTGCGCAGCAGATCGCGAATCGACACCACACCGGTGCCGTCGAAGCCGCCGGGCCGGCTTTCGAGTCGAACCACATGGCTGGTGCTGAGCGAAAGTTCGGCCGTATCTTCGATGGTGATCACACGTTCGCGTGAAGGGATGAAGCTTGCAAGCGCATTCAGGAGCGAAGTCTTGCCGGAGCTTGTGCCGCCGCTCACAAGCACGTTGCAACGTGCCCGCACTGCGATTTCGAGCAACTGGGCCATGCCGGCATCGAAGGTGCCGAGCTTCACCATGTCTGCCGGCGTAAGCGGCTCCTTGCGGAACTTGCGGATCGACACCGAGAGGCCATCAATGGCCAGCGGCTCGATGATCACGTTGATGCGGCCGCCATCGGGCAGCCGCGCATCGACCATCGGGTTGGATTCATCCAGCCGGCGACCGAGCGGCGCGAGGATGCGGCGCACGATGCGCATCACGTGTTCCGCATCGGCAAATCGAACGGTCTCGCGCTCGAGCATGCCATGGCGCGACACGTATACGTTCTGGTAGCCGTTGATCAAAATGTCTTCGACCGCAGGGTCGTTAAGCAGGTCTTCCAACGGCCCAAAGCCTGCAAGCTCCTTGGTCAACGCGTCGGAGATAAGCTGCATCTCGCGGTCGTTGATTGGCACGCGGCGCAGGCGCACAAAGCTGTCGACCTCGAGTTCGACAAACTGTTGGATCGAAGCGCGCGACCAGCGCCCGAACTCGGCGCCGAGTTCTTCGATGCGGCTCAGCAGATGGTCATGTGTCCAGCTCTTGATGTCCTGGAACTGCTGGGAATTGATGAACGCCTCGTCGTCGTCGGCAAATTCGATATCGTTGGACATATGGGCTCAACCTTCGTTTGAACTCTTCCAGAAGCCGGTGATCTGCGACATCAGCGCAGCCCAGCGTGGATCCTTGGGCGGGGGTTGGCCGGTGACGGACATGTATTCCTGGTGCAGGGTACGTGCGAGGCCACCAACGGCCTGTACGTAGGGATCATTGCGGGCCGCGCGCACGAGCATTTCGCCTCGGCAGCCTGCGGCCAGCAGCTGGGTGCTGCGTGCGGGCAGCACATGCTGCAGCGGCAGTTCGAGACGCTCGGCGATGTCCTTGGCGGAGAGGCCCACATGACGATCGAACTTGTTCACGACCAGCATCAACCGCTCGGTCTCGACGTTGCGTGCGCGCAGTTCCTTGAGCATGTTGGCCGTCGACACAATCGCGCCGATGCTCTGGTCGCATACGACCCAGGTGTTTTGCGCTTCGCGCACGGTCTGGGCCATGAAGTCGACCGTCGAGAACCCACCGAGATCGGCAATCTGAAAGTCGAAGAAATCGGCCAAACGCCGGATCAGAGTGACGGAGTCGGCATGGGAGATTTCACGCACTTGCGCCAGATTCGCCGGCAGCGGCAGCACGGCCACGCCGCTGGTGTGGTGAGCCAGCGCCGTGTGCAGCAGAGTTTGGTCCAGCCGTCGCAGATTGCGCACGCCATCCACAAAGCTGAAGCCACTTTGCGTATTGAGATACAGCAGGCCATCGCGCGCAGGAAGACCGAGGTCGAGCAATGCGACGCCGTGTCGCCCACTGCGGCCTGGCGGGCGTGCGGGCGCCTGCGCCAGCTGATCGTGCAGCGTGAGAGCAAGGCTCGCAGCCAATGTGGTCACACCCAGGCCCGCGCGCGCGCCTAGCAGTGCCAATGTGCTTCCGCGCAGTCCGCCCGGGAGCGACCGCCGCTTTTCGAGAAGCGCGCGCAAGGTGTTCACGGCCTCGTCAGGAGGAGCCGAAATGTCGATGAAATCGTCCACGCCGGCGCGAAGGGCGGCGAGCATTGCAGCAGGCTGCGAAGAGACGCCGGCGGCCAGCACGGGCAAGGTCGGCCAGTCGCGCTTGAGCCGTTGATGAAGCTCAGCGGCAGCTGCGCTCTGTTCGGGAGAGAAATCGATGAACACTGCCACCGGTCCGAGCAGCGAAATGCGTTCGTCGATCGACTTGGCGTCCTGGCTCAGAACGACGACCGAGCCTTCATGGCTCAGAGCATCGGTCAGCCAAGTGATGTGACTGCCATTGGCGGATGCGAAAAGATAAGTTTCGCTGCCTGTCTCTGGGAGATTTTCGCGAGGGGCGTTCATGGGGCCGTTCTGCGATTCGGTGTTCGCTTGACTTCCATCAATCAACGAGAGAAGCCCGGCACTGCCGTGTTGGCTGCGCCACCAAGGAAGTGCGAGCGCCACACGGCGCCGTCGCGCTGTTCGGCGCCACCGGGAAGGTAGGGCGTCAGGTCCGTGCCGCGCGCGATGGGCTTGACCAGATGAGGCGTGACGAGGATTACCAGTTCCTTTTCGCTCATCTGGTACTTGTTCTGGCGGAAGAAGGTGCCCAGGATCGGAAGGTCGCCGAGCAGGGGTACCTTGTCGACGTTCGATGTCGTGGTCCGGCTGACAAGCCCGCCGATGATGAAGCTCTCTCCGTCGCCCAGTTCCACGGTGGTGTCGGCACGGCGGGTAGTGATCGCGGGCACGGCAACGCCACCGATGCTGAGCGAGTTGGTGTAGTCAAGATCGCTGGCTTCAGGCGCCACCTTGAGCACGATGCGGTCGTTGGACAGCACGGTGGGCGTCAGTGTCAATCCGATGCCGAAAGGCTTGTATTCGATGCTCGTGGTGCCCAACCCCTGCGGTGCGGGCACGGGCAGTTCTCCGCCTGCCAGGAAGCTGGCGCTCTGCCCTGACATAGCGACCAGGGTGGGCTCGGCGAGCACCCGGGCCATCCCGTTGCCTTCGAGAAATCCGACGTTCAGGCCGACCCCGGCCTTGCCAAAGTTGAACAGGAGGCTGAAGGCTTGAGCCAGTGGATTGTGGTATTCGCCGCTGATGGAACCGTTGGAGGCAAAAGTGGTACTTCCGAGCGAAGACGGTCCAAAGACGCCGAAGCTGAACCCATTCGAATTCGCACGCGTGCTGAAGATGTTCAAGCCTGCCTGCTTGAGCACGCTTCGATTGAACTCCACCACCTTCACTTCGACCTGGACGGTATTGCTGCGCACGTTGACGACAGAGCGATCGATGAGTTCCGCTTTCTCGGGCATGCCAGCCATGGCTGTCTCGCGCGCCTGCTGGTGCGCGGCCACGCTATCCATAGTCCCGGCGAGGGTGGCACTTCGGCGCCGCACCTCGATGGAGTAGGTGGTCGCCGCCGAGTTGCCTTTTTCCCAGATCATCAGCGTGGTGCGGCCCGCTGCCTTGCCGGTGATGATCAGCCGCGCTGCCGGTGAATTTGGTCCCTTGCGCGTGACCGTAATTGCCGCCACCGCTTCGTCGGCGATGGCCATCCGTTCGATGCCCTTTTCGATCAGCAGCTCCTGCTGGGTGCCGGCGTTGAGGATCAGCGGTCGCTGAGGCTGTGGGCGCACCGGCGTGGCGTCTGCAGCGTTGGTGGCGATCGGCCAAGCCCCCAGGGCCAACACGCACAAGGCGATCAACGAGAAACGCGGCAGCGACGGCGCGCCTGGAGGGCTGCTCGACGGCTCGCTTGGCGTGTTGGGCATGGGGCTTCTTTCCTGGATGACGAACGTGACGGCTGTAGGGCGCGGCACTCAATAACTTATGGTTTCGCTGCGATCGCCGCGAATGACTTCGACCTGAAGACCACCGCGGGCGCTACCCGGCTGGGGCGTCCGTGTGCCGCTGGAGATGGCGCGTGCTTCGGTCACCGGGCGGCCTGCGGTGACCTTGCCGCCAGTCACGAGATCTGCGGTGGTCAGGCCGGCCTGCGCGCGATCGAGGCCTTCCAAAGAAGCACGACGAGGCTCGCCAGGCCGGACCGATGCAGGCTGCAACGCCGTCGGCAGATCGGCGAAAAGCTTGGGGTCGGGCTCGGCCACATCGTTAGGGTTGCGCAGCGCCAGCATCAGCCGACCTGTCGCATCACCGATCGTGAGGCGATTCACATCGTCCACGGACACGGCAAGCACCGCAGTTCGGGGTGCTTCGGTCCGCTGAGCTTGCTGTTGCTGCTTGTCCGTCGTTTTTGAAGGAAGACCATCGACGGATGCAGAGCCGAAAGCGAGCACGCGCTTGCGCGAGAGAAGCAAGCGCGCCTGGCTGCGGTCCACGTCCTTGCCATCGGACTTCAATGTGATGAATACGTCGACGAAATCGCCGGGCTGGATCTTGTTGCCGACTCCCATGATTTCGTCGGCCTTGATGGCAACAGCGCGCTCGCCTTCTCCCACGCGAAGTGCGAGACCCGAAACCAGCTGGTTGTCCATCAATGGCGAACCTTCGGAGAGATCAATAACCGGGACGCGACCGGTCGCCGTTGCTACTTCCTGGAAGGCGCCGGCCGGATTGACGGTGAGGCGTTCGACGCGCAGGGCATCGGCCGGGATGGCTTGACCCGCGGGCAATGGCTTCGCGGCGACCACGACCGGGTAGGTGGGCGCCTGTTGGCTCTGGGGCTGTTCGGATGGGGCTGTCGCCGTCACCGCTGTTTTCGCAGGCGCCTGCCGACCCAGCATCCAGGCATAGCCACCTAGCGCAATGGCCAGAAGGACCAGGATGGCGGCGACGATTTTGGTGAGATTGATCATGGGCGGCGAACTGAAGGAGGGAAGCAAGCGATCACTGGAAGTGAGATGAAGGGCCTGCGAGACGAAGCAGAGTTGGCTGTGACTAACTCTGTCGCCCCCAAACCATCCACGCCGCAGCGGTCAATGCGAGATAGGCCGCGTAAGGAATGAGGCGAACCCGGCCGGATGGGATGCCGGATTCGGGTACGCGCGAAGGGCCAGCAAGCACCAGGGCGAGCCGAGGAAAGAAAGGCCAGCGCTTTAGTGCGAGCCAGAGGATGCTGTGGGCGCCTGCTACCAAGCTGGCAACGATCCAGATCGAGGCCAAAGCCGGTAAGCCGACCCACAGCCCCAGGGCGCCGGCGAACTTCACGTCGCCCGCTCCCATGAGGCCCGTGGCGTAGAAAAGCAGCAGGGTAGCGAACCCCGCCCCTGCACCGAAAAGTGCAGCCTGCCAATCCTGTCCGAGGGGCCCCGCTCCCGTTGCCAAGGCTGCGAATGCGAGGGCAGCACCCGCGAGTACAAGCCAATTGGGAATGCGGCGCATCCGGAAGTCATAAACGACGACAAGGATCAGCCACAGGAGAAAAGCGATTTTCAAACTTACAGTGTGCTGGGAAGCTTTCCGGCAATAGCTGTAAACATGTTCGTGAGCGCGAGGCCAATACCGGTGGTCTTGCTAAACGCCGCCACCAAAACAATAGCCATCAACCCCGCAATAATTCCATATTCAATTGCAGTAGCACCTTCTTCATCGCGCAGAAAACGAGTAATAGAGC
>Ga0136846_1239010_pt1 | contig 12048 bp, 5 predicted proteins | sample HopSoiMetagenom2_FD_96841 | JGI IMG/M metagenome (GOLD analysis project Ga0136846, IMG submission 96841) | Grasslands soil microbial communities from Hopland, California, USA - 2 Assembly 2016 (version 4) | ecosystem: Environmental > Terrestrial > Soil > Grasslands | place: USA: Hopland...
ACGCGGGTGCGGCGAGCGCGATCGTCAAGAACGTTCGTCGATCCATGTCGATCTCCCCTTCGGCGTGAGCTTCACACCTGCACCTCCGCAATCGACGTCCATTGGCGTGTGGTCACCGACTGCTGGAGGCCCGCAAGTACCCGCTGGACGGCAAACCCGTCGGCGAAGTCGGGATGAAACTCTTTTTCGCGAGCGAGACAGTCGAGAAATTCCGCGAGCGCTGCGATAAAGGTGTGCTCGTAGCCAATGACGTGACCCGGTCGCCAGAAGTTGCCGAAAATCGGGTGCTTCATGTCGGTCACGAGCAGAGCGCGTGCTCCCTGCTCCACCGCCGGCTGGGTCGCATCGAAAAACTCGAGATGATTGAGGTCCTCGAGGTCGAACCGGAGCATCCCGGCCGCCCCGTGGATCTGAAACGTGTTCGCGTTCCTGCACCCGATCCCGAAGCGCGTCGCCTCGAACATCCCGAGGCTCCCGTTCTCGAATCGAATCAGCGCCTCGAACGCGTCGTCGATCGATCGATCCGGCACGAAGGTGCGCGAGACGGCAATCCCCTCGAGCATCGGGCCGTTCAAAAAGAGCGCCGTATCGAGCAGGTGCGTCAGCAGGTCGTCGGCAACGCCCGATCCCGCTAGAGCGCGATCGAGCTTCCACGAGCCGAGCCGAGACAGATCCGGGCCCCACTGCTGGCGGTACGCGGCGTCGTAGTGATAGACCGTGCCGAGGCGCCCTTCCTGGATCAACTGGTGCGCGTATGCAATGGCAGGCACGCGCCGGTAGTTGAACCACACCATCGTCGGCCTGCCACCTGCCGCGTCGACCATGGATCGCGCGTCGGCCAATGAGAGGGCCAGCGGCTTCTCGCAGAACACAATCTTACCGGCGCGCGCCGCCGCAATCGCCACCTCCGCGTGCAGGTAGTTCGGCAGCGCGATGTCGATGACGTCGATGTCTTTGCGATCGATCGCGGTTCGCCAGTCTGTGGAGATCTCCTCCCATTCCCAGCGCGCGGCGGTCGCCGCGAGCGACGTCTTGTCGCGGCCGCACAAAAGCGTGCGCCGCAGGCGGAACGGCAGGTCGTAGAAATGCGGCGCCTGGATGTACGCGTTCGAATGGGCCTTGCCCATGAACCCCTGCCCGAGCAGCGCTACCCGTACTTCCTTCATCCCTCGACCCCGGCTGCTTTCCTATGCCCACAAAGTAGCCGCCGCGCGGATTCGGGCACTCACGTACACGCAGAGATCGGCGAGCGCGGAGAGGGGCGGCGTTCTTGTCTTCAGAAGACCGGCCGATCTCTCCGCTCTCTCCGTGGAGCGGTGGTCGCCACGCGTCAACCGCGCGGGAGTGTATCGCCCACGGGAGTGCACGCGCAAACCATGGCCGCGATCACGATCCGGACGGCAGCGCATAAATCTGAACGCGTTGAATGCCCCAGGCCTCGCCGTTTTCTGCGGTACCGGTCTGGACGACGCGGATGAATTTCGCACGCACCGGCTCGAATCGAATGATCGTGGTCGGCGTCTGCCCGTCGCCTTCCGCAACGGGCGGTCCCCACGTGGTTCCATCCGATGACACCTGCACGGCATAAGACACGGGACCCGTCGCGCGAATCATCGCGCCGCGCCCACGGCCGCGACCTGCCGGAGCCCCGGCGCCGCCGGCAGCTCGGAACAGCGGGCGACCGCGAACGGTGCTGTCGATTTGCAGCTCGGACACGGTGGCTTCAGATGGAAGCTCGATCTGGAACCACATGTCCGGCTGCTGCGGCCGTCCGGTGTCCCATCGCCCGACGTCACTCAGGACATTGGCTGCCGCTTCCGTGTTGTCGCTCGCGCTGACTTTCCAGGCGGAGGTATTGGTCAGCAACGTCGGTATCAGCGGCTGCAGCTCGGGGTACGTCCACGGAGTCTTACGCGACGATTCCTTGCGCACGGCGGCGACCTGACCGGGTGTGACCGGCGCCGCGGCGTTGCCAAACCCCGTGCGGATGTAAGTCGCGACATCTGCCACCCATTCATCGGTGTTCGCTCCCATCGGCACCATCACGCCACCGGGATATTCCCTCCCGTCGATCGGGCCCATGAGCCCGTTGAGCAACACCTTGATCACATAATCGCGGTGCGCCTGGACGCGTGACGATCCTGCGAGCGCCGGTGCCATCGTCACACCCTCGCCCGCGCCTGCCATCGGGGATCCTTTCGCATCCGGACCATGGCACGTCCCGCACAGTTCTTTGTAGATCGTCTCGCCCCGCTGCCGCGATCGCCGCTGATCGATCGTCAGGTTCACCGTCCCTGCACCGGTGTCCGACAACGCCGGCCCCTGTCCCTGTGACTGCCGCGGCTCCAGCAACTGCTTGCCGATTTCCTTGACGCCGCGAACCGTGCTGGTCTCCGCGACAGTGCGAATCAGCGTGCGTGCATCGGGTACCGCGTGCAGGGTCAGGGTCAACATCGCCTGTATGACGACGTTCGGATCGGGATCGTTCGTCATCGCGCGGTAGTCGTCGGCGAACGACTTGTCACCTGGCGTGCCCTTGTAGAGTGATTCACTCGCGCGAATGCCCTGGATGCGAAGCTGCGGGTCCGGGCTCTTCATCAACTCACGCGTCAGGTCAGCGTCGAGCGCACCAAGTCCTTCGAGCGTCCACACTGCATGAATGCGGGCGAGCTGGTTCGGCGATTCGCGCGCGATCGACTTCAGCTGGGGCACCACGCTCGTGTCCTGACGCAGCACCAGGAGTTTTTGCGCCGTGTCGCGCCACCAGCCATTCGGATGCTGCAGATGCTCGACGAGCTGTCCCGATGTTTCGTGATACATCCGCGGCATCGTGCGATCGAGCGGCGTACCCTCGTAACGAATCCGCCAGATGCGTCCCCAGTTGTGCTGTTTGTCCAGGTCGTATTGCTCGATCTTTCTCCGGAGGTACGTCCCGGTGCCCGCCCACTGCGCGTCCTGGATGATGCCGGTGTACATGTCCACCAGATACAGGGAGCCGTCCGGCGCATTCGAAATGCTCACGGGCCTGAACAGCGGATCCGTCGAACGAACGAACTCCGACTTCGGATAGGCGTTGCGAAGCTGTGTGAGACCGTCGGTCACCACCACCTTGGCGCGGCGGACGATGCGGCCGACGGGCTCGTTGAAGAAGAGATCGCCGACTGCATCGTGCGGCAGTCGATCGCCACGGTAGATCTCGACGCCCGATGCCGCCGTAAAGTGGTTCAGGGTGCCATCCGGGAGCCGGATGCGCCGCAGCCCGCCTTGCATGTCGGAAATCCCGCCGGGTGCCGGCCACGGCACTTCGAAGTCCGGTTCGAAGTTGTCGGGTACGTTGAACGCGCCATACACGATTGGTTCCTGGAAATTCACCGGGCCCAGCTCGCCGCCGCCGTCGACCCACCACACCTTGCCGTAGTTGTCCTGCGCGGACCACCACTGCCCTCCGTTCGCCTCGGTCTCTTCGCGCAGCACGCCGCCCCTCGGGGCGATGCGGAGACGGAAGGGGTTGTATGTCGAATACAGCCAGTTATCGAGCGCCCAGGTGAGTCCCCCCGGCTGCCATTCCATGTTCGTGACGCGCCCGAAGCCGGCGTAGAACAGCTCCTTCCTGTCAGCCACGCCGTCCCCGTTCGTATCCGTGTACTTGTAAAGATCGCGATTGTCGGTTTCGAGTCCGAGGATCACACCGTCGCCGAGCGGGAATGCAATGCGCGGCATCACGAGCTTGTCCGCAAACACCGTGTGCTTGTCGTAGATGCCGTCGCCGTCGGTGTCTTCGTGACGCGAGATGCGGCTGATCGGCGCACGCGATCCGGCGCCGTCGGCGTCCTGCATGTACGAACGCATTTCAAGGACGTACATGCGACCGTTGCCATCGAACGTGACGCCCACCGGATCCTGGATCTCGGGATCGCTCAGGACGAGCTCGATCGTGTAGCCAGGCGGCAGGAGAAACAGCTTCTGCTGCACCGCCGGATCTTGACGAACGACCGGTGGCCGCTTGAGAAAGTCTCCCGCTTCGTCCGACGCCGGCAGTTGTTGCGGCGCCTGATTGCCGCCTCTGACGACCCGGCGTGCCTTTGTTTCGCCGGATCCAAAGCCGTGGCGCACGTCTGCAGGGCCGGCCTTCAGACGCGGCCGGAGCGGCTGTGCGGCGAACGCGGTCGAGACCATCGCGGCGGCGGCGGCGATCAAGACCGGGGTTGGAATCCGCTTCATGGCGCGCTCACCTTATTGCCGTCGCGAATGCGGTGTCAACGGACCGTTCCCCCGGGGGCGCGCGATCGTGTACCTTTTCAGTGATGAATGATCGGGCCCTGACCGCAGTCATCCTGCTCGTCGTTGCGGGCTGGTCCGCCTGCCCAATCACTGCAGAGGCGCAGACCGCCGGTGCGACCCTGCTGGTCCAAGTACTGGACGCCAATGGAGCAGCGGTGCAAGGCACGGTGGTGCGGCTGACGAGCCAGGAGACCGGCGTTGAACGCATCGGCACGACCGTCGAGGACGGCACCGTCTGGATCGTGCGGGTCGGAGCCGGGTCGTACACGCTCACCGGAATTCGCGGCGGGTTCAAGACCGAAGTGATCCGCGACATCAGGATCGAAGCAGCGGCGCGCGCAACGATCACGCTCGTGCTCAAGCCCGGCGACTATACGGAACAGGTCGTCGTCCAGGCGGACGCCTCGACGCTGCGCATCGGCAACAGTGCGGTCGGCACAGTGTTCGATTCGGACACGCTGCTGACCCTGCCGGTATCCGAACGCGAGGCGCTTGCGTTCGCGACGGAGGCGCCCGGCATGGCGCCGCCTGCGCCGGGTTCACGGCTGTCGACGCAGGGCAACACCGGTGTCAACAGCGCCGGCGCGCGGGAAGCCGCTAACAATTACCTCCTCGACGGCGTCGACAACAACGATCAGTTCCTCAATCGCCTGGTCATCAATCCGAGCCTCGATGCGATTCAGGAATTCGCGCTGTTGCAGAACACCTACGACGCGGAGTACGGACGCAGCGCCGGTGCGCAGTTGAACATGGTGTTGAAATCCGGGACTCGCCTCGTACACGGCTCCGCGTACGAGTTCTTTCGCGATTCGGCGCTCGATGCGCGCAACGCGCTCGACCAGCCGAACCTGGACAAGCCGTTGCTGCAGCGTCACCAGTTCGGCGGCACGCTCGGCGGGCCGCTGTGGCTGTCGCGTTCGTTCTACTTCTTCAATGGCGAGGCGATCGACGGCCGCGAGGCAGACACGCGCCTGGCGCACGTGCCGACGATCGCGGAACGCGCGGGAGACTTCAGTGGATCCGGTGTGACAATTCGCGATCCGTTCACGGGCCAGCCATTTCCCGGCAATGTGATTCCGGCTTCTCGGCTCAGCGCCGCGGGCGTCGCAGCCGCCGGCCTGTATCCCGCGCCGAACAGCGCAGACCCGCAGACGAATTCCAGTGCCTCTCCGCTGGCAGATCGCACCGCCGTGCAGTTCACGGTCAAGACCGATCACACGGTGTGGCGCGGAAGTCCCCTGATGTTCCGCTACAGCTTCAGCAGGGACGATCGGGATCAGCCGTTCCCTGTTCGCGGGCGCAATCTGCCGGGGTTTGGCATCTCGGTACTGGACCAGGGTCACAATGCGGCGGCCGGGCTGACGAAGGCGCTCAACGCGCGGGTGTTCAACGAACTACGGGTTGGCGTGAACGCGTTGCGCCGCGAGAACCTCCCTCAGAGCGCCGGCACGAACGGCTTTGCGGCTCTTGGCATCACCTCGCCCACACTGAGCGGAGCGGACCTGGGATTCCCGACGCTCGTCGTCCCCGGATTCGAAACGCTCGGCGACGATCCCAACCTTCCCGTCGTCCGCCGCACGCGCACGGTGCACGTGTCGGACGCGCTCACGTTTGACCGGGGGCGCCACCACCTCAAGACCGGCGGGGAACTCCGCGCGTATCGATCCGACGGTTACAACCATCTCTTCGCGCGCGGGCAGGCAACCTTTCAGGGTGTGTTCACAGGACAGCCGCTGGCGGACCTGCTGCTCGGGCTGCCGTCGCTCACGCTGCTGGGGGTGAACGACAATCCTCAGGCGCTCAGAACGTGGTCCGCCGACGGCTTCATCCAGGACGACTGGCGCGTGAGATCCAGGCTGACGGTCAACGCCGGTCTCCGCTACGAGTTCAACGCGCGTCCGTATGACGCAGACGACCGGATGGGTATCCTCGATCTGACGGCACTGCAGCTCCGGCAGGTCGGGACCGACGGTGTCTCGCGATCGGGTCTCAATGCCGACTACAACGACGTTGCGCCGCGTGTGGGCGCGAGCTGGGACCTGACCGGGAGCGGACGATGGCTCCTGCGCGGCGGCTACGGTCTCTTCTACGATTCCGGCACCCTGATCGAAAATTCCGCGCTCTACTTCAACCCTCCGTTTTTTTCGCTGCAGCTGTTCTTCCCGGCGGCACAGCCGCTGACGCTTTCAAACCCATTTCCCGCGGGGCGCGGTTTCTCGCCGCGCGCGACCATCAACACACTCGATCCCGATATGCGGACCGGGTACTCGCAGCAGGGGACGGCCGGCCTGGAGGGAAGCCTCCGAGGGACCACGGTCACGGCTCGTTATGTCACCGCGCACGGCTTCGATCTGGTGCGGAAGCGGAACATCAATCAGCCGGTCCCCGGGCCCGGTCCACTCAACCCTCGCCGTCCGCTTTCCGGACTCGGTGACGTTCTCCTGGTCGAATCGCAGGGCTCGTCGACGTATCACGCACTCGAGCTCGGCGCCGTCCGCCGTCCTGCACGCGGCGCCTCGTTTCGCGTTGCCTACACACTGGCGCGCTCGATGGACGATGCGTCGGCGTTTCTCGCGACGGATGGCGATGACAACACGCCGCAGAACAGCCGCGATCTGGCAGCCGAGTGGGGCCCTTCCGACTTCGACGTGCGACAGAGGCTCGTGCTGACCGGGACGATCGAGTCGCCGCCGCGCGCGCAGCGATGGTTCGCGCGAGACTGGCAGGCGAGCGCCGTGTTCACCGCACAATCCGGCCGTCCCTTCACGCCACGCGTGAGCTTCGACAACAGCAACACGGGGAATGTCGGCGGCGGCACGTTCGCTTACGATCGGCCGAATATCGTGCAGGGGACGCCCCCGGCCGGCACCCGCACCGTCACGTACGATGGGCGCATCCTGGCAATCGCGCCGCAATACACGTTCGGGAACGCGGGGCGCGACAGTCTCACCGGTCCGCCCTACGCCGCGCTGGACGCAATGGTGAGCCGCCGGATTCAGGCGGGCGAGCGCCGGCTGCTGACCCTGCGCGTGGAGGTGTTCAATGCGCTCAACCGCAAGAACTATCAGCTGCCCGACAGCTTCGTTGATCGCGTGACGTTCGGTCAGTCGCTGTCGGCCTACCCGCCGCGTCAGCTGCAGCTGGCGGTGCGGTTCGCGTTTTGAATCCGCGCCACGATTACGTGCGGTCTCGATGCTGCTGCTCGCGAGACGCTCAGAACGCAACTGCAGGATTCACCGCGGGTCGAAAAGCTCCCGCAAATGGCGTAGTCCCTCGCGCGCAAGGAACTCGGGTGACGGCGCCAGCGGGCGCCAGACGGCCACGGCGCGCGCCATTGTTTTCACCCGGTCCGTGAACGTTTCAATCACCACGGGGCCGGTGTAGCCGATCGCGTGACAGGCGTCAGCGACCTCCTGCCATGGAACATGCCCTGTCCCCGGAGTGCCGCGGTCGTTCTCGCACGCATGCAGGTGACGCAACCTGCGGCCCGCCGTCTGAATCGCTTCGCCAATCGAGCGTTCCTCGATATTCATGTGGAACGTATCCAGCAGGAGACCGCAGGCCGGATGATCGACGCGGTCGATGACCTCGATCGCCTGCTGCGCCAGGTTGATCAGGCTGGTCTCGAACCGGTTCAGCGGCTCGATGCACAGGACGACCCCACGGTCGGCGGCGTACTCTGCGAGCCCGCGAAGCTGTCGCACGAGCAGATCGATGTCGCGTGCCCGCTCGTCACGCGTGGGCTGCCACAGGCGCCCGACCGCGCTGTAGATGGGACCGATGACGTTGCGGGCGCCGAGGGTGTGCGCCGCGTCGATGCAGTGGCGCACGTATGCGACGCCGTTCGCGCGGATGGTCTCACCCGGATGGATCAGGTCGCGATCCGGGCTCATCACCGCGCACACGCTGGTGGCAAGGCCGGTGTCCCTGATCACGGCCGCCGCGTCGCGGTAGTCGAGATCGGTCGTCCGCTCGACAGGGATCTCGATGAGGTCGTACCCGAGCTCCGCGACATGGCACGCAATGGACGGCAGCTGCTCGGTGGAGAGCGGCGCCGCCCAGACCCATGTGGTGATGCCGATGGGATTCATGCTGTGGTCGCGCGATGATACCCTCGGAGAGCGTATGAGGCGAATGCCGGTGCTAATCCGTCGCAAGAGCCATAACGGAATTTTATTGGAGGACCAGTTTCACGGAGAGCACGGAGAGGCCGGGGAGCGCGGAACAACCGATCACCAGAATAAAAGCCTCCGTGCTCTCCGTTCTCGCCGCGCTCTCCGTGAGACCGCTGCCGCAGTCCTGATATCGGCCGGCCTGCTGCTGGCGACGCCTCACTCGCAGCCGTTCGACAGGCTCAACGCCGCCTCCGCCACGCTCGAGCGCCAGCAGTCACCAGAAGCGAGCGCCGCAGGGCTGAAAACGGAATCGGGTCTCGAGGTGAAGCTCTGGGCGGCGGAGCCACAGTTGTCCAACCCCTCGAATATTGCCGTGGACGCGCGCGGACGTGTCTGGGTGCTCGAGGCGGTCAATTACCGCCGTCAGTTACGAAACGAGCCGGACATCCGCCCGGCCGGCGATCGGATCGTCATCCTCGACGACACGGACCGCGACGGGCGCGCCGACAAGGTGACGGTGTTCGACCAGAGCCCCGAGCTTCGGTCGCCGCTCGGCATCGACGTGCTCGGCGACAAGGTGATCGTCTCGCAGAGTCCCAACATCATCGTCTACACCAAGGATGCAGGCGATCACATCGTCGACAAGCAGGTGTTCCTCACCGGCTTCAAGGGAGTGGACCACGATCATGGAGTCCACGCCGTCGTGTTCGGCCCTGATGGCCGCTATTACTTCAATGCAGGCAACGAGGGATGGGACATCACCGGCAAGGACGGCGTGCATGTGCGCATGGACGCCTCGTCATATTTCCAGGGCGCCGCCTTCCGCGTGAATCCCGACGGCACGGGCCTGCAGGTGATCGCGCAGAACTTCCGCAATCCATACGAGCTCGCGGTCGACTCCTTTGGAACGATCTTCCAGACCGACAACGACGACGACGGGAATGCGTGGACGCGGTTGAACTACCTGATGGAAGGGGGCAACTACGGATTCCGCGGGCCGCTGAACCGGACCTGGCGCGAGGATCACGGCACGCACTTCCATGCGGAGCTGCCGGGCGTCGTGCCGAACATCGCGCGGCTCGGCGCCGGCGCGCCGTGCGGCTTGATCGTGTACGAAGGGACGTTGCTGCCTGAGAAATATCGCGGGCAGCTCCTGCATGCCGAAGCCGGCAAGCGAATTATCGCCAGCTACGAGCTTTCCGGTGAGGGCGCCGGGTACTCGACCCGCACGGAACCGCTCGTCACCGCCAGCGACCCGTGGTTTCGCCCGTCGGACGTTGCCGTCGCGCCGGACGGATCCGTGTTCATCGCGGACTGGTACGACCCGGGCGTCGGCGGACACGGCATGGGCGATCCGATGGGCGCACGCGGGCGTCTGTACCGGCTCGCGCCGATCGCGGCGCGGCCGACGGTACCTTCGGTCGATCTCGAGAGCCCGGCGGGCCTGACGGGTGCGCTGCGATCGCCGAACCAGGACGTCTTCTATCTGACACATTCGCGGCTCGCATCGCAGGGACGCGCCGCCCTGCCCTTTCTCCGCACGCTTTGGAACGGCAGCGATCCTGTGCTGAGAGCGCGGAGTCTCTGGCTGGCGGCGGCGCTTGGTCCGGACTCGGCGGACATGGTGCAGGACGCGTTGCGGGATCGGGACGCGCGGCTTCGGGTCATGGGACTGCGCGTGGTCAAGATGCGAGGTGACGACATCCTGGCTGCGTCACGCGAGCTCCTGCACGATCCGTCGCCGCACGTGCGCCGCGAGATTCTGGTCCAGCTCCATGACTCCCGCCGGATGGCGCCACCCTATCTCGTCGGCGATCAGACGCAACTGCCGCCAAGCGTCGTTGCAAGCTGGGTCGAACTCGCGAAGCAGTATGACGGTAAGGACCGTTGGTACCTCGAGTCGCTGGGCCTCGCCGCGCGAGGCCGCGAAGACGCGCTTTACGCGGCGCTCGGCGGGCAGCGCGGGACGATTCCGCACGCGGTCTTCAATCAGTTACTGGTGGAGCTCCGGCCGAAAGCGGCACTGCCCGATCTCATTGCCGCGGTCAACGATCCCACGCTCGACGTGACCGAACGCATCCAGGTACTGGACGCGCTCGGATCGATGCAGTGGGCCGAAGCCGCGCGTACCGTGGAGTCCCTCATCACCGGGGAGGCCACCCCGCGTCCGCTCGTCGAGCGCGCGTTCCGCCACTACAGCCGTCAACTCTTCAGCATGTGGCCGGACTCCGTAAAGAGCGGCGCGCTGCCCTCGGTCATGCGGACGGCGTTCGGGCTCGCGTCGCTGCAACCCTCCGCGATCGAAACCGCCGATGCGCTCGGGGATCCGCGATTCGTGCCGGATCTCCTTGCGCTCGCGAAGTCGCCGTCAGCTCCGCCAGACATACGTGCGAACGCGGTCGACGTGGTGGGGCGCGCCCGTACCGAGGAGAATGCCGCGGCGCTGGAGACGCTGGTCAGCGATGCGCCCCTGCCTGTTCGCGTTGCCGCCGTCCGCGCCCGCGGTCTGCTCGGAGGAACGGAGACGCGCTCGTGGGCGCGCGGTATTGTCGTTGGGGACGCGCCGAACGAAGTTCGATTCGAAGCGCTGCGCGTCCTCGCGCGCAGTCCTGAAGGACTGACAGCGATTCTCGATCTCGCCGAACAGCATCAATTGCCCGCAGAGTTGACGAGCATGGCCACGCAACTCGTCAACGGGTCGCCAGGCGCCTTGCGTGCAGGAACGGGCGGAGCCAGCGGGTTTGGCGCCGGCCGCGCAACCCCGCCGGATCCGGCCGTGATTGCCGCGATTCGCGCGCGCGCCGCGACGGTCCTTCCGGCCGCGACTCGAACCGCGGGCGCGACGCCGAACCTGCGTACGCTCGAACGCGATTTCCAGGGAGATGCGGCGGCAGGGCGAAAGGTGTTCGAGGCCGACGGCACATGTGCCGCGTGTCACAGCCTGGGCGGCCCGAAAAAGCTCGGGCCGGATCTGTCGGCGATCGGGGAGAAGTACGGCAAGCAGGGGTTGCTCGATTCGATCGTCAACCCGAGCGAAGCAATCGCGCCCGAATACCAGGTCTGGGTTTTCACGACGAAGAGCCGGGGCGAAGTCTCGGGGCTGATCGCATCGGACAGTCCTGATGCGGTCGTGATCAATACGGGCGCCGACGAACAGGTTCGCCTGACACCCGCCGACATCGTGTCGAAGCGACCGTATCGGGCGTCGATGATGCCCGAAGGGCTGCTCTCCAATCTGTCGCCGCAGCAGATCGCCGATCTGCTCGAGTTCCTCACAGGGCTGAAAAAGAACACGCCCTGACGGAACGTCGGTCTACCGGCGATCATGATGGTCACCCCGGCCGCGCCCTTCGCCGCCGGTCATGGCCGGTGCGGTGCCGCGACCGCGCGGCGGCCGCACGGTCATCAGCGCATCGACGGGGCGCTTCCCCGCCCAGGCGATGCCCCGCAACAGCATCGGCTGGATCTTCGGATCCGAGAAGTTCGAATAGTTGTGCCCCTGCATCCAGACGAACGCGCGATACGGCTGTCCCCCCTCGAGCGTCCGCTCATACGTCCAGATCTGCGGGACCTTCTCCCCCTCGTGCCCCTTCGCGCTCGGCGTCGACGCGATCGTTGCCGTCGCGAGCACGTGAATCTCAGGCGCTCTCGC
>Ga0136846_1210699_pt1 | contig 12046 bp, 8 predicted proteins | sample HopSoiMetagenom2_FD_96841 | JGI IMG/M metagenome (GOLD analysis project Ga0136846, IMG submission 96841) | Grasslands soil microbial communities from Hopland, California, USA - 2 Assembly 2016 (version 4) | ecosystem: Environmental > Terrestrial > Soil > Grasslands | place: USA: Hopland...
CCGCCCATGCCGCCACCCATGTTGACCGGCGGAATGACAAGATCGCCCACCGGATAAACCTTCGTGATGAGCTGGCTCTCGGCATCCTCCGGCGTGGTGATCTGCAGCACTTCATCGCGGATCACATAGGTCAGCTCCAGATCCTTAAGGATCAGCCGCAGCGCCGACCGCAGAGTTACACCGCGCAGCGTCTTGGTCACCGGCGTATCCATGCTAACGCTGGCTTCTTCCAGCTTCTTCTGGCTTAGCACAATCGGAATCTTGTGCAAATCGCCCAGATACATCATCGCGTCCTTCAGCGGCTGCTCCACAAAATCGACGTTGGTCTCCTTGCTAAGCTCGTTGAAGATCCGCTGCTCGGTGCCGCCGACTTTGCCCAGATCGACCGCCTTGTACTTCTGCCGACGGAGCGTCAAATCCTCCCATTGATCCGGCGGCGGATAAACGATCGGCGGCTCATCGGCAAAGGGTACTAGCGCCTGTTCGACGGTGAAGAACGTCCGCACGAATTGATCTTGTCGCAGTCGCCACACCGCCTCGCTCTCATGAACCGACCGCTGGAAACGACCGGCATACGTTAGCCCAGTATCAATCGTCGTTCCGGGCGCAAGTTTTTGGATTTCCGGCACGATCTCTTCATCCGCCGTCGCATACCGCTGTTCATCCATCAGCGAATCAAACCGATCGACGATCTGCTTCACGCGCTGCTGCTGAATCGCCAGCGCGTCATTCAAACGCTCTTGCTCCAGCGCCGCAGCTTTTTGCTCTTGCGCGACCGCTGTCGCCTGATCCACTTTGATCTTTTCCTGCCGCGCTAGCCGAATCGCATTCTCCACCTGTCGCAGCAGCTGACTTCGCACTTCCGGTTCCAGGTCCGGCGTTCGCCCGATATCTTCCAGCGTCAGCTTCAATTCTTGTTCGGCCTGTTCCGGGTTGGTTGACATAATCTTCTTCGCGGCGCCCAGGCTGTGTTCAACTTCGGCCCGCATCTTGCCCGCCAGCACGCGCCGCTCGGAATCGACGCGGTTCAAAAACCCCGGCGGTTCGGCGAGCGTCTCGGCGAACAAGCCGCCTGCTGCGGCCGGCTCGCTCAGACCGGCGAGTTTCAGCTCAGGCTCCGTACGGGCAGGCGCCCTCCCGGCAGCCGTTCCCTTCCGCGCCGCTTCCTTGATCGCTTGTGCTTCCGGGTTGCCCGGATCACGCGCCAAAGCCGCATCGGCTACTTTCTCGGCTCCTAGGAAATTACCACTAGCCAATGCCTCGCTGGCAATCTTCACCATCTGCTGGGCGCTGTTCAACGTTACATAGGCCGCTTCACGAAGAGCCGGCGACCCCGCCGTCGGTAGCGTCAGACCCTTGTCGTTCGCAGCCATCTCGACGAGCTTTGGCAAAAAGCCAAAATCCTCGCTCGGCTTATCTGGCGCAACGTTCCACGTCCATTTCACCGGCTTCCCATTCAGCATTCCATTTACTTCCGCCTTCACTGGCGTCGTCTTGGAGAGCGTGCCGATCAAAACCGAATCGCGATCGCTTCGCACTGGCGGCATCTCGACCGGATAAGTAGCTGCGACGTTTTCCGACAGCGATGCGGCGGTCGGCCACAGCACCGACGCATGCACCGAGGCCCCAACCTGGTCGGGCCGCTCGGTCGCTACGATTCCGCCCGTCTGATTCGCCAGAGCCGCCATCAGCGGAATGTTCCGCTCCTGCCCGACAACAAAGCTCGATACCGACACGTGCCCGCCGCGCAAGTCACTGACCAGCTTCTGCAGCGGGCCATCCGTCGGCAGATTCGCCTTGCTCATCCCATCGCCGATATAAATCACAGTCCGCGCCGCACCATCGGCAGCAAAGCTCGCGGCCGCCGTTCGCAATCCTGCTTCCAGGTCGGTAGCGCCCAGCGGCGTGCGGCCGTTCAGCTTGGCCAGCGCCGCCTGCATTTCCGGACCCTGCGGCGCGACAAAGCCGGCGCTTACCGGCGCGGCCTTCATATCGACCGCCATCAGCTGCACGCGGTCATCAGGCTTCATATTGGCCAACATTGCCCGTAGTGCATCCATTTCCTCCGCGCGATAACGACCCGCCTGGCTGGCCGACGTATCGACCAGAATCACCACCTCGTTCTTCTGTGCCGAATCGGCCCCCGCCTGAGACAGCAGGCTCAGCGCGAAGTAGCTCTGGCCGTTCTTCTCATACGTGCCGAGCCGAGCATTAGGTGATTGGCCCGATGCAGTCGCCACCAGCGCGACCCATAAAGCCATGACCGGGATCAGCCGTGAAAACGTACAAGTGGACATGCGAAATAACTCCACGCACAAAATGAATGTGCCACCGGCACGAGGCCGGTTTCTGAAACTACTGCCCCTGGTGCGTTTTGCAGATGCAAAATGCGCAGTGCGCCCGCCGAACGCTCGGACTGCTGACCGCGCGCGGCTGCAAGCGCCCATTCTATTCGTCGCAAATCGCACATGCTACCGAAAATCGCCGTCCCGGCGGCTTTTGTGGCCTTCGGGCAGCAATCCGTCGGCACAACTTCTACGCGACCAGCGGACGAACGGCGCAGCCAAAGGCAAAGGATGTGCCGGCCATCGCCCGGCGGTGCCAAAAGTACCGGCGCGTCGTGGGCGTACCTCCGCCTGCCCAATTCTGCCGGTTGGCGAGGCCGTGCCTCTAGTCGCAACACCTTGCACGGTCGATGCTTAGACATTGCAGGGCCTCACCGCCCAGCAAGTGTTTACTTCGCAACGGCGCTTAATGCCGGCCGGTCGGTTTCGTTCAGCTCCGTCGCGACAGCCTCCAGCATGAGGCTCAATTGGTGCAAGCTCGATGCAGCAGAATGACGCAACCAGCCGCCGGATCGAACACTCCTGCTTGCGTCTGAAATCCCTGCCGCATCGGCAGTTGCGACGCTGGGAGGCATGACGCTGTCCGCAAACTCTGTATATTCCGCCCAGTCCACGCAAAGGGCAGATTGAGAATCTATGACTCGGCCGGCGTGATACTTCCACCAGCTGCCGACGGCCGCCGCGATCGCCTTCCAGCGAAGCGTGGTTCTTTCAACGTTCATCGCGCCAGCCTGCGGCAGCGGCCGCTCCGCCTGGCGAGACGCCAACTCGTGAAAGATCACATCCAGCTCGCCCGCCAAATTCGCCGTTGCCGCGGGTGATGCCGCCTCAAGCGGCATCTCCACCGCGCTATCCCGGACTCCATAAATGACCAGATCGTAAGTTGGATCGTAATACGACCGGCAATCGATCGTCGATCCAGTCCCCACGCGCGCCGGTGAATTCTTCGCCACTGCAATCTGAGCCGGCTGTAGGGTGGGTTGCTGGCTGTTATTTCGAATTGAAAGCCTCCTCAACGGAGCGCTGGCGGTTTCCGCCACTGACTTGTCGCGCGACTTCCTAGTGAATTGTTTTTTTCCGACGTCAGCTTTCCAATCGCTAACTTCTAACGCCCCTTGCTGAACCCAGCGACGACCGCTGTCGCGGTGGTATCCGGAACCCTGAACACGGACTGCCGGCTTGACCGTTGTCGATCGGTCAGTCGAGCTGACCGCGAACATCGCCAGACCCAGCAGCGTCATCAACGTGGCAAATGCCGAAAACGGTCGGTTCACGATCGTACTTTCCGCTTCGAGGCTCGGAGTTGCACTCGTCGGCAGGCTGGCTCGGGCGCCGACGTGGAGCGTCGGTTGTGCCGAAGCAAACCACGGCTCGGCGCGCGGGCGCGGCCCGTCGTACTGCTGCCTATCGGAGTCTGATGCTTGCACGCGTTAGGCAAACCGCGCCAGCCGCATCACGACGCCCCTGCCAGCCGGCGAACGCACCACGCATCCGCATCCAATCGAAAATGCCGGTCCTACCGAATGTAAAGACCAAATCGCCGTCCAGTTACTACTCGCCACTCCACCTGCTCACCACTTACCTACTCACCACTCACCCGACCCATGGTTGCATTCGCCTCACCGTTTGTTACCTTGCTTCTCACCAATTCATTCAAGAAAACACGTGCTGGGGAGGCTGATTTATGTCCATGTACATCGGCGAAGCGCTGGTCGGCGAAGGGAACGAGATTGCTCACATCGATTTGCTGATCGGCGACAAAGACGGCCCCGTTGGCCATGCCTTCGCGAGCGCCTTGGCTCGTCAAAGCAAAGGCCATTCGAACTTGTTGGCCGTGCTCACCCCCAATCTCGCCGTCAAGCCGGCCACGGTGCTGATCACCAAGGTCTCGATCCAGGGCGCAAAGCAAGCCGTGCAAATGTTCGGGCCGGCTCAATCGGCCGTCGCCAAAGCGGTCGCCGACCAGGTTGAAGCCGGGATCATTCCCAAGAACAAAGCCGAAGATCTGGTCATCGTCTGCGGCGTCTTCATCCACTGGGAAGCCCAGGACGACAAGAAGATCTACCAGTACAACTACGAAGCCACCAAAATGGCCATTGCCAACGCCATGCACGGCAAGCCCACCGTCGATGAAATGATCGCCGGCAAGGAAAAAGCCGTTCATCCGTTCCGCTGCTTCTAACAAAGCCGCGAAGGGCACCGCTGCGAAGCAGTGGTCTTGTCGCGGGCCGGGTGGCTCGGGCACCACGCCGCAGGCGTGGTCGCGCCGCAGGCGAACCACGGCTCGTTTAACTGCAGATGGACGTTCAACCAGTTCTCATTCTTGGCGGCGGCATTAACGGCGCGGCCGTCGCACGAGAGTTGATCCTCAACGGCGTCCCCGTTTGGCTCCTCGATACGGCTGATCTCGCCTTCGGTGCCACCGCTTACTCCTCCCGCCTCATTCACGGCGGCCTGCGCTATCTCGAATTCGGCGAATTCTCGCTCGTCAAAGAGTCGCTCGACGAGCGGGCCCGCCTGCTCAAGCTCGCGCCGCATCTGGTCAAGCCGCTGCGCCTCTTTATTCCCGTCCGCAACAACTGGGGTGGCCTGACCCAAGCCGCCGGCAAGTTTCTCGGGCTTCGCGGCAAATCAAAGAAGACCGTTCATCGCGGCCTACGTGTCGTGCAAGTCGGCCTCTGGCTCTACGACCACTATTCTCGGGTGGCACGCCCTGAAAGGGCGTGGGACGGCAGCATTCTCCCGCCACGCTCGCTCCATCGATTGGATGAAGAAGGCGTCCCCGCGGTGAATCCCAAGGTTGCCAAGCGCCTCTGGGCCTACTCCGACGCTCAAATCATTTTCCCCGAGCGCCTCGTCATCGACTTTTTGGCCGACGCCCGCGAGCTTGCGAAAGCCAGCGGCCTCGACTTCCGCGTCTTTACTTATCACCGCGCTGCGTTGAAGGGCAGCACCGTCGAAATCTCGCCCACCGACCCAGTTGGGCGCGGGTCTCCTGACCCCGCCCCCGGGGACGGTGAATTCACCGTCGAGCCCTCAGCCATCATCAACGCCACCGGTGCCTGGGTCGATTCCACGCTCGCCCGCCTGCCCTTGCCTTCTCGCCGACTCATGGGCGGCACCAAAGGCAGCCATTTTCTGACGTATCACCCGCGGCTGGCTGAGCTACTAAACGGCCAAGGTGTTTACACCGAAGCTCGCGACGGCCGGCCCGTCTTCCTCCTCCCCTTTTGTGGCGGCACGCTCGTCGGCACCACCGATATCCCCTTCGACGGCGACCCTGCGGCTGCTGTCGCGACGCAGGAAGAGCTCGAATATCTTCTCTCCGTCGTCGCCGACATCTTTCCGGGCGCCGGCCTGCAGCGCAGCGACATCGCGATGCATCAATGCGGCGTTCGCCCGCTCCCCTACGTCGATGCAAAAACTCCCGCGGCCATCACCCGTCGTCATCAGCTAGTTTGGAACGACGCCGCGCCCCTCCCACTCGTCTCTCTCGTCGGCGGCAAGCTCACCACCTGCCGCTCCCTCGCCGAAGAAACCGCCGCCGCCGTCCTGCACCGTATCGGCCGCCCGGTTATTGCAAATTCACGCGAGCGGCCAATCCCAAGTAGTAGGCACACTCCGTGTGCCGTTGCTTCTCCGCAACTAATGCCAGAAATCGTTGACTCAATCCAAACCGAATGGGTCACTCACCTCGAAGACCTCGTCGAACGCCGCCTGATGCTGCATTTTCAGCCACAACTTTCCCGGCAATTGCTGGCCGACTTGGCCCATGCGCTGGTACAACACGGCAAACTTGAAGTAACGGAAATTGAACCGGCCGTCACTCGCTGCGCCGCCCGACTCCGATCGCACTTCGGCATTCAACTGACGAATGACAACTAACCAATGACCAACCGTTACATCCTCGCCCTCGACCAAGGCACCACCAGCAGCCGCTCCATTGTCTTCCGCCGTGACGGCCGCGTCGTCGCCTCCGCGCAGCAAGAGTTCCCGCAAATCCTGCCGTCGCCCGGTCACGTCGAGCACGACCCCGAAGCCATCTGGCAGTCGCAGCTCGCCACGGCCAAGAACGCGCTTACCGAAGCCAAGCTCGCCGCCAAAGACATCGCCGCCATCGGCATCACCAACCAGCGCGAAACAACCGTCCTGTGGGAAAAAGCCACTGGCAAGCCCGTCGCCAACGCCATCGTCTGGCAAAGTCGCATCAGCGCCCCCGTCTGCGAGCGCCTCAAAGCCGCCGGCCACGAGCCGCTCTTCGGCGAGCGCACCGGACTATTGCTCGATCCCTATTTCTCCGGCACGAAAATCACGCACCTCCTCGAATCCACTCCCGGACTCAAAGCCCGCGCGGAAAAGGGCGAAATCCTCTTCGGCACCGTCGATTCTTTCCTCATCTGGCGACTCACTGGTGGCAAACGACACGTCACAGATGTCAGCAACGCCAGCCGCACGCTCCTTCTCAACATCCACACGCTCCAGTGGGACGACGAGCTCTTAAAACTGCTCGGCGTGCCCCGCGCCATGCTGCCCGAGGTCCGCCCCTCGAGCGAAGTCTATGGCGAAACCGATGAATCGCTCCTCGGCGGAAAAATCCCCATTGCCGGCGACGCCGGCGACCAGCAGGCCGCCACCTTCGGCCAGGCCTGCTTCGACCCCGGCAGCGCAAAGAACACCTACGGCACCGGCTGCTTCATGCTGCTTAACATCGGTGATAAGCCACGAGCCTCAAAGCACAAGCTGCTCACGACCGTCGGCTGGCAAATCGGCGGCCAGACGACCTATTGCCTGGAAGGCGCCGTTTTCATCGCTGGCGCGGTTGTCCAATGGCTTCGCGACGGTCTCGGCGTGATCAAATCCTCCATCGACGTCGAAAACCTCGCCCGCAGCGTGCCCACTTCCGATGGCGTCGTCGTCGTGCCCGCCTTCGTCGGCCTCGGCGCCCCCCATTGGGATCCATACGCCCGCGGCGCCATTTTCGGACTCACCCGCGGCACGACCGCGGCCCACATCGCCCGCGCCGCCGTCGAATCGATGGCCTTTCAGTCCAAAGACCTGCTCGAAGCGATGCGGGCCGATGCCAATCTGCCGCTCGCCATGCTCAAAGTCGATGGCGGCGCGTCCGTGAACAACGGACTCATGCAGTTCCAGGCGGATATCCTCAACGCCACGGTTCGCCGACCCGTCGTCGCCGAAACCACTGCCCTTGGCGCGGCGTATCTGGCCGGTCTTGCGGTCGGCTATTGGAAAGACTTAAGCGACGTCGCCCGCAACTGGGCCCTCGACCGCGAATTCAAACCCCAAATGCCCGCCGACCAGCGCGACGAGTGCTACGCCCAGTGGCAGGAAGCCATCCGCCGCACGCTTGGTTGGGCGAAGCCTGATTGACTTGATAAAATCGACTCTTCGTAGGTCGAAGCCGCGCTTTGACTCGAGAATTGAAAAAGTAGGTCGAAGCCGTGCTTCGACCCGAGAATTGAGACGTTCGTTATGATTCGTTATCATCTTTCACGCCGCGATGTCATCAAAGCGTCCGCAGTTGCCGGCGCTACGGCGCTAGTGCCACGTTTAGACGCCGCCGAGTCGCCATCCGAGCTGCTCATCGCTCCCTTCCGCTTCGATGTGACGCCGCCGGTGGGCCATCCGCTCTGCGGCGGCTGGATCAAGCCGGCCATCGATTGCCAGGACGAGCTGGAAGCCATCGGCTTCGTCCTGCTCGGCGCGGGCCAGCCAATCGTGATCTGCGCAGTCGATTGGACCGGCATTCTGAACGAAGCCCATGTCGCCTGGCGAACCGCCATTGCCGAAGCGGCCGGCACCACGCCCGACCGCGTCGCCGTCCAGTGCGTCCATCAGCACGACGCGCCGTTTGTCTGTCTGCACGCTGAAAAACTTGCCGAACAGCAGCACGACAACCTCGAAGTCGTCCAGTTGGAATTCTTCCGCGGCTGCCTCGATCGCGCTAAGCGCGCAATCAAGGTCGCCATCCCAGTCGCCCGCCCGGTAACTCACATTGCCACCGGCCAAGCTCGGGTGGAAAAAGTCGCCTCCAATCGCCGCGTCGCCATCGACGCCGATGGCAAAGTCGGCAAGATGCGCGGCAGCTCCTGCCGCGACGCAGCGCTCATCGCGCTGCCCGAAGGCCTCATCGATTCGCAACTCAAAACGGTGGCCTTTTATGAGGGAAATCAAAAGCTCGTCGCCTGCCACTACTACGCGACGCACCCGATGAGCCATTACGGCGCGGGGCACGTCAGCAGCGACTTTGTCGGCCTGGCCCGCAAGCAACGTCAAAGCGAGGACTCCGCCTGCACGCACATCTATTTCACCGGCTGCGCCGGCAACATCGCCGCCGGCAAGTACAACGACGGCTCGCCCGAAGCCCGCGTTCAGCTCACGCAGCGGATTTACAACGGCATCTCGGCTGCCGAAAAGTCACTCCAACGCGTCGCGATCAATCGCGCGACGTGGACCACGCACGAAATCCTCCCGCCGACTAACCCCGTTTTCGATCCCTCCAAGCTGCGCGAGATGCTCGCCAACAAGAAGAACGCTGCGGCCAATCGCATCCGTCCCGCCATGACGCTCGGCTGGATCGACCGCCTGGAAAAACGCACGCCCATCGTCCTCAGCGCGCTGCACATTGGCAATGTCTCGCTGTTGCACCTTCCCGCCGAGTGCTTCGTCGAATACCAACTGCGCGCCCAGCAGCTCGCGTCAAACCGCTTCGTCGCGACCGCTGCCTACGGCGACGGCGGGCCGTGGTATATCCCGACCAAAGACGCGTATCCCCAAGGCGGCTACGAAGTCAGCGTCGCCAACTGCTCCGACGCGGTGGACGACATCCTGACCTCGGGCATCCGCAGCCTGCTGAGCCCTTAGCGCCCCGGCACATGGCCCAGGTTGCGATGCGCGATCAGCTCCGCGCAGATGCTGACGGCGATTTCCGGCACGGTTTGCGAGCCAATATTGATCCCCAGCGGCGCATAGACTTTGGCCAGCGCCTCGCTCGAAATCCCTTCGGCCGCGAGATTCTCGAAGATCATCTTGATCTTCCGCTTGCTGCCGATCAGGCCGACGTACCGCGCCCTGCGACTAACCAGATGAAACAGAGCTTCCTGATCATGACTGTGCCCGCGGGTGACAATCAAGCAATACGTGTCGCGCGTGATCTCCAGGTCCGGCAGCACGCGATCGATCGGACCGCTGATTCGGCGCTGCGCGCGCGGAAATCGCTCCTCGCTGGCAAACTCCGCCCGGTCATCCACGATCCACACGTCAAACTCCAGATCCGCCGCTAGATCTGCCACCGCCTTGCCCACATGACCGCCGCCGACAAGCACCAGCCGGCATCGCGAGAGCACCGGCAAATAGGCAACGCCGCCGGCAGCATAGGCCCGCGGCCGATCGGCCAATGGACGCAATTGTTCCGCAACGCGCGCCGGCGCTTCGCCGCCGTGTCGAATTCCAACAAGCAACCGCCCCTCGCGATCGAACAGCAATGCCGTTGGCGCCGCCAGCCCGCTCGCCTCGCCGTCATACACCAGCGTCTCGGTGCAACCCTCGCCGCGCTCGATGATCTCATTGAGCCTTCGGAAGTACTCTGCCGTCTCACGTCCTTTGACCGGCTCGACGACGATCTTCATCCGCCCGCCGCAGATCAGCCCGTCATCCCAGCCGTAGTCGCTGTCGAGCTGAAACGTGCAAACCTCCGGCCGGCTCTCAGCCAAGAGGCCCAGCGCTCGCCGCTTCACCTCCGCCTCGACGCAGCCGCCGCCGAGCGTGCCGTCCTGCGAGCCGTCTTCATAGACGAGCATTGCCGCGCCCGCCTTTTGCGGTGTGCTGCCGCGCGTCTCCACCAGCCGGCACCAGGCGACCGCCCGGCCCGCATCAATTGCGGCAATCAGGGCACGAAGTACATCACGCATAAACTAAGCACCAATGACCAAGCACCAAATCACAAACAAATTCAAATCACCGAAGCACAAATGAAGATGCGCCGCGCGGTTTCGAGCAGTGATCCATGGTGCTTGTTTGAGATTTGATGCTTGGTGCTTGATCATTCTTGCTCTGCAGGAGCAAGTATCTGCAGCCCAACCTTCTTCACAAAGTCCTTGACCTTGGGCCGGTACTCCATCATATGCGGAGCGATCAAGTGCGCCTCAAGCGCCGGGATGCTTTCCCACTTCTCCACCACCACCACGATGTCGTCCCGCGGCGGCCCTTGCACAGGCAACCCACTGGAGACGTCGGTCGCCGGAAAGTACTCGATGCAGCCGGCCTCGGCCCTCACCTTGGGCACGATCTTGCGAAACTCGTCGAGAAACGCCGACCGCTTACCGGCATGTAATTCGATGGTGGCGAGGACGACGATCATGCGTTTAGCCAGATGGCCATGCGTTCAGCCAGAAGGTAGTGACCCCAAGGGGAATCGAACCCCTGTTACCGCCGTGAAAGGGCGGTGTCCTAACCGCTAGACGATGGGGCCAAAGGGAAAGACCGAAGAACCAAATTCCAAAGAACGGAAGCGGCCTCTCGAGACCCTTTTTTGGTTCTTTGGTTCTTCAGTTCTTAGGTTTTTGCCTTCTGCGGTATAGCGGTCTGGAGTCGAAAACGTCAAGTAGGGTTCGGCTTCCCCCAATTCCAAGTTCCACGTTTCAAGCTTGAAAGCGCCGGCCCAAAGTCTAAGACCTAAAGGCTAAAGCCTACGACGTTCAACCGAATGTCGCGTGGACCTGGCAGCGGACTTGGGAACTCAGGCCGAAAGAAAAGTGCGGCTCGCCTGCGAGCTAAGAATGGTCCGCTCGGTTTTGCGTTGTTGAGTTAATCGACGAACGAAGCAGACATCACAACGATCAAGCGCTACGACTGCGGGGCGGTGTTCGAACCGGCTTCCGGGATCGGAGAGCCGGCCGGCACGGAACCGTTTTGCACCGCTGCATTCCGCTTGATCGCATCATAGACCTCACGACGATGGACGGGCACCTCCTTGGGGGCCTCCACGCCCAATCGCACTTTGTCGCCGCGAATCTCGACGACGACAATCGTGATGTCATTGTTGATGACGATGCTTTCGTTCTTCTTCCGAGACAGCACCAACATGACGACAATCCTTTCGTGGGCCAGGAGCGGGAAAATCACCCGGCTGGCATCGGGGCAGCGGAGCCATTTGTGGGGTAAAAATCCGCACAGTCCGCACCAGGCCGAGCATTCCAACACTACAAGCCTTCCTTTCATTGTGAACCGCCGGCAAGCCCAGTCAAGAATTCCCAGCCCCTTTGCGCCTGGAATTCACACAAAAACCGATCTTTCCGCCCGCCTTGGCGGCATAAACGGCATTGGCGGCAGCCGGGCCATTGAATTCACACCAGCCCGCAGCGCAAGCGAGCCGCCCCCCAGCCCCGCGAGCTCAACGCGCCCCAAGCTCCCGGATTCAGCCCTCACGATTCAAGAGTCCGACCTCGTCCCGACCCCTGACCCCTGACTCCTGATCCCTGCCTCCTGACCCCCGGGCGGAGGACAGGGATAGACGGAACGCCGAAAGCGGAAAGCCGAAAGCCGTAGGCAGCGGAAAGCGGAGTAAAGGGATGTTTGAACCTGCCCCAAAGTAGTCCTGCCAGGCCCTTGGCAGGACAGAAGCGGGAGACACCTTTTTGGCGTACGGTGGTGATTCGCAAAACGACGTTGTCCCCAGCGCTGCC